>ENA-OQHF01000778-OQHF01000778.1-human-gut-metagenome-genome-assembly--contig:-NODE-778-length-18332-cov-4.170063_pt1 | contig 18332 bp, 24 predicted proteins | sample MGYA00242559_ERZ504709 | MGnify/ENA primary metagenome ERZ504709 (study PRJEB26092, sample SAMD00036203) | human gut metagenome | host: Homo sapiens | study: EMG produced TPA metagenomics assembly of... | reverse complement strand
AAAGCTACGAATAAAGCCGATAAAATCATACATTTTTGTGGATAAGATTTCTTTTTCTTTGATTAATATCATAAAAATCCCTCTCATTTAATTATTTGTTAAGCAGTTCATTTTTATATTAATTTTATACCAATAAAGAAGATGAACATATAAACAATAATTTATTGTTATTAAATCATATATGCATATAATTGTCAACTTTTAAAAATATTTAGTTAACCATAAGAACAAAAAAAACAGCCAATTAATATTGACTGTTTTTAAGATGGGGATAAATTAGTTTTGCTTGACAGGATAAAATCTTTATCATATGCTTTACTTAGCCTAGGTCTGTGCAATGATTAGGCTTTAAGTCACTATGAAACGGCAATTTCATGGTGGCTTTTTATTTATATTAAGCATAAGTATCTGTCCTATCTATATAGTTTTAATAATATAATTATTAACCTCTAGTTTTACCACCAGCAACGTTGAATGTTACACCATGTACATAAGAAGCACGATGACTGCTTAAGAACATAACCATATCAGCAACTTCTGTTAATTTTCCATCACGTCCAAGTGGAGTTGTTTTTGTATTTGTATATCCAGCACGTAACTGTTCTACAGTAATACCACGAGTATAAGCTAAAGATTCTTCATAAGCTAATGTTCTAAGACCTGTAGCTTCTAAGATACCAGGAGCTACGCCAACAACGCGAACATGATGTTTACCTAATTCTTTAGCCCAAGAGCGAGTGAAAGAGTTAACAGCATTTTTAGTTGCAGCATAGATGCTCTGACCTTCAGAACCTTCAAGACCACTTTCAGAAGACATATTGATGATAACGCCTTCGCCATTTTTTACGAATTCATGTCCTAAAGCTTGTGCACAAAGATAAACACCTTTGATATTTACAGCAGAAACTTTATCAAAAACATTTTCATCTAATTCATATTTACCGTATGGATCATCTTTATCTACTAAAAGACGAGGAATATTGATACCAGCGTTGTTTACGAGGATATCTAATTTACCGAATTTTGCTTTACCAGCTTCTACCATAGCTTTTACGCTATCAGCTTTAGTAACATCAGTAGGAACATAGAGGAATTCTCCACTGCCTTCATGTAAATCATATTCAGGAGTTTGTGGGTTCATATCACAAACAACAACATTTGCACCATTATCTAAGAATGCTTGAACTACAGCTTTACCAATGCCAGAAGCACCACCAGTAACAACAGCTGTTTTACCTTCAAGGGCTAACCATGACATATAAAATCACTCCAATTTATATAATTTTGTTATTATTATTTATTATGCTTTGAAGATAGCTATTTCAGAGCCAACTGAAGGAAGGCTAACTGCTTTATCTTCAAGATAGAGACTACCTTCTAAGGACTCGCCTTCTTCATTATTATTGAAACGAAGAGCGATATGACCTAAATCTTTAAGATTTTTTTGAACTTCACAGCCTACTTCTACAATTTTGTATTCAGTATCGTTGATTTTTAAAATATCGCCAACTTCTACAGTATCAGTTAATTCATTACCAGTATGAAGTACGCAGAATTCAGCGAGTTCAGCAGGAGCATTTTCGTTGAAGAGAATAATCATTTTTTCACCGATAAAATCTTCTGCCATAGGACCTAAATCTTTAACAATAGTAGAATATATTTTTTTCATAATAAGATAATCTCCTTGTATTGATTATTGATAAATTAGCTTTCGTATAAACCAAAGCTAGCGAGCCATGCTAAAACAACATTGATTGGACCTGTGATAAAACGAGAATATAATACAGAAGGAACACCAACTTCAACAGTTTGAGGTTCAGCTTCAGCAAGACCTAAACCGACAGGGATAAAGTCGCAAGCAGCCTGAGCGTTGATAGCGAATAATGCAGGGAGTGCAAGACTAGGAGGAATATTGCCTTTACCGATTTCAACACCGATTAATACACCGATAACTTGAGCGATAACAGCGCCAGGGCCGAGGAATGGAGAAAGGAATGGGAAGGAACAAATTAATGCTAAGATAACAAGACCGATTACAGAGCCGGCAAGAGGTGTAAGTACATGAGCGATGATATCACCGATACCGCTTGCTAAGATTACCCCGATGAGCATGGAAACGAATGCCATGAAAGGTAAGATAGTTTTTAAGATTGTTTCAATAGTATCACGACCAGCTTGATATAAAGTAGCTGTGATATAACCCATGAATTTACCAACTTTAGCCATAAAGCCTACATTAGTTTGTTCAGTGATTTTTTTGCTTGTATCGTAAGTAGATTTTTTTGGTTCTTCTGCAGGAGCTTGTGCAACTTTTGGAGCATTAGCAGCATCTTCAGCGGAAGCATAAGAGATACAATTTTCTTTTACTGCGGATACATAAATATCTTCTGTGATGTATTTAGCCATAGGGCCGCTTGCACCAGTTGGATTTAAGTTGATTGTATAGATGCGTTTTTTAGGATAGATACCGCAACGAAGTGTACCGCCACAGTCAATGATTACGCAGAGAATTTCATCATCAGGAACACTAGTTTTGAAACCATCAACAAGTTCGCAACCTGTTAATTCTGCAATTTTTTTGAGATACAGGAGAAATAACCCCACCTGTAATATTAACAACTTTATTCTTTTTATCATCTGGTTTTAATACAAGAGGTCCGCCAAATCCGCCAGCACCAGCATTAACAATAACATCTTTATATTGAGCCATGATAAATATCTCCTTTATTTTATATACGAATTAAATTTGCTTGATAAAAATTAATGAGTAGTTTTTACTTTATCACTTAAAACTACGCCCTGTTGTTTAGATACATAAGCAGTAGTGAAGTCAGTGATAACGCCTCCGATGAAGTTGATTAAAATACCGATTAAGAAATAGCGAAGAGCTAAGTCTACTGTAGATAAACCAAGTTGAGTAATACCATTAGCAACACCTAAAAATACGAACAATTCACCAGGATTTACGTGTGGGAACAAACCATTTAATGTATGGCAAGAACGAGAAGCTGCTGCATAATAAGATGGTTTGTATCTTTCTGGCATGAATTTACCAAGAGATAATGTCATTGGATTACAGAAGAAGAATGTACCAATAACAGGTAAAATCATGTAACGAGAAATAACATTACCAGCACAGAGATGAGCGAATTTTTCAACTTTATCAGTGCCGACAAAGAGGATAATTGCATTCATTGCTACCAATAAGCAGATGAGGGTAGGAACGATACCAGAAACAAGACCGATGAACGTTTCGCCACCTTTGTTAAACATACCAATAAAACCTTGAGCTAGTAGTACTAAAGTGTCCATAAATATTCTCTCCTTTAATTTAGAATTTTTTGATTATTGTGATGCATTTTCAATGCATGTGGACGCTTCTTTTTGTTGTTTTGTATATTGTTTATATTCTTCAACGGCAGATAAGATGGCAGAGCTTGTTTGTTTGTCAAAGTTTTGGCAGTCTTTTTCAGTGATTTCTGGAAGGTAATATCCATTTAATTCATTGAAATCTTTAAATCTAGCAAAACTTGTTACACCTTGTAGTTTTTTTCCGGTGATGATTTTACAGTCATCATCTATACACAAGAGTAACAGACAACCTGCTTTAAATCTGCCTCTGGCCTTGCCGATTGCGACTCGGCCAGATTGACGAAGATTTTTTAATTCCTTATTAAATTTTTTTAATTGGTAAATATTCAATAAACCTTGGAGAAGCCACATTACTATACCTAATACAATAAATGTCCAGAACATGAGAGCTTTCCTCCTTTTTATTTATCAACTGTTAAAATTAAGTAATTTTTTTGCAGTGCTTTCATCAGTGATTAAAATATTGATTAATTTTCCTTTTAATGCACTATAGATAGCTGGAACTTTTTCGTCAGAAGCTGCAACTCCGATTACATATTTGACTTTATGTAATTGAGAAAAAGGTATGGAGATTGTCCTATCTACAACTTCAGTTGGTACTTCGTTACCATTTTTATCATAAAAACGAGTGCAAGTTTCACCGATGATACGATTACCAAAGGAAGAAGTGATGTATTCTGATTTTAGTCCATCAGTCCAAATTACGTTGGAAGCAGATGTAGGAGAACCAATACCTAAAAAGGCTACATCTAATTTATCCCATAAGTCTTGAATTCTTAAATAATTAGTATCATTTATAATTGCTTTTTTTGTTTCTGTATTTTTCGTTATAGCTGGAGCATAAAGATAATGGCTTCTAGCTTGAAATGCATTTGCAACCTTGTAACAAATTGTATTTACATGAAGGTCAACATCTAAGCTTTCAGAACCACCAACCAAAGGTACGAAATCAGCATCAACAGCTGGGAAATTTTCGATAGCTGCTTGATAGCCAATAGCCCCCATGGAACGACCCCAATTAAAGCCGATTACCATTTTGTCCTTGATTAGACGTTTTAATAGATTTAGTCCGGCTTTACCTAAATTGGAATAAACTTCATCTTTATTTTCACTAGATGGGACGATATAGACTTCTTTTAAATTAAACTTTTCTTCTAACTGAGATTCAATTGTTTCAAAATTGTCTTGAGCTATGAAGATTTTTACAATACCAGTTTCTTTTGCTCTTTTTAGATATTTACTAACAGTAGAGCGGTCAATTCCTAATTTTTTAGCGATATCACTTTGTTTCATGTCGGCTCCATAATACATATGAGCGACTTTTGACTAAAATTTCTTCTAGATACGGGTTTGCATGTTAAGACCTCTTTTCAAAATATAAATATTAAAGTTTAAATATCTATAGTTATTATAAACTAAGCTGTCTAAACACGCACTATCACATATGTGATAGTATACCTCATTTGTTCCGACACCCATATAATAGCATTTAATACCCCATATTGTCAACACAAAATAAAAAAATATTTTAAATATGAATTTCTGATATTTCTTCTTAATTGTTTAAATTTACAGTAATTTAGCTCATACTTGACAGTTAGATATAGATGGATTATTATATATATAAAATTTTCGTAAGTTAAAGTGATAAAGTAAAAAAGTAAAAGGAGTATAAAAATGGTAAATCCTAAATTAAGAGATAATTTAACGGATCAGTTATGTAAGGCTATGTTAACACTCAAGGATACAGAAGAATGCTATCAGTTTTTTGAAGATATTTGTACAGTAAGTGAATTGAAAGCTTTGGCTCAAAGATTAGAAGTAGCTAGAATGCTTCGTGCTGGTCATACTTATGAAGAAGTTGTAGAACGCACAGGAGCAAGTACAGCGACAATCAGTCGAGTAAAGCGATGCTTAAATTATGGAGCAGATGGTTATGATACGGTATTGAACCGTTTAAAATAACAAAGGCAATGAATGGAGGAATATTTTTTATGAACAAAGGTCTATTATTAGAAATACCGTATGGAACAAGAGATTTTTTGCCAAAAGATGCAAAAGTAAAACGTGAGATTGAATCTAAATTGGCAAAAAATTTTAGTCTTTGGGGTTATGATGAAATTGTTACACCAACAATTGAATATGTAGATACTTTAACGATTAATAATCGTAGTGGCATAGAAACTCATCTATTTAAATTTTTTGATAAAAATAATAAAACAGTAGCTCTTCGTCATGAAATGACAACACCAATTGCGCGTGTAGCAGCTAGTAGAATGAGTGATGATATTCTTCCATATAAACTTTCTTATATCAGTAATGTATATCGTTATGAACAGACACAAGAAGGTCGTCAATGTGAATTTTATCAAGCTGGCGTAGAATTGATGGGAGTAGCTGAAGCCTTAGGTGATGCTGAGGTAATTGCTTTAGCTGTGGATAGTTTACAAAAAGTTGGCTTGAAAAATTTTGAGGTATGTATAGGTCAAGTTGATTTTATCAATGGCATTATGCAACAGATGGGATTATCTCAAGAAAAACAATTACAAATTAGACAAGCTTTAGAACAGAGAAATTTAGTGGATTTAACTAATGCTGTAGAAGATACAAAATTGCCTAAACAAGCGAAAGAAGCATTAAAATCTATTCCAATGTTACAGGGAAAAGAAGAAGTTTTAGAGATTGCAAATAATTTGGCATTGAATGAACAAAGTAGAAAAGCTTTAGATAATCTACATGATATTTACACTTTATTGAAAGCATATAATTTAGCAGATTTTGTAAAATTCGATTTAGGTGTTATTCGTGATTTTGATTATTATACAGGTATGATTTTTGAAGTATATGCACCAATGATAGGTTATCCAATTTGCGGTGGTGGTAGATATGACAAAATGTTATCTGATTTTGGCACAGATTGCCCTGCTACAGGTTTTGCTATGGGTATAGAAAGATTGATGTTAGCTTTAGATAAACAAAATAATATTGATGAAATTGCAAGTGATGAAAATCAAAAGGATATATATGTTGCCTATACAAGTGATAAATTAAATGATGCTATTGCTTTAGTAAATGAATTGCGTGCTGAAGGAAAAGTTGTGGAATTAGCTTTAACAAATCAAACTAAGGCGCAAGCACAGCTTTATATCAAAAATAAATTATTTAAGGAATTAATTTATTTAGAATAATGATTAAGCGTATAAGACAATTTTGGCGAGCTATTAAAGCTAAACTGACAGTAGAAGACAAAGTATTTATTGATAAATATTTAAATGATGAAGAACAAAAATTATTTTTTGCCATGCGAGTTTATGACCAACGTCATGTATTGAATGTGGCATATACAGCACAAAAAATTATAGAACAAAAGCAATATGAAAATGTAGATTGCAATTTATTGATAAGAGCTTGTTTACTTCATGATGTAGGTAGAACAGCTAAAGATATTTGTTTAATGGATAAAGTAACAAGTGTACTTTTAGGAAAATTTTTTACCACAAAAAAGTAAACAATGGGCTAGTGAAGCTGAAAAGCTAAAATTAATAAATCAAAGAGTTTTTGGCAAAAAAGAAGATATGCTTTGTATATTTATTATAATCATGCAACACTTGGCGCTGAAAAATTAAATGAATTAGGCCTGAATAATATTGCTGAAATAATAAGATATCATCATGAAAAAATTGATTGTAAAGCTTGTAGTGAACTACAGATACTTTGTTTAGCGGATAGTTTAAATTGATAAAAAGAGGTTAGATTTTATGATAAAAGACGATATGCAATATTTAACGATAGCATTACCAAAAGGCAAATTATTTTATTTAGCTAAAGATTTATTTGCTAAAGTTGGTTTTGTAGCTGACAATTTAGAAGAAAAATCAAGAAAATTGGTCATAACTAATGAAGAATTAAAATTGAAATTTATCATAGCTAAAACAGCTGATGTGCCTACATATGTAGAGCATGGAGCAGCAGATATAGGTGTTATTGGTAAAGATGTGTTGATGGAAGCTCAAAAAGATGTTTATGAATTATTGGATTAGGTTTGGCAGATGTCATTTGATGATGGCTGTGCCAAAAGATAAAAAATGAGCAAAATTGACAGATTATACACATACACGTGTAGCAACTAAATTCCCTAATGTGGCAAAACAATTTTTCACAAGTAAGGGCATGCAGATGGAATATATAAAAATGAATGGTTCTATTGAATTAGGGCCAATCGTAGGTTTATCTGAAAGTATCGTTGATATAGTGGAAACAGGAACTACACTTCGTGAAAATAATTTAGATGAAATAGCATTTATCGCTAAAGCTAGTGCTAGATTGATTGCCAATCGTGCAAGTTTTAAATTAAAATTTGACCGCATCAGTAAATTAGTAAAAGCTTTGGAAATGGAATTGGAAGGGGCTAATGAATAAATGGAAGTTTTAAAAGTAAAAGAATTAGGCTTAGAAGCAAATACGAAAAAAAAATTAGATAAAGCCGCTTTCGATGAAGTGGAATTAAATCCTCTGCATTCGTGAAAAAAATAAAGAATTATACGGTGAAGATTTAACAGCTAATCAGATTGTAGAACGCATTGTAAATGAAGTTCGCCATAATGGTGATGAAGCTATGATTAAATATACAAAATTATTAGATGGAGCAGATTTCACTCCTAGTCAATTTTTAGTAACACAAGAAGAATATGCTCAAGCATATGAAGTAGCTGATGAAGATATCGTAAATTCCTTGCGTAAGGCTATTGAAAATGTACGTAGATATCACCAAGAACAAAACCAAATTCATGGATTACATATAGAAATCATGGCTCTATATTAGGTCAATCTGTAATACCATTAGATAGAGTAGGCGTTTATGTTCCAGGTGGAACAGCAGCTTATCCTTCTTCTGTAGTGATGAATGTAATGCCAGCAAAGTGGCAGGCGTTAAAGAAATCATCATGATGGCACCACCATCTCGTGATGGAAAATTAAACCCATATGTATTGATAGCTGCTAAAGAAGCAGGTGTTGATGCTATTTATAAAGTAGGTGGAGCTCAAGCTATAGCTGCTATGGCTTTTGGAACAGAAACTATTCCGAAAGTTGATAAAATCACAGGTCCTGGTAATATTTTCGTAACTCTTGCCAAAAAAGCAGTATATGGACATTGTGATATTGATATGCTAGCAGGTCCTAGTGAAATCTTGATTGTAGCAGATAAAACAGCAGACCCAGTATATACAGCAGCAGATATGTTAAGTCAAGCAGAACATGATATGCTCGCTTCTAGTATTGTACTCACTGATGATGAAGCCTTAGCAGATAAAGTTTTGGCAGAAGTAGAAAAACAATTAGCTAAATTGCCTAGAAAAGAAATTGCCAAAGCATCTTTAGAAAGAAATGGTCGCATTATTTTGACTGAAAATCTCATGCAGGCAATGGAACTTGCGAACTACTCTGCACCAGAACATATGGAAATTTTGACTGAAAATCCATTTAGTTTACTTCCTTATGTGCGTCATGCAGGCGCAGTATTTTTAGGTGCTTATTCTCCTGAACCACTTGGAGATTATTTTGCAGGGCCAAACCATGTACTTCCTACAGGTGGCACAGCACGTTATTATTCTGTATTGAATACAGAAACATTTATGAAACGTACAAGTATAATTTCATATACACAAAAAGCTTTGCAAGAGGTAAGTTCTGATATCGTTCGTTTAGCTGAAGCAGAAGGATTACAAGCTCATGCAAATGCAATAAAATTAAGAGGTGAAAAAATTGATTAAATTAAAATATAGAACTGGTTTAAAAGATATGCCTAGCTACGATGTAGTGGAGCGTGATTGGGATATAAAGGTAAATGCAAATGAGTCTAATATGAATTTGCCACCAATAATTGAAGATAGATTGATGGCAAGATTGGCTTCTGTAGCTTTTAACCGTTATCCTAATGAACAAGTTGAATTATTAGCAGAACAAATTGCTGATAATTTTAGATTAGATAAAGAAAATATTTTAATCGCCAATGGTTCAAGTGAAATTTTGGAAAAATTATTCTTCGCTTTTGGCGGTAGAGGTAGAAAAATAGTATATCCACAACCATCTTTTTCCATGTATAAAATCTATGCCAAATTTAGCGCTTCCATTGGTGTACCTGTGGATTTAAATGATGATTATACTTTCAATGCAAGTGATTTTGTCAATGCTGTAAAAGAAAATAAAGCTTCTCTTGCTGTTATTTGTTCCCCAAATAATCCTACTGGTACAAAAATTCCTATGGCAGATATTGAATATGTAGCTAAAAATATTGATTGTGCTTTAGTCATTGATGAAGCATATGTAGAATTTGATGGCGAGTCTGCAATGAGATTTTTAAAAGATTATCCACATTTGATGATTGCAAGAACTTTCTCTAAAGCTTATGGATTAGCTAGTGCGAGAGTAGGTTATTTGATTGCTGATAAAAAAATCATTGAAATGGTAGGCAAAGCTTGTATGCCATATCATGTAAATGTATTATCTGCTATCACTGCTGATATAGTGTATCAAATGAGAGACGAATATATTCCACGCATTCAAATGACAGTGGCAGAAAGAAAACGCATAAGCGAACAGTTGAGCAAAATTGATGGAATAACAGTTTATCCATCTGCAACTAATTTCATCTTGATAAAATATGATAAAGCTGTAGCTTTAAATGAATATCTTGAAAATATCGGTATTGGTGTGCGTTCTTTTGGCAATGCTCCAAGACTTGAAAATTGTTTGCGCATTTCTATGGGAACTAGACCAGAAAATGATGCTGTGTATAAAGCTATAAAAGATTTTGTAGAAAGTCAAAATTAAAAGGATTGAATGGTATGGATTTAAATAAAAAACGCTGTGGTGCTATAAAACGCACTACAGCAGAAACAGCTATTGATATAAACTTAAATCTTGATGGCATAGGAAAATCAAATATTAAGACTAAAATCGGCTTTTTTGACCATATGTTGACTTTATTATCAGCACATAGCTTGATAGATATGGAGATTTTCTGTGATGGTGATATAGAAGTTGATGGTCATCATAGTGTAGAAGATTGTGGTATTGCCTTAGGTCAAGCTTTTAAAGAAGCTATTGGTGATAAACGTGGTATAAATCGCTATGGAACTTTTTATGTTCCTATGGATGAAGCATTAGCTTTGGTGTCTTTAGATATAAGTGGTAGACCTTATTTAGTATGTGATATGGGTGAGTTAGCTCCGATGATTGGCGATTTTGATACAGAACTTGTCGAAGAATTTATGCGAGCTTTTGCCTTTAATGCTGGAATTACATTGCATATAAAAGTGATGTATGGAAAAAATTCTCATCATAAAGTAGAAGGTGTATTTAAAGCTTTAGGTCATGCTTTAAGACAAGCTGTAGAATTTGACCAGAGAGCATTAGATAAAATTCCTTCAACAAAAGGAGTATTAGAATAAGATAAAAATTTTTAGTTAAAGGAGTTATTCTAATGATTGCAATTGTGGATTATGGTGTAGGCAATTTATTTAGTGTGGAGAAAGCATTTTTGAAATTTTCTCCAGATGTAGTGCTTACAAGTGATGCAAAAGTAATAGAAAAAGCCGATAAAATTTGTACTTCCTGGTGTAGGTGCTTTTGGTGATTGCATGAAAAAATTTTGAGCAATCAGGCTTAAAAAATTCTGTTTTAGAAGCTATTGAACAAGGAAAACCTGTAATGGGAATTTGTGTGGGTGAACAAATCATGTTTGAAGGCAGTGAGGAGTCACCAGAAGTAAAAGGATTAGGAATTTTTAAAGGCATGGTAAAAAAAATAAATGCTCCTGGGCTAAAAATTCCGCATATGGGTTGGAATTCTATTGTTATAGATGAAGAAAATAATCAGAATGTAGATATTAATTTATTTGCAGGATTGAAAGAAGAACCATATGTTTATTTTGTACATAGCTATCAGGCTTGTCCAGAAGATAAATCCATAATTTTAGCTAAATCTAGTTATGGCGAAGAATTGGTAGCTGCTGTAGGAAAAGATAATGTAGTAGCGACACAATTTCACCCTGAAAAATCAGGTGATATTGGTTTAAAAATTATTAAAAATTTTGTAGAAGGGTGAATGAAGATTGATTATTTTTCCAGCGATAGATATTAGAAATGGTAAATGTGTACGCCTTGTAAAAGGTGATTTTAATCAGGAAACTGTATTTTCTGAACGTCCAGAAATCATGGCAAAAAAATGGGAAGATGAAGGCGGTCAATACCTTCATTTAGTTGATTTAGATGGAGCTTTAAAAGGAAAATCACAGAATTTAGATGTTGTAGAAATGATATTAAAAACAGTGAATATCCCTGTAGAACTCGGTGGCGGTATTCGCACTATGGAAAATATCAAGCAAGTTTTAGATATGGGTGTTAGTCGTGTTATTTTGGGTTCTGTAGCTGTAAAAGATCCGCAATTAGTAAAAGATGCTTGCAAAAAATATGGCAGTGAACGCATTGTTGTAGGTATTGATGCTAAAGATGGCATTGTAGCTGTTGATGGCTGGGGCGTATCTGGCAATGTGGAAGCGAAAGAATTGGCTAAAAAAATGGCTGAAGCTGGTGTAAAACATATTATTTATACAGACATTTCTCGTGATGGCACTTTATCTGGTGTAAATGCAAAAGCGACAGCAGAACTTGCAAGTTATAGCGGGGTAAAAGTAGTAGCTTCTGGCGGAGTAGCTTCTATTGAAGATATTAAAATTTTAAAAGGTTATGAACAAGATGGCATTGAAGGCGTAATCGTAGGTAAAGCTATTTATACAGATAATTTATCTTTACAAGAGGCTATAAAAATAGCTAAGGAGGGATAAATAATGTACACAAAAAGAATAATCCCTTGTCTTGATGTAAAAGCAGGACGAGTTGTTAAAGGAACAAATTTCGTTTCTTTACGTGATGCAGGCGACCCTATAGAACTTGCGTCTGTATATGATAAAGAAATGGCAGATGAGCTTGTTTTTTTAGATATAACAGCTTCTAATGAACAACGTGATACTATTGTAAAAGTAGCAAATGATTGTGCAAGTCAAGTTTTCATTCCATTTACTATTGGTGGAGGAATTAGAACTGTAGAAGACATGCGCAAAATGCTCAAGGCTGGTGCAGATAAAGTATCTATGAATACAGCAGCGATAAAAGACCCTTCTATAATCAAAGAGGGAGCAGAAAAATTTGGCAATCAATGTATCGTGCTTGCTGTAGATGCTAAACGAAATGGCGAAAATTCTTGGGAAGTTTATATAAATGGTGGTAGAACACCAACGGGAATAGATTGTTTAGAATGGGTGAAAAAAGCAGTTTCTTTGGGAGCCGGTGAAATCTTGCTCACAAGTATGGATGCTGATGGTACGAAAAATGGTTATGATATATCACTAACACGTGCAGTTTCAGAAGCTGTAAATGTACCAGTAATTGCTTCAGGTGGAGCAGGAAAATTAGAACATTTTTACGAAGTATTAACAGAAGGAAAAGCTGATGCAGTACTTGCTGCTTCAGTATTCCATTATGGAGAATTTAGTATTCGCCAAGTAAAAGAATACTTAAAATCTCGTGGTGTGGAGGTTAGATTATAATGATAGATATCGACAAAGTAAAATTTGATGAAAAAGGCTTGGTGCCAGCTGTAGTGCAAGAAGCTAATGGCAAAGTTTTAATGCTTGCATATATGAACAAAGAATCACTACAAAAAACTATAGAAACAGGATATACATGGTTTTATAGTCGTTCTCGTCAAGAACTTTGGAATAAAGGAGCAACTTCTGGCAATAAACAATCTGTCAGTGAAATTTATTATGATTGTGATGGTGATACTTTATTGGTAAAAGTTCATCAAACAGGTATGGCTTGTCATACTGGCACATATACTTGCTTTACTGACCGCAGATTATTCCCAGACAGCAAAGATTTAGTACCTATGGCTCAACCACAGGATAATACTTCTATTGCAAAAGTTCTAAATGATTTATATGCAACAATTAAGGACCGTCAAGTAAATCCAGTAGAAGGCTCATATACTAATTATTTATTTGAAAAAGGTCAAGATAAAATCTTGAAAAAAGTGGGCGAAGAATGTACTGAAACAATAATTGCTTCTAAAAATATGGATAAAGAAGAAATTCTTTATGAAATGAGCGATTTATGGTATCATTGTCTTGTTTTATTGGCATATCATAATATTACTCCAGATGATTTATTAGCTGAATTGATGAGCAGAAGAAATGGTGGAGAATATCATAGATTTGGCAAGAAAGAAATCAAAAAAAATAAATCTTAAAGAGGAGAATTGATGATGGGACAAGCTAGACTTGACTATATGAAAGATTCTGCATGGAAGCGTGGTACTGCAAAAAAAATAGATAATTTGCCACCTTTTGAATTACCATATGCAAAAGATGCAGTATTGATTGACCTTGTAGACCCAGATGTATTACCAGATGCACAGGTGAACTTTTTGGAAATGATAGAAGTTCGTTCTACACTTCGTCAATATGATGATACAAAAGAATTATCTAATAAAGAATTATCATATCTTTTATGGTGTACTCAAGGCGTTAAAATGGTAATGCAGACAAAGACTATTAGAAATGTACCTTCTGCTGGCGGTAGAAATGCATTGGAAACATTTTTATATATTCGCCGTGTTGAAGGCATAAAACCAGGTTTATATCGCTTTTTACCATTAGAGCATAAATTATTATTAGTATCTGATGCAGAAGATATTGAAGAAAAAAATCTGTAGCCAATTTTCTACAGTAGGTGTAGCAAATAATGCAGCTGTAGTATTCTTATGGACAGCTGTTTATGAAAGAATGGATTGTATGTTTGGCGAAAGAGCATATCGCTATATTTATTTAGATGCTGGACATGTTTGCCAAAACTTATATTTAGCAGCACAAACAATGCATATAAAAGTGTGTGCATTAGGTGCTTTTGATGATGAAGTTTAAATCAAAATCTCGGTTTTGATGGAGAAAATCAATTTGTTGTCTATGGTGCTGGTGTAGGTAAATAGGATAGCTTAAAAAGAATAAATTAAAGTAAAAGAACTCAATTAAGTGATATTTATGAATATTACTTAATTGAGTTTTTTGTATATAATTTAGTTTTTCCGCATAAAAATATAATGAGGAAAATTTTTATAATATTTAAAATAAAATACAAAAATATTTCCGCATGTTGCGGAAAACAATCAATCTATGATGTAGTGCTAATTTTTGATACAATTTAATCAAGTTAAGGGAGTATTGAAAATGGCAAAGATTAATAAACGTAGAAAAATAATATTTGATATGTTGAAGAGTCATCCGCAAGGCTTAAATGGTGAGGCGATATCTCAACAGCTAGGAGTATCTTCAAGAACAATACGTTCGGATATTAAGGCTTTGCAGGATGCATTAGAAAAATATAATATAAGAATTTTTTCAAGCCCAACAAAAGGCTATAGATTTAGTCAATTTGAACATCTTAGTAGTATTGAACATGAATTGTTTAAAGATAATATGAGTAATTTAGAAACTAGTAAACAAAGAATAAATTACATATTATATAAACTTTTAGCAAATACACTAAATGATATTTCAATTACACAAAATGATTTAGCAGAAGAAATGTATATAAGTTTATCAACTTTAAAAATACATTTAAATGAAGTTAAAAATATTTTAAAAAAATATGATTTAAAGATAACGCAATATAAGACAAAAGGTATAAAAATTTCAGGAGAAGAAACTAAATTACGTTATTGTATTGTAGATATAAAAAACATACATTTAGAAAATGAATTTTTTCAAGATTTAATAATGAATATAGATATTAATTTATTAGATGATATTATTAAAAAAGTTTTAAGTGAAAGAAAATTACAATTAACTGATAGATCACAGAAAAAAATTATGTATGTATATAGCTATTGCAATACAGCGTTCAAGAAATAATAAAACAGTAGTATATCCATCAAGTTTAACTAGTAAAATAGAGAATACTTTTGAATATAGTGTAGCTAAAGAAATAATAGAAAATATTTATAATCAATTAAATATAGATCTAAGTTGTTCAGAAGTATATTATATTACTCAATGTTTATTAGCTAGTAAAAAGTTGATAGATGTTAGTGAATCAACAAATAAAAAACATGTAAAAAATTTAGTAAATATAATTTTAAAAGAAATTCATGAAAAGTTATCTATTGATTTTACTAATGATGAATATTTAATTGATGGTTTAACATTGCATTTAAACATAGCATTAACAAGAATACAATTTCAGATGAATATCAGAAATGAATTGTTAGAAACTATAAAAAATGATTATCCGTTAGCATTTCAAATGGGGGTAATTGCTGGTAAAATTGTTGAACAATATGACAACATAAAAATTAATGAGAATGAAATTGGTTATATAGCTTTACATTTTGGTGCAGCATTAAGTAGAAATGGTATAAAAGAAAATATTCAGGCTAAAAATATAATAATAGTATGCTCTTCAGGATTAGGGATATCTGTATTACTAAAGGCGAAAGTTGAAGAATATTTTCATAATAGATTAAATGTAGTAAAAGTTTTACCAGGTTATGAAGTTAATGAGAAAACACTAGAAAATATAGATTATATATTATCTACAGTTCCATTAAAAAATATTGCTTCAGATAAAATAATTAAAATTAATCGTATGTTACAAAAAGAAGATGTAGAAAATATTGAAAATAAGATTTTTCATAAAAAAGATACAGATTTAATGGAAATTACAACTTTTTTTAATAAAGATAATTTTTATATTGATAAAGATTTTGAAACAAAAGAAGAATGTATAAATTTTTTATCTAATGAAGCTATAAAGAAAGGTTTGATGGATGAAACATCTAAAAAATCTGTGTTTGAAAGAGAAGAAATATCATCTACATCAATAGGTGATTTGACAGCAATACCACATCCAATAGCTACAGATACAAAAAAATCATTTATTTCTATTTTAGTATTAAATAAACCTATAATGTGGGGAGATTTTTTTAGTACAGGTTGTATTTCTATTAAATATAGAAAAATCAAAAGCTAATTTATGGGAGCCTATGTTTTTAAAATTGTATAACTATATAAAAGAAAAAAATGGAATAAATTCATTATTGAAAAATAAATCATATGATATGTTTTTAAAAGAATTTATAAGTTTTTCTCAAATATAAGTAGGTGCATATTTTTATGGAAAAAAATATAGAAATAAAAAAAGAAGTAGTATTTTATGCTAAGTTATTAGATAAAAAAGGTTTAGTTAATCCATTAGAAGGTAATATATCAATTTATGATAGGGATAGTAATAAATTATATATTACTCCATCAGGAACAAGAAAATCTTTATTGACAGAAAAAGATATAGCTGTTTTACAGGATGGAGAACAAATAGAAGGATATTTAAAACGTTCTAGCGAGTATTTACTACATGAAGCTGCATTAAAAGCAAGACCAGATTGTAATGCAGTAGTGCATACACATGCGCCATATTTAACAGCTTTTGCATATTGCAATAAAGATATAAAATTACGTTGTTCATCAACATTTGCTTTATTATTTGAAGATATTCCATGCTTATCATATGGACAACCAGGGACAAAAGATATAGCAAATGGAATTGAAGATGCTATAAAAGAGCATGATTTAATATTGTTAGGAAATCATGGTTGTTTAACAGTAGCGCCTACTTTAGAAAAGGCTATAGCTATTTTAGAAGCAGGTGAAGAAGTTATGAAAATATATACAATAGCTAGCTCTATAGGAACAATAAAAAATATATCTAATGATGAATGGGAAAAAATGTGTAATGAACATCCTGGTAGTAAAAGAAATAGGTATAAGAGAAAGGAGTGAGGAAAATGCAGGCTGCTATTATGTATGGACCAAATGACATAAGGGTAGAGGATATAGAAAAACCAAAGTGTCCGCCAAATGGTCTAATTTTAAAAGTTTTATCGATAGGTTTATGTGGTTCAGATATTAGGAATATGACAACGGATTCATGTAAAGGAAAATATCCACATATATTTGGTCATGAAATAGTAGGTATGGTTGATGAAATAGATATAAATACACCTAAATATAAAGTTGGAGATAAATTATACATTTATCCTGAGGATCATTGTTTAAAATGTGATGAATGTAGAGCTGGTCATAGTGAAAATTGCTTAAATCCAGGTGATTATATTGCTAGACAAGGTGGTTTTGCTGATTTTGTTGTTGTGACGAATGAGCAAATTAATAGAGATGCAGTCTTTAAATTACCTGAAAACATAAATTTAGATAATGCTACGCTTAGTGAACCATTATCATCAGTATATGCTTGTCAAGAAAATATTAATATTACACTAGGAGATAGTGTGGTTATTATTGGAGCAGGACCTATAGGTTGTTTTCATGCACAAATGGCAAAAATAAGAGGTGCTAAATGCGTTATCATGGTTGAAATTAATGATAAACGCTTGGAAATGGCAAAACAATTTGGTGTTGATTATACCATTAATAGTTTAAAGGAAGATCCTGTAGTTAAAATAAAACAAATTACAAATAATAAAGGTGCTGATAAAGTAATATCAGCTAATCCTTCAAGTAGTGCACAGGCACAAAGTATTTTTATGGCAAAAGCTGGTGGAATAGTAGTATTTTTTGGTGGTGTTCCAAAAGGAACGTTGGTTAGTTTGGATACAAATTATATTCATTATAATAATTTGTGGATTTATGGTCATTTTGGAGCTAATAGTATACAAGTACAAAAAGCGTTTGAATTGGCTATTAGTAAAAATTTTCCAGCAGAAAAATTTATTACTCATGTATTGCCATTAAAAGATATTAATAAAGGTATAGAGTTAACGAAATCAGGAGAGGCTATAAAAGTAGTTTTACATCCTAATTTAAATTAATAAAAATTATAAGTATTTTAAGG
>ENA-OQHF01000777-OQHF01000777.1-human-gut-metagenome-genome-assembly--contig:-NODE-777-length-18355-cov-2.743252_pt1 | contig 18355 bp, 19 predicted proteins | sample MGYA00242559_ERZ504709 | MGnify/ENA primary metagenome ERZ504709 (study PRJEB26092, sample SAMD00036203) | human gut metagenome | host: Homo sapiens | study: EMG produced TPA metagenomics assembly of... | reverse complement strand
GAGTAAAATATTTATCATATTTATGCCGGATTAGTTGATAATTGTAGTTGCTAAGTCTGTTTTTATTATTTACTCTGAAGTTAAAAACAAAAATCCCCGCCTTGTTATTGAACAAAGCGGGGATTTGTTTCAGTTATACAGTGAAATTATTTTTTCAATGTCTACCAGTTCTACTTCAAAAATCAGAGTAGAGAAAGGTTTGATTTACCAGCTTCCTGAGCACCGTATCCCAGTTCCTGAGGAATATACAATTCCCATTTAGAACCTACTGGCATCATCTTCAGTGCTTCAGTCCATCCCGGAATTACACGGTTAACGGCCAATGTAATAGGCTCTTTAGAAGAGTCGAATTCAGTACCGTCAATCATTGTACCTTTGTAGTTTACTTTTACACGTGAAGTGTCAGCAGGCAAAGCTCCTGTACCCTTAGTGATGATTTTGTACTGCAAACCGCTGGCAGTTGTCTGAATACCTTCCTTGCTCTTGTTGTTAGCCAGGAATTCTTCATTCTGTTTCTTGTAGTCTGCATATTTAGCTTCCAATGCTTTTGACTTGATCAATTCTGCTTTCAGACGTACATAAGCACTTGCAGAGTCAGTTGTTACGATGCTCTGTTTCTTTACAGCAGCGATGAATCCAGCCAGGAAGTTATCTTTGTTCAAAGCCTGAGTAGAATCCTGTCCAAAGATCTGACGGTTGTTGTAGTCGAACATGTCACCGCTTACCTGCTGGCCAATCTGCATACCTGCCAAATAAGCTTTCTGCTTAGCGTCAGTTTCCTTGCAGCCTTGTTCCAGACCTTTGATGAAGTCTGCTACGTATGCTGAATCTACTCCCAGACGACCCTGTACATATTCCATCAATCCCTGAGTGTTTGTAACACCCATCATATAAGACAAAGAGTCTACATCGCTTTTCAGGTTTGCTTTCGGTCCCTGTGCTGTACATGATGCCAGGCTGGCTGCAGCGGCAAGCATCATAAAGAATGTACCTTTTTTCATTTGCTTTATTTTTTATAATACTTCAATTAATTCTACTTCGAAAATCAATGTGCTGTGCGGCGGAATCATTTCGCCTGCACCCTGTGCGCCGTATGCCAGGTCTGACGGAATGTTAGAGTTTCCATTTGGCACCTTCTGACATTCAGTTGCAGTGCTTCCACCCATCCTTTGATTACCTGGTTCACACCGAACACTAGCAGGCTCACCACGTTTGATAGAGCTGTCGAACAATGTTCCGTTAATCAATGTACCTTCATAGTGGCAACGTACGCGGTCGGTTGCTTTCGGTTTTTTACCGTTTCCTTCAGTGATTACTTCGTATTGCAATCCGCTTGGCAGGTTACGATGTTCGGGTTTTTCTTGTTTTCTTCCAGGAAAGCCTTTCCCTTTTCTATGTTTTCTGCGTTCATTTTCTCTTCTAATTCAGTGAAATATTTGTTGACGATTTCACGTGCTTCATTGTGAGAAATTGCAGTTTGGTTTCCTTCCAATACGTCTTTGATAGCCTGTGCAAAGTCATTTACATCAATTGAACGAGCACCCATGCTCAATAGATTTTGGCCAATCCCCAGACCAATGGCGTAGCTAAATTTATCCATAAACAGATTTTGTATTAATAAATGATTAACGGGGAGCAAAGGTATCTTTTTTCTGTGAATGTGAGGAATTTTGATTGATAAAATTTCTTATTTTTGGACGATGAAACTTTTTAATGATAATGTATCTAAAATCAGGAGGATAAGAAGATGAAAAATCTGGTAGTATTGACAGGAGCCGGCATGAGTGCGGAAAGTGGAATCAGTACGTTTCGCGATGCAGGAGGGCTTTGGGACCAGTATCCGGTGGAGCAGGTGGCTACCCCTGAAGGATATGCTGCCAATCCGAAGTTAGTGATTAATTTTTACAATGAACGCAGAAAGCAACTGCTTGAGGTGAAGCCGAACAGGGGGCATGAACTTTTAGCAGAGTTGGAGAAATATTTTCATGTGACTGTGATTACCCAGAATGTGGATAATCTGCACGAACGTGCAGGGAGTACAGAGGTAATTCATCTGCATGGGGAACTTACGAAAGTGACTTCCAGCTTTCAGCCCAATAATCCGCGTTTTATAAAAGAGCTTAAACCGGAGGAATATGAGGTGCGGATGGGAGACAAGGCACCCGATGGCTCGCAGTTCCGGCCTTTTATTGTCTGGTTTGGAGAGGCTGTGCCGATGATTGAAACTGCTATTGATTATGTGGATAAAGCAGATATTTTTGTGATAATTGGTACTTCGCTGAATGTCTATCCCGCTGCCGGTTTGCTGAACTATGTACATTCCGGGGTACCAGTCTATCTGATAGACCCTAAGGAAGTACGTATTGCTTCCGGACGCGCGGTACATGTGATTCAGAAAGGGGCTTCCGAAGGAATGGAAGAATTAAAAAAAATGTTATTGGAAATACGAGATTAAACAAATTCTTTCTATATTTGTTATCATTTTAAACTGAGAATAGATACTAATTATTGTTTTAATAAACTGACTGATTATGAAAAAGTACATTTGCACAGTATGTGATTGGGTTTACGATCCGGAAGTAGGGGATCCAGAAGGTGGAATTGCTCCGGGTACAGCTTTTGAAGATATTCCTGAAGACTGGGTTTGCCCGGTTTGCGGAGTTGGAAAAGAAGATTTCCAGGTAGTAGAAGATTAATAAACTTTTCTTGATAAGGACGGCCTTCTAAAAAGTATGCCATATACTTTTAGAAGGCCGTTTTCGTATCTTTATTCTTGTAGAATAATTCCCATTTTTTTCATCAGGAAACAGGCGTTCATGTTTTGAGCCACTCCTTCGCGCAGTTTATAGGAGAAGGTCAGTTCATTCTCCTTTATATCGGCTTCGAAACAGTAATTCCGTATTTCTTCAGGGAACTGTTTGATGAGGCTTCCTAACAGAAGGTCGTGTGTGGCTATAATGCCGTTGGCCTTCAGCTGCATAAACTGACGGATCAAATCAAAAGATCCTTTTTGTTTGTCCATGGAGTTGGTCCCTTTTAATATTTCATCCAGAATAATAAATAGCTGCTGTCCTTGATTTAGCAGGTCGATAATGCGTTTCAACCGTTTCAGTTCGGCAAAGAAGTATGATTCATTATCGGAAAGTGAGTCAGAGGTGCGCAGGCTGGTAATGAGCTGATTCGGGTAAAGCTTGAGCCTTTCGCAGCATACGGGGGCTCCAATACAGGCCAGCAGGTAATTCACGCCGATAGTTCTCAGGTAAGTGCTTTTTCCGGCCATATTGGCTCCGGTAATAATCAGGAAAAACGGACGCGACGGAATGGTGGCATCGTTTTTCACGCATTGTGAAGCTGGCATAAGGGGATGCCCCATTTGTGTGGCCAGAAAGCAGAAAGGCTTTTCTGTCAGTTCCGGGTAGGTGTATTGCGGATGATTGTAGGCAAAGGTACCCAGTGAACATAGGGCATCCAGTTCGCCCACAGTTTCCAGCCATTCGCTGATATGCTGTCCGTAGCGTACTTTCCATCGTTCTATGCGGACGATTTCCTGAAGCTGGAAAAAGATGCTTCCTTCCAATAACACATAAAGAAACTGGTTGTTGCGTAAATCCAGCCGGTCAAGTTCTTTGGATAATTGTTGCAAAGCCTGTATAGGTGACTGGCCGTTCAGGTTGAACCGTTCCATCAGTTCCTGCATGCCAGCTGACTTCCAGTTTTCTGCTTTTGCCAGAGCGATGAGTCGGGCATATCCGTTCAGGCTTTTCAACTGTTTTCCGTAGGTTTCCTGTATATAGGTGGCCCGTTTGATAATTCCAAAGCTAAGAACCAGGAAGATACCGAATGAAAGTCCCAACCAGGAAAATGAAGTCCATCCTGCCAGTGAAGTTATCAACAGGAGGCTGTTAATAACTGGTACTCCCCAGATAAAGGCTTTCACCCATCCGGCGTGCAGGTATTGTGCAGGACTCTGACTCCATGCCTGTATTTTTTCGCCATCGGATGACTGACCGTGGTGTACCAGTCCTGCCACGCGGAACTGTTCGCGGAACAAGGTATGTTCGCTTATTTCCCGTACCATTTCCTGCCGTTTTTCGATGGAAGTTTTTTCGTGCAGATGGTTTTGCAGCCATTTTGCCAGACGGTTTTTTCCGAAAAAAGTACAAGTACGGTTGATTGATTGGAACAGGGAGCGTCGTCCGAATATATCCAGGTCGAATGAATAAGGATGCTCTGGGTTGACGTATTCTTTCCCGTCCTCAAAAGAACTGTAATCACCGGAAAGGGCTTGCAGCTCTTCTTGTATAATACGTGCCTGTGTTTCTAGCCATTCTTTGCGGATAAAAAAACGGTTGTGTATTTTTTACCCAAAAATTAAAGAGCGGAAGGAAGGTAAGACAGATACAGATAATTAGCAGAGTGGTTTGATTAAAGAAAAAAGTAAAGTCCTGCTATTCCTGCTATGAACAAAGCAAGGCGTAGCATGCTGATGCGGAAGATTTGCTTCTTTACCGTTGCAATTGTCCTTCAGTGAGGGAACAGTCTTTCTGTGTAGTGATTTCTGGTTCATGTTATTGTGTTTGTTGTTAGTTGCGCAAAGGAACGAAAAACTCTAGATACATGATTGAAAAAACTGTTAAAAGAAAGAAATCCATTTGTATAATTCATGAATAAATCCCTTCTTTGCAATGAAATCAAGAATATTTCTTATTGAAGTGTGCGCGGTAACGCGTTTTCTTTTTCAGTAAATGCGTGTCCGCACACACATGTTCTTTCGAAGTGGTATGCAGAAAAATAAAAACATACGTCTTACTGACATTGCCCGCTTGGCGAATGTGTCGGTTGGTACGGTGGACAGAGTGATTCATAACCGTGGACGCGTATCGGAAGAAAACATCCGGCGCGTGAAGGAAATCATGGAGCAGGTAGGGTATAGGCCTAACCTGATAGCGCGTTCGTTGGCGGTGAAGAAGCCGTGTCATCTGGTGGCACTGATTCCGGATTTCCGTCCGGGAGATTACTGGAGTGCGATGGAATATGGCATTCGTCGGGCAGAAGAGGAGTGGGAAAGCTATGGAGTGAAGGTTTCCGTACTGACTTTTGACCAGTACAGCAAGGTCAGCTTTGAGCAGGCTGTTTCACGTTTGCAGGAGATGACTGAAACGGTGGACGGAGTCATTGTCGGTACGCTTTTCAAGGAGGCTGTCATCCAGCTTTCCGAACATCTGGATGCGCGTGAGATTCCTTATGTGTATGTCGACTCGGATATAGAAGAGCAAGGCCGTCTGGCTTATTATGGCACGGATTCTGTGGCCGGGGGAGAGATTGGAGCCCGTATGCTATTGGCTTCCATGGCCTTTCAGGGAGATATTCTGGTCGCTCATATTCAGCATGACAAAGGCAGTATGTCCACCCAAGGGCAGAAACGCTATTCCGGTTTCCTGCAATACCTGAACAACAGGGCTATGAAGTGAATCTGGTGGAGGTAGATTTATGGATAGGCGATGAGGCTCATAACGAACAGGTGTTGGATGAGGCTTTCCGAAATCATCCGGGCATTCGTGGAGCGGTTACGTTCAACTCTTCCTGCTACATTTTGGGAGATTATCTGGAAAAGCGGCAGAAGCACGAGATTCGGCTGGTAGGCTATGATTTGATTGACCCGAATGTGCGGTTACTGAACGAGGGATATGTGCAGGCACTGATTGCACAGCGTCCGGAACTCCAGGGCTATAACGGAGTGAAGGCTTTGAGCCGGCTGTTGCTGTTCGATGAAAAACCGCAGGTGGTGAATCTGCTGCCGATAGACATTCTGTTGAAAGAGAATTATCAATTTTATAATAGAGTATCCAATTTATTGCAAATCTGATTATTATGGCAAACGAATTATTTAACGTGGCCGGCAAGGTAGTTGTAATGACTGGGGGAGCCGGTGTGTTGGGAAAAGGTATTTCCAAGTATTTGGCTGCACAAGGTGCAAAAATGGTCGTACTCGACCGCAGTGAAGAAGCTGGTAAAGCACTGGTAGATGAGATTGTAGCTCAGGGGCATGAAGCTACCTTCCTCTATACAGACGTAATGAACAAGGAAGTGCTGGAACAGAACAAGAAAGACATTCTGGAAAAGTACGGACGCATTGACGTCTTGTTGAATGCTGCTGGTGGAAATATGGCTGGTGCAACCATTGCACCGGACAAGACTTTCTTCGACTTGCAGGTAGATGCTTTTAAAAAAGTAGTCGATTTGAATCTTTTCGGAACTGTATTGCCTACGATGGTCTTTGCCGATGTAATGGTGAAACAGAAAAAAGGTTCTATCGTAAACTTCTGCTCTGAATCTGCTTTACGTCCGTTGACACGTGTAGTAGGTTACGGTGCAGCAAAAGCAGCCATTGCCAACTTTACAAAATACATGGCAGGCGAATTGGCTATCAAGTTTGGTGATGGCTTGCGTGTGAATGCCATTGCTCCGGGTTTCTTCCTGACCGAGCAGAACCGTACGTTGCTGACTAATCCGGATGGCTCACTGACCGACCGTTCCAGAACTATTCTGGCTCACACTCCGTTCGGTCGTTTTGGTGAACCGGAAGACTTGTATGGTACCATTCACTACCTGATCAGTGACGCTTCTAACTTTGTGACAGGTACGGTAGCTGTCATCGACGGTGGATTTGATGCCTTCTCTATTTAATTGAAGTATGAACCTTTAAAAAGAAACGTTATGTATTTATGTGAACAAACCTGGCGCTGGTACGGCCCGAACGATCCGGTGTCTTTGTGGGACATCAAGCAGGCAGGTGCTACGGGTATCGTCAATGCGCTGCACCATATTCCGAACGGCGAAGTCTGGACGGTAGAAGAAATCATGAAACGCAAGCAGATGATTGAAGAAGTGGGCTTGACATGGAGCGTGGTCGAGAGTGTGCCGGTGCATGAACATATCAAGACGCAGACCGGCGATTTCATGAAGTATATCGAGAATTATAAGGAAAGTCTGCGTAATCTGGCCAAATGTGGCATTTACATTGTGACTTACAACTTTATGCCGGTGCTCGACTGGACACGTACGGACTTGGCTTATACCATGCCCGACGGTTCCAAGGCTCTGCGCTTTGAACGTGCGGCGTTTGTGGCTTTCGACTTGTTTATCCTGAAACGTCCGGGAGCTGAAAAGGATTACTCGGAAGAAGAAAAGGCCAAGGCAAAAGCACGCTACGAGCAGATGGACGAAGAAGAAATTCATCGCCTGACCCGTAACATGATTGCCGGACTGCCGGGCTCGGAAGAAAGCTTTACGCTGGAGCAGTTCCAGCATGAACTGGACCGTTACAAGGATATTGACGCAGAACAGTTGCGTGCCAACCTGATTTTCTTCCTGAAAGAAATCTGTCCGGTGGCTGATGAAGTAGGTGTCAAACTGGTGATTCATCCGGATGATCCGCCTCAGTCAAATTTTGGGCTTGCCGCGTATCATGAGTACGGAAGAAGATTTCCGCAAGCTGGTGGAAGCCGTACCTAATGAATCCAACGGTTTGTGTCTTTGCACTGGTTCACTGGGTGTCAGTGCCAAGAACGACTTGGCCGGCATGATGGAACGTTGGGGCGACCGCATCAACTTCGTACACCTGCGCAGCACACAGCGCGATGCAGAAGGCAACTTCCATGAAGCGAATCACCTGGAGGGTGACGTAGACATGTATCATGTGATGAAGAACTTCCTGCTCATGCAGCAGCGCCGCAAGGTGTCTATTCCGATGCGTCCGGACCATGGTCATCAGATGATTGACGACTTGAAGAAGAAGACCAATCCAGGCTATTCTTGTCTGGGCCGTCTGAGAGGGCTGGCTGAGCTGAGAGGGCTGGAAATGGGTATTGCCAAGTCTATGGAAGAGCAAAATTAAGGAAGTGTATAGCGCATATTCGATAAGCTGAAATTGTCGAAGTGAAGAAATGGTTCATGAAGGAAGTTTTTTTCTGTTCATGGACCATTTTATTTTGTGCCTTTTATTCGTATTTTTATCGCCGGAAATAACAATTTATGGCATCATGAAAAGATTTTGTTTATTCTGTCTGTGCCTGCTTGGCTTCTCTGTGTGGGGTGCATCGGATCAGGTAGTGGAAAAGGTACTTGATATTTTCGAAGCAGACAGTCTGCCCGGTTCAAACGTGGCGGTAACGGCGGACTCAGATTCGGTTCACTTGTCGACTGTGAAAAAGGAACTGGCGGCTGCCCGGTTGAATGAAGCCAATCTCCGGATGGAGATTGAGCAGATGAAGTTGGCTGCATATACTGCCGATTCGGTGAAACTGGCCAGTCAGAGACGGCGTATTGACTCCTTGCGTCATGAAACACGGGGTGTTCCGGTTGTGGTAGATGGGGATACGCTGTTTTATTTTTATGCCAAGCGAGGAGGAGACATACTCCCCAGCAGCGTGCAGAGAACGTGGCGAATGATATTACGGCCTTGGGCAAACGCTTTAACCTGAAACCTGATTCTGTATACATTGAGACCAGTGACATCGTGACGGATGTGATGTATGATAATAAACTTCTTGTTTCCTTTACAGACCAGGACGGCTTGTGGGAAAGCTGTACACGCGACCAGCTGGCCGCGAAGAATCGGCTGGTTATTATCGAAAAATTGAAAATGATGAAGGAAGAGCACGGGCTGATGCAGTTGTTTAAGCGGATTGGCTATTTCGTGCTGGTGTTTGTGGGACAGTTCCTCTTGTTCTGGGGAACCAACTGGCTGTTCCGCAAGCTGAAATTGCGTATTATGCGACTGGAAAAGACGCGGCTGAAACCCTTCTCCATTCAGGGGTATGAGTTGCTGGACACCAGGAAGCGGGTGAGACAGCTGATATTCCTGGCCAATCTGGTACGTTATGCGTTTATGTTTCTGCAGCTGCTGCTTACGGTTCCGCTGCTGTTCTCCATTTTCCCGCAGACTAAGAACCTGGCCTACCGGCTGCTTTCCTACATCTGGAATCCGGTGAAGAGCATTCTTACCGGAATACTCGACTATCTTCCGAACCTGTTCACTATCTTCGTGATTTACATGGCCATCAAATATCTGGTACGCTTCTTCCGTTACCTGGCCGAAGAAGTACAGTCCGAACGGTTGAAATTGAGCGGATTCTATCCCGACTGGGCGATGCCTACCTATCATATTGTCCGTTTCTTGCTCTATGCGTTTATGATAGCCATGATTTATCCGTATCTGCCGGGTTCCAATTCCGGTGTATTCCAGGGAATATCCGTATTTGTCGGTTTGATTGTATCGCTTGGTTCAAGTACGGTGATTGGCAACATCATTGCCGGACTGGTGATTACTTACATGCGTCCTTTCAAGATTGGCGACCGTATTAAGCTGAATGATACGATGGGAAATGTGGTGGAGAAAACTCCGCTGGTCACACGTATCCGTACCCCGAAAAATGAGGTGGTGACCATTCCTAATTCCTTTGTCATGTCTTCGCATACGGTGAACTTCAGCCAGTCGGCCCGGGAATATGGGCTGATTATCCATTCGGAGGTAAGCATCGGTTATGACGTGCCGTGGCGAGTGGTCAACAAACTTTTGATTGAAGCTGCCTTGAATACTCCCGGAGTGGTGGACGACCCGCGTCCGTTTGTACTTTCCACCTCGCTCAGCGACTGGTATCCGGTGTATCAGGTGAATGCGTATATCAAGGATGCAGACCGGCTGGCTGATATTTATTCGGCATTGCATCAGAACATTCAGGATCGCTTCAACGAAGAGGGCGTGGAAATTATGTCGCCGCATTACATGGCTGTACGCGATGGAAATGCGTCTACCATACCTCCAAAGGAAGGAGCGGACGAGGAAGGATAATTATTCTACATACATTTTCTATTTTATGATAAGGGCTGGAGTTTTGGGATAAACTTCGGCCCAGTTTTTTATTGTTTCCCCAATGGCAAAAAACGTAGGTTTCTGGGGGCGGAACCGTATGTTTCCGCAGGTGGAAACGTAAGGCTCCGGCGTGGAAAACGTAGAAAGTGAAAATAGACTGTGCTCTCTTTTCTGAGGCGTTTCTCTCTTGATGGAAAGCTATTCGTGTGATAAGAGATGGTGGTAACGTAAGGGGATAAAAAGAACGCCCCGGCTTTGGAAACCGAGGCGTTACAGTGAATCAGATATGTTGTACTGATTTATTCGTGTGCGATATAGCCTTTCACCGGAGTCATGATGAACGTAAATTCATAATCTCCGTAAGGAAGCATGTACTTGTCTTCCGGCAGGGCACCCCAGCTGTTGACACAACCTAAGCCCATCTGTGCCTTGTCAATCAACAGGTTGGTCAGGTCAGCTTCTTCTACTTCGAACGAGTGGCTCTGTTTCTTTTCAGTACCGTCGTCCAGTGAAGCGATGGTGTAGTGGAGAGCAGAAGCAGAGAACGGTGCTTCAGCTACGAATATCAGTCCGTTTCCAGCCATGTTCACCTGTTTCCACCAGCGGATGTCAGTCTTGTTGCCGTTTTCCTGCGGACGGATGTACGGATAGAACTGGTCGCTTACATTCTGGTTGTAGATACCTAAGTCAGTGCAATGGTTACGGTCGCTGTAGTTTTCTATCGGACCACGTCCGTAGTAAGAAATCTTCTCAAATGACTTCGGCATTACCATCTGCATACCGAAACGGAACATCGGTGAAACCTTGGCATTCTTGTCGGCTACCATCTTCTGTGTCACCTTCACTGCTCCCTGGTTGTTGATCTGGTAAGTGAGATATAACTTGGCAGATACTTCCTTGAGGTCGTAAGTAGAGTTTACGATGGCCTGTCCGTTTTCTACCTTGTAGTTGAAGTCAGTCAGTTTGATGCCCGGGTTCTTCCATGCAGCATATTTGTTCTGCAGACCAGCACCGAAGTCGTTGTCGGTCGGGGCACGCCAGAAGTTCGGTGTCAGTGCTTCGCCTTCTTTCAACATGCTTACTCCGTTTACATCGTATCTGTCAAGATAACCGTTGCGTTTGCTGAATTCCAGATAGAATCCGTCGCCTTCTACAGTGATGTAGTCCGGATAGTTCGGGTTGATTTGCGGTTCAACTACCTGCTGGTTGGTTTCAGCTACGTTCTTCAGTTCCATAGCCGGTGCTTTGTACGGATTCAGCACAAGCTGGTCTTTAGCTACTACGAAACCGGCCGGAATCAAACCTTCACGGTTCTTCTGGATGTATTTCACGTTGAGCAGCCATTCACCGCACTGGCAGGTCTTGCCCAGATCAAGTTTCACGCTGGCTGTCTGATGAGGTGCCACGTTCAGGTTTTCAACGCGTCCGCTACGGATAGCCTTACCATCTTTCAGTACTTCCCATTCCAGTGCGTATGCAGACAGGTCACGGAAGAAGTTTTCGTTGTATACCTTGATTTCTCCCTTTGCCAAATCGCCCGGAGTAGTCCAGATGTTCTGGTAGAAGTACTGTACTTCGTATGCATGCGGATTCGGTTTGCGGTCAGGGCTGATAAGTCCGTTGTTACAGAAGTTCTTGTCGCCAGAATCATCCATGCGGTTGAAGTCACCGGCATAAGCATAAATCATCTTGCCGTTCTTGCCTGTCCAGCGGATAGACTGGTCTACGAAGTCCCAGATGAATCCACCCTGATATTTCGGATACTTGCGAATCAAGTCCCAGTAATCTTTGAATCCACCTTGTGAATTTCCCATGGCGTGTGCATATTCACACTGAATCAGCGGTTTCTGGTATTTGTCGTCCTTGCTGTATTCTTCGCACCATTTGTAGTTGGCATACATCGGGCAGTAGATATCAGTCTTTCCTTCGATGCGGGCTTGTTCGTATTGTACGGCACGGCTGGGGTCTTCTGTCTTGATCCAGTCGTAAGCAGCTTCGAAGTTCGGACCGTATCCGGCCTCGTTACCCAATGACCAGAAGATGATGCTCGGATGGTTGAAACCACGCTGTACGTTGCGCTGGTTGCGTTCCATGTGTGCCTTCTTGTAAGTCGGTTCCTTGGCCAGTGTCTTGTCGCCGTATCCCATTCCGTGAGATTCGATGTTGGCTTCGGCCACTACATAAATACCGTATTTGTCGCAGAGTTCGTACCAGAAGTTGTCGTCCGGATAGTGACAGGTTCTTACGGCGTTGATGTTGAACTGCTTCATAATCTGAATGTCCTGAATCATGCGGTCGCGTGAAACCACGTATCCACCGTCCGGATCCAGTTCATGACGGTCGGCACCTTTGAAGAGTACTGGCTGGCCGTTGACCAGAATCTGTGCGTTTTTGAGTTCAATCTTGCGGAAACCTACTTTCACAGGTACAACTTCGCTGGCCTGGCTGCCGTCTTTCAGTGTAGCACGCAGTGTGTATAAGTAAGGAGTTTCTGCGCTCCATTTTTTCGGATTTTCTACCTGAAGTGTAGTAGAAACATTGCCTGAACCTTTTACTTCGGTAGAAGCTACGGTCTGGTTCTGGGCATCCAGCAGTTCCAGGCTGACATTTCCGCTTCCTTTCAAATTCAGGTTGATGGCCAGTGAACCGTTCTTGTATTCGCTGTCCAGGTCGGGAGTCACGCGGATGTCATCGATGCGTTTCTTGTTGCGGGTATAAAGATAGCAGTCGCGTGCCACTCCGGTATAACGGAAGAAGTCCTGGTCTTCCAGGTATGAACCGTCACACCAGCGGAACACCTGGAAAGCAATCAGGTTTTTCTGTCCCGGTTTCAGGTACGGAGTAAGATTGAATTCAGCTTCCAGCTTGCTGTCTTCGCTGTAGCCAACGAACTTACCGTTTACCCACAGGTACATGTTCGAGCTGACTGCTCCAAAATGAGCGATGATGTCTTTGCCTTTCCAGTCGGCCGGAACCATGATTTCACGACGGTAAGAACCTACGTGGTTTTCTTCAGTCGGTACGTAAGGAGGATTGTTTTCGAAACGGCTGCGCCATCCATAACCTACGTTGATGTAGATAGGGTCGCCGTATCCGTGAGTTTCCCATACTCCTGGCACCTGAAGGTTGTCCCAACCTTTATCGTTGAAGCCGGTTTTCCAGAAATCTGTGGGGCGTGCATCTGCATTCCGCACCCAGAAGAATTTCCAGGTTCCGTTCAGGCTCATAAAGTTCTTGGAGTCTTCCTTGACTGCCTTGGCAGCCATTTCTGCATTTTCGTACGCAAAGAAGTTTGCGTGCATCGGTGCCCGGTTGATGGCATTTATTTCCGGGTCCTGCCATTCTTTAAATGTCTGTGCATTGCCCGAAAGCACACAGGCACCTAAGAGTCCTAACACTAATTGTTTTTTCATGGATTAATGATTATAATAAAAAATGATAACTATGTGTCTTTATTCACTCACCCACGCGGGGTTATGAGGGTGTGTCACCCTCGGATTGTAATACATCTCCGTAGAGTCGGGGATACGAATCTGGTATTCTTTTCCGCCATGGTTGGGAAGAGAACTTCCTCTAAGCCAGGGATTCATGCTCTTGAGCAAACTGTAGTTGATGCCCTGGCCTTTGGAAAAGCGTGCCAGGTCGTCAATATCTTCTGTCACTTTTATGGTACGATAAGGAATAGGAGGATACAGGTCGCTGGCTCTCAGGTGAAAACCGAAACGGGTAGGGTCGGTAAGCAGAAGCTTGGCTGCCAGTATCCGGTATACATAGCGGGAAGTTTCTTCCACTAAATACAGGTCTAGTGCATTATCTGTATATTGTTTTTCCTGCTGCTGGCTGATTCTTCCTTGTCCGGCATTGTAGGAGGCAGCTACGGTTTCCCAATTACCGAATTTACGGTAAGCTTGTTTCAGGTACTTGCAGGCGGCTACGGTAGATTTCTCCACATGATAACGTTCGTCCACATGATGATTGACCTCCAGACCGAACTCACGGGCGGTGCCGCTCATGAACTGCCACAATCCGGCGGCTCCGGCTCCCGACCGTGCCAGCGGGTTCACATTGCTTTCGATGACCATCAGGTACTTGAAGTCATCGGGTACACCTTGTTCCTTTAAGATTGATTCAATGATGGGGAAATAGCGGTTGGCTCTTTTGATGATTTGCAGGGAAGTGCTGTGCATGTAAGTAAATGCCATCAGTTCCCTATCCACTCGTTCGCGCCGGTCATAGCGCGTCAGGTCTATTTCCGTGCCGCAAAAATTGATACTTTTAGGGACTTCGATACAGCTGTAAGCAGGAGATGAGTTTGTTTCGGTCTGCGCGGTGCAGGAAGTGGAAAATCCGGGTAACAAAAAACCGGTTACGAATAAAGTAACTGTAAGCGATAAAGTATATAAGCGTTTTGTCAATTTCATATTCAAGGTCTTCTTGTAACTATCGATTTCTTGTGAATCTGTGGCAAAAATAAAGACTTATTCATATAAGCCAGAGGCATAAATTAGGCAAAAGTCAAGTAAAAATCGTTCAAAATAAGTCTGAACTTACTTGATTCCCCGTTTGGTTATGTACATGCCTTTTCTGTTTTGAGCCTTTAGGACACAAAAAATCAACAGCTCTTTGTTTAAAAATCGCTCTAAATACGAAATAAACTTTGGGAAAACGCTACCTTTTTAATTTATTTCACAAAATGATATTCCTCATAAAAGATTATTCTTCCATGTGGAAACTTTTCAGGATTGTTTCTGGCGTTTTGTCATTTTCCTGACGGTTATACAATGGAAACATAGAAGCCGCAGCTTCCGTCTTTTGCTAGCAGGTAACTGTAAACGCATTTTTCTTCTTCACAGTTTCCTTTTGAGCTGCACACCATGGAACTGGGGCAGCTCAAAAGATTGTACGCTGCTTTGCGATGTCACTTCATCGTCTGTGGCAATAGCCTTTAATTCCTGTCCTAATTCTTCTTTTTTTCCAGCCCTTCTCCCTCTAAAAGTCTGGATGGTGAGGTAATAGGTATTCGTTCCCGGCAATGTATCCTTCGGAAGAATCATCTTCTACTACTAAGTCGGCTGGAGCCTGGAAAGAAACTCCATACGAACTCCATGTGGTTGTTTTCAGGTTTTGTGCAAACGCGGGAATGACTACTGAAAAAAATGCAATCAGGGTTAAGAATAAATGTTTCATACTTTTCGTTCGGCTACTACTTTTCGTGCATATACTTCTTCTTCCTTATTAACCAGCACGCATACGGAACCTCCTCCATAGGAAGAAGTTACGGCAGACAATGGCGTTTCATCTTTTAGCATGGCATCCACACCGGCAGACTTTAATAAGCCCTTTATCAACTCAGCTTCCCAGAGATCTCCTCTGAAAACTTCAATCAATGAATCGTAATTTTTCGCTTCCATAGTCACATGTTTTAAGGGTTAATAAATCAGAAGTTTTCTCTCTCTCTTATTTATTTCAAAGATAAGAAACTTTCGGGAATAAATATTCAGTTTGGGAATATATTTCTTATGAAATGGCAGATTATTTTGACGTTTGTGCTTTGAAACTTTGTTTGAAATTGTATTTTTGCGATAATTTGCAATCTGAATAAAACAATTATGAATCTGAATGAAACTTTTAAGGCGGTTCGAGCAGCATCTCGTAAGTTGGCGATGATGGATGCACAGACCATTAATACAGTGTTATGTGCCGTAGCCGACAAGATAGAAGAAAAAACGGATGTGCTGCTGAAAGCCAATCAGGAAGACTTGCTGCGAATGGAAACGTCCAATCCGAAATACGACCGCTTGAAGCTGACGCAGGAACGTTTGGAAGGAATAGCAGCCGATATGCGTCAGGTGGCTTCTTTGCCTTCACCGTTAGGAATAGTGAGAGAAGCTTATACGGTACCCAGCGGACTTCGTTTACAGAAGGTGAGCGTGCCGTTTGGGGTGGTAGGAGTAATCTATGAGGCACGTCCGAATGTCAGTTTTGATGTGTTTTCCTTGTGCCTGAAGAGTGGAAATGCGTCTATTCTGAAGGGTGGAAGTGATGCCGATGCCTCCAACCGTGCCATTGTGCAGCTGATTCATGAGGTATTGGAGGAGTTTGGTATCGATTCGCACGTCGTGGAATTGTTGCCTTCTACTCGCGAGGCGACAGAAGCGCTTCTGCATGCAGAAGGTTGGGTGGATTTAATTATTCCTCGTGGCAGCAGTAACCTGATTCAGTATGTACGTCATGAAGCGACTGTACCGGTTATTGAGACGGGAGCCGGAATCTGTCATACGTATTTCGACAAGGCGGGTGATTTAACCAAAGGAACTGCCATTGTCAATAATGCCAAGACGCGCAGGGTGAGTGTCTGCAATGCTATGGACTGTCTGCTGTTGCATCGGGCACGTTTGGCAGATTTGCCGGCATTGTGTGCTCCTTTGGCGGAAAGCCGGGTAATTCTATATGCAGATGAACCGGCTTATCAGGCTTTGGAAGGAAACTATCCGGCAGAATTGTTGCAGCCTGCTACTTTGGAAAGTTATGGCACCGAGTTCTTAGACTATAAGATGGCCATCAAAACGGTGAATGATGTAGTAGAAGCTGTAACGCATATTTATACATACGGTTCCGGGCATAGTGAGTGTATCGTGACAGAGGATAAAGAGGCGGCTGCTTTCTTTACCCGGGCAGTGGATGCCGCCTGTGTCTATGTCAATGCGCCGACTTCGTTTACCGATGGGGCTCAGTTTGGTTTGGGAGCAGAAATTGGTATCAGTACCCAGAAACTGCATGCTCGTGGTCCGATGGGATTAAGGGAGATGACTACCTACAAGTGGATTGTGGAAGGTGACGGACAGGTACGAAAAAAATGAATAAAATAAGTGGTGTATTGTATTTTTATAGTATATTTGCGAGGAAAAATAAATTAATATACAATTTTGCGTATGAAAACTTATACCAATGTATTCGATTTGGGCGATTTGAAGACTGCCCTGGCAGAAGCGTTTGAAATCAAGAACGACCGTTATAAATATGAAGCGTTGGGCAGGCATAAGACTTGTCTGCTTATTTTCTTTAATAATAGTTTACGTACACGCCTGAGCACGCAGAAGGCTGCCCGTAATTTGGGTATGGATGTCATTGTGCTGGATGTGAATCAGGGTGCCTGGAAGCTGGAAACTGAGCGTGGCGTGATTATGGATGGTGACAAGAGTGAGCATCTGCTGGAGGCTATTCCGGTAATGGCTTCTTATTGTGATGTGATTGGTGTACGTTCTTTCGCGCGATTTGAAAGTCGGGAAGATGATTATACGGAAAAGATTCTGAATCAGTTTATTCAGTATTCCGGTAAACCGGTTTTTTCTCTATGGAGGCGGCTACGGGACATCCTTTGCAGGCATTTGCTGACTTGATTACGATTGAAGAGTACAAGCGCACCGAACGTCCGAAAGTGGTTTTGACATGGGCACCTCATCCACGTGCGCTTCCGCAGGCTGTACCCAACTCTTTTGCCGATTTCATGAATGAGGCAGATGTGGACTTTGTTGATTACTCATCCGCAGGGCTATGAACTTGATCCGAAATTCGTGCGTGGAGCAAAGGTGGAGTACGATCAGAAGAAAGCTTTTGAAGGTGCGGACTTTATTTATGCGAAGAACTGGGCTTGCCCGGGTGTGACTTGTCCGGAAGATTACGGAAAGATTCTGAGCAAGGATATGAGTTGGACGGTAGATACCGAACACATGTCGTGGACTAACAATGCGTTCTTTATGCATTGCCTGCCGGTACGTCGTAACATGATTGTAACGGACGATGTGATTGAAGCACCAACTTCACTGGTAATTCCGGAAGCAGCCAACCGTGAAATTTCTGCTACGGTGGTATTGAAACGTATGCTGCAAAATTTGTAATCAGATAGAGTTTATAAAAATGCCGTGATATAGAGAGCAGGACTCTTTTATATCACGGCATTCTTGTTGTAAATAAGGAGGTTATTGTTCGATTTCTTTACCCAACTCTTTCCAGTTGTCGAAACCTTTGTCCAGGTTGTACACCTTGAATCCTTTTTTGGACTAGTATCTTTGCGGCATTCCGGCTTCGGCGACCGCTTTTGCAATATACAGCAATGGTTTGTTCCGGGTTCAGCAACTCATCGGCATTGGCTGAGAAACTTTCATCCAGTACGTTGATGTTGAGGCTTCCGGGAATATGTCCTTCGCTGTATTCCGCTACGGTTCTTACGTCCACAATCTGTATCTGTTCATTTCCGATAAAACCTTCGAATTCATCAGCAGATACGTTCTTGAAGTCGTCGTTTGATTTCCCTTTGCATGCCACCTGGCTACGGCAAACATGCATATAAAGAACATGAAGTAAATTAGTCTTGATCAATAATGTAGTTTTAGTAAGTAAATTCATAGCTTACAAAGCCTTTTTCGTAGGTGTTGATGCGGAGCATGACCTTGTCCCCCTGAGTCAGTTGTCCTTCGTAGG
>ENA-OQHF01000776-OQHF01000776.1-human-gut-metagenome-genome-assembly--contig:-NODE-776-length-18386-cov-2.710828_pt1 | contig 18386 bp, 17 predicted proteins | sample MGYA00242559_ERZ504709 | MGnify/ENA primary metagenome ERZ504709 (study PRJEB26092, sample SAMD00036203) | human gut metagenome | host: Homo sapiens | study: EMG produced TPA metagenomics assembly of... | reverse complement strand
AGAGAAGATGGGAAGAAGCAAGAGTGTGACGATCCTTTTGGAGGAAGGACAGAAGCTGCCGGAAGGCTATGATGTGACCATACAGGCACTCAATCTGGAAAAATTGTTTGTATCCCTTTGCGGAATGGAGGAGTAGACATGGCAGAGAGCAGGATTATTAAGAGAAATGTTCGATTCTGGGGAAAATCAGGATTGCAGCTGACCGGCATGATGTTGATTTTTATGGTTGTATATGGATTCTTGTTTAATATGGGAAGCAGCAGGGTATTTGGGGATTTCTGGAAAACAGCCTATTTTTATGGCGGGATCATAAGCGTTTTATTTGCCATGATCGGACCGGTTTCTTATGTGGGATCTTATCTTCCGCTGACATTGTCTTTTGGCTCCGGAAGAAGGGAGGCAGTCTTTGGCGCACAGATTTTCTGTGTGGTCTATGTAGTAAGCGCCTATATCATTCTGGTATTTGCAGGGATTATGAGCAGTGGAAAGTTCAATGGAAAGCTGAATGCTTTGATCGCAGTTCTGTTTATATTCATGACAGCGATCGGGCAGCTTGTCTCGGTTGCCCAGATGCATTTCGGAATGAAAGGAATGATTATAGGAATCGTCATGGTGGTATTAGGTATAGTCATCGGTATTGTGGCAGGAATTGGATTTATTGACCAGATCATGGCGTGGATCAACAGAATACAGACGAATGTAGTATGGACATTGCTTGCGATAGCAGCGATTGTCAGCATTGCGTTGTATGCAGTCAGTGTCATGGCACTTTTCCGTGAAATGAGACATTACGAAGTGAAAGCATAAGTTGGGAGGCGGAAAGAATGAACAGTTTTTTGATTCAGTGTAAGGTGCGGAAAGCAGAGCTTTTGCAATTTCTTGGAATTACTGCTGTGGGATACTTAATTGGTCTGATCGTTGTATTTATTGTGATGAACGTGGCAAAAGAGAATACCTGTGCAACAGCCGGAACCATGTTGGCGGTCATCGCCTTTGCTTTTATACATTTATTTGGGATAATTCTTTCTTTTATGGGGGATTTTAACATGGCAATTTCCCTGGGTGCGACCAGAAAAAGCTTTGTCTCAGGCTATGTACTTTTTAATCTGCTGGAGATCGCAGTGCTGGAACTTGAGATCGTTGTGTTTGGTGTAGTTGAGAAGTTTTTGCTGGAAAATGCATTTCCACAGGCGGTTATGGAAATTGACCTGACAAACTTTTTTACATGGAACTATCTGTCAGGTGTCCTGGTCGTATTTACAGCAGTGGAAATGTTTTTCGGCGCAGTTATTTTAAGATATGGCATGAAAGTGTTATGGATTTTATGGGCGGTCTGGATGATAATCTGTCTGGTTCCCATGAATATTGCAAAGAATGAAAAGCTTTCCGGTGAACTTGCGAAATTAGGGCTGTTTCTGGGTGGAAAATTCACGCCACAGGGAATTGTGGCTCTGGTGATTGCCTTAACAATTGTTGTAGCTGCGATCACATGGAACATTCTTCGGAAACAGCGAGTGACAGCATAAATATTATGTGATAAGATAAAACCATGTGGGTGAAAAATACCTGCATGGTTTTTGTTATGACGACCACTAATCAGATAACAGGATCACGGAAAAATATAAGGGGATTATGATGAACGATAAGTTAGAACAGTTACAGAAATATTTAGAGAAAATGGAACAGTTCAACCATGTGAACACATTATTGTATTGGGATATGAGAACCAACACTCCAAAGGAAGGATTTGCAGGACACAGCGATGCACTCACTTATTTTTCAACGGAGCAGTTTTCCATGTCGACCTCGGATGAACTGAAAACGTTATTGGATACACTGGCAGAGCCGGAAGAGTTTGAAAAGCTTGACGATAAGTGGAAGTTTGTTGTAAATAAATGAAAACAGATATGGACAGAAATCGCAGAATTCCAAAAGAATTTTATGAAAGCTTCGTGAAAGCACAGTCGGAATCGGAGAATGCGTGGGAGGAAGCGAAGGAAAAAGCAGACTTTTCTGTTTTTGCCCCACATTTGCAGAAAATTGATCGATATGACAGCGGAGATGACCGGTTACACAGATCCGGAAAAAGAAGTTTACGACGCACTGTTAGACCAGTATGAAAAAGGAATGGATTCCGCTACGATGGACCGCCTGTTTTGAAGATTTAAAAGCAGAAGCTGATTCCTCTGGTGCAGAAAGTGCTTGCAGCGAAACAGCCGGATGACAGCAAGTTTCATGCTTCATTGACAAGAATGCGCAGAAGAGTGAGAAGCTTTGCTGAGTTATATCGGATTTGACTGGAACAGAGGAACAACCGGGAATCTGCACATTCCGTTACACTGAATTTTCGTCAAAGGAGTGCGTGTGACTAATCATTTTTATGAACATGATCCGCTCAGTGCGATGTATTCGGCAATCCATGAGGGTGGTCATGCGATTTTTGAGCAGAATGTGAATCCGGATTATGACGGAACGGTAGCGGGAAGCTGCAGTTATATGGGAATCCATGAGAGCCAGTCCCGTTTTTATGAGAACATTCTTGGAAGAAATAAGAATTTCTGGATTCCGGTTTATGCAAAAGTGCAGGAAAAAATGCCACAGCTTCAGGACGTTTCGTTGGATGAATTTTATAAGGAAGTCAATCATGTGAGAAACAGTTTTATCCGCACAGAGGCAGATGAACTGACTTACTGTTTCCATATTATTTTAAGATATGAGATCGAGAAGGCAATTTTCCGCGACCATGTGAAAGTGGAGGAACTTCCGGCACTCTGGAATCAGAAAATGCAGGAATATTTACAGATTACTCCGGCAGATGATGCGGAAGGAATTTTGCAGGATATGCACTGGTCTGACGGTTCTTTTGGTTACTTTCCATCCTATCTGCTTGGCAGTATTTATGACGGCATGTATTTAGATCGTCTTGAGGAAGAACTTGGCTCTGTGGATGCGCTGCTCGCGGAGGGAAGAATCAGTGAGATTACAAAATGGCTGAATGAGAAGATTCATCAGTATGGTTCTACCAGAAGCCCGAAAGAAGTGATCAGATACGTCTGCGGCAAAGAAGTTTCAGCAGAACCGCTGATTCGTTATTTCAAAGAAAAATATACAAAAGTTTATAATCTTGGTTAAAAAAGAAATTTTTGTGGATAATGGATAGAAAAGGAGAAGTATGAAAAAAGGAATTATTTTTGACATGGACGGAACGCTGTGGGACTCGGCAGCGAACGTTGCAGAATCATGGAATCTTGCCATAAAACAGGATGGCTCTGTTGATAAAAAACTGACGGAGCAGGATATTCAGGGGGTTATGGGAAAGACCATGGATGTGATCGCAGACATTCTTTTCCCGGAACTGGAAAAAAGAGGCGCGCATGAAATTGTTAGATCAGTGCTGTTCCATGGAAAATGACTACCTGAGAGAGCATGGTGGAGTTTTGTATCCAAAATTGGAGGAGACACTTTCTGCACTGAAAGAAAAGTATCCGCTCTACATCGTGAGCAACTGCCAGAGTGGTTATATAGAGGCATTTTTAGATCATTACGGATTTGGAAAATACTTTGAAGATATAGAGTGTTATGGAAATAATCTGAGACAGAAGGGCGATAATATCAGATTATTAGCAGACCGGAACGGGTTGACAGAGGCAGTGTATGTCGGCGATATCCAGGGGGATTATGATGCCAGCTGCCACGCAGGTGTCGGGTTCATCCACGCAGCATATGGGTTTGGAACAATTGCAGCGGACGTGCCGGAAATCCATACATTTGAGGAACTTACAGAGACAGCAGACCAATATTTTGCTCTGCGGTAAGAAATTATAAGGGTTTATCATATGACAAAATTAGATGAGTTAGTAACACAGATCAACAGAGAACACGTTTATATCCAGACACATAATTTTCCGGATCCGGATGCCATCGCAAGTGCGTTCGGCCTGCAGGAACTGTTAAAGCTTCGCGGGATTCATGCGACGATCTGCTATAAGGGGAAAATCGACCGTTACAGTACTGACAAGCTGAGAGAGATTTTGGACATCAGACTGGTAAATATTGAGAATATTGACAGTGAACTCACGGAGGACGACGAGGTTATCCTGGTAGATGCGCAGAAGGGCAATTCCAACATTATCGATATGACCGGGGATGAGATCATCTGCATCGACCATCATCCGGTTTATGAGAAAACGGAGTACCGGTTTACGGATATCCGGCCGGGTGTCGGGGCTTGCGCATCGATCATAGCACAATATTTTTTTGAAAATGAAATACCGATGGATCAAAGAATTGCAACAGCGCTGACATTTGGAATCCGTATGGATACACAGAAATTGTCGAGAGGCGTATGCAAGATGGATATGGAAATGATCTGGCGCATGTTTGACCTGTGTGATCAGGATATGATTTATCTCTTAGAGAACAGCACACTCTATTTTGAAGATCTGATGGCGTATTCCAAGGCGATCTCAAGCATTGAGGTGTTTGAGAATATCAGTTTTGCAGATACCGGAAGGGATTGCCCGGAGGCTCTGATCGCCAGTGTGTCAGATTTTATGCTTGCATTGGTGGAAGTCTCTTTTTCAGTGGTCTATTCCAGAAAAAAAGAAGGGATCAAAATTTCTGTGCGGAGTGAGCGTCCCACATTAGATGCCGGAAAAATTATAAGCAAGGCGTTAAAAGGCATCGGAAGCGGTGGCGGGCATGCTACGATGGCAGGCGGTTTTGTGCCGTTTGACGGAAATGACCGGGAGGAAGATCTGATGATCCAGAACATCCGCGAAAGATTTATCGATGTGATCAGCAGGACGAAACGAAAGTCATTAAGATAGGTGGAAAATCTTGACTTTTCGGGGAAATCTCTGTATAATCACAGAAGGTTAAAGGCAATGATCCATTCATTGCAAATAGAAAAGACGATGACGAAGACAGTAGTTGTTAAGAGAAAGGCAAAGAGAGCCGGGATTGGTGTGAACCGGTGCGAGTATCTTAGGAATGAACATCACTTCCCAGTCGCAGTCCGAAATGTTTTGACTGAGTAGGCACTGACGTTTTTCCTACGTTACAGGGAACGGGTATATGATTTTTATAAAATCTGTACATTGTAATTAGGTGGTACAACGATCATTTAAGGCTCTCGTCCTATTTACAGGATGAGAGCCTTGTTTAGATTGAGGAGGATTATATGTATAACAAAGTTGAAACAAATATGAACTTCGTTGACAGAGAAAAGCAGACAGAGAAGTTCTGGGAAGATCATGACATCTTCAAAAAATCCATGGAACAGCGCAAACAGGGAGAGACCTACACATTCTATGACGGACCTCCGACTGCAAACGGAAAACCACATATCGGACACGTATTGACACGTGTTATCAAAGATATGATCCCAAGATACCAGACTATGAAGGGAAAATATGTTCCGCGTAAAGCCGGATGGGATACACACGGACTTCCGGTCGAGTTAGAGGTAGAGAAGATGCTCGGCTTAAACGGAAAAGAGCAGATTGAAGAGTACGGTATGGAACCTTTCATCAAAAAATGTAAGGAATCTGTATGGAAATACAAGGGAATGTGGGAAGATTTCTCAGGAACCGTTGGTTTCTGGGCAGATATGGAAAACCCATATGTCACCTATGATGACAACTTTATTGAGTCCGAATGGTGGGCATTAAAACAGATCTGGGACAAAGGATTGTTATACAAAGGCTTCAAGATCGTTCCCTACTGCCCTCGTTGTGGTACACCACTTTCTTCGCAGGAAGTTGCACAGGGTTACAAGACCGTGAAAGAGCGTTCCGCAGTGGTACGTTTCAAAGTTGTCGGAGAGGATGCTTATTTCCTTGCATGGACCACAACTCCGTGGACACTTCCATCCAACGTTGCACTCTGTGTGAACCCGGATGAGACTTACTGCAAAGTAAAAGCAGCAGACGGATACACCTACTACATGGCAGAGGCGCTTCTTGACAAAGTGTTAGGAAAGCTTGGAAATGAAGAGGAAGGTGTCAAAGCATATGAAGTATTAGAGACTTACACCGGAAAAGATTTAGAGTACAAAGAATATGAGCCGTTATATGCATGTGCAGCAGAAGTGGCAGCAAAACAGCACAAAAAAGGACATTTTGTTACCTGTGATACTTATGTAACGATGTCTGATGGTACCGGTATCGTTCATATTGCTCCTGCATTCGGTGAAGATGATGCGAATGTTGGACGTAAGTACGATCTTCCGTTTGTACAGTTTGTAAACGGAAAAGGTGAGATGACAGAAGAGACACCTTATGCCGGATTATTTGTAAAGAAAGCCGACCCTGAAGTATTAAAAGATCTGGATGCGCAGGGCAAATTATTTGACGCACCAAAATTCGAACATGAATATCCACACTGTTGGAGATGTGATACACCGCTGATTTACTATGCAAGAGAGTCATGGTTCATCAAGATGACAGCAGTCAAAGATGACCTGATCCGTAATAATAATACTGTAAACTGGATCCCGGATTCTATCGGAAAAGGACGTTTCGGTGACTGGCTTGAGAATATCCAGGACTGGGGTATCTCCCGTAACCGTTACTGGGGAACTCCTTTAAATGTATGGGAATGTGAAGGCTGCGGACATCAGGAGTCCATCGGAAGCCGCGCTGAATTAGCAGAGAAAAGCGGAAACCCGGATGATGCCAAAGTGGAATTACACAGACCGTATATCGACGCTGTGACCTTCAAATGCCCTGACTGTGGCAAGACCATGCACAGAGTGCCGGAAGTGATCGACTGCTGGTTCGACTCAGGAGCAATGCCGTTTGCACAGCACCATTATCCATTTGAAAATCAGGATTTGTTCAAACAGCAGTTCCCGGCTCAGTTCATTTCCGAGGCGGTAGACCAGACACGCGGATGGTTCTATTCCCTGATGGCAGAGTCCACTTTACTGTTTAATAAAGCTCCTTATGAAAACGTTATCGTTTTAGGACATGTACAGGATGAGAACGGACAGAAAATGTCCAAATCCAAAGGAAATGCAGTCGATCCGTTCGATGCATTAGAGACTTACGGAGCAGATGCGATCCGCTGGTATTTCTATATCAACAGCGCTCCATGGCTTCCAAACCGTTTCCATGGAAAAGCAGTGCAGGAGGGACAGCGTAAGTTCTTAAGCACCTTATGGAACACTTATGCATTCTTTGTACTGTATGCAAACATTGACGGATTTGACGCAACAAAATATAAACTGGAATATGATAAATTATCCGTGATGGATAAATGGTTACTGTCCAAATTAAATACCGTGATCGGCGCTGTGGATGATAACCTTGGCAGTTACAAGATCCCGGAAGCTGCAAGAGCACTCGATGAGTTTGTGGACGATATGAGTAACTGGTACGTAAGACGCTCCCGTGAACGTTTCTGGGCAAAGGGAATGGAGCAGGATAAGATCAATGCTTACATGACACTTTACACAGCGTTAGTAGAGATCTGTAAATGTGCAGCACCAATGATCCCGTTCATGACAGAGGAAATCTATCAGAATCTTGTGTGCAGCATTGATAAAAATGCGCCGGAAAGTATTCATTTATGTGACTTCCCAACCGTTAATGAAGCATACATTGACAAAGAGTTAGAGAAAAATATGGATGAGGTATTAAAGATCGTGGTTATGGGCCGTGCGTGCCGTAATGCAGCAAACATCAAAAACCGTCAGCCGATCGGAAATATGTTTGTCAAAGCTCCGTTTGAACTTTCAGAGTACTTCAAAGAGATCATCGAAGATGAGCTGAATGTGAAGAAAGTTTCCTTTACCGATGACGTAAGCTCCTACACAAGCTATACGTTCAAACCACAGCTGCGTACCGTAGGACCAAAATACGGAAAATATTTAGGTCAGATCCAGAAAGCTTTAGCAGAGCTTGACGGAAACGCTGCCATGGCAGAGTTAAAGGAAAATGGATTTATCACTTTGAAGTCTGTCAGTGATGATGTAAAATTAGCAGAGGAAGATCTGTTAATTACAATGACACAGATGGAAGGTTATGTAACGGAGGGGGACAATACAGTAACCGTTGTCCTTGATACCAACTTAACACCGGAGTTAATTGAAGAAGGATTTGTGCGTGAGATCATCAGCAAGATCCAGACCATGAGAAAAGAAGCAGGATTCGAAGTGATGGATAAGATCATGATCTCTTATCAGGCAGATGACAAAGTGGCTGCCATCTTTGACAAATATGGTGATGCGATCAAAGCAGATGTACTCGGACTTGATGTTGTAGCTGGCAGTGTGGATGGATACCAGAAAGAATGGAATATTAATGGGGAAACCGTTCTTTTAGGTGTAAAAAAAAGGAGAATAAGGAAATGTCTAAAACAGCAGCAGTCTTCAATAAGAAAAAAATTTATCAATGAGGTAACAGAGACAGTCGTCATATGTACCGCAAACAGTTAAAAGAGGCAAGCCAGCAGGAGATTTTCCAGGCAGTATCCTATGTCGTAAAAGACGTTGTGATTGATGACTGGCTGGCAACCCAGCAGGCATTTGACGATCAGGATCCAAAGATTGTCTATTATATGTCAATGGAATTTCTGATGGGCCGTGCGCTTGGAAATAACCTGATCAATTTAAAAGCTTACAAAGAAGTGAAAGAAGCTCTGGAAGAAATCGGACTGAATCTTGACGTGATCGAAGATCAGGAGCCGGATCCGGCACTCGGAAACGGTGGTCTTGGACGTCTTGCAGCATGCTTTATGGAATCACTGGCAACACTTGGATACGCAGCTTACGGCTGCGGTATCCGTTACCGTTATGGTATGTTCAAACAGCAGATTTCGGATGGTTTTCAGGTAGAAGTACCGGATAACTGGTTAAAGAATGGCTACCCATTCGAACTTCGCAGACCGGAGTATTCCTACGAGATCAAATTCGGTGGCTATGTCCGTACCGAAGACATGGGAAACGGCAACACGAAGTTTATTCATGAAGGCTATCAGTCCGTTATGGCGATCCCATACGATATGCCGATCGTAGGCTATGACAATCATATGGTAAATACGCTGATGATCTGGGATGCAGAGCCTAAGGAAGGTTTCCAGTTAGATTCCTTTGATAAAGGAGATTATAACAAAGCGGTAGAGCAGGAAAACCTTGCTCGTAATCTGGTGGAAGTCCTTTATCCGAATGACAATCATATTCAGGGAAAAGAGCTTCGTTTAAAACAGCAGTACTTTTTCGTATCTGCAAGTTTACAGCGTGCGATCGCAAGATTCAAAAAGCATCATGAGGATATCCATCAGCTGCCTGAGAAAGCAGTATTCCAGATGAATGATACACATCCGACGGTTGCAGTGGCAGAGTTAATGCGTATTTTGCTGGATGAGGAAGGCTTAAGCTGGGAGGATGCGTGGGATATCACAACCCACTGTGTTGCTTATACCAACCATACCATTATGGCTGAGGCTCTCGAAAAATGGCCGATCGAGATTTTCCAGAGACTGCTTCCGCGTGTATATCAGATCGTGGAAGAGATCAACCGCCGTTTTGTTTTACAGATCCAGGAGCAGTATCCGGGCAACAATGATAAAATTGCAAAAATGGCAATTTTATATGATGGTCAGGTAAAAATGGCGCATCTTGCAATCGTTGCAGGTTATTCTGTCAACGGTGTTGCCAGACTGCACACAGAGATTTTGAAAAAAGAACAGTTAAAAGATTTCTATGAGATGATGCCGCAGAAGTTCAATAACAAAACCAATGGTATCACACAGAGACGTTTCTTAGCACATGCGAACCCGCTTCTGGCTGACTGGGTGACAGCACATGTGGGAGAAGGCTGGATCACAGACCTTTCCCAGATCAGGAAACTTGCGCCTTATGCAGATGATAAAAAAGCACAGCAGGAGTTTCTTGAGATCAAACACCAGAATAAAGTACGTCTTGCAAAATATATCAAAGAGCACAATGGAATTGATGTTGATCCGGATTCCATCTTTGATGTACAGGTAAAACGTCTTCATGAGTACAAACGTCAGCTGTTGAATATCCTTCATGTTATGTATCTCTATAACGAGATCAAAGAGCATCCGGATATGGAATTTGTTCCAAGAACATTCATTTTTGGTGCAAAGGCAGCAGCCGGTTATAAAAATGCAAAACTTACCATTAAACTGATCAACAGCGTTGCAGAAGTGATCAACAATGATAAGAGTATCAATAATAAGATCAAAGTGGTATTTATCGAGGACTACAAAGTTTCCAATGCAGAGTGGATCTTTGCGGCAGCAGATGTCAGCGAGCAGATCTCCACAGCTAGTAAAGAGGCATCCGGAACCGGTAATATGAAGTTCATGTTAAACGGTGCCCTGACACTTGGAACGATGGACGGTGCGAATGTTGAGATGTACGAGGAAGTCGGACCGGATAATATGTTTATTTTCGGTATGAGCTCGGACGAAGTGATCGCACATGAGCATAACCGTGATTATGATCCGATGCAGATTTTCAACACGGATCAGGATATCCGCAAAGTTCTGACACAGTTAGTGAACGGATTCTACTCACCGAACGACTCCGAACTTTTCCGTGACCTGTACAATTCACTGCTGAATACACACAGCACACAGTACGCGGATACTTACTTCATTCTTGCAGACTTCCGTTCTTATGCAGAAGCGCAGAAGAAGATCATGGAGTATTACAAGAACAAGAGCGCCTGGGCAAAGAGCGCTATCTTAAACATTGCACATTCCGGCAAGTTCTCATCCGACAGAACGATTCAGGAATATGTGGATGATATCTGGCATTTACCGAAGGTGAAGGTTGATGTGGAATAAAGTGATAAGAAAATAAAATTACAAGAAGGACAGTCCCTGTGAAAAAGGGGCTGTTTTTCTATATTTATGTTATGTCAAAAACAAATTGACAATTTTTTCGATACAAGTTATGGTAATAAGGAAATCTTTTTTATCAAATTGAGGGTGCAAGGTCTGCATAAAAATCCAGTTAAAACTGCAAGTGCAAAAAGCGACGAAACTATTTTCCTGAAATATCAGGTATATAGGAAGGAGCAATTATATATGGGAAAAAAAGTATTGAAAGCAGATACTGTAGTAAAGAATTACTGGCGGAATAACGAACAGTTTGCAGATATTTTTAATGCAGTTTTATTTAATGGAAATAAGGTTATAAAACCGGAAGAATTAGAAGATATGGATACAGAGGAATCTTTGGTATTAGAACACAAGGAGTATATACAGAGTATTGTGGCAGCAAGAGATAACGTTAAAATCAGAAAAAAATCTACCACTTATGATGCTGAATTTGTTATACTTGGATTGGAGGGACAGGAATGTATCCATTATGCAATGCCGTTAAGAGTGATGGGATATGATTATAGTACATACAAAAAGCAGTATGATGACAATGCGGCAAAGCGTAAAAAAGAAAAAGGATTAACAGAAGATGAATATCTGTCGGGAATGAAGAAAACAGATAAATTTATTCCTGTTATTACAATCGTTATCTATTATGGTGAGAAGCCGTGGGATGGAGCAGTATCTTTGCATGGGATGCTAAATATTCCAAAAGCAATGGAAACATTTGTGAATGATTATAAAATACATCTGGTGGAAGCCGGAAAAAATAATCTGGTATTGCATAATGTAAATAATCAGGATTTATTTAATCTGCTTGAAATTCTTTTAAGCAGAAGTGGAAGAACAGATGGAAAAAAAGAAAAAGCAATAGATTATACAAGAAAACATAAGGTAGACAAAGCTGTTATTATGACAGTAGCAGGCACTATGAATGGAAAAATTGATTATAATGAATTGATTGGGGAAGGAGAGAAAGGTATGGTCAGTGTATTTCAGGAAACATGGAATGAAGGAGAGGCAAAAGGTATTATTGAAATGGGGAATGACTTTGGACTTTCCGAGGAGGATATTTTAGCAAGACTTCAAAAAAAGTTGAATGTTTCACTGCAAAAAGCACAGGAATATCTTTACGCATATAGAAAACAGAACGCATAAGATATGCTCTCGGCGGTTTGCCTAACAATATCTTTGCTTCGCGCTATGTTTCTTATATTCCAAATAAAGAGCAGTTCATCGCCTATAATACAGTTACATTTAACGTTACCATTTATGAGATAGATTTGTTATACTTAAGTAGAAATTGCAAAAAAAATAGTTTGGAGAGGCAGCTATGGCAGAATTTATAAAATTACCTGTTGGAATTGACAATTTTGAAAAAATCCGCAGAGATGGTTTTTATTATGTTGATAAAACCAGTCTGATCGAGCAGCTTTTAAATAACTGGGGAGAGGTCAATCTGTTCACGCGTCCACGTCGGTTTGGTAAGACATTGAATATGAGTATGCTCAAATGTTTCTTTGAAATCGGTACAGATCAGTCGCTGTTTGAAGGATTATATATTTCTAAGAATAAGGCTTTATGTGATGCATATATGGGAAAGTATCCGGTCATATCAATCAGTTTAAAAGGGGTAAATGCAGACAGTTACGAAAATGCACGCAGCCTGTTGAAACGGATTGTGATGGAAGAAGCGAAAATGCACCGGATTATCATGAGTGGAAATAGGTTAGATGACATAGACAAGGCAGAATATATGTCGCTTGTTACAGGAGATATGGGCGAGGACACACTTGTATACAGTATGAAAACGCTGACTGCATTACTGGAAAAGTATTATGAGAAAAAAGTGATTGTACTCATTGATGCGTATGATGTACCTCTTGCCAAGGCAAACGAGAATGGTTACTATGACCAGATGGTTTTACTTGTCAGAAATTTATTTGAAAACGTGTTAAAGACAAACAGTAGTTTGAAATTTGCAGTTTTAACAGGCTGTCTGCGTGTGGCAAAGGAGAGCATTTTTACAGGACTGAACAATTTTAAGACAAATTCAATCCTTGATGAAGAGTATGATGAGACGTTTGGATTTGTCGATGATGAAGTGAAAGAAATGCTTCATTATTACGGTCAGGATACACACTAGAAACGGTAAAAGAGTGGTATGACGGATACCGCTTTGGAAATGCAGATGTTTATTGCCCGTGGGATGTCATTAATTATTGCGATGCGCACAGAAGGAATCCGATGCTTCCACCGGAGAATTATTGGACTAATACCAGTGGAAACGATGTGCTGAAACATTTTATAGAAAGTGCAGGAGCAGCAAAGGGGCTGGCAAAAACAGACTTAGAGAGACTTGTAAATGGTGAAATCGTAGAAAAAGATATACGTGAGGATCTGACTTATAATGAAACTGTATGCATCCATGGATAACCTTTGGAGTACACTTTTCATGGCGGGATATCTTACGCATAAAGGCAGAGTTGATACAAAAAGATTCAGACTTGCAGTGCCAAACAGAGAAATCCGGAACATTATCACAGAGCAGGTTCTGGCTTTGTTTAAGCAGAATGTGGAAAAAGACGGACAGCGTCCGTGATACTTAATGTAAGGTTATGTTAGAAGAAAACTAATTTCAAGAAAGATGTGACATGTAAAAATGTTGCATCTTTCTTTTTTATTGTTGCAGTCTGCGGTCAATTGGTTGCAATGTAAAAACGAACATGATAATGTGATAGTAACAGGAAACGGAAGATGCGCAAAACAAGGAGGATTTTATGATCTGGGAAGATGTATTAGCAAAATTTAAAGAGTTATTCGGGGATGAGGGTGAAATCGGTGTTTATTTTGCACCGGGACGTGTGAACATGATCGGTGAGCATACCGATTACAACGGAGGACACGTTTTCCCTTGTGCACTCACTATTGGTACATATGGTGTGGCAAGAAAAAGAGATGATAAGAAACTTCGTTTCTATTCCATGAATTTTGAGCAGCTCGGTGTGATTGAGTCCTCAGTAGAAGGATTAAAGCCGGAAAAAGAAGCTGACTGGACGAACTATCCAAAGGGAGTTATGTGGGAGTTTGGCGAGAAGGGAATGAAAGTAGAGCAGGGCATGGATCTTGTTTTATTTGGCAATATTCCAAACGGCTCCGGACTTTCTTCTTCTGCATCAGTTGAAGTTCTGACCGGATATATTTTAAAAGATATGTTTGGATTTGACGTAACAAATCAGGATCTTGCGCTGATCGGACAGTTCTCTGAAAATAAATTCAACGGCGTAAACTGTGGTATCATGGATCAGTTTGCGATTGCAATGGGAAAAGCAGGTCATGCGATTTTCCTTGACACAGCAACTTTAAAATATGAGTATGCACCGATCAAACTGGAAAATGCAAAGATCGTGATCTCCTGCAGCAACAAAAAACGTGGGCTTGGAGATTCCAAATACAATGAGAGAAGAAGTGAGTGCGAGACTGCACTGGCAGAACTCCAGAAAGTTGTTAAAATTGATTCCCTTGGTGAACTCACGGAGGAACAGTTTGAACAGTACAAAGATGCGATCAAAGATCCTGTCAGGGTAAAACGTGCAAAACATGCGGTTTATGAGAACCAGAGAACCATCAAGGCAGTGGAAGCATTAAAGAATAACGATGTTGCTCTGTTTGGTGAGTTGATGAACGCCTCCCATGTTTCCCTTCGTGATGATTACGAAGTAACCGGTATCGAGCTTGACACATTGGTGGAGGAAGCATGGAAAGTAGACGGAGTGATCGGTTCCCGCATGACAGGTGCAGGATTCGGTGGATGTACCGTCAGCATCGTAAAGGATGAGGCAGTGGATTCCTTTATTGAAAAAGTAGGTGCTGCTTACAAAGATAAAATCGGTTACGCTGCTGATTTCTATGTAGTTGAGATCGGTGACGGTCCAGTAAAATTGGATTAATAATTCTTATAGATAATTGCGAAACTCATAAATAAGTAGATTTAAATTGTGAAAAATTGACAAAAGCTTGAGAAGACACTGGGGAGCCGCCGGTTCTTAGAAGTCAGATTCTGTATTTCATTCTGATTTATCAGAATTGAAATACAGGAGATGAGTTCTTAGTACCGTTGCGAGCGACACGTAGCGGAAGCGTGTCTTCGAAAATTTTGTTAATTCTTCACAATTGTTACAACCTAAATCAGAGTTTCGCAATTATCTAAATAATTCTTAAATAAAGAGGATAACACAATGATTCAGGAAAGAATTTTAGAATTGACAGAATATGGTCTTGTGACCGGACTGGTGGAGCCGGAAGACAGGAGATTTACCATTAACCGCCTGTTAGAACTTTTTCATCTGGATGAACTGGACGATGAAGTGGCAGCAGCCTATGCAAAGAGAACTCCGATGACACAGGAGAGTGCAGAGGCAGCATTGGAAGGCATCTTAAATGAGATGCTCGATTATGCGGCAGAAGATGGACTGATGCCGGAAGATACGATCACATACAGAGATTTATTTGATACAAAGATCATGAGTATGCTTGTGCCGAGACCAAGTGAAGTGATCAAAAAATTCCAGGCACTCTATCAGATCAGCCCAAAGGAAGCGACGGATTATTTTTACAAATTAAGCAGGGATACAAACTACATTCGTAGATATCGTATCAAAAAAGACCAGAAATGGACTGCAGATACCGAGTTTGGAACATTGGATATCACCATCAACCTCTCCAAACCGGAAAAAGATCCGAAGGCGATCGCGGCAGCCAAGCTTGCAAAACAGAGCGGTTATCCAAAATGCCTTCTCTGCAAAGAAAACGAGGGATATGCAGGACGTGTGAACCATCCGGCAAGACAGAACCACAGGATCATTCCGGTAACGATCAACCACAGTGACTGGTTTTTCCAGTATTCACCATATGTTTACTACAATGAGCACTGCATCGTTTTTAACGCAGAGCATACACCGATGAAAATCGAGAAAGCAACCTTTGGAAAACTGTTGGATTTTGTAGAGCAGTTTCCACATTACTTTGTCGGATCCAATGCTGACCTTCCGATCGTTGGTGGATCTATTTTGAGCCACGATCATTTTCAGGGTGGACATTATGAGTTCGCTATGGCAAAAGCACCGGTGGAAAAAGAGCTGACCTTCAAGGGATTCGAGGATGTGAAAGCCGGAATCGTAAAATGGCCAATGTCCGTGATCCGTATCAGCGCACCACAAAAAGAGCGCCTGATCGAGCTTGCAGATAAGATTTTACTTGCATGGAGAGGTTATACGGATGAAGATGCATTTATTTTTGCAGAGACAGAGGGCGAACCACACAACACGATCACTCCTATCGCAAGAAAACGCGGCAATGATTATGAGTTAGATCTTGTACTCCGCAATAATATCACGACAGAGGAGCATCCGCTGGGTGTTTACCATCCACATGCAAAACTTCATCATATCAAAAAAGAAAACATTGGTCTGATCGAGGTTATGGGACTTGCAGTGCTTCCAGCCAGATTAAAAGATGAGATGGCAGCATTAGAACAGGCAATCTTAGACGGCGCAGAAATCCGTGAGGATGAAGTGCTTGCAAAACATGCAGACTGGGTGGAGGAATTTCTGCCTAAGTATGGATTTACAGCAGGAAGTGGTCTGGAAGGTGAGATTACACCGGAAAAAATTACATGAGATCATTCAGACAGAAATCGGTCTTGTGTTCAAGGAAGTTTTATTGGACGCAGGTGTTTACAAGTGCACAGAGGAAGGCAGAAAGGCATTCCGTAAGTTTGTAGATACCGTTAATGCATAAAAATACAGGGGAGTATTTTTAAATAGAAGAGAAACTGTCCGGGCAGTATCCGTAAGGAAAATGTCCAGTGGCAGTTTTCTTTTTTTGTCTATTTACTTTCATACAGTATTGTTGTAAAGTAATAATTGTTCCGTAGATCTGTACATATATGGTGCAGACAGCAGGAAAAACATTCGAGAGTAAGAAAACAGTGAGGAAGAGAATATGATTTCACAGAAAATACAGAAGGCATTGCAGGGAAGTTCTGCAATCCGTGCAATGTTTGTAGAGGGAAATGAACTTGCCGCCAGGGTGGGAAGAGAGAACGTGTATGATTTTTCATTGGGGAATCCTGCAACACCGGCTCCGGCAGCATTGAACGAGGCAATTAAGCAACTGGTGGATGAGACCGATCCGCTGGTTTTACATGGATATATGGACAACGCCGGTTACCCGGATGTTCGTCAGGCGGTTGCAGAGAACTTAAACAAGCGTTTTGGAACTGCATTTACTTCCCATAATATTGTGATGACAGTGGGAGCAGCGGGAGGATTGAACATTATTTTTAAAACAATCTTAGATCCGGGTGACGAGGTGATCGTGTTTGCCCCATATTTCGGAGAGTACAAGAGTTATGCAGCCAATGTTGATGCGGAAGTCGTGGAAGTGGCACCGGATTTTGAAACATTCCAGCCAGATCTGATGGCATTTGAAAAAGCGATCAATGAAAAGACCAAGGCAGTGATCGTGAACACACCAAACAATCCGACAGGTGTGATCTATCATGAAGAAACCATAAAAAAGATGGCTGAGATTCTGGAAAAGAAGGAAAAAGAGATTGGACACGAAATTTATCTGATTTCCGATGAGCCTTACCGTGAACTTGTCTACGATGGAAATCAAGAGGATTTCCTGACGAAATACTATAGGAATACAATTGTAGGTTATTCCTTCAGCAAATCCCTTTCCCTTCCGGGTGAGCGTATTGGATATGTGGTTGTTCCGGATGAGGTGGAAAATGCAGATCAGGTCATTGACGGCATTGTTGTATCCAACCGTACCCTCGGCTTTGTGAATGCGCCATCCCTGCTTCAGAAAGCGGTAGCAAAATGTCTGGATGAGAAAACCAATCTGGCATTTTATGATGAAAACAGAAAGATGTTATACGAAGGACTGCAAAAGCTAGGTTTTCACTGCATCAAACCGGAAGGCGCTTTTTATATGTGGGTAAAATCTCCGGATACAGACGAAGAAAAATTTGTTGCAGCAGGTAAAAAATACAATATCATCATGGTAAAGGGCAGCGCATTCGGATGTGCAGGCTATGTCCGTCTTGCTTACTGTGTTTCCCATGAGACGGTGAAAAATGCCCTGACTGCGTTTGAAAAACTGGCAGAAGATTACGGATTGTATACAGAATAAAATGAGCAGATTGTAATGAATTTGTGAAATGTATCAGGAAAATCGAGAGAGTGGAGAGAGTAAAATTTATGAGTAACTGGGAAGAATATGTAAGGACAGTGGAACCGTATGTTCCGGGAGAGCAGCCAAACCAGCCGGACATGATCAAATTGAATACCAACGAAAACCCATATCCGCCTGCACCGGGCGTAGTAGAGGCTTTGAAGAACTTTGATACGGACAAATTGAGACTTTATCCGGAACCGACCTGTAAAGTGTTAGTCGATGCGATCGCAGATTATTATGGAATCAGGAGCAGTCAGGTGTTTACCGGTGTCGGTTCGGAT
>ENA-OQHF01000774-OQHF01000774.1-human-gut-metagenome-genome-assembly--contig:-NODE-774-length-18407-cov-4.085066_pt1 | contig 18407 bp, 23 predicted proteins | sample MGYA00242559_ERZ504709 | MGnify/ENA primary metagenome ERZ504709 (study PRJEB26092, sample SAMD00036203) | human gut metagenome | host: Homo sapiens | study: EMG produced TPA metagenomics assembly of... | reverse complement strand
CCGACCTCAACGAACTGGCAGAGGCAACGGATGGGTTGTCAAACGCGGATATGGAAAAGCTGGGTGCCGTGGTCATGTTGGCAAAGCCAAAGTCTGCGGCACAGATCAAAAACCTTGCGGAAAGCCTTGACCTCTTTGACCTCGCTCCCGGTGCGCATACGCCGCAGGAATACGGCAAGTACATGATCCAGCAGTCCGGTCACTTCGAGTATGACGAAAACCTCGACGCTTTTTATGACTATGAAAAGTACGGAACGGAGCGCATGAACGAGGAGGACGGGATGTTCACCGACCGGGGTTACATCGCCTATAAGGGCTATTACAGCATGGAGGAAGTGATGAACGGAAACCAGAGCAGCCGCATGGAGATGGGAGGGATGATGTGATTATTCAAGCAGAACTCAGACGGAAACAGTCCGAGTACGAGGGGGAGTCCTGTGCCGTGGATAAGGTCATCGAGCTGCCAAGCCCGCGGTTTCAGCAGTTCAGCCGCGCACTGCTGGCTGACTATGATTTCATCGCAGAGAACAAAAAAGCCATCCGGCACAATGATGACGCCAGGCACTGTCTGCTCATCCTTGATGCGGAGGGGAAGGACGGTTTCCTTGTTGACCCGCAGGGATATAACTATGCCCGGTACAGTGCCTTTGTCCCCAACGCCCGCAGTTTGCTGACGCCGGATATGGGGATCGACCGCAGCTATCTTTCGCCGGCAGAGCCTTGGCGGGATGAGAGCAGGGATGAAATGCTCCGCATGACGCTGCGCGTCGATGGAAAGCGGGACTACACCCTTGTCCTCCCCGCTGACGAGGAATATCTCGACGCGGTGAAGGCTTACCTCGATATTGATGTTTTCGCGGATGCCATGCTCTGTGATATTCGCTTCAAGGTGCCTTACATCGGAGAGCTGATCCGTGATACGGATTGCCCCGCCGTGGAGGATTACAACGATTTTGCCGAAGCCTTGGGGGACGTCTGGCAACAGGACGGTGCGCTCCTGACCTACGCCGCCGTGCTGGAGGCAGAGAAGCCAGACACCCTGCGCGGAGCCTGTGAGCTCCTGCGAAATCTGGACAACTATCAGCGCATCGTAGAAGGTGCCTACGGTTACGGTCAGCAGCGATTGCAGGAAACGCTGGGGCTGGACGATGAGGCCATCTATGAACTGGACGGCTACATGGATTTTGAGAAATACGGTCAGGACTGCATGGAAAACGACTGCGTGACAAAAACAGAGTTCGGCCTGCTGCGCCGCTTGGACCCGCCCTTCCCGGAGCAGACGCAGGGGCAGCAAATGTTTCAGTAGACTTTGCGGCAGATGTGTAGTATGTTTGCCGTTATCAAAAATGAAAGGAAGGAACACCGAATGGCTGTAAACGCAAGAACAGAGAAATTCCAACACATTGAAGTATTTGATAAGCCCGCGCTGTTCACCAACGGGCGTATTGCCCGTGATACCGTGCCGAAGGGCTGGTACTGCTATGACATTCGCGGCTCTGACGATGATCCCGGTGAGCTGTGCTACATGGAAGAAAATGTTGTGGTCAACCACGCAGGCTCGGTGCTGATGCCGGAAAAGCTGGCGATGCCTAAGTCTGGGCGGCTGGATGTGCGGGATGAGCTCGGTTTTCTCGATGAAGGCAACATGACGCTCCGTGAGTTCTGCGAGGCGCATCAGCTCCCCTATCCCGCGGAGAACATGAAATTTCATATCCGACCTGCCCACTCGGAGGAGGCGGGCTTATTTTATACCCCGCACCCCGAAGAAGATAAGCGGCTGGGTACCGTTGGCCATGTCCGCATGGACTTCGGGCGCAGCGGCAACGAGTTCTGGCATACATGGTGGCCCCGTGGCCCGGAGGAGCTGAACAGCCCCGCATTCAAGCTGGATCTGCAGGAGGTCGTGGACACGCTGCGGGAGAGTGTGCTGAAAAACCGCTTCGCTATGGAGCGTTTCTGCTATGAACACGGCGGGAAAATCAGCGGCGGCTGGACACAAAACTACGGCTACATCGTGGAAACCGAGCATTACCGCTACTGCCTGCGCTGTAATCCGTCTCCGGGCGATTATAACTGCTACTGTACGGCCTATGATCTGACCGTCCAGCGGCAGAACATGGCGCGGGACAAGCCTTTGGTGGGCCGCGTCACCTATGCCAACGGCGATGCACAGGAATTTACAGATGCGGACGAATTTCTCCGTTGCGTACAGGAGGAACTTCCGTACCGCCCGACCACGGGCTTCCGTTACGAGGTGCTGACCGACGATCCCGTTGTTCGCAAGCAGGTGGATGACATGATCTTCGATTTCTACGGCGAGGAAGCCCCTTGTCGGCAGGAGGAACACGAGCCTCGACCCGAGCAGGGCATGACCTTCGGAGGAATGTAATGGACGCTTCAAGAAAGCAGCGAGAGCCGGTCGCTTTCAAAAGCCTTGCCGAGCTGAAACGGTTCATCCGCCCCGGTGTGGAGTTTAAGACCGTCAGCCACGCCAATCACGCGGATATGGTGGGGCTGACTCGTGTGGTAACCACGGTGCAGACGGTGGGCTTCTATTCCAAGATCAAGGATCAGCCGGAGCATCCCTTCTCCACCTGCAACCACGGCAAAGGATTCTACACCGATTTTGGAAAAGCCGGCAATTACATCTTTGATGGTACGACGGTCAAGGTGAAGGATACCCGAAAGCCAAGATCGCGGCGTGATCTACGAGCTGGAGTTTTACGACAGAGAGCAAAACATGGAGGAAACGATGATGGACAGAAAAATGGTGAATTTCTTAAGGAACAGTATCCCCCCCGGCACCCGCATCCGGCTCAATTCGATGGAAGATCCCTACGCGCCCATTCTCCCCGGCACAGAGGGTGAGGTAGACTATGTGGACGATGAGGGGGCAAATTTTTATGAAGTGGGACAATGGCCGCACGCTGCCGCTCGCCCCCGGCGAGGACAGTTTCACCGTGCTGCCGCCCAAGCTGACCACACTCAAGCTCTATATGCCCCTGACCGCTGATCTCTACGAGCGAAACGAGTACGGCGATTTCGACGACAGCAGCACATTGCTGGAGGGCAGTGAGCTGCGGGGCTATCAGGATCAGATCACGGCGGCACTGGTGAAAAACCGGATGCCGGAAGAGACGGAGCGAGGTCTCATGCATTGGTATGATGAAGCCGACAGCGTTGACCGCAAGGTACGCTCTGCCGTCTTCACCGTGGAGAAGCGTGACCGACAGCTCTGGGGCGTGGCGGAATGCCGTGTCGCCGGGGAATTGTCGGACACAGAGCTGGAAACCTTAAAGGAATACCTCACCGGGCAGGCTTCTGACGGCTGGGGCGAGGGCTTTGAGCAGCGGGATATCCTTGTGGATGGCGGAAGTGAGCTGTATGTCCACCTTTGGAATTCGGACGAGTGGAGCATCCAAACGGAACAGGAATTGTTCGCCCCCAAGCTGGCGGATGGACTGCCGGAGTTGTGCTTCTCCACCCTCCCCGGCACCGGCGAGCTCATCTGCATCAAGCGTGGTGAAAGCGGCTACTACCCCAGCGATTGGAACACAAACGATCCCGCGCATAATCGTGAGATAGCGGACTATAACAACGAGCGGCTTGGCGTTACCCCCGCACAGGAGAAAGCCATGAAAACGGGCTCCATGTTCGGCTGGGGCGTCCCCGGCGCTGACCCCGCCTGCTACGAACAGGATGCTCCGCAGATGGGAGGGATGACCCTTGGCTAAAAAGATATTTGGCGTCTACCTGGCAAAGCTGGACGCACCCAACAGCGAGGCCCACGCAAGGCTGGAACTGCCCGCTTCCCCGTGGGAACTGCACGATGCAATGGACAAGGTGCAGCTTCAGGAGAACGAGGAGCTGTATCTGGAGATCGATGACTACTACGGCTTCGAATATCTCGCCCCTCACCTGATGGAACTGGATGCCAGCCTTAATGAGCTGAACGATCTTGCAGGTCAGCTGGCTGTGCTGGATGAAACGGAGCAGGAAGCCTTTGACGGGCTGCTTCGTCTGGAGATCCAGAGAAAGGTAGAATCCAATGGCGGTATTCTCACCATGCAGGATTTGAGAAATCTGGCAGTCAGCGCAGGTGCGGATTGCTGCCATGTGGTCGGCGCGCCCAGTGACGCAGAGCTTGGCCGCTTCTATGCGGAAAACGGCTTCATGGAGGAACTGGACGGACTCTCCGACGATGTGTTCGAGATGCTGGACTTTGGCAAAATCGGCAAAGCCCTGCGTACCGGCGAAAACGGCACATTCACACGGAGCGGCTATGTGGTGAAGCACAGTGAACTGGTCACCGCACCACCCTGCGCCAAGGAACTTCCCGAAAAGCCGGAATATCTCTTCCGGCTCACCCTTGGCCTTCATCCCGACCTCGAAGATGACCGCACCGTCACGCTGGAATTGCCTGCGTCTGCTGAAGCATTGAGGGAAGTGCAGAAGCAGCTCGGAGCGGACGGCTGGGAGGGTGCTATGGTTCTCGACTATGACGGGATCATCCCACAGGCGGCAGAGTTTGCTGACTTGCCAATGGAGCTGGATGCCTTCAACGATTTTGCGGAGGCAGTGGAGGCTATGCCTTCCCGCGAAAAACAGATCCCGAAGCTGAAAGCCCTGCTGGAGCATTTCGAGGTAACGGATCTGGCTACTGCTGCGGGCCTTGCCGAGCATATCGGGGATTACATCCTCACGCCGGAGATCAGTTCGCCGCAGGAGGAGGCCATTGATGAACTGAACTTCACAATGGATGCCCACTCGGCGGAACTGCTCCTGCCTCATGTAAATCTCTTCACCTACGGGAACGAGATCATCAAGGATGACAATGCTGCACTTACCTCCTACGGCCTGCTGCATCGGGAGGACTATCAGCCGATGCAGACGCAGGTGCAGGAGCGCTTTGAAATGGATATGCAGTAGCTGACATGATTCTGTCCTGCCAAGCCAGCAGGTAGAAAATATACCAAGGGGCCGTTTTTCCGGATGGGGAAAAGCGGCCCCTTCTTTTTTGCGCTCTTTTTGTCTCCTATTCCGGGATAACGGCTCCGGAAAGGAGGAACTGTGGCAATCAACGAAGCCCTCGCGGAATATCTTGCGCTTTACCACAAGGGCGAGGCAAATGCCGTCACCAGCCGGGAGTTGGAGTGCAGCTTCCAAATGCGCGGTTCTGAGCTGCGCCGGGAGATCAACGCCCTGCGCGGTGACGGCATTCCCATTTGCAGCTTTGAGGGCGGCTACTATTATGCCGCTACTGCCGAGGAGCTGGAGCGCACCATCCGGCAGCTCCGCAGCCGGATCAATAAGATCGCATTTGCGGAGCGTGGCCTGTCCAGTGCTTTGCCGGACTATGTGGGCACCGGTCAGATGTCTCTCCCGCTGGATGGGGGTGACGCCCCTTGAACAGCTTTATCCCATGGGTAGGCGGCAAGAGCAAGCTGCTGTGGATCATCAACAAGATGGCTCCAGATCACTACAGCCGGTTCATCGATGTCTTCGGTGGCAGCGGCACGGTGACCATGAGCCGTCCCATCCAGCCGGGCTGCATGGAAGTCTACAACGATTTCAACAGCAATCTTACAAATCTCTTCTGCTGTGTAAAAAACCGCCCCTTAGCGCTACTGGCGGAATTGGGATTCCTGCCTCTGAACACGCGGGATGATTTCAATGTCCTGTACAAGTTTCTCTCCAAGGGCGAGATTCACAGATGACTACCTGCAGGAGGAAATGGAACTGACCGAGATCCTGCTTAAACCGCCCGAGGCCGAAGCCATCCGCACGCTCCTGCTGGAGCGTGCTCCCCGTGGAGATGTCCGCCGTGCCGCAGATTTCTTCAAACTGGTTCGGTATAGCTTCAGCGGCAGCTCTAAATCATTCGGTGGTAAGCCCTGCGATATCCGCCGCTTCTTCCACCTGATTTGGGAGTGCTCTCGCCGGCTGGCGAATGTCATTGTGGAGAACAAAGACTTTGAGGATGTCATCCGCCAGTATGACCGTGGCGACGCATGGATCTACTGTGACCCTCCGTACTTTGAGGCCGAATGCTATGAGGTAGCCTTCCCAAAGGAAAATCACCAGCGGCTCCATGACACGCTTCTGAACTGTCATGGGTATGTCATGGTGTCCTACAACTACTGCCCGTACATTTGCGAACTGTATCAGGAGTTCTACATTTTCCGCGTTGTGCGCCCCAACAGTATGTCCCAAACGGCAGGCAGCGAATACGAGGAAGTTATCATCACCAACTATGATCCTCGCAAAGCCTGCTGGCAGCTCAGTTTGGAGAGCCTGCTGAACTGCGGCAGCGAGGCCCGGTATGAACTGATCCACGAGCCGGAAAGGCCGATCAAAACGACAAATTAAAGGAGGATACCATATGAAATTTATCAATTACACCAATGACGGCAGAGTTGTTATTCAGCACGCGGCCCTGATCCTGAGCAAACTCGATGAGACTGACACGCTGGAGCTTCACACGATGGACAACGCAATCATTCTTCTCAAGAAGAATATGACACGGGTCGAAACGAGAGATGTACTGCAGGGGATGGTACGTCTCGCCCGCAGTATGACCTTGGACGCACTGTGCAATTCGGATGCGGAGGATAAAACTCCGCTCGTTGATGAGAGCTTCGATGACGAGTATGAGGATACGATCACGGTTCCGGTTCCCCTCGAGGCATTTGTGGATGCAGGGCTTCTGGACAAGGATCTGCGCATCCAGATCATCGACGGTGCCGTGGTCATTACAGAGGATACGGATGATGACTAAGGATCACGAGTATCTCTATCCCTACTCGGCACAGGAGGCCAAAAAAAGAAACCAGCTTTCTATGTGGCGCGAGAGTTACCACGCCAATGTTGCCTGCCGGAATGCCATCGAGGAGACGATCCGTCAGAACTTCGATGGAATGCACCTAAAGAAGGACTGCCTTGAACCTGTGCTTGCGGAATATGGCTACAAGCGCACGGAATGGGTACTGGCCACCACCCTGCAGGAGCTTTCCTGGGACGGGCGTTTCAGCAGAGCAAACAAGCAGTGGGCGGCGCGGCGATATATTCCGCAGGACGAGCGGCACAATGCCGAGATTACCGTCCGAAGTCATCCCGCCATACTGGATGGCTTCGTAGACCTCTATCGGGAAGCCTATCAAAAGCTGGGACTGTTTGGCCCGGAACATTGCGTTGGTGACCGTGCCGAGCAGGATTACATCGGCAAGGTGCTGGTACTCAGCCCTGATACGCTGAAAGAGTCCTTCTGGAGTCAGGAAAACCAGCTGTGGTATGCCCACGACGGCTTCGGATGCAGTCCCCACGCTATTGGACGCTCGGTGCGCTGCACCTGCCTGAGTGACGGCGAAATGACCAGGTGGAACCGGGATGAGTTTGTCGGCGTGTTGGATGAGAAATTCCTGCCCGATTGGGCCAAAGAGAGTCTGTCGCAGTTCCAGCAGGAAGAGTCCGCTGAATCCCCCGGTATGAACAACCAATCCATGTAACAGGAAGGAGAAAAAATCTATGGCAGCAACGCAGAAGAAAAAGCAGCAGGAAGTCCCTGCGCCCCAGGTCGAGGCGAGGATCGACCGTATGGTGGACGGTGACTACAAAACCAAAGCCTATGCCAGCGTTACCATCGCCGGCGCATTTGCCGTCCACGGCCTCCGTGTCATTGAGACGGACAAGGGGCGCTTCATCTCCATGCCCCAGGAGTCCTACAAGAAAAACGGCGAGACGGTGTATAACGACACCTTCCATGCCGTCACCGCCGAGGCAAGGACTGCGCTGGTGGATGCGGTCAACAATGCTTACGAGCAGAGGCTGCAGGAACGCATGGAGCAGAGCGAGGACGCACCCGCTCAGGGCATGGAACAGCAGATGTAAGCGCCACGGTGCGAAAGGAGGTGACGGAACTTGGTGCGATTCACCGTGGATAACCGAAATCGGCTCATCTTTTACGGCAATCCTGTGGGCTATGTGAAGGCGGATACCGCCGTGGTGGATGAAATGTTCCGCACGGACGAGCTCAACCAATATCTGAGCCGCATGAATCTGACGCCCCGTTGGGAGGACGGAATCTTTGACCGTCTCGTATCCGGCGAGGTGACCGGCGAAGAACCGGTGCAGTCTCGAAAGGGCTGCCGCATCTGGCAGCTCAAAAAGGATGTAGACGTGGCAATGCGCTTCATCGGGTACGAGGATCAGGTACGGAAGTTTGGAGAGCCGGATGCCCAAAATTACACGCTCGCGTTCGACGGCGACCTCGGCACCAGCGATCTGGAGCAGATCTATACCATCTGCCGGGATACTCCGCCTCCCGGATACCAGGGCTACCGTATGGCGCTGTCGGATGTGGTGGAGCTGTACGACGATTCCGGCAGCGAATTTTATTACTGCGACCGTGTGGGCTTTCGCCCTATCCGGTTTGAACAAAGCCAGGAGCAGACACAATGCATCGAAATGCCCATGTGAGCCGGACGGCGTCTGACTGTCCGGCTTTTTCTTTGCTCAAGCGGAGCCGTGGGCCTCCCCTGTGGGGCAGCTCTCAGCCGATCATCCAAACATCAAACAACAAAAATCTTTTCAAGTTATAGGAGGAAATTACCTTATGAAGAAGCTGTTTAAGAACGTTGCCACCTCTGTCAAGGCCACCGCCGTCAATATCAAGTCTTCCGTTGTCGCTTTCAACCGCCGCGCCGTCTGCGGCAATGCCGGTGAGGGCTACATCGACACCGCGGTGAAGGTGCTGATCGCCGTTGTGCTGGGGGCGCTGGTGCTGGCTGGTCTCTATGCCATCCTGAACGACACAGTCATGCCCACGGTAACCCAGAAGATCACGGAAATGTTCAGCTACAATGGCTGATGCACTGGGCGCAGGCGATCCTCTTCTGCGGTGGTCTCATTTATGCCGCAGTGGATGACCTGAGGACCCGGACCGTCAGCGACATCGTCTGCATCGTCATTGCTTTGGCGGGGCTGATCACCATCAGCCCCGCCTCCCTTTTGGGGGCATTGCTGGCAATGCTTCCGTTCTACCTTTGTGCAGGCTTTGGCCTGATGGGCGGCGGGGATTGGCGGTTAGCTGCGGCGGTAGGCTATGTGTTGGGAGTTGGACGGGTACTCACGGGATTCTTATTTATGTCCGTCGCGCTCCTGCTGGCATCCCTTGTCATGCGCGCATTCCCGGCACTGCGGCAGAGTGCGGCAAAGAAGCAGCCGCTGGTGCCATATTTCGCAGTGGCTTTTATTCCCGCATATTTTCTATAAGGAGGAAAACGATTTGAAGATTTTTCGCAATCGCACCGTCATCGGTGTGCTGTGTATCCTGCTGGCGCTGATCATCTGCTTCGGTGTTACGCCGCTGTTCAGCCGCAGCGCCAGTGAGAAAACGGAGATCGTCCGTGTGACGAAGGACATCAAGGAAGGCGACGAGATCACCGCTGAGATGGTCCAGACGGTAGAGGTCGGCGCATATAATCTGCCGCAAAATCTTATGACAGACAAGAAAGAGGTCATCGGCAAGTACGCAACTGCGGATCTGGCAGCGGGAGACTATATCCTTTCCAGCAAGCTCTCGGCTGTCCCTGCGGCAGAGAATGCCTATCTCTATAATCTGGACGGCACAAAGCAGGCCATCTCCGTTACCATCAAGAGCTTTGCCACTGGCCTTTCCGGCAAGCTGGAGAGCGGCGATATCGTCACGGTCATCGTCGCGGACTATCAGGACAAGGGTGAAACAGCCATTCCTCCGGAGCTGCAGTATGTGGAGGTCATCTCGGTGACCGCATCCTCTGGGTACGATGCCAATACCGGTGAGGTGGTGGATGAAAAGGAACTGCCCTCCACCGTGACACTGCTGGTGACCACTGAGCAGGCTAAGGTACTGGCGGAGCTGGAGCAGGATAGTGAGCTGCATCTGGCGCTGGTGTATCGCGGAACGCCCGAAAACGCCGCTAAGTTCATTGCGGCGCAGGATGTCCTGATCGAAGAACTGTACGCAGAACCGGAGCCGGAGAACGGCGGCGAAACCGCAGAGGGTACGGAATCTAAGGAAAGCGAGGGCGCGGAGCCTTCCGCGGAAAGTGAGGCCACCGAATGAATTTCCTGAAAGGCAGCCTCTTTCGCCGCAATACGGAGCCGGAGGAGCTGGAGCCGATGGAGGAGTCCGGAGGCGGCATCCTCGCCGTTTGGGGCAGTCCCGGCTGTGGCAAGACGGTAACGGCAGTCAAAATCGCAAAGCATTTGGCAGCTCAGAAGAAAAATACGGTGCTGCTCCTCTGTGATATGACCGCGCCTATGATGCCCTGCATTTGCCCTCCCTCGGAATTGGAGGTCGATAAATCTCTCGGCAGCATCTTTGCCGCCCAGCACATCTCCGCAAATCTCATTAAGCATAATCTGACCACCCTCAAGCGCCTGCCGCACCTGACGATGCTTGGCCTTCGTAAGAAAGAAAACGAGTACACCTATGCGCCCTGCACCAAGCAGCAGGCGGAGGAGCTCATCCGCAGACTCCGTGAGATCGTACCCTATGTGGTCATTGATTGCTCCAGCTACATCGCAAACGACATTCTCTCCGCCGTGGCGCTGATGGAAGCGGACAGCGTTCTGCAGCTTGCAAGCTGCGACCTGAAATCGGTCGGATACCTCTCCAGTCAGCTTCCGCTCCTGGGAGAGCTGAAATGGGACAAGGACAAGCAATACCGGGTAGCATCCAACATCAAGCCCTTTCAGGCGGCAGACCGCATCGGTCAGGTGCTGGGCAGCGTAGTATTCCGGCTGCCGTATTCGCAGGAGCTGGAGGAGCAGTATCTGGCCGGTGAGCTGCTGGCGGACCTCTCCATGAAGGACAGCCGCGCATTCCGCAAGGAGATCAATCGGATCTGTGGGGAGGTGTTCTGATTGCTTGGTGAAAGACGAAGCAACTCCCTGTTCGCCCCGGCCGCCCCCGCAGAACCGGAGAGAAAGCCGGAACAGGCAGAGGTGCATGATATCTCCTTTGAGGAGCGCACCGGAAGGTCGCTCTTCGCGGAAACTGCAACAGCACCTCGTGCAAGCGAACTCTTCTTTGCCCCACAGGAGAAAGGCATCACCTTTGCGGAGGCGCTCAGTCAGGTGCAGGGCTATCTCTCGGAAACCTACGCCACCCTCATCACAGAGGACAACTCGGACGCCAAGGAACAGATGAAGCGCCGCATGACGCGGTATCTGCAGGAGAACCGCATCGCCGTGGATGGTATGACGGCCTCTGAGCTGGTGGACGCCCTGTACACGGAAATGGCGGAGTACGGATTTTTGACCAAGTACATCTTTGCGGACGGCATTGAGGAGATCGACATCAACTCCTGGCGGGACATTGAGATCCAGTATTCGGACGGTCATACCGCCAAGCTGGAGGAGCATTTCGATTCGCCGGAACACGCCGCCAATGTCATCCGCCGTATGCTGCAGAACTCCGGCAAGGTACTGGACAATGCGAGTCCCATCATCACCTCCCGACTTGCAAGGAACATTCGTATCTCGGTCATCAAAACGCCTGTGTTGGATGAGGACGCCGGCGTTGCCGCGTCCATCCGTATCGTAAATCCCAGAAATCTCAGCAAGGCAGACTTTGTACAGAGCGGCACGGCCACAGAGGAAATGCTGGATTTCCTGTCCGCCTGCCTTCGCTACGGCGTGTCTATCTGCGTGGCGGGAGCGACCTCCTCCGGCAAGACCACCGTGGCGGGCTGGCTCCTCTCCACCATTCCGGACCGCAAGCGCATCTTCACCATTGAGGATGGCTCACGAGAACTCCAGCTCATCCGTGAGCATGACGGCAGGGTGACGAATTCTGTTGTTCACACGCAGACCCGCGACAGTGAAAATGAGCGCCAGCGCATTGATCAGATCGCATTGCTGGATATCGCTCTGCGTTTCAATCCGGACATCATCTGCGTGGGCGAGATGCGCGGCCCGGAGGCCAATGCGGCGCAGGAGGCCGCCCGTGTGGGCATTGCGGTGCTGACCACTATCCACTCCAATTCCAGCGAGGGTACCTACCGCCGCATGGTGTCTCTCTGCAAACGCGCTGTGGATACCCCGGACGATACCCTCATGGGATATGTCACCGAGGCGTATCCCATTGTGGTTTATTGCCGACAGCTTGAGAATAAGCAGCGCCGCATCACCAACATCTCTGAATGTGAGATTCTGCCGGACGGAAGCCGCAGACTTCACAAGCTCTATGAGTATCACATCACGGACAACCATCTGGAGGACAACCGCTTCATCATTGAGGGTGAGCACCGGAAATGTGAGGAGATATCCGAAAGCCTGCGACGCCGCTTTATCGAAAACGGGATGCCGCTTGGAGAGTTGGCGCAATTCGTTCAAGGAAAGGAGGAAGATGAATGACTATGATCCAGCTGATTGCCTGCATCGGCATGATCGCAGGGCTTTTTATGGTGCTGCATGTCTCGCCGCGAGAACTGAGCGACAGTCTTTTTTCCCCGCTTGACCGCAGCTCCCGGCAGTATCCGTGCCGATATCAACGAAACGACCAGGCGAAAAAAAGGCAGGGTTCCTCCGGCGTGAGATCACCGAGGCGCAGGCGGTCTTGGCAGCCTCCGGACGGGCAGACAGGTTCCCCATGGTGTGCTTTACATCTCTGCTCTGCTTTGCATTGGGAGCCTGCATCGCCATTGCCGCAGGAAACGCTTTCCTTGTGCCGGTGCTGGCTGTTGGTTTGATGCTGACCCCGTTTTGGTATGTCAAGCTCACGGCAGGCAGCTTCAAAAAGGATGTGGCAGCAGAACTGGAAACTGCGCTGTCCGTCATTACTACAGCCTACCTGCGCACCGAGAACTTTCAGCAGGCCGTGGAGGAGAATGTTCGCTATCTGCACCCTCCGGTGCAGGAGGTGTTCCAGCGCTTTCTGATGCGCATCAAGCACATCGACCCGGATATGGACGCGGCGCTTGTTGACCTGAAAGCCGCCATCGACAATGAGGTCTGGCGGGAATGGTGCGATGCCGTAATGGCTTGTCAGACAGACCGAAGCCTGACAAGCATTCTGACGCCCATCGTCAGCAAGCTGTCAGATATGCGGGTGGTCAATGCGGAACTGGAAAATCTGGTGTTTGGTCCCCGCAAGGAGTTCATCACCATGGCAATCCTCGTGCTGATCAACATTCCGCTGGTGCGCTTCATCAATAAGGACTGGTATCATACGCTGGTAGCCACCATCCCCGGTCAAATGGTCATCGCTGTCTGCCTTGCCGCTGTGTTCGTGTCCTTCGCATTCGTCGTGAAGCTGACGCAGCCCATTGAGTATCGGAGGTGAGAGTGTGAAACTGCTGCTATTTCTGTTCGGCGCCGCCTTGGCTGCTGGACTGTATTTCGTTCTGGCGGACCTGCTGAAGATCCCCAGGCTGGCAACAGAGCGTGCCCTCATCTCCGCAGGACGCAAGGAGCGCAGTCTTGTGAAATCTATGGAGACGCTCATTTTGGGATGGTCGCTGAAGCTGGCTCCGCTGATCCGCTTGGATGCCTACAAGCGCAGACGGCTGGAAACGAAGCTGACTGCCGCAGGCCTGGATATGACCCCCGAGGTCTATACGGCTTACACCGTTTTGAAGCCCTGCCTCATCCTGCTGGGAATCATTCCGTGCCTTCTGATCCTGCCCATCCTGACACCGCTGGTGGTGGTACTGGCGCTGCTCACTTACTTCAAGGAGAGCCGCTGGGCGGATGAGCTGTGCAAAGTCAGAATGGAACTGGTGGAGGGTGAACTGCCTCGTTTCGTGGCGACCATCCATCAGGAATTGGCCGCCAGCCGGGATGTCCTGCGCATTCTGGAGAACTACAAGAAACATGCCGGTCCTGATTTTGCCCGTGAACTGGATGTGCTGACGGCGGATATGCGCTCCTCCTCTTATGAGGCGGCACTCATCCGCTTTGAAGCCCGTATGGGTTCGGCCATCATCTCGGATATCGTCCGCGGTCTCGTCGGTATCCTGCGGGGCGATGACGGACGGATGTACTTCCAAATGCTCTCCCACGATTTGAAAGCATTGGAGCTGCAGCGTCTGAAGGCCAAGGCGGCGAAGATTCCGCCAAAGATCCGGGTGTTCAGCTTCCTCATGCTCATGTGCTTCATGCTGACGTACATCGTCATTATCGTCTACCAGATCATCAACTCGCTGGGTGCGCTGTTTTAAGGAGGAATGCCTATGAAGAAATTACGAAAACGGCACTCCGGCGAGGGTTATATCGATGTGTGCGTGCTGGTAGTCTGCGCCATGCTGGTGCTGGCACTGGCGGTGCGGATCCTGCCGGTCTTCGTCGCCAAGCAGCAGCTCGACACCTATGCGGTGGAGCTGGTACGGGAAGCGGAGATCTCTGGCAGAGTCGGAACGGAAACCAGCCGCCGTGCCGCAGCACTCACCGACAGCACCGGACTTGATCCCAACATCCGCTGGTCGAAAACGGGACGCATTCAGCTCAATGAGGAAGTCACCGTAACGCTGACATTGGACATGGACATCGGCCTGTTCGGCGGCTTCGGCTCATTTCCCATCACGCTGCGGTCGGAGGCCACCGGAAAGTCGGAGGTGTATTGGAAATGAGCAAGCACTGTTTCCTTCGCCGCCACCCCGGCGAGGGCACCCCAATGATCCTCGCCATCGTGCTGGTCCTGCTGATGCTTTTTTGCACGGTCGCGGAGTTCAGCCGGGTGTGGATCATCGCCCAAGGTGTCAAGGAGGCTGCCCAACAGGCGGTCATCTCCACCATCAACGACAACTATGATGATGTGTACCACGCTGTGCGGGAGGGCTATGCCGCAGGCTGGTATCCGGACGGCACAGGCCGATGGGATGAGAGCGTGGATACCGGCGATGTGTACGGTCAGCTGGCATCAACGCTTGGACTGGAGAACACCGGCAGCGGATATCAGAAGATCTCAAACGGAAACGTGGAATATACCATCTCTGGCCTGAGCGTGGAGCTGAGCAACAACGCCCTCAGTTCCGGCCAAAGCAAGGGCTATACCGCCGCAGTGGAGATCCGCTTGGAGGTACCGGTACGCTTTCTTGGAAACCTTTTGCCTGCGGCTGAAATGACGCTGCACACGGAAGCCAAATATGTGCCGGTATTCTGAAAAAGTTTCGCTTTCCCAATAGACTTACGCCGAAAGGTGTGGTATTGTCCAATCAAGAGATAAATCAGAAAAAGGAGGAAAATCAATGAACGACAAGACGAAACGGATCATCCTCATCACCGCCTGCTGCCTGCTCTGCGGTGTGGCCGTCATCGGGATCGCCGGACGCTTCGGTGGAAATACGGTGACGCCCTCCGGAACGGTATCCGGCAGTCAGCCGGACAGCAACGATCCCAATGTGAACATCAACAATAGCCAGGGAGATGTGAATGTCCCCTCGCTGACGCCGGAGCAGAGTGACCCCGGCCAGGGTGCAAACTCCAACGGCACGGAGCAGACCATCCAGGCGAACCCTGTTAAACCGGACGCTCCAGAAAAAGCCGGAATCGCCCAGCGGCACGGCGACACTTCCGGATGATCACAAAGCGGAGGATGTGCCGACCTCGGAACGCAAGACAGAGGATGAACCGCACCCCACATATCCGGAGCAGCCCACCTCCAAGCCTGCGGAATCCCAGCCTGCCGCGGGAAGCACGAACTCCTCCGGTCAGGTATATGTGCCGGGCTTCGGCTATGTAGACAGCAGCGGTGATAACACGGTCATCGATGGACAGGACATCTACGAAAACGGAAATAAAATCGGTGAAATGGGCGGCGGGAACTAACAGTACTCCCAATCAGCATGGCGCAGTCAGAAATGGCTGCGCCTTTTCTTTTTTCGAAGCTTTGAAAGGAGGAATCCATGAAGCGACTTCTCGCACTTTTTCTTTCCCTTGTGCTCATGCTGTGTGCGGCTGTTCCAGCTTATGCCACCGGTGACGGCAACTTCGACGGCGGTGGCGGCGGCATGGGCAGCGGCACATCCACCAACTACTGGAATCCGGGTATGGACGGTGTCCGCATTTCCGTGGTGAATGTGGACAGCCACGCTGTCGTGGGGAACACCATTGACTGGAGCAATCAGAATCCGAGCACCAACATGATCCACTTCGGAAAGGTATCCAAGCTCTCTTATAACAGTGGGCGGGCGTTGTCACCTGTCGTGGGCGGCTATGTCTGCGTCCGTCCGGCGCAGAGTCTGCCTCGCATCATTTCGACCGGCGACTATCCCGCCAGCATTGCGGCGATTCGAAGCTACTTTACAGACGAGCAAGTCATTCGGGCGATTGCCGGATATGTGGGAATAGACTTTGATACGCTTATTGCCGGCGATTACAAAATCGTTGTCGAGCCTATCGCCTACTTCGTCTACGGTGGAGCCTACTATGCCATGACGGCCACGGAAGCGGCGCTCTATGACCAAAAGGTAAACGGAAATCTTCGAAGCAAGATGGGATCGCTCACCCATAAGAATCTGCCGCTGGCCATCTTCCTTGAAGAAGCAGATCTGGGCTATCCCGCATGGTCTGGCAGCACCAACAGCAAGGTCAGCAACGATCAGATCATCTCGTCCCTCGGCATCGGAGTCGTCCGCTTCAACGGTGAGTTGGAGCCGCCCGATGTAAACGACTTCGACTATGAATACCGAGTCGATACCGATGTGATCTCCTCGGTGGAGGTGAGCGGCGGGCAGTCCGACCCGGATAATCCTGTGACTGTTCGCTTTGTGATTCAAGGCAGAACTTACACCGTCAGCAATGTCTACTATCCGGACGGCGACAGTCAATTGGTATGGGTAAAATGGCACACGCCGTCAGAGCCATGCGTCATTACGATTGCCGTCAGCGTGTCTGGCGGCGGCACGGCGCAGAGCACGATCACCTGCAACATCGTGGATCTGGACGGCAACGATCCGCCCAACCCGGTGGCGGATGACCGCAACGACCGTTTCCGTCTGGCTTCTATTCCAGAGAAAGAACAGGTAACATCCGCTTCCTGGGGCATTTGGTCACCCTGGTGGCAGGAAAATTGGGAATGGGTAGAGAACTGGGAGAAGTGCTGGCACACGGATCGCTGGGTGGATGATAACAATGTGGTTCACCGTGACCGCTGGTATCACTGGGTAGATAACGGCTGGTGGGAGGATCATGGCTGGTGGGAGTTTGACTACAACAGCTACGCCGCAAGCCTGAGCGCATCCATGCGCATCACGCCGGATAGCCTGTCGCCCTCAGCGACTGCAACTACCATGAAAAGCGGGTACGGAATTCAAGAGAAAGTAACGGCCAGAGTAACAACCACGCAGAGCGCGGCTGTCACGGCGGCGCAGAATGCGGTGACTTATTTCCCTGAATTCGGGTATGAGGGCTTCTGGAGACTGCTGAACCGCAGCATCAGCGGCAAGAGCACCACCTTCGCTTTCAAAAATAACCACTACAGCACCTATGACCGCCCGACCCACTTCACACCTATCTGGTATCCGGACGGCAGCTACACGCCGTACACCTGGCTCCTGGACTGCTGGACGCCCACGGGAATGCTCAGTATGAACCTGACGGATTCCGTGCGCATCGCCGGTGACCTGTGGGAAGAATGGCATATCGCACCCTCAAAATAACAACAAAAATTGGAGGTATCTATGAGCAAAATGAAGTGCAAGCGTCTTTGTATGATGCTGACCCTCTCCCTGCTGCTGGTCTGCATGATGGGAACCACGGCCTTTGCTGCTGGTACCGGCGATGTGGCCGGAGCGGTGGAAAGCACCTGGGCCACGGCATCCACGCAGATCAAGACCGTCGTCAACAACGTGGTGTTTCCCGCCATTGACCTGATCCTTGCGGTGTTTTTCTTCGCCAAACTCGGCACAGCTTATTTTGACTACCGAAAGAGTGGCCAGTTCGAGTGGACGGCTCCCGCCATCCTGTTCGCGTGCCTGGTGTTCACGCTGACGGCGCCGCTGTACATCTGGCAGATCATCGGAATTTGAGGTATAGGCAATGACTTTTTACGAACAGGAACTCCGGAAAATTATCGGAGAGCAATATCCCGATGCCACCTATGTGGGCAGAGTCTGCTATGTGCGTCTGAGCGATATGAATCGGGCAAAGATCCAATTTGTCACTGGAAGCGTTGCCAATCAGTACAACGCCTTGCAGTTGACGATCCTGAACCGCAGCGAAGGACAGGTGGATACCCTGCGCCTTCGCTTTTCGGATCTGCTGGGGACGAAGGCGACTTCCAACCCCAACTTCCGCAATGGTGTTGACCCGCACATTTGGGATGACTATGGAAAAGTAGACTGGTATGTGTATCACCCCACCCGGCAGGACTATGAGAAGCTCTCCAACGCAGTATCGGACTATCTGGAGGTGTTCCAAGACAT
>ENA-OQHF01000772-OQHF01000772.1-human-gut-metagenome-genome-assembly--contig:-NODE-772-length-18460-cov-2.321169_pt1 | contig 18460 bp, 20 predicted proteins | sample MGYA00242559_ERZ504709 | MGnify/ENA primary metagenome ERZ504709 (study PRJEB26092, sample SAMD00036203) | human gut metagenome | host: Homo sapiens | study: EMG produced TPA metagenomics assembly of... | reverse complement strand
GGCGCAGCAGGCCGAACTCTGTTTTTGTCACGCAGTCGTTTTCCATGCAGTCCTGACCGTATTTCTCAAAATCCATGTAGCCGTCCAGCTCATAGACGGATTCATCGTCCAGCCCCAGCGTTTCCTGCAATCGCTGCTGACCGTAACCGTAGGCGCCCTCCGTGATGCGCTGGTAGTTGTCCAGATTTCGCAGGAGTTCACAGGCACGGCGCAGGGTTTCCGGCTTCTCGGCCTCCAGCACGGCGGCGTAGGTCAGGAGCGCACCGTCCTGCTGCCAGATGTCCTCCAAGGCTTCGGCAAAATCGTTGTAATCCTCCACGGCGGGGCAATCCGTATCACGGACCAGCTCGCCGATGTAAGGCACCTTGAAGCGAATATCACAGAGCATGGCATCCGCGAAAACATCGATATCAAGGTAATTTTTCACAGCGTCCAGGTATTCCTCGTCAGCGGGGAGGACGAGGGTGTAGTCCGGCTTTCCCTCGACACGCAGTATCATGCGGAGGATTTCATCCCGATTTTCATTGCGCCAAGGCTCTGCCGGCGAAAGATAGCTGCGGTCGATCCCCATATCCGGCGTCAGCAAACTGCGGGCGTTGGGGACAAAGGCACTGTACCGGGCATAGTTGTGCCCCTGCGGGTCAACAAGGAAACCGTCCTTTCCCTCCGCGTCGAGGACGAGCAGACAGTGCCTGGCATCATCATCGTGTCGGACAGCGTTTTTGTTCTCCGCGATGAAATCATAGTCAGCCAGCAGTGCGCGGCTGAACAGCCGGAACCGTGGGCTTGGCAGTTCGATGACCTTATCCACGGCACAGGGGTCTGCCTCACACCCGGTCTGCTTACACTTCAGTTCTGCCTGAATGATCATTGTGAAAGCCCTCCCATCACCATGTGGCTGCTCTGGCTGCCGTTCATCACTTCTTCCATGCTGATATAGCCCTTATAGGCGATGTAGCCCCGGTCGGTGAACATTCCGTCCTCCTCATTCATGCGCTCCGTGCCGTACTTTTCATAGTCATAAAAAGCATCGAGGTTTTCGTCATACTCAAAGCGGCCGGACTGCTGGATCATGTACTTGCCGTATTCCTGCGGCGTATGCGCACCGGGAGCGAGGTCAAAGAGGTCAAGGCTTTCCGCAAGGTTTTTGATCTGTGCCGCAGACCTTGGCTTTGCCAGCATGACCACGGCGCCCAGCTTTTCCATATCCGCTTTTGATAACCCATCCGTTGCCCCTGCCAGTTCGTTGAGGTCGGAGAGAGTTTCACGATCCATATCCAACAGGACATCCACCTCGTTGGGGAGCTGGCTGTCCTCCAGCCGCAGGCGGACATTCGCGGGATCTGTGATGCCCCCACGAAGGAGGGTGCGGTCGATCTCCTCCTGCATCATGGGGAGGAACAGCCATGTGATGTGTTCGGTGTCCTTCGGCTCGGCTTTGGAGGTCACCGCAACGGTGATGGCGTTCGGCTCATAGTAATAGCAGGGGAAGAGTCGGCCATCATAGACCTGCTCTAACTTCATGCCGTTGTCATAAACCACGCCGTATGGTGTCACCGTGCCGCTGCCGCTTTCAATGAGCTGCCGTGCGGTTCCCTTGCCGTCCAGTTTGTTCAGCTCATCCACACTTGCGCTGCCGCCGTGCAGGTTCATGTAATGGTCACGGCCGATGGCGGCGAGGTCGGAGAAGTCGGTGATGACCGTGGCCTGCTGGCAGCAGAAGGTCAGGTTGATGAGATCCTTCAGCTCGAACAGCTCCAGCTTGTGTGCCATTGCCTGAAACTGCGCGGCCTCGCCGGTGTCGAAGCTTTCCAGCCGCTTGGCGAGATAGTTCAGCTCCTCCACATTGACCGTGAGCATTTCCGCTCGTTTCAGGACAGTGTAGAAACTGTCGATCTTCTCCACCTTGCAGTCGGCTTTGACCGCATCGCCGATCTCCAACGCCTCCAACAAGTCCATGCAGTATGTGTATTGGTCACGGGGAATGGGAAACGGAATGGTTGCTACGCCATATTCAGGGTGGCTTGGATTACTCAGAACTGCGCTCATCATGATCGTTGTCCTCCTTTTTCTCATTGATCTCGTTCATTCGGCTCCGCAGGCAGGTCCCGTCCGCACCCCAGCAGAAAAAACCGTGGCGGGGGTAAGGGCAGTCCTTGCAATCCGGGGAATGGCTGCAAACAGGCTCCGGCAGCGGCTCCTGCTGGAAGCCGGGGATATGCGGAAGAATGAGCCTGAATTGGATCGTGCCGTAAATTTCCATCATCTTTTCCTCCTCGTAAAATAAAAATGCCGGACATTTCTGTCCGGACTGCGTGGATACTTATTTCATTGTCATGCCGCTCTGTTCCGGCGCGTCCCGCTGCCGCGGCACATTCGGGGGCAGCAGTCCGCCGACCTGTTCCATCAGCTCCGCCAGTTCCTGATCCCGTCCGAAGGATAGCGTTTCGTCCTGTTCACGGACGAACGACAGTGCGTGGTAAATCTCTGCAAGCTGCTCCGGCTCAAAAGAGCGTCTTTTTGAACAAGCCCGCCGCGCACGGTGAAGTCGCGTTTGGCGGCGTCATAGTCGTCCTGGAAATAATGTCCGTGATGGACGCCCTCTCGGTCGAAGTCCCACTCCCAAGTCACGAATTGGACGCCGCGCTCGGTGGGGTGGCCCGCCAGCACCGCGTCACCGAAGTCCGCGAGGATACGGTAGCCGCCATCCAGTCCGCTGGCTTTGAGCCGCGGCGCGGTTTCCAGAATCGCCATGTATTCCGAAGTCATTTTAGCGGTGTCGATTACCGTCTGCAAAGCGTCCTGCGCTCGGATACTGTCCACGTTCTCCTGGCGGTACAGCACGCTGCCCTTGCCGGTGATGCGGCAGAGGCGCCCTTTTTTCCCAGCAGACGGGCAGGTGGTGATCCTCGATCGGTTCTACCGTAAAACCGTTCTGCCGCAGCCGAATGGCGGTTTCTTCAAGGTAACGGAGCTGCGCGGTTTCGTTCTGATCGTTCATTGTAAAGTCCTCCTTATAGGGAAAAAATAAGCCGGAGCATCCTGAAATGCTCCGGCCGGTTGATAGATTAAGTTGTGAAATGAAAAAGGGCGCCTATTTGATGGCTTCGACGAAACCAACAAACAGACGCCTGAAAGATCGTATGAAATTTTGAGGAAAGAACGCTCTATTCTGCGCCCGCAAAAAGGGCGCTTCTTTGAATTCTGCCCTTGAAATCGCAAAAGGGGGAGTTCGAATCCCTTCAAACCGTGGGGAACTCCGAAAATATCCATTGAAAAAATGGTGAAATTTTAGAAATATAAAAAGCCACACCCCTTGGTACTCTAAGCGTTTCGCTTAAAATATCCAGATTGGTGTGGCTTTTTGGTACGCCGTGAGGGATTCGAACCCCCGGCCTTCTGGTCCGTAGCCAGACGCTCTATCCAGCTGAGCTAACGGCGCGTGTCTCATATCGGGGATTTCTTGAATCTCTGAAAGCCTTGATATACCTGACTTTTTTACGTGTCCAGTATAACACATTCCTATTTACTATGCAAGCAGTAATAGCTTTTACAGGTGATGAAAAATGACGACCAAAACGATTTTGTGCGCTTTTTGTGCGCTTTTTGTGTGCTTCGGGAATAGGGGAAATAGTAGCTGTTGATTCTGAGATGATTTGTTGAAAACGACCAATTTGATTTGCGATGAATATAACGGTGACAACCGGTGATTTGCTATGAGTTTAGCATACAATATGGAAGAGAGTCTGGAAGTACAATAAAGGACTGAATTTGTGCATAATAAATAATTTTTATAAAAATATTTTTGAAATTATTGACAAAACTGGAATTGTATGATATTATCATGTCAACCTGAAAAGATGAATGAACTGGATTTTCAACCAATTTAGATGGATGCGATTACTTGTCTATGAGCGCTATCTAATATATAACGGCTGGAAGTCGTACCAGTTTTTCGTCAATACAAACAAAACTGGTCCGATGAATTACTGGTAGCTCTTCTCTCCCTATAACAAGATGTGATATAGAGGCACAAGACGTACCAGTTTTTTGAAGTGACAATCCGTGCAAAAATTAGAAAAATGGTAGAAATGAGGTACAAAATGCCAATAGATAATTTGAACTTGTTGCTGAATCAAAGATTTTTGAGTGTTGCTTAGCTCTATGAGGCTGTATTTGAGAGGCCTTACCCTGAGAGTGGGAGCAGAAATATTGAGAATGCCAAGGCTGAACTGAATCGATACTTGACCTATGCCAGAGCGATAGATATTGACCCAAATGAGAGACGTAGAAGAGCTGTGATTGTGACGGAGGTATTTGATGAGCCATTACCACCGAGAGCGACAGCAAGAGGAAGACGCGGAACGTACATTGACCTGTTGAGGCCCTTGCTTTTGGAGCAGAGGAACTTTGAACGGAAGATGTGTGAGCTATATAACAGGATGCGGCTGTTTGGGCGTTATTCCAATGAGATGAGGAGACGTGTAGAGGTCAGAAACCGTTTAGCTCAGATGCGGGGGAATGAGGATGATTTAGACCTGTGGCAGTCTTGTTGGTATCCTCGTATTGGTGAGCGATACTATGCTGGAATACTCAAAACGGAGATTGCTGAAAAGGTCAAGGACGCTCTCAAATCAATGCAGGGAGAAGGAATTTTGACATGGCGGATGAGAACGATGCTGCTTCCTGATATCAGAATCCAGACAGAGGGAAATGAGCTGAGGATAGAAGCCTATCGAGTAGAAACGGAACAGAGAGTAAGGGTATGTGCAGAAGAGATACAGAACTGCGCGGAGGAGACGAATTCCTGCTTGAATGCTGAGCAGTTGATAGGCTTTTTGAGGTCGGTTTACTCAAGGGGTAGATGTGAGGAATATGCTCGACAACTGATTCGTGATGGAAAGGTAGCAGCATTTGCAGCGAATGAGGAGCAGGAAGAAGCATTGGAGAGCTACAACGATTATGTGAGGCAACGCGCCTGTCAGAGAGTAAATCGGCTTAGGGAATTGCCACCTTTGGGGCAGATACCTATTGGAGGGGAATTTTGGAGGAATCCCTACCTTGCCAGAATGGGGCGAGAGGTACAAAGGGAATGTAACGAGACATTGCTTGGTGGAGTGAAGAGCTGGAAGGTCATTTACTATCGAGTTGATGACCGAGAGAAAGCTGAACGATACCACCCAGCAGGATACCGACAGAGACATGAAGATGCGTATGAATTGACGCGAAGATTTATCACCTATATGGAAAATCAAATGAGGAAAGATGTCTGCAGTTTAAATGGTCGAGACGCAGAAACGGGGACTTTGAAGGTTTTGGCGATAGAGCGCATAGGGAGGTCAACAACCACTTTTGAGAAGCAGGTCTGCTAACGTCCTCCATAACAGGTTGAGAACGCTTTATGGCCTTGACGAGTGATATGCCGATGAAGAAAAGTGTTGCAGCAGGACCAATTTGATACGGACAGAGAAAGAGCCTCGCAGTGATGGATAGTTTTTAGAATCCATTACTGCGGGGCTTGTTTATTGCAGAGCCAAGAGCTGATTGAGAAGTTCATCTACTAAGGGCAGGTATTTATCATCAAGCCGATGCAGCTTATCAAGCATAGCTTTGTCAGCATCGCGTTCTTCACCGAATATGAGATAGTCAGCAGACAATCCCAGCAGGTTACAAATGGCTTTCAACGTTTTCAAGGAGACACCTGTTCTGCCTCGTTCGACTTCTGCCATATACGAAACACTGACATCCAGAAGCTCGGCAAACTTTTCTCGGGTATAGCCAGCGTCTTCCCTTGCCTTTCTGATTCGTGTGTGCACAACTATCACCTCAACAGATAGTATCAGTGATAGTTTGCACAATTAACATCAAGTAATTTCAGATATTTTATAAATAGTATTACTTGATGTTACGTGTTAGAATGAAGACGCTGAAAGGCGATTTTTGATTCGAGAGGAGAAATGATGTGAAGAGAGGAAAGCTGATTATAGGGATAGCTATCGCTTTAATAGTTTTTTTATCTGCGTGCGGCGGAGAAAAACAAACAGAAGAGGAGAATCCTGATGTCCTTACTACGCTTTCGGACACAGACTTCTATGTTATTGATGTTTGGAATGGGTTTTGTGAGATGAGTTCGTATTATCACAGCGGACTAAGCGTAACTGGTGAAGAAATGGATGCGGCCTTTACTCTCTCAGAATTAAAAAAAGAGGTTTGCGAGAACGGTCCAAAGTTTGATGAAGCTGTGAGGAATCTGCCCGACAGGTATAGTGATACGGTGGAATATTGGGATTACTTTTATTCCGAAGCACAGCGACTCTTAGTTATAGTTGAAGATTTTGGAACAGAACGAACAGAACAGTCAGCCGCTTTGGAGACTTACCCCTTAATGCAATACAGAGATGCGTTGCATAGTTGCCTTTATGACCATATAGATGAAGAGTATGATAGGGTCTCATAGGAATTGAAACCCAGTAAATATTGAAAGGAGTCAAAATGGAAAACGAAAAGAGAATTTACCATATTTATGTTGCACACAGGATTGGAGTAAATCCGCCAAGTTACTACGTCTATTTGACTGAGCGGCTTAATGGAGAAAACCCTGAAACAGGAGAAAGAACCTATGAATGGGAAGCACTGAGTATTGCTGCCATGAAGGACACTTATGAAGAAGCGGTAGCGTTCCTTGAAGAAAAGATTTCGGGGAAAGAATGCTTAAAGGCCGGAGAGGACGAAGCATACTACCTTGAGTGAGCTTAATATGAGTTGAAACACAGCCCCCTGTGCAGCGTGATCGCGCAGCGACCACGCTGCATGGGGGCTTCTCTTTTACTGCTCCATCCTCTTGACGAGCTTATAGAAGCTGCTGCGTTTCAGCCCTGTCAGCTCCATTGCCTTTCTTGCAGTCAATTCTCCGCGCTGCCATGAGGCATAGACTGCTGTCCAATTTTCGGGCCTTTGCAGGGGAGGTCTGCCTAAGTGTTTGCCTTTTGAACGTGCACTTTCAATTCCCTCCCTTTGACGCTGCCTGATGGTCGTGCGCTCTTGCTCTGCTATCGTGCCGAGAACTTCGATGAGAATGTTGTTGACCATCTCAAGCACCCATTCTTGCCCAACGGGGAAGTCGGTCATCGTCGTGGGAAGGTCAATGATTTTGACACGGATGCCATGCTCCTTGAAGTATTGCAGTTCTGCTCTGATGTCACCCTTGTTGCGGCTGAGTCGGTCGAGAGACTTGATGACGAGCGTATCCCCCTGACGGAGAATGGTTGTCTTGAGTGCCTGATAGCCTGAGCGGTCGAGGTTTTTCCCTGACTCCTTATCGGTCACGATATCACGGTCAGTCGCGCCGAGCTGTCGAAAAGCATTGAGCTGACGGTCAAGATTTTGTTCCTTGGTGCTGACACGGGCGTAGTAGTAGGTTCTGTTTTCCATGATAACCTCCTTGAAAAGTGTATGAAAAAGCCGATGAATTTCCGCACATATCCGAAAACTGCTTTTGGTGGTTCTCAGACAGGAAATCCATCGGCTTTTGGTGTGGTTGTAAAGGTATACCTTATTAGATAGTGCCGGTGAGGGATAGAACACACTGCTCAATAAGATATTTAATTATCTTTTTCCCTCTCAGAATCGTTCGCAGCGTCTTGGGGGTATAAGGATAGCCCCCCTGCCTTGCGTCGCTCAGAGAAAGGAAATCTATAATAATTTCTTATTGAATCTCAAGATGCAAGAATCATCGGCTCCTTACAATCCAAGCAAGCAATGTGAACGCTCTTAGTGGCTCGAACACTGTTCCCGCAGCAGGGGCAGATGTACTTTCTACTGCTGCTCGGCTTCGACGGGAGAGGTGGGGTGTTGCTGTGCGTTCCTGTTCCTGAAACCGATACTCCGTAGAACTCGTTGCGGGTGATGAGGATATCGCTCAAATCGTTTTCGAGGACGAAGGTCAGCAGCTCGTTGTTTGGCTCAGTGATGGTCCAGCCGTACTTCTCGTGGTGGGATACCTTTAGTCCATGGCTCTCGGCAACGGTTTTGAAGCGCTTGTTGTGATAGGTGTTGCCTCGGCTTGTGTCCTTGATGCCGTTGACGTGGCAGTAATAATGCACCATCTCATGCAGCAGCGTTGCACAGATATTTTCGATAGGTCTTGCGAGCGTACCGGCTCCAATGTTGATTTCGTTGCTGCTGCCGGTGACAGAAACCCAAGTGTCATCTCGCATCGAGAAGTGTCCATATGCTCGTGGTGTGGACTGGATGGTGATGGTCGGCCTTGATAGTTCATTTTCAAAAAAGTGCTGATTGAGCAGGTCAAACAGCTTGTTGAGATATCCTGCGACGCGATTATATGAAGTCAGTTGTTTCATGGTAATTCCTCCTTGAAAAATAGGAGAGAGCACGATATAATACTCGTACCCTCTCCATTGTGAGTTGTGGTTAGCTCTTTGTCTGCGGCTTGGTAGGCGTTCAGACAAGGGGCTTTTTTCATGCGCTGATGGAGAAGCGGCGGGATGCGACCTGTTTGGTGAACGCTTTGTAGAGGTCATCGTGCGCACGCTTAAAGGCGGCAGAGTCAAAGCGGTTCGAAAGTACAGAGGTCCAGCGGATGATGTAGCTGCCAGCTTGTAACTCTTCCACGCCTCGTTCCTCCATTTCTGTCTTGATGCTGTTGCGGATAGCATCTGCCTCAGTTTTGGCTTCTTCCATCATGGCTTCCCATTCGTTGAGGGCTTCGATTTTGACGATGAGTTCATTTCTTGACATAGGGATACTTCCTTTCTTCAATGTAGGTTGGTGGATAGGTCTGTAGTTGGCGCTGTGATTAGATGCAGCCAATGAGAATGAAGAGGACGAACAAGACCTCCATGCAGAGTGCAATGCCTTCTTCCGGTCATCTGAGGGCAACCTCCCTTTTCACTTGAAACATTCCAGGTTCAATTTTTTTCTGCTGTCGTTGTTGTCTTCGTGCGTGACTGTGATGCAGAGAAGAACGCAGACGATGAGCGGGATGACAATGAAGACCATCCATGTAAGGAACGACACCCAATTATCGAGCGGGCCAGCTTGCAGGAACGGGAACACGAAGAGCAGGAAGAGAGTAAAGAACACCATGGGGACACCTCCTTTCTTGGGTAGAGTTGGATATATAAAAAGAACTGCACCACTCATAAGAGCAGCACAGTTCTTGGATAGGTGAATTTACATTTTCCGGGGTAAAAATCTTAGCGCTGAGCACAGGAGCACAAGGGGGTAGGTTGCCTCAAAAAAACATGAAAAAAGGGAGAGCATTAAGCCCTCCCTTATAGTGATTTATTCTGTTATAGGTTGAAAGCGGCAGCGAATTTGTCGGTTGCAGCTTGCATTTGTTGCAGGTCAGACTTGACATAGAAATTCAGCGTTGTACTTGCATCTGCGTGTCCTAAAATCTCCTGCACGCTTTTTGATATCAGCGCCTTGGGATAGAAGCAGCGTCGCACAGGAATGCCTCAAATCGTGTGGGGATAAATCAGGCAGACCATTCCTTTTCATAAAGCGTTTTACCCGCCTTGTTACTGAGTTCGGGTCACGAGGTTGGAAGATATTGTCCTCCTTGGGAAAAAGAAAGGCATTCCGTAGGATAGTGTTAGGATGCTGGGTTGTGTCGCCTTTCGTAGCTGCTTGAGCAAGGACAATGATGCTTGGCATGATGGGGATAGTGCGGATGCTGGTCGCTGTTTTTGGCGAGCTGACGATTACACCGCATTCCGGTGTATAGACGATGTTGCGCTCGATTCTGATGGTACAATTCTTCTCGTCGATGTCGCTCCATTTTAGACCCATACACTCACCACGACGGATTCCGGTCGTTATCAGCAGTTGCAGGATGCAGTGAAAATCAAGGGGAGTATCGGGGAGCAGAGAGAAGAATTTTTTGGCTTGCTCCTCGGTCAAGGCATCGACAGGCTTTTTTTCTTTCTTGGGACTGTCAACCAGCTTCATAGGATTTTTGACAAGCAGCTCTTGCTTTTCAGCGAAACCGAAAATCAGGTTCAGTGTGTTATACAGGTGGTGAAGTGTTTTTGGAGTTAACGGCTTTCCGTGCTGATTCTTGTGCTCGGTGCGAAGGTAGGTAAGGCAGCGCTGAATATCGAGGGAGCCGATTCCTTGTAAGGTGGAGCCACTAAAGCAGGGGAGGAGCAGCTTTGTCATACTCTCATAGAAAGCGATGGTTTTGGGCTTATGCTTACCATCACGGACTTGAAGAGGAAACCAGACATCATTGACGAAGGAAACAAAATCGTCGTGGCGTTTTTCTGCCGGTATCTGATATGCCTTGCCTGCTGATTCTGCTTCGAGCTTTTTGTGGTACTCGCTCATAAGTTCCTGTTCCCAAATATCAGCAGCACGTTCGGCGGCTTTCTTTGCCTTGGCTGTGCTTGTATCGGGTGGGATGGGCCATGTAGTGTATTTTCGGATTTGCTTTCCGTTGCAGTCTCGGCCTAAACAGACTGTGAAGCGATAGGAAACGATTTTACCATTCTTTGTGTTTGCCCTGATATGAGCCATGAAGATACACCCTTTCTCTTAGGGATATCTCAGGTTTTCAGACGGCTGTGCGCTTTTTTGTGCGCTTTTTTCAGATTTTCAGAGGCGTGATTTTTACCCCGAAAAAACAAAGAAAGCCTTGAAACCATTGCAGTTTCAAGACTTTACTTTGGTACGCCGTGAGGGATTCGAACCCCCGGCCTTCTGGTCCGTAGGTTGTCTCACGCGCAAATCGGAGCCATTTCGGCTCCGATTTGTGCTTTTTACCGCCGTTCGCTCGGCGGCTCTTCCGTTGTTTCCGCCCAGCCCTGCCCGCTCCAATCCTATTCTGGGTCAAAACTGGGTCAGAGGCTGTAATATCCGGAGGGACTGGCGAACTGCAACCTTGCGCCACAGTCCACACTATCTATCCTCATACCACAAATGGCGTAAAGGCCAGCGTTTCGTGGGTGTATTTGTCCATCACGGCAGTTGCTTCGGCCTCGGTGACAGAGTGAAAGTCACCACTGTTGACATACTGATCCGTTGTGACGGAGTAGCGCCATGGTGAGCCGCCGGAACCGTCATCCAGATACAGCAACGTTTCCAGATGCTGTAACTCTCCGCTGGTATAGCGGTAGTAAGAGTAGCTGCTTTCAAATGCGCTGCTGCTGCCTTCGTTTGCCAGACTGCCATCGGTGCAGAGATACCAGCGGTTACGGTTCCAACCGTTGACCACGCAGACGGCTCTCGTACCGCCAGAGCGGTAGATGTTGAAAATCACGGCGTGTCCTGCATCCCAATTCGCACCGAGTAGCAGTTCAGGGATCCCATCACCGTCAAGATCGCGCAGCAGCCAGCCGGGTGTCTGGTAGTAGTCATTCGCTGTCAAAAGATCAGAACTGAAATCTGTTTCGGTGCCGTGTGTACCGGCGAGGCGGAGATCGCAGATATTGGCCAACACCTCATCGTACTCGGAGTATCCGGTCACGCGGGGCCAGAAAGTAAACACCGCGCCTGCAGCAAGATAGCCTGTGGAAACGGGAGATTCTGTCAATGTAACGATCAGACGCCCGGTCCCGTCTGCGGTTATGTCTGCCGCGAGAGTGCCGCCAATATCCGCAGTGCCGGAGATATGCAGGATATTCATCTGCGGGTCATAGCTTTCTGCTGTATTGTCGACAGAAGTAAACTTATAGATGCCAAGGTGTACCTCATAGCTGCCATCGGTGTTTTTTCGGATTGTCAGACTGGAGCCCATGTCATCGGCGTAGCTGCCGATGAGGGCATCTGCCGTACTGCTTTCATTTTCCACACGGAAGCTCTCCGCCATCATGCGAAGCTGCGTTGCCTGCACTTCAACCTCTGACTCGTCCGCATTGTCGTAGCTCCAATGAGTTTCTACCCAGTAGCAGGATTCATTGGATAGCACGGGATAGAGGTAGACGATCGTGTTGCTTAACCCTTCCTGCGTGACGCAGCGGTAGTATCCGTCCAACTCTTCTACGGCGTGACCGGCGTTTTGCAGACCGGCCAGCTCATCTGCAAGGCTGTCCTGCTTCACAACGCTAAGGTAAGCGTCGCTGTTGTCAGCCAACCACACGCGAGTTCCGAGATTACGCAGCCATTGACCAACAATGCAGATGCTCCAATCATCCACATAGAAGCGGTTCGCATCGGCAGCTTGCGTATCACCGACCTGAAAACTGTCAGGCAGAGGGGAATCTCCCACGGTGTACGGCCAAGTGATATGGGTGCTCCGGTAGGTATCTCCGTCAATTCGGATATAGGTATTGCCATTGTTCGTAACTGTGTGCTGCACGCCGTCAGCTGTGGTGATGTAGAGTGTCATCGTACTGCCGCTGAGCGACTCTGGTTCACTGATATACCGTCCGCTACTTTTGTTGATGAGTGCAACCGCCTCGGCAATCTCGTCTGCATTGAAGTCTTTATACTGCTTGTCGGTCGCCTGCGGCATAATCGTCAATTCAACACGTACCACATCATCCACGCGCAGATTCTTCGCCCACTTCATCGTTTCGTGTTCCGGATTCGTCAGAAAGCACACCGCCACAACGACGCACACGGCGACCGACGCCGCGACCACCCAGAACGCGGGCTTTTTGTAGTGAAGCGCATTCCGCACACGCTCTTTGACGCCAACTTCACCGAACGCCAGCGGGCAGGTGATGACCGCCTTGCGCGGCATACTGCACGCAAGCAGCACCGTGGAATAGGTCTTGACGGCGCTCTCGTCCATCGTGCGGATCACCCGCTCATCGCAGGCCAGTTCAATGTCGCGGCAGAGCAGTGTATAGGCGAGCCACAGCACGGGGTTGAACCAGTAAACCGCAAGCAGCGCGAAGCCCAGCGGCTTCCACCAGTGGTCACGCCGCGCGAGATGCGCTTGCTCGTGCGCCAGTACATTCTGCCGCTGCACCTCGTCCAGATCGGAGGGCAGATAGATGTGTGGTTTTACAACGCCGAGGATGAACGGCGAGGAAATGGCATCGCAAAGATAAATGTGATCTTGAACGGGGAGCGATACACTCACGCGCCGACGCAGCCGAAGATAGCTTACGAGCGCATAGAGCAGCATGGCTCCAAGGCCGATGAGCCACACCCAGCCTGCAAGATACGCCCACACATAAAGCGGGTTGACGCTGGCTGTTGGCACGGCGGAAAAATGCTCGCTGAGCGCGGGATTCACTGCGTTGTCGATGACGCTCACGCCGCTCGTGATGGTCGGCGCGGGGGCAAACTGCACGGCTGCAGGACTGACCGTTTCGGCACTGGGGATCAGGCTCAACGCGCTCTCTATGGAGAATGGCAGAACCAGCCGCAGCGCGACGATGCCCCAAAGCAGAACATTCATCCACTTGGGCGAACGCTTTGATATCAGGCGCAGTACCAGCACGGCCAGCACCAGCCAGCTTGCGGAAATGCTTAGATTCAAGAGCTTCAAAAAGACGGCGGCCATTGGCTCACTCCTTTCCGCAGCGGTCGATCATGCGCTGAATTTCCGCAATGTCCTTCTCTGAAAGGGATTTCCGCGTGGTAAAGGCGGCAAGAAACGCGGGAAGGGAACCGTCGAAGGTGTCCTCCACAAATTTCTCACTCTGTACGGCGTTATAGCCCTCCTGTGAGAGAAGGGAAGTTACCGTGCCGTTTTCGTTCTGAAAGATACCGTGTTCGCAGAGTTTTTTCAAAACTGTGTAGGTCGTGGATTTTTTCCATTGCAGCTCCTGTTCGCATAGTTTCACCAGCTCGCCGGAGGTCAGCGGCTCATGCTGCCAGATGAGTTCTGCAAAACGCGTCTCAACAACGCCCAGTTTGTAACCGTCCATGTGTGCTACTCCTTTTTTTACCAGTCTACTTGCGATAGACTCCCGATACTTGAAGTCTATCACAAGTAGACTGCATCTGTCAAGCACATTTTGCACCGCTGAAGTCAATCGATGACCATCCGACCTTGGAAAACGGCAAGTTAGCCGCTTTTGCAAGCGGCCGTCCGGCGTTTCGAGAATATGCAAAACGCTCCGAGGGTAGTGATACCACCTCCGCCTCGCACGTTCAGAAAGTACTGCACACAGAGCAAAAACAGCATCACCAAATTGCAAACAGATTTCAAGATCCAAGACGTTTACGAAAGATCACCACTTGCTCATGATCTTGCCGTACATCTGGAGCTTTTCCTGATCGTAGCGCTGCACCATCAGCATGACGTGCTCGCCCACCATGAAGTCCGCATCCTCGTGCTGATAGGAGTAGTTGCACATACAGGTCACGCCATCAGGGAGGTTGCAGAACACGCCGCCGCCATATTTACCGGAGATCATCGCAAAGCGGCGAGAGCCTACAGGGTGACGCTCCTCCGCACCAAAGAAGGGATTGACCTCCGTTTCCTTGGCAGAGACGATCAGTTCGCCGGTACGGGGGTGATACTCCTTTACAATGCAGTCGATCTCCGAGCCCGGGTGGAACTCCGTGCGAAGATCCGGGATGGCCGCATAGCGGATCTCTCTTTGGGTCATATCAAGGTCGTAGCCATAGCAGTCCACAAGGCAGCGGCGGGGGGCCGACTGCCAGCATCCTGCAGGTAATACGGGAGCCGGCGGCATGAAGATCCTCACGGGCAGCGAAAAAGCGGCGCTGGCTGCGGCTTGCCTGACGGCGGGACGCCTGTGCGCGGTTAGCGGCACGCTCCACCTTGGTAACGATCACATCGATGCTGGCGCCCACATATTCCGCAGCACGAAGTCAGGTCGCTCCTCTCCCAACTCCCACATTTCGGACTCGCGGATCAGAATGGGGATGCGATACGGCACCACAACGGCACAGAGCTCCCGCTTATTTTCAAGCATTCTTGCCTCGCTGCGCGGAAGGTATCTTGCGTAGAGATCCACACCGATGATCGTTCCGGTAATGGCGCTGCGGCCGCGGAAAGAGGCATAGATGGAGTTCCATTCTTTCCGTTCCTCTTCGCTCAGCCCCCGATCCAGTTCATTGAAGTCCAGCTCGTAGAAGAGCGTGCGCTCGCTCTTTTCATCCGACGCATCAAGCGTTTCGGCGTTATCTGCTGCCAGGTATTCATCCTCCGCAGGTTCTGCAGCGGCTTCTTCCGTGACCGGCTCCTCAAAGCCCCACTCCGCTTCATCAGCCTCAGAAGCCTGCGGCACAGAAGTGGGCAAATCTGAAAGCAAATTCTCCTCGGCATCCGGAAATTCCGACATCTTTTCGTGCAGTTCCGACTCTTCCGCTCGCTCCTCCACGGTATCACTTTCTTCTTGGAATGCAGTTTTTTTCTGCTGCAGATAGTCCAAGCGGTTTCGCCTCGGCTGCCTCCATTGCAGGAAGCGTTTCCGACTGCTCTGCCGTTTCCTCCGCAGGCAAATCCCCCTCCGGCAACTCTGCGGGAAAGTCTCCGCTATCTGCGCCTGCCTCATCAGGCGGCGCGGTATCCACAGGGACGCTCCCTAGGGCAGTTTCTTCACCGACAGCATTTTACGATCTCTTCTTTCCGGGGGCAACTTTTTTTCCTTGCCATATAAATGTTCCTCCTAAGTGTTATATTTTTTCCGGCTCATTGGAGCCAAAAAAGCGATGAGTACCGTCCTTCTGTCGGGCGGCGAAAAAGTGATGCCGGGGCAGATCGATTTCTCCAAAGGAACCGCTCTCGGAGATCCAGATGATCCGCTCGCCCTTCATACGGGGGACGGTTGCAATGTGAGTAGCGGCGTCCAGCCATGCCACGCTGAAAAGGTATCCGGCCCCTTTCCGTTTCCGGTAAAGCGCAGGAGAAATGGTTCATGCAGTCCGTCTTTTGAGTAAAATCCGGGCTGCACCCTTGTAAGCTCCAGCATAACGTCCAGTGCTTCCAATAGCCGAGGGTCTATCCTGCGGTCTCCGTAAGAAACCACATCACCCCGCAGCCAGACATAATTGGTGCCTGTGCGCATCTGGCGAAGCATGATCTCCATGCGCCTTTCGTCAATTTTGATTCCCTGTGTACGGTAATGGGCCTGCACCAGAGCATGAAGCTGGCGGACACGCAGGTACTTAAACTCCTTGAGTATTTCGAGAATATACTTTTGCTGATTGGATAGCAGCATTGTTTTCCCTCCCTTCAAACGGCCGCGCAGATGGTGTTGAGATATGGGTCGATCATAAGATCGCTCTCACTTTCGGCAATGCAGTTGAATCAGCACTGCCATGGTGTAGGCCGTGCTGTTTTTTACATTCCGCTCCTGATTGGCGCGGAGCTTACTCTCTGCCTCCGCAGATCATGCCGTCCAGCCGTCTGAGCTTTGCCGCACACGGCTTTGCGGAAGCGTGGCATTGCCAATACGGAAGCTGTCGGCATCAAAAAGCCGCTCAATGGCGTTTTCAAACACCAGAGCGGTTTCCGGTGCGAAGCATTCAAGCTCGCAGCCGTCCAAATATCCAAAGTTCTTCTTCCGCGTCCCGTCAGTCTGTCCGTCCTGCGCCGAGGTGCTGATCAGACGGACGGACTTCCATATGACTTTGATCAATCTTTCGTTTTTTTCTTTCTTACTTGGCGTCAATTTCTGCGGTTCTGGGAACGCGGATTCTGCAGTTCTTGAAGCGCGATCTTCACGATTCTTGGACAGCAGATTCTGCGGTTCTTGGCATGCTGCTGGGGGTTCCCCGTCAGCAAGACCCTCCAGATCCGAGGTTCTTGAACCGCGTACTTCCGATTCATTCTCCGTGATAAACGGCGCACAGGAATAGTCCGGATCTTCGATCGGTGTGACACGGGCAAGATAGATCTGATTGGCATCACCTCGCCCGCAGCGTTTTTCCCATACCAGCTTGAGCTCCACCAACTTCTTAAAAGCTGCCGTGACCCGCTGCTCACAGATGCGCAGCTCTTTGGCAAGCGCTTTGCGTGGAAAGATCACAAAGACCTCGCCGCGGTCATTGACCCAACCGTTTTGCGGGAAAGCTGGAAACGGTTTAAGAGAAAGGTGTAGGTCACCTTGGCATCCAGGCTCATCTCGCAGTAACGTGGATCAGAAAATAACCAGCGCGGCATCTGCATATGATAAATACTCTGCACATCTGTCTGGCACATCAGTTGGAAAGTTGGACGCTCCTTCATTTTCGCTGCCCTCATAACGGGCACCTCCTCGTTCTTTTTCGATATAGGCAATGGGTCGTTTCTATTGATGCCATAAAGCGAGAGTACGGTCAGACAGCACGCTGACAATGGAATATCTTCTTTAAAAGAGGCCGATTGCTCGACCTCTTTTTCATATTCCGCGCCCGGGTGGAATGCGCGTGGGATCGTCCCTCTCTTCCAGTTCCGGATCATCGCCTTCCAGAATAGCTTCGCAGGTCATCTCCACAAGACCGATTTCCTCCGGCGTCATGTTGTCATTTCCGCAGGAGCTTCCGCTGGCTGCGGCTTCTTCGGTGGGAGAAGTCTGGGGCTGCATATCCGGCCGTTTCCCCGATGCAGGCGACGGCTGTGGTGCGGGCGGAGCGGACGATGTGTTCCTTGCAGCGGCCGATGTGCGATTTCCTGCCGTGCGACGCTTTGCACCCTCTTCTTCTCTCTTTTTCCATTCCGGCACATAGTCAAAGACGCTGCATTTTTTCAGCTTTTTGTATTCCGGCAGTTCCTCCAGCATGATCTTATAGAGCTGGGCGGGCTTATAGTGGTTGAACATCACAATGCAGAGAAACTTATTGAGCCGCAGGAATTCATCGGGCTGGAGGAGGTCTCGCTGGGTGTTGCTTCGCGTCTGGGAATAGGGGCGGGTGGTACTGTAGATGGGAGAAAACAGCGGTGCCAAGGGAAACTGATTGTTGGTGACGGAGATCGTGACCTTACCGCACTTTTTAGCAAAGTATTCCGCGCTGGTCATATCGTTGCAGCCCATATAGAGGGTCATGTCAAAGGAGCCGAGCTGATTTTCCCATTCCTTCCCCGGATATTTTTCCTGCCATTGGGAGAGGGACTGCACCGCCACCTGCACCGACATATTGAAGCCGCGGATGGAGTTGAAAACATCAGAGATGCCCTCCATGTAGCCGATGTTGAGATATTCTTCCAAGCAGAAGTTTGTCAGAACGGGAAGCCGTCCTCCGTGGAGACGGGCGTAATTGGACAGTTGCGGGAAGGTCAGTGAGAAAAAGAGCGAGCTGAGGAAGCGGTAGGCACTATCCTGTGCGGAGATGATGACAAAGTAGGCGCAGGGCTTTTGCCCGGGAAGAAGCAGGTCTACATCGTGGTTGCGGGTGATCTTGTCCACCAGCGGATTCTGAAAGACCGCGAGCCGGTTGCCAAGGCCGATGATGATGTTGCCCCAGAGGTTTTCCCTTGCCTTCAGAAAGAGGCCGTGGGGGCCTTTGGCGGGATGCTCCGGCGGCAGCTCCGCGAGGATGCGGTTGATCTCGTTGACGCTTTTATAGGCGAGGATCTTATAGACGTCTCCGA
>ENA-OQHF01000771-OQHF01000771.1-human-gut-metagenome-genome-assembly--contig:-NODE-771-length-18525-cov-4.147353_pt1 | contig 18525 bp, 18 predicted proteins | sample MGYA00242559_ERZ504709 | MGnify/ENA primary metagenome ERZ504709 (study PRJEB26092, sample SAMD00036203) | human gut metagenome | host: Homo sapiens | study: EMG produced TPA metagenomics assembly of... | reverse complement strand
CCTGTCCCACCTGCGGACGCACCCAGTACCCCTGCACCGAGATCGCCAACGAGGATGGAAAAGCGGCTGCAGGGCTATAAAAAGTCCATCAAGGTGGCCGTGATGGGCTGCGTTGTCAACGGTCCGGCGAGGCACGCGAAGCCGATATCGGCATTGCAGGCGGCAAGGGCGAGGCTGTGCTGTTCATCCATGGCAAGCCCATCAAAAAGCTGACCGGCGATAACATTCTGGATCAGTTCATGGACGAGATCTATAAATTGTAAGCATTTTTTCCCTACTGCCACACCCGCAAAAACGGGTGCGGCAGTTTGTGCTGTAAAGAACCCACCAAAAAGGAGTACCATTTGTGAAACCACTTGTTTCCCAGCTGTGGCCGCAGTTTATGGCGGACCCGGATTTTGCGGCCTGCTTCGGGCAGGTGATCGTGGAGCACGCCCGGATGCTGCGGCAGGACCGGCAGGTCGAGTTTACTCTGCGCAGCGCCGCCCCGCTGGACCAGAATCTCTGCGCCCGGCTGCTGGCTTCCCTGCAGCCGGACTACGAGGGCTTTGAACTGAAGATCAAAAACCTGTTCGGCTATGCCATGCTGGACGAGCACGCTTTGCGCATCCTGCTGGAGGATATGAAGCGGGACGGTGTGCCCATCAACGGCTTTTTTGGACAGGAGCAGTATTTCCATCACCGGGCAGAACATCACGGTGGGGGTCTGCCACGGCACCAAGTTTTTGCAGGAGATGGGCTTTGAGGAACTGCTTGCAAAGCGCATTGCCGAGCACACCGGCGTTACCCCCAAAGTGACGCTGCAAAGCGCGGTGACTGCGGCCGAGCAGCAGCAGATGGAGGAAAAGCTGGAACGCAAGATTGCACCGCCGGTGGTCAAATTTGAGAAAAAGAACACAGCACCGTCTATCAAGGTGGAGGGGCTCAACCTTACCGACAAGCCGGTTATCATCTTCCACGGCAAAATGTTCACACCCAAAAACCTTAGCCCCCCTCAAAGATCTGGGCGGCGAGGGCGGCAAGTGCATGATCTGGGGCGATGTGTTCTTTACCGAGGTCAAGGGCAACTACCGCAAGATCTACACAGTGTCTATCACCGACTACACCGGCTCGATCAACCTGAAAGTCCGTGCACAGGAAGGGGAGGACTGCTCCAAGTGGGAGGGCATCGGTAAGGGCAGCACGGTCATCGTGCGGGGCGACTGCTCCTACGATAAATACGAGCACGACTACATCGTGTACCCCTACGATGTGCTGATCGTGGAGCGCAAAAAGCGGGAGGATACCGCCCCGGAAAAGCGGGTGGAGCTGCATCTGCACACCAAGCTTTCCAGCATGGACGGCTTCTGCGACCCCGGCGGCATCGTCAAGCTGGCGCACCGCATGGGACACCCCGCCATTGCCATCACCGACCACGGCGTGTCGTCAGGGCTATCCGGAAGCCATGCTGGCAGCCGATGACATCCACAAAAGGACCCGGATTTCAAGCTCATCTACGGGTGCGAGGCCTATTTTGTGGACGACATGGTGCCCTGCGTTTACGGTGTAAAGGATCAGCCGCTGGACGGCGAGTTCTGTGTGTTTGACACCGAGACCACCGGTCTTGACCCCGGGGTAGAGTACCTTACCGAGATCGGCGCGGTCATCATCCGCAACGGCGAGGTGGTGGAGGAGTTTGATACCTTCGTCAAGCCTGGTAAGCCTATCACCCCCAAGATCACCGAGCTGACCGGCATCACCAACGAGATGGTAGCCGATGCCCCCGGCGAAAAGGAAGCGCTGGAAGCTTTTCTTGCCTTTGCGGGCGACCGCATTCTGGTGGGACACAACGTCCACGCCTTTGATATGCGCTTTCTGCGGGCAGCTGCCAAGCGCAGCGGCATCAAGCTGGAGCCTACCTATATTGACACCCTGACCATGGCGCAGACTATGTACCCGGGCCTGCACAATTATAAGCAGGGCACCATCAATAAGCATCTGGAACTGCCCGCCTACGAGGCGCACCGCGCCTGCGAGGACTCCGCTGCACTGGGACGCATCTTCTGCGTGATGCTGAACGACTTAGCGGAAAAAGAGGTAACGAAGGTCAGCGAAATCAACACCGGTCTTGGCGGCAACCGTGAGGTGCTGAAAAAGAAATACTACCACCTGATCATTCTGGTCAAAAACCAGATGGGTCTGAAGAACCTGTACAAAATCGTCAGCGAGGCACACGTCAACTACTTCTTCAAAAAGCCCCGCGTGCCCCGCAGTCTGCTGAACAAGTACCGGGACGGCCTGCTGCTCACCAGTGCCTGTGAGGCAGGCGAGCTGTACCGCGCCATCGTGGACGGCACCAGCTACGAGGAACTGAAAAAAATCGCCGCCTACTACGATATTCTTGAGATCCAGCCGCTGGGCAAACAACGCCTATATGGTGCGGGACGGCAAGGTGGACAGCGAGGAACGGATCAAGGAGTTCAACCGCACCGTTATCAAGCTGGGTGATGATCTGCACAAACCGGTCATTGCCACCGGCGACGTGCACTTTACCGAGCCGGAGGATGCGATCTATCGCGCTGTATTACAGGCGGGCAACGGCTTTAAGGATGCTGACAATCAGCCGCCGCTGTTCTTCCGCACCACGCAGGATATGCTGGCGCAGTTCTACTATCTGCCCAAGGAAAAGGCCTACGAGGTGGTAGTAAAGAACCCCCGCAAGATCGCCGCCATGATCGACAACAATGTGCGCGCCATCCCCCGGGGTACCTACCCGCCCAGCATCGAGGGCGCAGAGCAGCAGCTGCGCGATGCCACATGGGAGCACGCCAAGCGGGATTACGGCGACCCCCTGCCCGAGATCGTGGAAAAGCGGCTGCAAAAGGAACTGGACTCCATCTGCGGCCACGGCTACGCGGTTCTGTACGTCATTGCGGTCAAGCTGGTGGCCTACTCCAATGCGGGCGGCTATCAGGTGGGCAGCCGTGGTTCTGTCGGCTCCTCCGCTGTGGCGCACTTTTCCGGCATCTCGGAGGTGAACAGTCTGCCGCCCCACTACCGCTGCCCCAAGTGCAAGCACAGCGAGTTCATCACCGACGGCAGCGTGGACGACGGCTTTGACCTGCCGGATAAAAACTGCCCCCATTGCGGCACCCGGATGCTGGTGGATGGACACGACATTCCCTTCGAGACCTTCCTTGGCTTCTACGGTGATAAGGAACCGGATATCGACCTGAACTTCTCCGGTGAGTACCAGTCCAACGTGCACCGCTACACTGAGGAACTGTTCGGCAAGGCCAACGTGTTCAAGGCCGGCACGGTGTCCGGTATTCAGGATAAAACGGCCTACGGCTACGTTAAAAAATATCTGGACGAGCGGCAGCGCACCGTGAACCACGCCGAGGAAAACCGCCTGACGCTGGGCTGCACCGGCGTCAAGCGCACCACCGGTCAGCACCCCGGCGGCATGGTGGTCGTGCCGGACACCTACGAGATCTACGATTTCTGTCCTATCCAGCACCCGGCGGATGACGTAGCGGGCGGTCTGCTGACCACCCACTTCGAGTTTAAGTACCTGCACGACACCCTGCTCAAGCTGGACGAGCTGGGGCACGATATGCCCACCTTCTACAAGTATTTTGAGGAATACACCGGCATCCCGGTGGACAGCATCCCCATGAACGACCCCAAGGTGTACAGCCTGCTGACCAGCCCGGAGGCGCTTGGTGTGACCCCGGAGCAGATCGACAGCCAGACCGGCACCTTCGGCATCCCGGAGATGGGCACGAACTTTGTGCGCGGAATGTTGGTGGAGGCACGGCCTAAGAATTTCTCGGAGTTGATCCAGATCTCCGGTCTGTCCCACGGCACGGACGTGTGGACTGGCAACGCGGACGAGCTGATCCGCAGCGGCACCTGCACCATTGCAGAGGTCATCGGCTGCCGTGACAGCATCATGCTCTACCTGCTGCGCAAGGGGCTGGAGCCCAAGATGGCCTTTGATATCATGGAGGCGGTGCGTAAGGGCAAGGTGGCCAAGGGCGGCTTCAAGCCCGGCTGGGAGGAAGCCATGCGGGAGCACGAGGTGCCGGACTGGTACATCGAGTCCTGCCGCAAGATCAAGTATATGTTCCCCAAGGCCCACGCTGTGGCCTACCTGATGAGCGCCATCCGGCTGATGTGGTTCAAGCTCTACCGCCCGGCAGAGTTCTATGCCGTTTACTTCACCGTGCGCGGCGATGATATCGACTATGAGGCCGCTGTGGGCGGTGCGGCTGTGGCCCGCGCCCACATGGAGGCGGTGAAGCGCCGCCTGAAAGAGGAGAAGAACGCCAAGGACGAGGACGTGCTGGTCAGCCTGCAGCTGGTCAACGAGATGCTCTCCCGCGGGTATGCGTTCCTGCCCATCGAGCTGGGCAAGAGCCGGGGCAACAAGTATATCGTGGAGGATGGCAAGGTGCGCCTGCCCTTCTGTGCCCTGAAAGGCGTGGGCGGCACTGCCGCCGCCTCGCTGGAGCGTGCCACCATCAACGGGCAGGAGTATATCTCCGTGGAGGAACTCCAGCAGGCCACCGGTGTGACCAGTGCCGTGCTGGAAAGCCTGCGCACCGCCGGTGTGCTGGCAGACCTGCCCGAAAGCAGCCAGGTGAGCTTCTTCTGACCCCTTATGCAACAAAAATCCCCTGCCAATATCCGGCAGGGGATTTTTGTGTTGTGTGGTGCAGCCTTTACGCTTCCTTTTCCATCGCGGCCAGCGGGGTCAGGTACTCCTTGCAGCACTCCTCGTACATGAGGGAGTATTCCTTGCTGGGGTTGTGGTGCATCAGGCTCTTGAGGGTGTGGGAATCGTAGTCATCGCCCTCGCTGGTGCCCACCAGACGGGCCGCCACGTTGGAGCAGTGGTCGGAGATGCGCTCCACATTGTTCAGCACATCCAGGAACACCACGCCGGTATCAATGGAGCAGATGCCGTCCTTCAGGCGCTTGATGTGGCCGTCGCGGAGCTTCTCCACCAGAATGTCGATGACCTCTTCCAGCGGCTCCACCTGACGGGCCAGCGCGATGTCATCGTTCTCAAAGGCATCGTTGGTGCGGGTCAGGATCTGCTCCAGCGCGGAATCCAGCAGCTGCAGCTCGTTCTTGGCAATGTCGCTGAAGGAGGCCTCTTTCTCGTAGAGCTCCACAGCCTTTTCCTGAATGTTCACGGCGTAGTCGCCGATGCGCTCGAACTCGGTGACAAAGTTCAGCAGCTCGGTCACGGCGTGGCTCTCGTCGTCGCCCAGCTCCTGGTCAGTCATCTTGATGAGGTAGTTGGAAATCTCCACCTCCATCCGGTCGATGAGATTCTCCCGCACATTGATGGCGCTCACCACGTCCTCATCCATCTTGAGCAGCAGGGGAGTGGAGAGGCTGACGTTGCGGGCGGCACGGCGGGACATCTTGACCACGGCGCTCTTGGCCTGCTGCAGGGCCACGGCCGGGCTCTTGAACAGGCGCTCGTCCAGCACAGGCATACTCATCTCCTGTGCTTCCTCGGCACTGTTGGGCACGGTGAGCATGGCCAGCTTGGAGAGCACACTGCTGAAAGGCAGGAACAGCAGCATGGCCGCCACACTGGAAAGGGTGTGGATGTTTGCAATGGTGCTCTTGTTCATCACATCGCCCCACACCGGGATGCCGATGGTGTACCGCACGGCGTAAATGGCAGCCAGCAGCACAAAGCTGCCGATGATGTTGAAATACAGGTGGATCAGGGCGGCGCGCTTGCCGTCCTTGGAGGAGCCGCCGATGGTCAGCAGCGGGGTAAAGGCGGTGCCGATGTGGGCACCCAGAATGATGGGGATGGCGCTGCCAAAGGTGACAAGGCCGGTGCTGGACAAGGCCTGCAGGATACCCACCGAGGCCGAGGAGGACTGGATGATGACGGTAACGACCATGCCCACCAGCACGCCCAGCATGGGGTTGGTCATGGTGACGAACAGCTCCTGAAAGGCTGCGCTCTCCCGCAGAGGGGACACGCCGGTGTCCATCAGGCTCATGCCCGTGAACAGGATGCCGAAGCCCAGCATGATCTGGCCGATGTTCTTCTTTTTGGCGTTGCGCAGGAACACATAAAAAATGCAGCCGACAAATGCCACCACCGGCGCAAACGTCTTGGGCTGGATGAGGGTCAGCAGAAGGCTGTCACCCGAGATATCCGCCATGCGGATGAGCTGGCCGGTGACCGTGGTACCAATGTTTGCACCCATGATGACACCCACCGACTGCGTCAGGGTCATAATGCCAGAGTTGACAAGGCCGACACAGATGACGACTGTGCCTGCGGAGGACTGGATCACGCCGGTGATGAGGGTGCCGAAAATGACACCCTTGATGGTGGAGGAGGTCAGCTTCTGCAGCACGCCCTGCATCTTGCCGCCCGCCAGCTTTTCCAGGCCGGCACCCATGATCGACATACCATAGAGGAACAGCGCAATACCGCCCAACAATGAGGTGATGTGTGTGATATCCATCTCGATACTCCTAAAAACTTCCTTTTGCTCTTAAAACAAACCAAGGACGGCCGCCCGGGGCTTCCTGCCCTGAACGCCGTCCTTTTTATTATAGCATTGAACTCCCCCGGACAACAAGCGTTATTTTACATGTTTTTTGCATTTTTACTGCATTTCCGCGCCGCTTTGTCCTTTTGTCAACTGTTCTTTTCTTATATTTTACAGGTATTTTACATTTGAACTTTCCCTGCGCGCTCCTGGCATGTTTCCGGGAACTGCCGGGAATATGTCATGCGGCCTCGTCCAGCTCCTCCATGGCCTCCCGCACCGTGTCTGCCGAGAAGAGGAACACCCCGCCCCGGGTATAAACCTCCACATGGCCGCCTACAGATCGGATCTCGTACTCACTCATGGTGTTCCCTCCTGTTCCTGCGGCCCGCCTCCGGGCCGCTCCTGTTTTGTTCGACAAGAGGAGTATACCAGATGCGGGGTACGATAAGGAGGACTTTCAGGAGCGGGCATGAAAAAACCTCTGCATCGGCGGAAACCCTTTGCAGAGGTTTTCAAATCATCAGGCGGGCATGTGATCGCTCCGCTCGCTTCGCACGATGCCGAGGAAGGGCGGAACGCTTGCACGCTGCTGGCCCTTTTCGCGAGCCTTTTTCAGCTGGTACTCATGGCTGGCAACAGCATCAATAAAATCACGCTCTTTTTGTGTTGCATGATAATAATCGGTGTTGAAACGCTTGCAGACGGAAAACAGGGTATCAAGATAATCCATCGTTTCATCCGACATGGGTGCGACCTGCAGTTCGATTTCGTGATTTGCCATAATAACCCCTCCTGTTCTCAGGATAAATAGGTGCTGAAGATCTCCTGCGCGCCTTCATCAGCCAGCATCAAGAGCTTGGGACCGCCTGGCAGCGGCTGGAAGATCGGTACAGCATGGAAATCCTGAATATAGTGTTCGTACAGTTCATCTGTCTTAGCGGCAAAGGTCACGACACCGCCGTGGCCGCTGTCAATGGATAGCTGGATGCCATAGGCGATCATCATACGACCGATACCGGTGTATTTACGCTGATCTGTCAGCGTCGGGTTGCTCTGCGGGTGAGCTTCCATGTTCACGATAAAAATAGAAATGCCGTTTTGGCCCTCCCGGTAAGCCCCCAGTGCAATGATCTCACCGTTTGCCGCTTTGGCGACCCGTTTTTCCAGCTGGGAGTCACGGATAAAGTCACTGGTCCAATCGGATTGCCAGCCGCTTTTTGTCACCAGAAGGTCTGACTGTGTGGCAGGCGTGATCTCCACCGGGATGCAGGCTCCGGTCTTGTTTTCTGTAACGAAATATTGCAGCAGCATCGGCACAGCCCCTTTCTGCTTCTATTTTATCATGCAGGAAGGAAAAAGGCAAATTTTCTCCCTCTTTTTTCGCATTTTTCGCGCGAAAAATCGCCGGAACATACTCGTTGACGACACAACCAAAAGGTGTTACACTTTGGGTAACAAAACAACGCTGTGTAATGCAAAAGAAAGAGGTGTTTCAATGGACGAAATGAAGGAAGCAGTGGGGAACTGGCGGGAGGCAAAGCAGTTCAGCCCGGCGGACGAGAACGATTTCCTGCGGTGGCTGGACAAAGCCGACACCGAGGAAAAGCTCTTTTCCCGGCTGACCTTCTGGTTTACCTTCCGGGGCCTGCCTGCGGACCAGAACCAGCGGTATCATCTGGTGCAGGAGCGGGCCAGGGAACTGCGGCTCTGGAACGGGCTGGAGCTCAAGCTCCGGCGCTGGCAGGACCGTGTGGCCGACGAGTACGAGCAGATCGGAAAGGAGGCGTTCACGGCCCGCATCGGCGAGGATTACGCCGATTACATCAACAGCCTGACCGACCCGGAGACCGCCCCGCAGCAGGCTGCCCCGGAGCCGGAGGCCGCAAAGCCTGCCGGGGTGCAGGCGTGGTCGGCCCGGGAGCTGTCGGAGATGGAGCTGCCGCCCATCCGCCATGTTGTGGAGGGCCTGCTGCCCATGGGCATGGGGGTGCTGGTGGCAAAGCCCAAGCTGGGCAAGAGCTGGATGGTGCTGGATCTCTGCCTTGCCGTGGCACAGGGGGAGCCGTTCCTGGGGTTCCCCACCCGGCAGCACGGCACGCTCTACCTCGCCCTGGAGGACGGCAAGAGCCGGATGCAGACCCGCCTGCGCCGCTTGCTGGAGGGCAGGCCCGCCCCCGCCAACATGCACGTTATGTTTCAGGCCCAGCGGCTGGGCGAGGGCCTGCTGGAAACGCTGGGGGAGTATCTGGATGCCAACCCGGACATCCATCTGGTCTGCATCGATACCTTATCCAAGATCAAGCCCAAGGCAAAGCCCTTTGAAAATGCCTACGATGCCGACTACGACTACATGGGCAGGCTGAAGGCCTTTGCCGACAGCCGGGGCATCTGCGTGCTGCTGGTGCACCACACCCGCAAGAGCAAGAACCCCGAGGACAGCTTCGACAACATCAACGGCTCCACCGGCATCCTGGGCGCGGCGGATTTCACCATCGTGCTGGACAAGCAGAGCCGGATGGACGATGAAGCAGGCTTTCTGCTCACCGGCCGCGACATCGAGCAGTGCGAGCGGGTCATCCGCTTCGATAAGGCCCGCTGCCGCTGGGTCATGCAGGGCACGGCGGCCCAGCTGGCCGCTCAGCGTCGGGTGGCCGAGTATGAGGCAGAGCCCATCGTCAGGACCCTGCGGGTGCTCCTGCAGCAGGGGGATGGAACGTGGAGCGGCTACTCCAAGAACCTGATGGAGATGGGCCAGCGGTACGCCCATACCGAGCTTGCACCAAATCTGCAAATGCTTTCAAAGCGTATTCAGGAGCTGCAACCTATGCTTTGGGAACGAGATACCATTAGATATTGGTATAACAGCAATGGAAACGCTGGGAGAAAGCATAACTTTCGACAGGAACGAACCGATCACAATGCTTCGGTTCCAGTGTCTGCACAGTTATCGTTAAGACATAATTATCATTGATATCATTGGTTATCATTGATTGTCATTGACTGGTGGCAATGAAGAGCAATGATTTCAATGACTTCAATGATGAATGTTAGTATAACGAGAAAAAGCCCTGCGCAATGCCAAGGGCTCCCCCTTCGGGGGAGCTGGCAAAGCCGCAAGGCTTTGACTGAGAGGGTGAGGGCCTTACCCCCCCGCCGCAAGGCTGCCCTTGGGGCAGGCATCCGGGGCGCTCTGGGCCTTCCGGGCCTCGGTGCGGGCCTTGTCGTAGCAGTAGCGGATGATGGCCTGCCGCCGCACGATGCCGATAAAGATGCCCCGGTCGTCCACCACGGGCACAAAGTTCTGGTTCATGGCTGCTTCGATCAGCTGGTCCATGCTGGTGGTGACGGTCACGGCCTTGTAATCCCGCTTGTGGGCAAAGCTCGAGATGGGCACATCCTCGGCGGCTTCAATGTCCAGCCCGCGCTGCTGTTTCAGCCCCCAGAGGATATCCCCCTCGGTCAGGGTGCCCACATACTCGCCCCTGCGGTTGAGCACCGGGATGGATGCGTAGCGGTTGTTCTCCCATTTTTCCAGCGTCTGCCGCAGGGTGAAGTCATCGTAGACATACATCAGGTCCTGCTTGGGGGAAAGGAAAAACAAAATGTTCATCAAACAGCTCTCCAATCGTTATCCTATCGTAAACAGTGGTTCTGCCGTAAGGGCGCAGCTCCCGTTCCTCTGCTTTGATTTTAGCACTTTTCCACAGGCGGATAAAGTCAAAAATCATACTTTTTAGAATTTATTCACAGTCGCGCCCGGCCTTTTTGCAAAACATGCAGGAAAACCGTGCACAGGGCAGGGTTTTGTGGTATAATAGGAACACGAATCGGCTCACATTGCCCGCCCTTTGGAAATTATGCTGTACACAGGGCGTGGGAAGTTGTATAATAGGGATACCGATTCCTTTCCCGGTATGCGGCGGGTTTGCCGCGGCAAGCCGGGCCACCCCAACAAGATTTCAAATAAAGGAGCAGAGCGACTATGATCACTTCCCGTTTCCCGCTGGGAGATGTCAGCTTTTCCGCCGAGTACTTCTCTACGCTGGTAGGCGAAGCAACCAAACAATGCTACGGCGTGGCCGCAATGACCCCCCGCGACCTGACCGACGCGGTCAGGAGCGTGGTGCGCGGCAGCGATTACGCTGAAAAGGGCGTTCGTGTCACACAGGAAGAGGGCCGTCTCGTGATCGAGCTGCACATTGCCGTCAGCTACGGGCTCAACATCTCCACCGCCGCGCGCAGCATCTCGCACCGCGTCAAGGACGAAGTGGAGCAGGCCACCGGCCTGAAGGTTGCCCGCGTGATCGTGTCGGTGGACGACGTGATCGCCTGATGGAACTTTTTATTAAGGAGTAAGGACAATGATTTCTGGTAAGATCCTGCGCGACGCGATCATCTCCGGCGCGAACAACATCAACAACCAGCGCTCCCGTGTGGACGAGCTGAACGTTTTCCCCGTGCCCGATGGCGACACCGGCACCAACATGGGCATGACGGTGGGTGCCTCCGTGGCAGAGCTGAACGCACTGGACGACGGCTGCACCGTGGGTGAGGCCGCCAAGACCGCTGCCTCCGCCATGCTGCGCGGTGCCCGCGGCAACTCCGGCGTGATCACCAGCCTGCTGTTCCGCGGCTTCTCCAAGGCGCTGGAAGGCAAGAAGGAAGCCGACACCGCCGACATCATCGCCGCCCTGAAAAAGGGCGTGGAGGGTGCCTACAAGGCCGTGATGAAGCCCACCGAGGGCACCATCCTGACCGTTGCCCGGGTGGCCAGCGAGGAAGCTGCCGCCTGCGGTGCCCAGGAGATCCCCGCCCTGTGGGACGTGGTGATGACCGCAGGCCAGAAGGCGCTGGAGGATACCCCCAACCTGCTGCCCGTGCTGAAAAAGGCCGGCGTTGTGGACGCAGGCGGCCAGGGCATCATGATCATCTTTGAGGGCATGGGCAAGGTGTTCCACGGCGAGCCCATGGTGGCCGGCGGCGAGGGCACCACCAACAAGGCCAAGCTCTCCACCGAGAATGCAGGCAAGGGCGTGTTCACCGACGACCTGATGAAGGTGGAGGACATCAAGAACGGCTACTGCACCCAGTTCCTCATCAACAAGTACGAGGGCGCAAGCGCCGCAAAGATGCGCGCCTTTGCTGAATCCAACGGCGACAGCGTGGTCTGCATCGAGGATGACGATGTCATCAACCTGCATGTCCACACCGCTGACCCCGGCAAGATCCTGAGCGAGGCCATCAAGTACGGCTACCTGACCAACTTCAAGATCGAGAACATGCACGAGCAGTTCCTGGCCCGCCAGAAGCAGGGCAAGAGCCTGGAAAAGCAGGCCTCCGCTGAAAAGGCTCCCGCACAGGCCAGCGAGTTCGTTTACGCCGCAGTGGACCCCAGCCGTGACTACGGCTTTGTGGCCGTTGCCGCCGGTGAGGGCCTGAAGGCCGTGTTCACCGACCTGGCTGCGGACGCTGTCGTTTCCGGCGGCCAGACCATGAACCCCGCCACCGAGGACATCCTTGCCGCCATCCAGAGCGTTCCCGCCAAGACCGTGTTCGTGCTGCCCAACAACAAGAACATCATCATGGCAGCGGAGCAGGCCCAGAAGCTGGCCGACCGTCAGGTGATCGTTCTGCCCACCCGCACCGTGCCCATGGGCATCACCGCGCTGCTCAACTTCGACCCCTCCGCCAACGCTGAGACCAACACCATCAACATGATGGCCGCCGCCGACAAGGTCAGCACCGGCCTCATCACCTACGCCGCCCGCGACAGCGAGTACGACGGCAAGCGCATCCGGAAGGGCGAGATCATGGCACTGGAGAACGGCAAGATCGTTGCCACCTCCACCGACCTGACCAAGGCTACCTACCGCCTGGCCCGCAGCATGTGCAAGAAGGACTCCAGCTTTGTCACCATCATCTCCGGCTGCGATGTCTCCGACGAGGATGCCGAGAAGGTGACCGAGATCGTCAAGGCAAAGTGCCCCAACCACGTTGAGGTCAGCCACATCCGCGGCGGCCAGCCCGTATACTATTATATGATCAGCGTGGAGTAAAATTGCACTCCGGCTGAAACAGAACCGCAAAACAAACCCCCTGTGCCAGACCATGGCACAGGGGGTTTTTGAATCTCTCAGGTTCGCCGCAGGTGACGGAGCGGTTCACCCGCCCAGATCCTCCAGCACCTCCTGCAGGGCGGCATCTCCCGTCACTGTCATGCCCTGTTTGACACGCAGTGCGTCGTTTTCTGGCAGGAGGTTGACGTAAATATCCGTCTGCCGGGCAAGGCGGGTGGGGGAGCCGTCCGGCCCGCAGGTGTAGACAGCCACCATGCCGCCTTCGTCCCGGAGCAGGTATTGGGTGGGCTGGCCGGTGTCGGGCAGAGTCTGGGCCGCAAGGCTCGGCCCGGAGGGCACCGGCGTTTCGGCGGCGCTGTCCGCTCCCGGTGCAGGGGAGGGAAGCGCCAGCCGGGGCAGGGCCATCCAGAACAGGCTGAAGGCGATGGCAAAGGCGCACAGGGCGTAAAACAGGCAGAGAACTACTTTCCGCATGGAGAAAATCACTCCTTTCCAGCGGGTCTTCCAGCGGTAGTATGCGCAAAAACGCCGCCCCTGAGACAGAGGTGCACAATTTTCACACCGGAATGCTGTACTTTACGGGGGGGAAGTGTGCTATACTAGCAGTATCTGATTAGAAATAGGGTTCAGCCCCGACAGCGGGCTCGCCCTCTCCGTCAATGCTGGCGCATTGCCACCTCTCCCAAAGGGAGAGGCCTTGGCAGCACCCGGCAAAGTTTCCGATTTCGTCAGAAGCTCCCACTTTGGGGGAGCTGTCGAGCGAAGCGAGACTGAGAGGGTGAGGATGGCAGAGAGGATGAACTTGTCAGGAATAACCGTTTAAGCAGGTCAGGAGGCGATCCTTATCTCAAACGAATCGAGAAAGATCCACCGGGGCGGTGCACGCACGGACGTGCAGCCCACGGGGGGACGTAAAGTGAATGTGAGCAACAGCCGCAGGGAAGAGCCGCCCAAGCGCGGGCGTGCCCCCAGGGAGCCAAAGGAGCCCCGGGAAAAGGCGAAGCACCCCATCCTCAGGGCGCTGGGCCGCACGCTGGCCACCCTCATCTGCCTGGGCATCATGGTGTGCAGCCTGGCGGCAGTGGCGGCGGTATACTACGCCGTGCAGGCCACGGCCAACGACGGCAACCTGCTGGACCTGGACAACATCGAGCTGAGCCAGTCCAGCACCGTGGTGGCCACCGACCCCGACACCGGCGCGCAGGTGGAGTATGCCACCCTGCGCTCCTCCAACAGCCACCGGGTCTGGGCAGACCTGGAACAGATCCCCACCAACCTGCAGTATGCGTTCATCTGCACCGAGGACAAGGATTTCTACAACGAGCCGGGCGTGAACTTCAAGCGCACCATCGGTGCCATGGTCAACGAGTATCTGCTGCCCATTTACAGCTCCAAGCAGGGCGCTTCCACGCTGGAGCAGCAGCTCATCAAGAACCTGACCAGCGACAAGAGCGCCAGCGGCGTGGAGGGTGCGCTGCGCAAGCTGCGCGAGATCTACCGCGCCCTCTGCCTGAGCCGCTCCTACTCCAAGGAGACCATTCTGGAGGCATACCTGAACACCATCAGCTTCACCGGCACCATTCAGGGCGTTCAGACAGCGGCCAACGAGTATTTCAACAAGGACGTGAGCCAGCTCACCCTCTGGGAGTGCGCCACCATCGCGTCCATCACCAAGAACCCCACCAACTACAACCCCTACACCAACCCCGAGAACCTGATCCACCGCCGCAACTTCATCATGTATAATATGTGGCAGCAGGGCATCATCTCGGAGGAGGATTACCGCAACGGCGCGGCCCAGCCCCTTGTGCTGGCCGAGGAGGACACCAACAAGAAGACCTCCTCCGTGACCAGCTACTTCACCGATGCCCTCTTCACCGAGGTGGTCCGCGACATCATGGACAAGGAGGGCGTGGACGAATCCACGGCCCAGTCCATGCTCTACACCGGCGGCTATACCATCGAGGCCACCGTCAACCCCAAGATGCAGACGGCCATGGAGAACCTGATGCGCAACGAGGGCGACGCTTACTTCCCGGCCGGCTGGCATGAGGAAGAGGTGACCAGCATCTCGGACGATGACGTGCAGGTGATGAACGCCGACGGCACCCCCAAGACCCGCACCGGCGACGACGGCACCGTGTACTACTACCGCAATGTCCGCACCCAGGCGGCCATGGTCACGCTGGACTATGACGGCAACGTGCTGGCCATGGTGGGCGGTCTGGGCGAAAAGACCAAGAGCCTTTCCCTGAACCGTGCTTACAGTGTGACCCGGCAGACCGGCTCCACCATCAAGCCCATCGGCGCGTACGCGCTGGGCGTGGAGTACGGGCTGGTGAACTGGTCCACCATGCTCAACAACTCGCCCCTGTACCAGAAGCAGGACATGGTCATCCGGGATGAGGACTACTGCCGCAAAAACGGCCTGATGGGCCTTTCCGACAGTCAGCTCAAGGCCTACCCCAACGCATGGCGCAGCTGGCCCCGCAACTACGGCGGCAATTATGGCGACGGCAGCGACCTGCCCCTGTGGAACGGTCTGGCCCGCTCCCTGAACACCATCGCCATCCGAGTGGGCGACCTGGTGGGCGCAAGCAACATCTTCAACTTTGCCTACAACACCCTGCAGCTGACCACCCTGGACCCCGCCAACGACGTGGGCCTTGCCCAGATGGTCATGGGCAGCCAGACCCACGGCGTGACCCCCACGGCGCTGGCCGCTGCCTTCCAGATCTTCTATGACGGCGAGTACACCACCCCGCACCTGTACACCCGTGTGCTGGACCGGGACGGCAACATCTACCTGGAAAACAACGCCACCAGCTATCAGGCCCTGACCCCGCAGACAGCCTATATTATGAACCGTCTGCTCAAGAACGTGCTCTACTCCAACGTGGGCACCGCCGGCGGCCGCTACCCCAACTCCAACGGCATGGAGTCCTTTGGTAAGACCGGTACCGCCAGCGACGAAAAGGATCTTTGGTTCGTGGGCGGCACGCCCTACTACGTTACCGCTGTCTGGTGGGGCTACGACGCGCCTTACGATATGACCAACACCCTGGGCAAGCAGCAGGCCAAGACCCGCACCTGTGTCATGGCGTGGAAGGCCTATATGGAGCAGGTGCAGGCAAACCTGCCCTATAAGGCGTTCCCCACCAGCGACGGCGTGGTGGAGCGCGCCTACTGCACCCAGAGCGGCCTGCTGGCCGGGGCCAACTGCCCCAGCCGCGCCACCGGCTACTACCGTGCCGATGACCTGCCCGATACCTGCAACTACTCCCACAGCAGCGGCGTGGCCGCAGCCCAGAGCGCGGACACCGCCCCCGTTGTGGGTCAGGACACCACCGGGATGGATACGGATTGACGGAGAGGGCACAAGGCCAGCCTCTGCTAAAAGTCACACTTTTTCAATTCCGTTGCGACAGCTTGCCACTTCACGCTCCAAAACTGGATAATCTGACAAAAAAACATCCGGTCTCTTGCAATGCAGGGGGCCGGATGCTATTATATTCCCTGTAAGAACACTTGTGTTTGTGAGGTGAACAAGTTGGAACGCCGTTTTTATCTGGTGGACGCGGAGGTCCTGCCTGAGGTCTTCCTGAAAGTGGTCAAGGCCAAGGAGCTTCTGGCAAGCGGGGAAGTGCGCAGCATCTCGGCTGCCACCCGCAGCGTGGACCTTTCGCGCAGTGCTTTTTATAAATATAAGGACTGCATCTTTGATTCCGAAAATGGCCGCGAGGTCGTGACCGTAATGGCAACGCTCCGGGATGAAACAGGCGCGCTGCAAAGCCTGCTGGCGGGCATCAGCGCCGCCGGGGCAAGCATTGTTACCATCAACCAGTCCACGCCGGAAAACGGCGCTGCGTTGGTTGCCGTTACCATCCGCACCGATACCATGCAGATGACCCCTGAGGAGCTGACGGAGCGGTTGAGCCGCCAGCGCATGGTGGTGGGGTGCACTGCGGGTATAACCTGTAAGGGCACCAGAACAGTCAGGAAATAGGAACGAGGGTTGAACTATGGCAAAGATCGCGATTTTAGGCTTTGGCACGGTGGGCAGCGGCGTGTACGAGGTGCTGTGCCGCAACGCCGCCGGTGTTTCCCGCCGGGCCGGTGAGCCGGTGGAGGTCAAGTACATCCTTGACCCCAAGGATTTCTCCGCCCATCCGGCGGCAAACCTCTTCATCAAGAACTTCGATACCATTTTGGAAGACCCGGAGATCCGGGTGGTGGTGGAGACCATCGGCGGCACCCGCTTTGCGTATCCGTATGTAAAGGCCTGCCTTGAGAGCGGCCGCAGCGTATGCACCTCCAACAAGGAGATGGTGGCCACCTACGGCGCAGAGCTGCTGGGCCTTGCCAAAGAGCACGGCTGTGCCTTCCTGTTCGAGGCTTCTGTGGGCGGCGGTACGCCCATCATTACCCCGATGCACCAGTGTCTGGCGGCAAACGTCATCACCGAGGTGGAGGGCATCGTGAATGGCACCACCAACTTCATGCTCACCAAGATGGTGCGCGAAATCTGGGCTTTGACGATGCGCTGAAGATCGCGCAAGAGCTGGGTTACGCCGAGACGAAGGACCCCAGCGACGATGTGGACGGCCGTGATGCCTGCCGCAAGATCGCCATTCTGTCCTCGCTGGTGTGCGGCCATCAGATCTACCCCCAGAACATTCCCACCCGCGGCATCCGTGCCATTACCACGGCAGATGTGGAAGCGGCGGAAAAGCTGGGCTGTGTGATCAAGCTGATCGCATGGATGAAGCGCGGCAAGGACGGCAGCGTGGCTGCCGGTGTGGAGCCGTGTCTGGTGCCCAAGGCAAACCAGCTGGCCAGCGTGGACGATGTGTTCAATGCAGTGCTGGTCAAGGGCGATATGCTGGGCGACGTGGTGTTCTACGGCAAGGGCGCGGGCAAGCTGCCCACCGCCAGCGCCGTGGTGGCCGACGTTGTGGATGCCCTGAAGCATGGCTCCAAGGTGCACGACAGCCTGTTCTGGCAGCCTGCTGAGCCGGTGGAGGGAATGCTCACCGACCCGGCTCCTGCTGCATATTATGTGCGTGTAGCAGGCATTGCTCCGGCGGTGGTGGAAGCCATCTACGGCTATGGCAGGGTGGTGGACGAACGCTACGAAGGCTGCGCTTACTTTGTGGAGCGCGCCGACGAAAAGGCACTGGCCGAAGCAGCCCGCAAGGTGGAAGCCGTGGGCGGCAGCGTGAAGCTGGTGCTCAAGCGTCTGCCGGAAGAAAACTGATAACGGAATAAAGAAAGGTGCGGCGGCTATGAAGATCAAGGTTTCTGTCCCGGCCACCAGTGCAAACATCGGCTCCGGCTTTGATGCGCTGGGTCTGGCGGTGACGCTGTATAATACGGTCACCTTTGAAGAGAGCGAAGTGCTGGATATCTCGTCTGCGGACGGTACCCGCATCCCGCGCGGTGAATCGAACCTCGTGTACCGTTCGGCGAAGGGCCTGTTTGAGAAGGTGGGCAAGCAGATCCCGCCCCTCAAGATCACCCAGACCAACCCCATCCCCATGGCGCGCGGCCTTGGTTCTTCCTCGGCCTGCATCATTGCGGGACTGCTGGGTGCAAACCGGATGCTGGGCGATGTGCTCAACACGCAGGAGCTGCTCACGCTGGCTACCTCCATTGAGGGCCACCCGGATAACGTGGCCCCGGCTCTTCTGGGCGGCCTGACCAGCAGCGTGTTCGAGGATGGCAAGGTGTACTCGGTCAAGCGCAATGTGGATGAAACGCTGTGCTTTGCCGCCATCGTACCGGACTACAAGCTGCTGACGGAAGCCGCTCGTGCGGCCCTGCCCAAAGAGGTCTCCCACAAGGACGCGGTATATAACCTTTCGCGCGCTGCGCTGGGTGCCCGCCGCCTTCTGCGAGGGCAGACATGATCTGCTGGCCATTGCCAC
>ENA-OQHF01000767-OQHF01000767.1-human-gut-metagenome-genome-assembly--contig:-NODE-767-length-18579-cov-6.717266_pt1 | contig 18579 bp, 17 predicted proteins | sample MGYA00242559_ERZ504709 | MGnify/ENA primary metagenome ERZ504709 (study PRJEB26092, sample SAMD00036203) | human gut metagenome | host: Homo sapiens | study: EMG produced TPA metagenomics assembly of... | reverse complement strand
CTTATTGTAATTTTTAATAAATTTGATGTTAAAACAAAGTTTTATCTTAGTTAAAAAAAATAGAATTATTAAGTATGTATTAGTAATTTTTTCAATTTTATGTTGTGTACTGGTATTCAAAAAATTTTTTTATTAGTCATAATCCTGAGTACAAGCAGTATGTACAGTATGGAAAAATTAGGTCTCAATTAATTGATTATCCTCTTCCGGAGTATGAATTTATTAAGGATGAGTTAACTGATATTAATATTAGTGAAAATGATTATAAATGCATAAGTACTTGGAATTTATGTGACTCGGAATACTTCACAAAAAATAAATTGAATAGTATTTTACAGATTGTTCAAAAATATAGAAGCAATGAATTTAATATAAAAAGTATGTTGAAAAATATGTATCATAGAAAATATTGGGAGTATCTCATTGTATGGTCGTGTATCGTAATTTCGATTTCCATATTTATAATTGATTATAGAAGAATTTGGCAAGTCATGATCATTGGTTTTATATGTTTAGCTTTGTTGATGTATTTTGAATATCTTCAAAGAGTCGTTTATCGTGTTGAGTTTTCAATTATTATGACATGTGCATTGGCATTGATTTCTTTATTGATTATTAAACCACCTCAAAATACTTTTCCATGTAATAGAATAGGTATTGTTTTGATTGTAATCTTGATAGCGCTTAGAACACTGCTTTTGTTGCCAATGAGTTGCGATAACGTATGGAATTCAATGTTTTATTCTTGGGTTTATGATATACACAAATATAGGTTAAAGATAGAATCAAAATCTATTAAAGATTTGAATGAGTATATGAATACAAATAGTCATTATTATTTAATGGATTTTAACACGACGATTCAGTCGTATTATTTGGCTTATGATCCATTAAAAAGTTTAGATAGAGATTATTTTAAAAATAAAATGTATATATATGGTGTGGATTTTTTGAGTCCAGAACAAGTTATTTATTATAGGCATAAGTCAATAATAAATCCTATTAAATCATTAATGGATCCTAATACGTATTATATTTGTAATGATACATCTGTTCTAGAAACATTTATAAAAGAACACTATGATAAAAATTTTTATTTCAAAAAGGTAAAAACCCTAAATGGGTTTGATATATATAAAAGTGAATTAAGAGGAGAGTAATATGATTAAATTTAATGTACCACCATTTATTGGAGATGAAATAACAAATATTCAAAAGGCTATTGATAGTCTAAAGATTTGTGGAGATGGTCGTTTTACAAAAAGTTGTAATATTTGGATGGAAGAGAGGTTTAATGCTAACAAAGTTTTATTAACAACTTCTTGTACGCACGCATTAGAAATGGCTGCTATATTAGCAGATATTAAACCTGGAGATGAAGTTATTATGCCTTCATATACATTTGTCTCAACTGCAGATGCATTTGTACAAAGAGGTGCCACTATTGTTTTTGTTGACATTCGTCCGGATACAATGAATATTGATGAAAATCTTATTGAAGATGCAATTACAGATAAAACAAAAGCAATTGTTGTTGTTCATTACGCTGGTGTGTCATGTGAAATGGATACAATCACAGATATTGCGAAAAGACACAATTTATTTGTAGTTGAAGACGCTGCACAAGGTGTTATGTCTACATATAAAGGTAAAGCATTAGGTACAATTGGTGATTTTGGTTGTTATTCATTCCATGAAACAAAGAATTATAGTATGGGTGAAGGTGGTGCCATTTTAATTAAAGATGATAAGTATATTGAAAAAGCAGAAATTACACGTGAAAAAGGTACAAACAGAAGTCAATTCTTTAGAGGGCAAATTGATAAATATACATGGGTAGATTATGGATCTAGTTATTTACCAAGTGAATTGAATGCTGCCTATTTGTATGCTCAATTAAAAAATGCGGATAAGATTAATGAAAATCGTCTTAATAGTTGGAATTTATATTATGATTTATTAAAACCATTAGCGGATGAAGGATTTATTGAATTGCCTCATATTCCTGAAGGATGTGAACACAATGCGCATATGTTTTATATTAAAGCTAAGGATTTAGAAGAAAGAACAAAACTTATCAAATTTATGAAAGATAATGAGATTTCATTAGCATTCCATTATATTCCATTACACAGTGCGCCTGCAGGATTAAAATTTGGCCGTTTCCATGGAGAAGATGTATATACAACAAAAGAAAGTGATAGATTGGTAAGACTACCAATGTATTATGGTTTATCTACTGAAGAAATTCAGTATGTAGTAAAATATATTAAGAAATTTTATATGTAGAGAGATAGTATGAATAGTGGTAAAAATACTTTATATAATACATATGGAACATTTTTTTACTTCTTTTGCCAATGGCTAATCACAGTATTTGTAGTTAGAATTGGAAATTATCACTTGGCAGGTGTATTTTCACTAGTTGTTTCTATAACGAATGTATTCTATTGTATTAGTTTGTATGGTGTAAGAAATTACCAGGTAAGTGATATAAAATGTGAGTATTCGGATGCAGACTATTTTACATTAAGAACGATAACTTCAATTATAGGTTTTGTATTGTTTTTTATAACAATCAAAACATTGCACTATGATTTTGAAATCAATTCATGTTGTATTATATATATGCTTTATAAAATTGAAGAGGCATTTTCAGACCTTTTATTTGGATTTAATCAAAAATATGATAAGTATAAAAACATTGCGATTTCTTATACATTAAAAGGTGTTGCTACATTAGTTTTATTTATTGTTACACTATACTGCACAAAAGATCTATTTAAAACAATTATAAGTAATGTAGTTGTTTACTTTACAATTATGTTTTTATTTGATTGGAAGAATTTAAGGAAGAATGTCTCAATTCAATTTAAAACAGATAAGATTATTACATTATTGAAAATATGTTTTCCATTAATGCTATACATTTGTTTAGTACCATATTTAAACTTTATTACTAGATACTTTGTAGAATTAAATTATGGTACAAACAATCTAGGGTATTACTCATCTGTAACTATGATTGTTTCTGTCTTAAGTACTTTAACTAATTCTGTATTTGTTACAGTTATTCCTAGGATTTCTAGATTGTATATAAATAAGAGTTATAATTCAATAAAAAAATTGATTAGAAAAACACTATTAATTTTTTTCAGTTTTATTAATTGTAATAATGATTCTTGCTTACTTGCTGGGACCATTTGCATTTAAAATTGTATTTGGTAAGGAAATATTGAATTATATGTATTTATTACCATTTACAGTGTTAACATCATTTGCATTATCTGTAGTTTCTTTTTCTAGTTCAGTGTTAATATCGTTTCACAAAAACAAATTTGTTTTAATTTGTAATTTATGCGCTATTATTATATGCACTGTATCAATAAATGGTTTTATTAAATTTTTTGGTATGAATGGATCACTAATTAGCATGTTTATTGCATTAATTTTTGATTTTATAATTTTACAATATTTTATTAATAGATTTTTAAAAAAATTAGACGAAAATATTATTTAGTATGATGTAATAATTATTCTTAACATTTTAGATTTGTTATTAAAAGGAGGTTTTTATGGAATGGATGGATTTTAATAAGTTCTTTAACAAGAACCTAAATAGGCTTATTTTTAGCATTTTAATAACAGTTGCTGCATTTGTATTTATGAATGTAATTACACAAACTGTTTTTTTCATTAATGATGATACAAATATTATGTATACGGTAGCTGGATATTATACAAATTTACCTGCTGATCATCCGTTCATAAATGTATGCTTATCATATTTTTTTCAATTTTTATATACTTTAAATAAAACTATCCCTTGGTATGGGGTGTTTCATGTCATTGTTACATTATTCTCAATTACTATGATTATAAAAGTCATTTTTGATAATTGTTATAAAAAAGAGAATCGGCTTTTGTTTCACATTTCTTTTGATATTATTAAATCTTGTTATTTTATTTATATATCCAATAACGCTAATGCAATTTACAACAACATCAGCTTTGATAGGGACAGCAGGGATTGCGTTGCTTTATGAGAATTCCTTTGTAAGAAACAAAAAGAATATAATAGGCATATTGTTATCTATTATATGTGTTTTGCTGAGTTATATGTATAGAAAAAACAGTGCATACATAATAATTGCATTTTGGGGAATTACATTCTTTTATAAAGTTATTTTAACTACAGAAGATATTACTATTAAGAATTTAAAGAAATATATCGCAGTTTTGCTTATCAGTATTTTAAGTTTAGGTGTTGTTATTGGTGTAAATAAATTGGTTAGATCATCGAATGAATGGGATAATTATTATAAATTTGATTATGCTAGGTTTCATGTACAAGATTATCCACATGATTATGCTTCAGATAATCCACAACTGTATGAAGATATTGGGTGGAACTCAGGATTATGCGACTTAACTGGATATGGCACGTGGTCCTATTTTATGATGGATCAAAATATAAATGTTGAAACATTAACTAAAATTGCTGAAACAACTAAGAATAGTAATAAGACTCTACTAGAAAAAATTATCTACTTCGATAGAGAGTTGTTACAAAACAGAAAATATGTCATTAATAATAGGTGTATTTTTTCTTAGTTTATTAATTGTTTTTTGTATAGCAGAAAAAAATTTGAAATTTACAGCTAAGAATAAGTTGAATATTCTATTTGTTGTTACTATAAGCTTAATGTATATAATATTTTTCTTTTATTTATGCATTAAAGAGCGAATTCCTTTTAGAGCGTTTCAATCTATTTCGTTGCCTGCGGGTTTTCTGCTAAATGTTGGCATTATACAAATGTTAGAAGGATTAAAATTCATAAAAAATAAACCTATCCTTTTAATTATGTCAATACTTTTATGCGTTTCAATGATACAAGTTATTCCTGAAACAAAAGCTTTGGCTGATGATCGTTATGAAAAAAGTAAATATACTTTGGCGGTTGAAAAATATGTGATAGAAAATCCGGATAATTTCTATGTTTACGATACAAGTCTTACGTTTAGGTATAATCCATTTGTTACATATACAAATAAAAGACCTACAAACATGATGTACTGGGGAGGAATGGGTTGGAAATCGCCTGCTTATTATAGTCAACTAAAACTGAATGGTTTTGATGAACTATATTCTGATAAATTATTCAATTCGAATGTATATTATGTAACAAATAATGATTTTTATTTAGATAAAGAAAGAACTGTTAGAGTGTTTGATGTTTTTAATAATTATATGCATGTTACATATGGAAATATTTCAGTATCAGAAGTAGATTGTATAGGTAATGGTATTTATGTCTATAAATTTGAAAAGCAATAGAAGTTATATAGGAGGCATATGAAATGGAATATAAAATAGTTGCAGTAGATGATTTTAACCGATATATGAAAGAATTTTCTGATTTATATTATCTATGTTTTAAACAACCTATGAGTGAATCGGAAATCGTATGGAGATATTTGAAAAATCCAAATCCAGGCTTATTTTGTTGTTTTGCAATAGATGATGGAAAGTTGGTTGCAAATTATTCAGTATCACCAATTCAAGTGGTCTTAAATGGTAAGATTTATGATGCTGTACAGTCTTTAAATACTATGACTCATCCGGATTATAAAGGAAGAGGCTTATTCGTTGAATTAGCTAAGACTGTATATAATTATTGTGCGAAAAAAGGGTATGCAGGTGTTATAGGCTTTCCTAATAATGTATCAAATCGCACATTTGTAAATAAGTTAAACTGGTCGGATGTAGTAGCTTTACCAACATTAGTGTGTAACGTTGCAGATTATTCAAATGTTCATTTTACTACTGGTGATTCAATAAAATTGGATAATGAATTTTTATATGATTACGATGATTTATATTCAAAGAATAATAATTCAATTTATAAAAGTACCAAGTATTTGCAATGGCGTTATTTTGAAAATCCTACAAACGAATATAAAAACTTTGTTATAGTTAATGATAATAAAGTTGAAGCTTATATGATTATAAAAAAATATAAAGAGAACTTTTATAATATCGTTGATTATTATGATAATGGTGATATCAATAAGTTTTCATCTTTATATAGTCATGTAAAAAAATTTATTTTAGAGAATGGTGGAAAATATATATCAATTTGGGAACAATTAGGAACTCAAGAACATTTATATTTAGAAAAAGAAAGATTTGCAAATAGTACTCCAATAACATATTTTGGAGGGTCTGTGTTTCAGAATGATATAGATGAAAACGAGTATTTTTGTGCTAATAAATGGAAAATTGGCATGTGTGATGACAATGTTTATTAAGGGAGAGTAATATGAAAAAGATTATGATACTTGGAGCAGGTGTATATCAAGTTCCATTGATAAAAAAAGCAAAAGAATTAGGCTTTTATGTAATAGTATCTACTATAAGAGGTGATTATCCAGGATTAAAGTTTGCTGATAAAATTTATTATGCGGATACAAAAGATTATGAGTCGATTTTAAAAATTGCCAAAGAAGAAAAAATTGATGGTATTTTGACTACCGGCACTGATGTGGCTATGATTTCGGTGGGCAAGGTTAATCAAGAAATGCATTTAAATGGTATAACTTTTGATACAGCTACTAAATGCACAGATAAATTGAGAATGAAGGAAATGTTTTCAAGTGAAGTAAATCATTCTAAATTTGAAAAAGTAAAGATTACAGATAACATTGTATTGCCAGATTATGATTATCCTTATATGTTGAAAGCTGTTGATAGTTCAGGTAGTAGAGGTATCTTTAAGATTGCCAATGAGAGTGAAGTAGAGAACGCAATTGATTCTATCCGCAAGGTCACTAAAAAAGATTATTTTTTATGTGAAGAATTTATTGAAGGGCATGAAATAGGTTGTGAAGCCTTAGTATATAATGGAGAGGTAAAATTTATTGTACCACATGATAAAATTGTTTATCACTCCAATTCAGATGTTCCATTAGGACATATTTTTCCGTATTCTTGTTCTGAAAATGAATTAAATGAAATTCAAAATCAAATGACATTTGCAATAAACAGTTTGGGCATTAATAATTGTGTTGTAAATGCAGATATAATTATTTCAAATGAAAAACCATATATTATTGAAATAGGTGCTAGAGCAGGTGCAACGGGCATTCCTGAGTTAATGTCAATTTATTTAGGTGTAAATTATTACGAATTGATGTTGAATTTATGTTTAGGTAAATATGATGAGATAGAGTTGTCACAGAAAAAAGTAGCTATTTCAAAATTACTTCACGTAGAAAAAACTGGAATACTTCTTGAACAATATGTGAATAATTATGATGACTTTACTAATGTAAATGTTGATTTTGATTATAATATTGGAGATAGAGTAGATAAATTTGTTACTGGCCAAGATAGAATTGGTCAAATCGTAGTATATGGAGATTCATTAGAAGAAGTATCTAAAAAATTGTCGCAGGTAGAGAAAAGCATTGTATTAAAAATAGGGGAAAGCTTATGAAATATTCAGTAGTAATACCAATGTATAATAGTGGTGATTGGATTAGTGAATTAGTGGGTGAAATAAATGGTGTAATGGCTAAAAATAGTTATGATTATGAATTGATACTTGTAAATGATTGTAGCCCAAAATCAGATACTTGGGATAAAGTGCTTGCAACTTGTGAAAAATACCATACAGTTCATGCTATTAATTTGGCATATAATGTAGGTCAAATTAAAGCTTTATTATGTGGAATTAGTCATTGCACAGGTGACTATATTATTACTATGGATGATGATTTTCAACATAGCCCTCAAGATATTCCAATGCTAATTTCTAAAATGACTCAATCAAAATATGACTGTATTATAACTCAATATGCAGAAAAGAAACATTCATTTATTAGAAAACAAGGATCTAGATTTATTAATTACTTATATTATAAGGCTTATGGTAAACCACAAAACATTACAAGTAATAGTTTTAGAATTATGACCCCATCATTAGCTAAATCAATTTGTTCGTATAAAACTACTCATCCACAGTTTGGACCGATTTTGTTTAGTCTGACAAAAAATGTAGGAACAGTAACAATTGAACATAAGGATAGAAAATATGGTAATAGTGGTTATACATTAAAGAAAATGATTCAAGAAACTTTTAATGTTTTATTTACAGCAACAGAATTGCCAATTCAATTAATGTTTATGTTAAGCTTTTTATGCTTTATCATTTTTGTTATTAATTTAATAATACAGTTCATGAATCCTAGCAATACTATGTATAATAGTCTTATTGCATCAATATTTTTTGTTGGATTTGCATTACTAATCTGTCTTGGTTCTCTTGGTATGTATTTTAAAAAAATATTTGAACAACTTGCTGGGCCTGCATCTCATATAATTAAAGATGAGGTTGTATATGGCGAAAAAAAGGTATGAGTATTTCACAATCAATGTATCAAATTTTGAGACATCACGTTTGAATAGTAGAAATTAATCAAATATTTTTGCTCTCAATTAATTCAAAGATTGGAATTTTTATAAGAATTTCAATTTATTTGTATCAGAAACTTATAGCAAATTAATAATATAAACATAGTCTTCAATGAATGCATAATAATGTATAAAAAGAATGATATATTCACTTTTAATAAAGGTGAATAATCGGTATAAGTAACAAAAGTACAATTTCTTATAGCTTTGGTTATAAATCTTTGATATAGTGGATGTAGAGATTCACCTATAGAAAGGAATATATTATATGAAACGGTTATTAGGTGTTGTATTGGTGTTATTTATGGCATGTATTCCAATGAATATACATGCCCAAGAGGTTGTGGATTCTTTTGAATATACAGGTCAAAAGATAGAGGTTGAAAATGCAGTTAAGTATTACACAATCGAAGGAGAATTACTTGATGAAGCTCCAATAGATTGTGGTACATATATCGCATGTACGAGTGATGAAGAAGCGATTCTATTTGAAATTAATCCTAAGAAAGTACCAGTAAAGGTTACTTACAACAAGGATTGGAGAGAAAGTGATCCTGAAGAAGAAAAGTACTTATGTGATTATGTTGGCGATTATGCGTTTAAGTTAAGAATTGATACGGATGGTAATATTAATTCATTGGACAATTATCTAGGGAATTATGATTTTCTGTTTGAACCAAAGAATGTTAATGACGTTGAAGTTTTAAAGACTAAGGTTACACATCCAGATGTTGAATACGTTTATTCTGAGGATGGAATTAGAATTTATAGTGACATTGATCGAGTAAAACCAATTCAATTAAAAGATGTTGGTGAATATACAGTAGCATTTGATTTGGATGAACGTTATTATGAATCGGTTCCATTTAAAGTTACAATTCTTCCTAAAACTATTGAATTAAAACCAAATAAACAATTTAAATACTTTGGTGAAGAAGATCCAATCTTAGAAAATGATGATTATATTTTAACAAGAGAACCAGGGGAAGATATTGGTGATTATAAACTTACTGTACAAAGTAAATCAAAGAATTATAAGTATGAAATTGTCGAGAATGAATTGTTTAAAATCTTAGGAAGGGATACAATCCATAGAAATGAAACTAAGGGACCTTCTTTTAAGATTGATAAAGAAGTTGAAAAAACAACTCATAAAGAAACTACTGTTTTGAATAAAAGTCAATCGAAAATAACTACTGGTATTCAGACAAAAACATTTCCATATTCGATAGCTTTAATGTTTAGTTTGTTAGTTATATTCATTTTCATCTTTAAATTTATTTAAATTCAAGATACCGCTTACAATTTATGATAAGTTATATTGTTGAATGGTTATAAAATTTAAGTATCAATTCAATTTTAATTTGTAAATATTTTTGCTTAACATGTATTTAACAATTCATTACATTTTAAATTGATTTATTTACATTTACTATATTATTAAAATCTCCTTAAAGTATCGTATATAAAGAAATATGATTAACATTTTACCAATTTATGTATACTTGACAATGGCTCTTATGAGGGTTAATATTTAACAGAAACTTTTGGGTAAAAAGTGTTAGTTATAACTTAAATATAGCTTTTATAGGTTATAGAAAGATACATTTAGGGGAGATTATTTGTAGCTGGTTTTCCGCACTTAGATTGAACTGATCATTTATCTATTGTGAATGGGTAGGGGAAAATGTATCTAAGTTATAACAATTTGGGTTGAAGATTTAAGATTCGTATATTACGAGCCTTTTTTAATAAAATGGGGGGTCTACATGAGTAAAAATTTAAAAAAGAGTAATACACGCTGGCCTTTAGTTGTTTATGATGTCATTGTTTATATTATTGCCTCTATATTATTACTATGGATATATGGAGGAAATGGAAATCTAACAAATGCAGGATCTTTACAACTATCTATATTGGGATTTGTTTGTATATTTATTTGTCGAATGATAGGTAATATATACGGACAGATTTGGCGTTATGGTGGTATTCAAGGCTATATTCGTTTAATTTTTTCAGATGCGATAGCTTTTATTCTATTAATTATTCTACAAGCTACATTACCGATTGAAAGAATCACCTTTGATCGAGCATTGAGTTTAGTCTGTGTGAACTTATTAGGTGCAATTAGTATTCGTATGATTTACCGTTATGCATATTTATATAGTAATAATGAAACATCAAAGGGTAAATTTTTAAGTAAGTTATTATATAGTTTTTCTGGATTAACGACAGGAACGGATAAAGAAGTTCAAAAAATTAAGATTGCGATTATAGGTGCTGGACGAGTAGGTGCTAGTTTTGCCGAAGAATTAGTAAATGATGAAAAAGCAGTATATGTACCTCGTTGTTTTATTGATATAGACAAAACAAAAGCGGGAAGAGAAGTAAATGGCATTCCAGTTTGGTATGCAGATGAAACAACACTGGATAAGTTAAAGGCTTATGAAATACAAGAAATTGTATTCGCAATTCCGAATATGGATGTAAATAAAAAGAAATGTTTATACAATCATTATAAGAATGCAGGATATAAAGTAAAGGTATATGACTATCCAACATTATATACAGCAGGAAGCAAACGTAACTTAAGAGAATTTGATATTGAAGAATTATTGTTCAGAAAACCATTAGCCGTCACAAATGAACAAACGTATGCATATTATAAAGATAAGGTCATCTTAATTACCGGCGGTGGTGGATCTATTGGATCTGAATTATGTAGACAACTAGCTAAGATGAGTCCTAAACAAATCATCATCTTAGATATCTATGAAAATGGTGCTTATGATGTACAACAAGAATTAAAGATTGCCTATGGAAATAATATAAATCTTCAAATTGAAATTTGTTCAATCACACATAAAAAAGCATTAGAAAAAGTATTTAAACAATACCATCCACAAATCATAATTAATGCGGCTGCACATAAACACGTACCTTTAATGGAACATAATTGTGTAGAAGCTATTTATAATAATGTATTTGGTACAAAGAACTTAATTGAGTTATGTGAAAAATACAATGCACAACGCTTTATGATGGTTTCTACTGATAAAGCAGTAAATCCAACAAATGTCATGGGAGCAACTAAGCGTATGTGTGAAATGATGGTACAGTCTGCAAGTACGTATGGACATGTAAAATATAGTGCGACACGCTTTGGAAATGTTTTAGGAAGTGCTGGAAGTGTTATTCCATTATTTAAAAGACAAATTGCCAAAGGTGGACCAGTTACATTAACAGATAAAAGAATCATTCGTTATTTCATGACCATTCCAGAAGCTAGTCAATTAGTCCTACAATCCGGTGCTATGGCCAATAATGGAGAACTATTTGTATTAGACATGGGACTACCTGTAAAGATTCTAGACTTGGCAGAAAACATGATCAAACTATCTGGAGCACATGATATTGAAATTGTTGAAACAGGATTACGTCCTGGAGAAAAATTATTTGAGGAACTCTTAATTAAGAGTGATACACTAACAAAAACAGATAACGACTTGATCTTCATTGAAAAAGATACACCACTTTCTAAAGAAGTAATAAATGAAAAACTTCAAGTACTTAAAAAAGCCATTGAAAACGAGGATGACAATGATGCTAGAGAAGCATTAAGAAGTGTTGTACCAACATTTAGAAGACCAGAAGAAATAAATCAAGGGGTGAAATAGTATGTTTAATAAGGATAATCAATTTAAAGCATTTGAATCAAAGGTTTGGCTTTCAAGCCCTACTATGCATGGTGACGAATTAAAGTATATGACACAAGCTTATGAAACAAATTGGATGTCTACTGTAGGGGAAAATATTAATCAAGTAGAAGCAATGACTTGTGATAAGATTGGTTGTAAGTATGCAGTAGGTTTATCTTGTGGAACTGCATCTTTACACTTGTCTATGAAGCTTGCTGGTATTGAAGCATATGGTATGCCAAAAGTAGGACATGGTGCTTTAGAAGGTAAAAAAGTATTCTGTTCAGATATGACATTTGATGCGACAGTCAATCCTATTGTTTATGAAGGTGGAGAACCAGTATTTATTGAAACAGAGGCAGAAACTTGGAACATGGATGCAAAGGCATTAGAAAAAGCTTTTGAAATCTATCCAGACGTAAGAGTTGTTGTATTAGCACATCTTTATGGAACTCCAGGTAAAATGGATGAAATCATGGGAGTGATTCATAAACATAATGCTATTCTTGTAGAAGATGCTGCAGAGTCTATGGGAGCTACTTATAAAGGCATTGAAACAGGAACATTTGGTAAATATAACACAGTATCTTTTAATGGTAATAAAATTATTACTGGATCTAGTGGAGGCTGTTTCTTAACTAATGATTTAGAAGCAGCGAATAAAGTCAGAAAATGGTCAACTCAATCTAGAGAAAATGCAGCTTGGTATCAACATGAAGAATTAGGTTATAACTACAGAATGAGTAATGTAGTAGCAGGTGTAGTGAGAGGTCAATTACCTTATATTGATGAACATATTCAACAAAAGAAAGCAATCTACTATAGATACAAAGAAGGATTCAAAGGATTACCAGTAAAAATGAATCCGATTCCAGAAGATTGTGAACCAAACTATTGGTTATCATGTTTAATCATTGATGAACATGCAATGACTAAACAAGTTCGTTCAGAACAAGATGTTCTTTATACAAAAGAACAAGGAAAAACTTGTCCAACAGAAATCCTAGAAGCTATTGCTTCAATTAATGCAGAAGGAAGACCAATCTGGAAACCTATGCATATGCAACCAATCTATAGATTAAATCCATTTATTAATAAAGATGGAATCAATAGAGCTAAGACTAATGCATATATTAAAGGTGAAACACAAGATATTGGTATGGACATCTTTAATAGAGGATTATGTTTACCAAGTGATAACAAAATGACAGTAGAACAACAAGATCGAATTATTGAAGTAATTAAGGCTTGTTTTGAGTAATAGTATATTTGAAATAAATAATATTTAGATTATGCTTAAAAATAAAATCTTGATGTGAATAGAGTGAGGAATAAAGTAATTATATGAAGGATTTGTATATAATTGGAGCTGGTGGCTTTGGACGTGAGGTTGCATGGATAGTTGAAAGGATTAATTCTATTAAACCAACTTGGAATTTAAAGGGGTTTATTGATGATAATGAAACTCTTTGGGGAAGTAAAGAGGGAGAATACCATGTTTTTGGAGGATGTGAATACCTTTCAGCTTTAGAAGATGTTTACGCAGTCTGTGCAGTTGGTTCTTCTAATGTACGAAAGAAAATTATCGAGAAATTGAAAGATACAAGTGTTAAATTTGCAACTTTAGTTGATCCTTCAGTTTTGTATTCGAATAGTGTCAAGATTGGAGAAGGGGCTATTGTTTGTGCGGGTACGATTATCACAGTTAATGTGAATATCGGTGATCATGTAATTGTAAATCTAGATTGTACAATTGGACATGATGCAGTGATTGATGATTTTGTGACAATTTACCCTAGTGTAAATGTTTCCGGAAATGTTTTAATAGGTGAATGTTCAGAATTAGGCACAGGTACGCAGATAATTCAAGGTAAGAAAGTTATTTCAAATACTATTATCGGAGCAGGAGCTATTGTTGTTAAAGATTGTATAGAAAGTGGAACTTATGTTGGTAGTCCAGCTAAAAAAATTAAGTGATGAGGTAGAGTGATGAGAATATTAATAATTGCACCACATCCTGATGATGAAATTATTGGTGTAGGAGGAACAATTGCAAAAAGAGCAAAAGCAGGTGATGAAGTATATGTTTGTGTAGTCACAAAGGGAGTTGAACCAATATTTAAATCTGAGCTTGTAGAACAAAGTAGAAGTGAGTGTCGTCAAGCAGATAAAAAATTAGGTGTTAAGGAAACAATCTTTTTAGATTTTCCAGCTGTTATGCTGGAAACAATTCCAAGATATAAATTTAATGCAAAAATTGCAGAAGTTGTAGAAAAGGTTAATCCAGATGAAGTTTATATTCCCCATAGAGGCGATATGCAATTAGATCATCAAATGGTAGTAGATGCAGCAATGGTTGCTGTAAGACCAAGAGGGAATAACTATCCTAAAAGGGTTTATGCATATGAAACTTTATCAGAAACAGGATGGAATATACCAAATGTAAAGAATGAATTTATACCTACTGTTTATGAAGATATAACAGATACAATTGAATTAAAAATTGAGGCAATGAATATTTTCAAATCTCAACTAGCACCTTTTCCAGCAGCTAGATCGATTGATGCTATTGAAGCTTTAGCCAAATTCCGTGGTGCGACTGTAAGTTTGAAATCAGCGGAGGCTTTTAGTTTAATTAGAGAAGTAAAATAGGAGTTTTATATGGTTTTTCGGTTTTTTAAACGATTGTTTGATATTATTTCTGCGTCGCTACTATTATTGATTATTAGTCCTTTGTTTATACTTTTGATTATATTAGTTAAATTCAATATTGGTTCTCCAGTGTTTTTTACACAAGAACGAACTGGTATGCATCAAAAGAGATTTAAATTAATTAAATTTAGAACTATGACTAATGAAAAAGATGAAAATGGAAATCTTTTACCAGACGAAAATAGACAAACTAAATTCGGTGGATTATTGAGATCGTCTTCACTTGATGAATTACCAGAATTATTCTGCATAATCAAGGGGGATATGTCAGTAATTGGTCCTAGGCCTTTACCACCAATTTATGATGCTTACTATACAAAAGAAGAGTTAAAAAGATTTGAGGTTAGAGGAGGATTGATTCCTCCTGATTCAATTGATTCTTCCGCAGTTATTTCTTGGGATAAACAATTTGAGTATGAAGCGAATTATGCAAAAAATCTATCGTTTAAAAATGATTTAAATATATTTTTAAATGTATTTAGAATTATTTTTCAAAGAAATAAAACGGATTATGGTGATTTTATCAGAGAGCCATTAAATAAAGAACGAGAGAGTAGAGTATAGGAGGTTACAATGATAAATTTGAATAAAAAAACTATTGAAAATATTACAAAAACTTTTGGAGATGCTGTATATATTTTCAATAAAAAAGAATTTATTGAAAATTATAAAGAATTAGAAACTACTTTTAAACAAATTTATAGTAATTATCACATATGCTATTCTTATAAAACAAATTATACGCCTGCAATATGTAAATGCGTGAAGAATTTAGGTGGTTATGCTGAAGTCGTTTCTGATATGGAATATGAATTGGCTTTAAAGTTAGGGTACACTCCAGATAAAATTGTATTTAACGGCCCAATTAAAGGTAAATACTTGGAGAGTCATTTACTATCTAATGGGATAAATAATATAGATAGAATTGAAGAAGCTAAATATATTTGTGAAATTGCAAGGAAATATCCAGACCATCAGATTAAAACTGGTATAAGAGTAAATTTTGATATAGATGCTGGATATACATCAAGATTTGGTATTGATATTAATAATTTAAAAGAAATCTTTGAACTATTAAAATCAAATAATGTAGAGATCAATGGTTTACATTGCCATATGAGTAGAGCTAGAGGTATTGATGCATGGAAGTTACGTGCTAATACTATGCTAAAACTTGTAGAAAACTATAAATTATGTGATATTGATTATATTAGTTTAGGTAGTGGAATGTTTGGGAAAATGGATCCAGAATTAAAGGCACAATTTCCTCTAGATGCACCAGACTATGATTTGTATGCTGAAGAAGTTATTTCATTATTTGCCAAGTTTTATGAGGACAAAGATAAAAAACCAATACTTTTCACAGAACCTGGAACAACTCTTGTATCAAAATATGTTGATTTTTTAGCGAAAGTAATAGGTGTTAAGAATATACGTGGAAAAGATTTTGTTTTATTAAATTGTAGTTTTCATAATTTAGGTGAAACAAGTCAAATGAAGAATCTTCCAATTAGAATCTTTAAAAATGAAGTAGACATAAAACATGTAGATAATGCAAATTTTGTTGGATATACATGTTTAGAACAGGATGTTATTTATAGGAAATATACTGGTGAAATATCAAATGGCGATTTTGTACTATTTGGTAATGTCGGAGGATACTCTTTGGTTGACAAGCCGCCATTTATCATGCCTGATTATCCTATGATAATGTTAGATAATGAAGGTATTCAATTGATCAAACGAAAAGAAAATTTCAGCGATATTTTTAAAACATTTGTTTTTGAGGAGTAATTACATGAGAGATTTAACAATTTTATTATCAGCGTCAGGATCTCCCTCGATACCTGGATTAGTCGAATGTTTCAAAAAAAATGGTGAAAGAAATATTCGAATTGTGGGTATGGATATGAGCGAAGAACCTAGTGCAAAGTATCTTGTCGACAAATTTTATAGAGTTCCGGCTGCTACAAGTAAGGACTATGTAGATATAGTTTTAGATATTTGTAAAAAAGAAAATGTCGATATATATTTCCCAAATATTTCTGTTGAAGTAACTGCTGTATCAAAAAGAAAAGATGATTTTTCAAAGATTGGAACATTAATTTCTGCTTCTGAACAAACATCTGTAGAAATCGCAAATAACAAGTTATCCTTATATCAATTTTTAAAAGATAAAGGAGTATCGGTTCCACGTTTTTATGGTGTGCACTCAATAAATGATTTTGAGGAAGGATGTCGATATCTTGGATATCCTGATGTACCAGTTTGCTTAAAAATTGTTGATGGAAGTGGTAGTAGAGGGGTTAGAATAATTGATTCTAAACGTAATAGATATCAAATTTTTGTGAATGAAAAACCTAATAGTTTTTTTGTTGCATATGAAGATATGTTAAATATTCTAAAAGAAGCTGAGGGTGAACTTCATGAAATGCTATTAGTAGAGTATTTACCTGGTAATGAATATACTGTTGATTTATTAGCAGATAAAGGAAAAACAAAATATATAGCAGGCAGAGAAAATATCGTAAGTCTAATGAGTATTGCTCAAGAGAGTGTGGTTGTCGAAGATAATGATGCTTATGAAATGAGTAAAGCAGTAGTTGAATGTCTTGGTTTAGATGGTAATATTGGATTCGACTTCATGAGAGATAAAAATGGAAAACCATTTTTAATGGATTTGAATCCAAGACTAACTGCTACTGTTTCTGTTATTGCAGCAGCAGGTCTTAACCTGCCTTATTTGAGAATTAAACAACTTCTTAATGAAACTTTGCCAGAAATTGATATTAATTATGGTACAAGATTAAAACGTCGTTATGGAGAAATTTATACAGATGTTAAGGGTAATAAGATAGATATAACAAAAATGATTAACAAGAAAGGGTAAAACATGCAAAATATAATGATATATATTTGGATTGTGTGTGCATTCATAATCGTGTGGGCAATGATTGGTTATCCTTTATTTCTTAAAATAATCGATAAATTAATTAAGGCTCCTTCAATAAAAAAAGATTATGCGTATATGCCTACTGTAACTATTCTAGTTGTTGCACACAATGAGGAAAAAGTCATTAAAGAAAAATTAGAGAATTTAATAAATATTAACTATCCATCAGAATTGTTTTCAATAATTGTTACTTCAGATTTTTCGACAGATAAGACAAATGAGATTGTTGAAAATTTTATAAGTGAACATAAAAATTTGGATATTAATTTACATAAAACTGTAAAGCATGGTGGTAAAACCAATGCTCAAAATGAAGCTTTAAAACTAATAGACTCAGAATTGGTAATAATGACAGATGCAAATTGTTTCTTTGATACTAATGCAGTAAAAGAAATAGTGGCGTGTTTTCATGATAAAAATATAAAATACGTATGTGGAGCAACAGTTTATGTAAATTCAAACGAAAATAGAACTGCTGACTCAGAGACAACGTATTGGGATATGGATTCTAAATGTAGAGATATTGAAGGCAGAATACAAACTATTACAGCTGGAGATGGAAATTTGTATGCATGTAGAACGAAAGAATACAAGGAGATTCCGCTGATAGAATGTCATGACAGTAGTTTTCCAGTCTTATTTTCATTAGATAAAGGAAGAGCTGTTTTTGATCCTAAATCGATAGCTTACGAAAAAGCTGGAGAAAATGATAAAGATGAATATAAACGTAAGGTAAGAAT
>ENA-OQHF01000766-OQHF01000766.1-human-gut-metagenome-genome-assembly--contig:-NODE-766-length-18586-cov-4.828268_pt1 | contig 18586 bp, 16 predicted proteins | sample MGYA00242559_ERZ504709 | MGnify/ENA primary metagenome ERZ504709 (study PRJEB26092, sample SAMD00036203) | human gut metagenome | host: Homo sapiens | study: EMG produced TPA metagenomics assembly of... | reverse complement strand
GACGCTAGTGGCAGAAGCTGTCAGCAGAAGCCTTTCCTTTCTAACTTAATTTATTTCTTGCAGAAGGGCTGTCCGAAGTGGCAGCCTTTTTGTAAATGACGGAAGGAGAAAAAAGAATGTACATATATCCTGATAATGCTGCATTACAATACAGCGGGCGTATTGATTTTGACTGCCCGGCAGAACCTGTTTTTGTGTACGCAGCAAGTTATGTAAAGCTGATTTTCACCGGAACCTTTGTGAAAGTGAAAATTTCGAACCGAAGAAATTACTGGACCAATTATATTGGATATATTTTGGATGGTGAGCAGGGAAAGTTCGCATTGGATATGGAGCAGGGAACAAAAGTATACACGATTGCGGAAAATCTGGAAAGCGGGCGGCACGAACTGCTTTTGTTCAAACGAATGGACTCCTGCCACATCTTTACCCTGTATGGTTTTGAACTGGAGGATGGGGCAGAAATATTTTTGCCGGAGCCAAAGCCGGAGCGGCGGATGGAAGTGTTTGGCGACAGTGTCTCCTGCGGTGAGGTCTCCGAGGCGTTGAAATACGTGGGAAAACCGGATCCGGAACATGATGGTGAATACTCTAACAGCTGGTATTCCTATGCATGGATCACGGCGCGGAAACTTGGGGCAGAACTTCACGACACCTCACAGGGTGGAATCGCACTTTTAGATCACACCGGATGGTTTATGGAGCCGGATTATCTCGGTGTGGAATCCTGCTATGATAAGTTGGAATACTGCCCGGCACTAAGCAGGGTGAAATCATGGGATTTCAAGAAATACCAGCCGCAGGTAGTAGTCGTGGCGATCGGGCAAAACGATAATCACCCGGTTGATTATATGGCAGAGAATTATCAGAGTGAAAAGTCTGTTTACTGGCGGAAACGGTATCAGGAATTTATTGAAAAACTGATGGAACTTTATCCGGACAGCCAGATCATTCTCACCACGACGATCCTTATGCATGATAAAAACTGGGATACATCCATAGGGGAAGTGTGCAGACGGATTGACAGCAGCCGTGTACATCATTTTCTGTATCAGAAGAATGGAAGTGGCACACCGGGGCATATCCGCATACCGGAGGCAGAAGAGATGGCAGAGGAATTGAGTGCATATATCAATTCGCTTGGGGATATCTGGCGGTGATATATGCAATTCTGCATTGTATAAATAATGAAAGTGAGAATGAAGTGTATGAAGTATCAGATCAATTACGAAAATGCAATGTCCAATCATGGCAATTGGGATAGAATCTGCAGAGTGATGCGGCGCGCAAGTGAGGGGGAGAGTCTTGTCATTGGTTTTCTGGGCGGTTCGATCACGATGGGATCGCTGTCTAGCACGCCACAGACGTGTTACGCTTATCATGTGTATGAGTGGTGGTGCCGGACTTTTCCAAATGCAAAGTTTTCTTATATAAATGCAGGAATTGGGGCGACCGATTCACAGTTTGGCTGCGCGAGAGCGGAAAGCGACCTGCTTCGTTATGAACCGGATTTTGTTGTTGTGGATTTTTCGGTCAATGATGAATCGACAGAACATTTTCTCGAAACTTATGAGGGTGTCATCCGAAAGCTTTACTATGCAGAGAAAAAGCCTGCGGTCATGTTGCTGCATAATGTCTATTATCATGACGGTTCCAAACGCACAGTTACAGCATGCAAAAATCGCGCGTCATTACGATATTCCGGCGGTAAGTATGCAGAGCAGTATTTACCCAGAACTTTTAGCAGGCAGAATCGAAAACCGTGCGATCACACCGGATGATCTGCATCCAAACGATGATGGACATGAACTCGTTGCATCTGTCATTATACATGTATTAGAGCAGATCCGTGTGTCTGCCGGAATGGAAGTAAAGTCAGACAGCGGAGAAGCAGAAAAGGTGCCATTGACTGCAAACGCTTATGAAGATTCCATCCGTTACCAGAATGACAGCGCTGTCTTTACAGCAAACGGATTTGTGGCTGACCAGGACAGACAGGATGGGATCACGGATATTTTTAAAAATGGATGGACTGCAAACCAAAAGGGTGCTACCATTACGTTTGAAGTGGAGGGAAGCTGTATCGGTATTCAATACAGAAAAACCATAAAACTTCCAGCCCCGGTGGCAGAGGTTGTGATTGATGATGACAGCACACACGCAGTCCGGCTGGATGCAAACTTTGATGAGACATGGGGAGATAAATTGCAGCTAGACACGATCGCAGAGCATATCGAAAAAGAAAAGCATAAAGTACAGATCACCATTACAGAGACACATGAGACGGATCAGCTTCCGTTTTATCTGGTGTCTGTGATCGCATCTGGAAAAGAAAAATAAATATATAATTTAGATTTAATATTTATACAAAAATAAAAATAACAACCAGAAACAGAGAAGGAGAATCACATGTTTGATGACAAATTTGTTTGGGGCGTGGCAAGCAGCGCATATCAGGTAGAGGGAACTGACCCGGATGACGGAAGAGGAAAGACAGTCTGGGACACTTTTACGGAGCAGGGACGCATTTTTCAAAATCAGAATGCGTACACAAGCTGTGACCATATGCACCATTATAAAGATGACTATGCATTAATGAAAAATCTTGGAATCAAAGCATATCGTTTTTCCTTAAACTGGGCGCGGATTCTGCCGGAAGGCACCGGGCGTGTCAATGAAAAAGCGATTGCGATGTACCGCGACATGATTCTTACAATGAAGGAAAATGGCATTACACCATATATTACCCTGTTTCACTGGGAGTTTCCACAGGCGTTGCAGGAAAAGGGCGGCTGGCTGAATGAGGAAGTGGCAGACTGGTTCGGGGAATATGCAAAAGTGGTGGCAGAGAATTTTTCGGATCTCTGCGAGTATTTTATCACGATCAATGAGCCACAGTGTGTGGTAGGACTTGGGCATTTAAGCGGTGTCCATGCACCGGGATTGAAATTATCAATTCCGGAGACTTTCCAGATTGCACATAATCTGTTGAAAGCGCATGGACAGGCAGTGATCAATTTAAGAAAATACGCAAAACAAAAAATCCGGATCGGCTTTGCACCGACCGGAGGAGTGGCTTATCCATACACGGACAGTGCAGAAGATATCGAAGCTGCCAGAAAAGTTTATTTTGGATTTTACAATCCGATGGATAACTGGACCTGGAATGTAGCATGGTTTTCGGATCCTGTATTTTTAGGGCATTATCCGAAAGAAGGATTGGAGAAATTTGCGCAGTATCTGCCAGAGATCACGGAAGAAGATATGAAGCTGATCCATCAGCCGCTTGATTTTATGGGACAGAATATATACAATGGTTACTATGTCCGTGCAGGAGAGAACGGTGAACCGGAATTTGTGGACCGTGAACCGGGATTTCCTAAGACAGGAGCAGACTGGCCGGTAACGCCGGAAGCTTTTTATTATGGTATAAAATTTCTGACAGAGCGTTATCCATTGCCGCTTTACATCACGGAAAACGGCATGTCCTGTCATGATAATATCAGCGCAGATGGCAGGGTGCATGATCCAAACCGTATCACGTTTCTGGATTCCTATATCGGAGCCATGCAGCGTGCAAGCGATGAAGGTGCAGATGTAAGGGGATATTTCCTGTGGACATTTCTTGATAATTTTGAGTGGTCCGATGGATACAAACAGCGTTTTGGTATCATTTATGTAGACTTTACAACGCAGCAGCGCATTGTAAAGGATTCGGCATTCTGGTATCAGAAAGTAATAGAAACGAATGGAGGAATACTTAGTATGAATCAGGCAAATAAAGATATTTTATTTTTAGACCCGGTATGTACGCACAATATCTGGGGCGGTACAAAGTTAAGAGAGGAGTTCGGCTATCCGGTAGAGGGTGATGACATCGGCGAGTGCTGGGGCATCTCCGCACATCCAAACGGAGACGGAACCGTTCGAAGCGGCGCATTTTCCGGCATGAAGTTATCTGCTGTATGGAAAGAACATCCGGAAGTGTTCGGCAATTACGACTGTGACCGTTTCCCGCTTCTCACGAAGATCATTGATGCAAGAGACGATTTAAGTATCCAGGTACATCCAAATGATGATTATGCAAAAGTGCATGAAAATGGTTCTTTTGGAAAGACGGAGTGCTGGTATATCATGGATGCACCGGAGGGAGCAACACTTGTTATCGGACATAATGCAAAGACGAAAGAAGAACTTTCCGATATGATCCATCAGGGAAGATGGAAAGAATTTATCCGTGAGATTCCGGTGAAAAAAGGTGATTTTATCCAGATCGATCCGGGAACGGTTCATGCAATCAAGGGTGGACTTTTAATTTTAGAGACACAGCAGAACAGTGATATTACTTACCGTGTTTATGACTATGACCGTCTCTCGAATGGAAAGCCAAGAGAGCTTCATGTGGAAAAGAGTATTGATGTCATCACAGTTCCGGCAAAATCTGTGGATGACAGCGTAAAATCCGCACTGAATCTGCCGGAAAATCAGTTGAATGAGCTGTATTCCTGCAAATATTATACGATCTTTAAGGCAGATGTAAATGGAAAGATGGAATTTGAGCAGAAGTATCCGTTCCTGTTAGCATCTGTTTTAGAGGGAGATGGAATCGTGGGCAGCAGCCCGGTGAAGAAGGGAGATCATTTTATCCTGCCGAATGGTTATGGAAAAGTTGAGATGCAGGGGAAGATGAGTCTGATCGTTTCTACTGTAAAATAATTATTTTGAGATGAAAAATCCGCAGGATGTTAGAGCACACCTGCGGATTTTTTGATGAACGGGGCAGACTTGGTGAATAGCAATGTTAAAAACGGGGCAAAATATAATTATATTAAATTTAAAAACGGGGCAAATTGTAATGATAATGATTGAAAAAACGGGGCGGATAGTGTATTGTGTAATTGGAGGTATGAATTTATGTACAGAAAAGATTCAATTGCAATTGGTGAATGGATTAAAAATTCAAATAAGGCATTATTAGTGACAGGAGCAAGACAGATAGGAAAAACATGGCTCATAAGAGATGAAATTGAAAAGAGCGGATATACTAAGTTTGAAGTGAATTTTATTGATCAGCCGGATATGGTTTCCTACTTAAATGCAGAGATGAGTGCGGAAGATTTTTTGATTAAATTAAAAATGATCATGCCAGAAGATTGCAAATCGCATGAAACGGTTGTTTTTTTTGATGAGATTCAGAAATGCCCGGAAATAGTAACTAAAATAAAATTTCTTGTAGATGAGGGAAGTTTTAAGTATGTAATGAGCGGATCCTTATTAGGGGTAGAACTGAAAGGTATCGCTTCGGCTCCGGTTGGATACCTGACTGTTTTAAAGATGTACCCTATGGATTTCGAAGAATTTATGATGGCGAATAATGTCTCAGTAACTACATTAGATATGCTAAATGAAAAATTTAAAAACGCCAGTCCTGTGGACGAATTTGTACATCAGAAGCTTTTGTCTATGTTTTTTGTTTATCTTATTGTTGGAGGAATGCCAGATGCTGTAAAAACTTATATAGAAACAAAAGATATTCGAGAGGTTGACAAAGTACAACGTGATATAACAACGCTTTATAAAGAGGATTTTTCCCAATATGAGATTGAGGACAGAAAGCTTAAGTTAAAGTCCATATATGACATTATTCCTGCTGAACTAAATAAGCAGAATAAAAAGTTTGTATTTACGATGTTGGATAAAGAACTGAAATTTGACAGATACGAAAATAGTTTTTTGTGGTTAAAAGATGCAGGTGTGGCGTTGCCGGTTTATAATATTGAGGCACCAGTTATTCCACTTTTAGCAAGCAAGAGCAGTAATATATTCAGACTTTTTTCGAGCGACATTGGATTGTTGACAAGTGCATATCCGGCAGAAACAAAAATGGAATTAATTAATAAAAACGGAGAAGTGAACAACGGAGCACACTTTGAAAATGCTGTCGCACAGCAATTAACGGCGAATGGTTTTATACCATATTTCTGTAAAAAGAAAAATATTGGTGAAATGGATTTTGTGATAGAAATGAATGGAAAAGTTGTTCCGATTGAAGTTAAGTCTGGTAAGGCATATAAATCACACAAAGCTTTGGATAATTTTATGAACATACCGGATTATCATCTTGAGAAAGCCTATGTTTTTTCCGTTGGAAATGTAGAAACAGAAGGAATTGTGACATATCTTCCAATCTATATGTGTTATCTGTTAAAAGAGCAGAAACTCGGTCAGATGATCGTAGAGTTGGATACTACTGGTTTGTAGATCAAAAAGGTTATTATTATCATAGGTGAGTATGACGTTTTGTTAGGCTATAAAAAGGACTGTAAAGTTGTGATTGGAGAGTAGATTTAAAATTTAAAGTCTCAACGTAGAAAGCTATGCCTGCGTTGAGACTTTTTTCTAGTGCAGTGACCTGTTGCTATTTAGAAAAATGATGTACTGGTGCAGCACAATTATAAGATGTCTAATCCAGCCTTTAGGAGAGCAGCATCCACAACATGCTCAACCAGTACGGAGGTTGTGACACTTCCGACACCGCCCGGAACAGGAGTGATCGCATCCACAACAGGTTCTGCGTCGGCGAAGTTTACATCGCCGCAGAGTTTGCCCTCCTCGTTTACGTTGATCCCTACGTCAATGACAGTCTGACCGGCGCGCAGATAGTCTGCGCCAATGACACCTGCTCTTCCGGCGGCAACGATCACGATATCAGCTTCTTTTACAACGGATGGCATATCTGTAGTTTTCGTGTGACAGATAGTTACGGTTGCATTTTTCTGAAGCAGCATCATGGCGGCAGGTTTTTCCAACGACCGGACTTCTGCCGATTACGACCGCTTTTTTACCGGTGCAGTCGATGCTATAATGATCTAAAATCTTCATGCAGGCACTCGGTGTGCATGGTGCGAAACCACCCTGTTTTCCGAGAAAAACAGAAGCCATGGAACGGTCAGTAATGCCGTCGATGTCCTTTTCTACGGCGAGCGCGTTGATGATCTTATTTTCATCTAAATGACGCGGCAGAGGACGGAAGAGTAATACGCCGTGAATATCGTCTGCCTCATTTACCTGTGCGATCGTATTTAAAACCATTTCCTCTGAGGCATCTTCCGGAAGCAGGAATTTTTCATAGGAAACGCCAAGAGTTTCACAGCGTTTAGTCGCACCGCGCTCGTAAGAAATGTCATCTTCTCTTTCTCCAATGCGGATGATGCCGAGTTTTGGTGTGATATGATGTGCAGTGAGCAGTTCTGTTTTTTTTCGGATTTCTTCATTTAAAGAAGCGGAAACTTCTTTTCCTGATAATAATTTAGCCATTGGTACCTCCATTTTTGCAAGTTTGTATCTCTGTTTTTATTTTTACACATAGATTGTTTGAGAAAATGTACAATCTATGTTTATCTGATTTTTGAGCAGACCTGATTGAAAATCTCGTCAGCCTTCTGTTCGTATTTTTCACGCAGTTCATCAGCTTCCTTATTATAAGAAGCGGCAGCTTCTTTGTCAGCCATGGATTTTGTGTTGATGTAGATATTTAAGGATGCCCCCTGGAGAGCAGATTTTAGCAGCGTGGCGCCGACACCGGCATCGCTGATAGCAATTTTACTGCCCTTTTCGGCAAAGGTTTCAATCAGATCGATCGCCTCTGCGCAGGTTCGCATGATCCCAAGTGGAACTTCGCAGGCTCCCACTAAGGCGGCTTCCATTACTTCTGCCTTTTTTTGCAATTTCTTCCGGTGTGCTTTTTGGCATGCCATAGGCGGCGCTTAACGGCTCGAAAGCTTCGGCGTCTTTTTCCACAAGATCTAGAAGCCGTGCTGTGATGTCGTCAGCTTTTTTCTTACATTGAATGATATCCTCTTCCACAGCGGCATAGGTCTTTTTTCCGACGGTAAGGCTCCCGACCATATTTCCAAGGGCGATGCCGATTGCGCCGGCAAGAGCAGAAGCACCGCCGCCTCCCGGAACCGGAGCCTTGCCGGATAAAACGGTGATAAAATCTTTACAGGAATAATCTGTAAAGCGTGAATTTGTCTGGTGTTCCATGATATTCCTCCATTGCACATTATTCTCCATACCTGTACGGTATTTTTAAGCATTTTCATTCGATAAATTACATTGATTGCTTTATTCTAACATATTGTAATTTTAAATGAAACAGAAATCCTGTAACCTGGTACTTTCGTACATTAAAAAATTAATGTATGAAATCAACGGAAACAGTTGTCTTTTTACCGGTTTTTGTTAAAATATTTATAGAGTTTACCTGGGATAAAGCAATAGCACCTGTGTTATTGATGTACACATGAGGAAAAGGTTATGAAAAATAAAAAATGGTATGTGATCAGCACGTTTGTACTTGGATGTATAGTGATGAATTTTGCCGGCAGGATTTTGTCTGACAGACTGCAGCTGCCGTTGTGGCTTGATTCTTTTGGAACAATAACGGCGGCGTATGTGCTGGGACCTTTCTGTGGAGCTATGGTCGGGATGACGGTAAATCTTACCTATGGGATTTTATATTCCTGGACAAATATGTTTTGTGCATTGGTCAGTGCCATGGTCGGCATAACGACCGGCATATGTGCGAAAAAAGGATTTTTAAAAAATCTTTATGGAGTACTTTCAACAAGTTTTTTAGTAGCGGTTTTATCGGTGACACTTTCTGTCCCGTTTAACTATCTGTATTGTGATGGTTCTACGCAGAATATCTGGGGAGACGGTGTTATTGAGTCTATGGAAAAAGTTGGATTTAACAGCTTTTTCAGTCAACTGTATGGGACAGTTTTATCTTGATTTTCTTGATAAGGTTATAACGATCGTCTTTAGTATGTTCTCTTATAAAATTGCTTCAGAAAAAAATTGTATCTAACAGACAGCATACATTTGCTCATGATGTTTCTTTGTATATTGACGCTTGGTGTGATCCGGGGAGAGACAGTAACGGCAAAAACAGTTACAGAACAGGAAGATTACAGTAGTTATCTTCAGACTGTTTATGGCAGGGAAAATGGAATACCGGGTGGATGTGCCAATGATATTGTGCAGACGAAGGATGGCGTTTTATGGATCGGAACATATGGCGGGCTGTACCGGTATAATGGCACAAAATTTCAATGGATCAATGAATATGAATCGATAAAAACCGTGAACTGCCTGTATACGGATGAGGAAGGCAGACTGTGGGTTGGAACGAATGACAGCGGACTTTCCATCTTTATCAATGATACGGTTGCAAATGTTATTACTGAAAAACAGGGACTTGCATCGGATTCGGTACGCTGTATTACACAGTGCGCAGATGGAAATTATTATGTTGGAACAGCCGGGGAACTTTCCATTGTCACATTAGCAGGAGGGTTAAATGTGAAAAAGACGATGGAAGATATTGTGTATGTAAAAGTATGGATGCAGATGCAAATGGAACAGTTGCAGCGGTAACCGATGATGGAAAACTGTATTTTATCCGGCAGGGAAAGATCATGGATATTGTGGAGCCATCCGAGGGAGCTGATTTTCCTGCTGTAAGTTGATGAAAACGGACTTTGTATGCCGGAACTCACAGAATGAGATACTTTGCTATGGCTGTGATACGGGAGAGTGGAAATACAGGGAAACGAAAGGCTGTGAAGAATTATCAAATATAAAGTCACTGTATTTTTAGATGACGGAGTCATGTTTGTCTGTGCCGATAACGGAGTGGGATATTTTGTGGAACAGACAGATTTTAAAATGATAAATACAGATACATTTAACAGTTCGATTGATCATGTGCTGATGGATTATCAGGGAAATCTCTGGTTTACATCATCAAGGCTTGGCGTTCTTCGTTTATGTAAGTCAGTATTTACATTGTTACAGACAGGAGCTATACAGGAAAATCAGGTTGTTAATTCAGTTACAAAATGGCAGAACAGGTTTTATATAGGAACGGACAGTGGATTAGAGGTAATGGATGAAGAAACCGGAGAAGAATATACGGATGATATTACGGAAACCTTAGCTGGCACAAGAATACGATGTCTTCGGACAGACAGCTGTGGAAACTTGTGGATCTGCACGACGGGAAAGGGCATTTATGAGATTACAGCAAAAGGAGAGACTTTTGTCTATGACAATGCCAGTGGGGCAAATGGTAATAAATACCGTACCGTCGAAGAACTAAAAAACGGAACGATACTTGCGGCAGGAGATGCGGGACTTACGTTTATCCGGGACGGGGAGATTACAAAAGTGACCGGTGAATCAGATGGACTTACGATACCGAAGATTCTTTGTGTATTAGAACAGGAAGACGGAACCATATTTGCCGGCACGGATGGAAATGGAATCGCGGTGATAAAAAATGGAAAAGTGAATGATGTTTACAACAAAGAGGATGGATTAAGCTCAGAGGTGATCCTCCGTATGGTGAAAAATGAGGATGGAGGTGTATTTATTGTAACAAGTAATGGAATCTGTTACATGGATACGGAAGGAAAAATCAGGAGTCTTGATAAATTTCCTTATTATAATAATTATGATATTGTGGAGGGAATCGACCATACTTTGTTTATATCAGGGTCAGCGGGGATCTATGTTGTGGATAAAGAGGATCTTTTGTCCGGGAAAAAATTAGAGTATAAACTGTTAAACAGTGATGCCGGGCTTAACCGGGCGCTGACACCAAATGCATGGAATTATGTAGATGAGGATATGAATTTCTATTTTTCCACAGATACGGGCGTGATTTGTATGGATCTTAAAAATTATGAGGTTTCCGTCCGTTCCTATCGTATGCAGATGAAATCCGTAAAAATAGATGATGTATCGCATTTTGTCAGACGTGGAGAGGTGATCTATCTGGAAAGGGGAGCAGAAAAGCTTGAGATATTTCCGGAAATTATCAATTATTCCGTGAATATCCCTTATGTAAGTGTTTACTTAGAGGGGTATGACAGTGAGCCGCAGGTGGTGTCCCAAAGTGAGATGTCCAGTGTGATTTATACAAATCTTCCGGTAGGAACCTATAAGTTTCATATTGCGGTGCTGGATCATAAGGGACAGAATCCGGTAGTGGAAAGTGTGTATACCATTGAAAAAAAGGCAGAGATCTACGATCACTGGTGGTTTGTGGTTTATATAGTGGCAGTGTTTACGTTAGCAGTAGCTTATCTGACCTGGATGATTTTTCATACACAGGTGCAGAGAGTGATCAATCTTCAGAAAAGGAGATTGAACTGGTAAAAAAGCAGCTGGAAATGGGGAATGAGACGGTACTTACGATTGCTAAGACGGTAGACGCTAAAGATGTAAGGACGAGTCAGCATTCTGAGCGTGTGGCAGAATATTCCGTACTGATCGCAAAAGAACTTGGGTTTGATGAGAAAAGCTGTGAGGATCTGAAAAAGGCAGCACTTTTACATGATATCGGAAAGATCGGTATTCCCGACCGGATTTTAAATAAGCCGGGGAAATTAACGGACGAGGAATATGGAATTATGAAATCGCATGTGACGAAAGGTGCGGAGATCTTAAAAAGTTTCACGATCGTAGACCATGTGGAAGAGGGTGCCTTATATCATCATGAAAGATACGATGGAAAAGGATATGTGCACGGGTTAAAAGGAGAAGAAATCCCGATCAATGCCAGAATTATCGGAATTGCAGATACATTTGATGCAATGACGGCGAATCGCGTTTACCGGAAACAGTTGGATATGGCCTATGTGATACAGGAACTGAAAAATGGAAGGGGAACGCAGTTTGATCCAGGACTTGTCGATGTTATGTTAGGACTGATTGACAATGGAAAGATTGACATATGCAGTCTGTACAAAGAACATGCACATGCAGATCATAGCAGGGAAAAAGAGGAGGAGTAAGGTGAAAAAAGTATATCTTGTGACATTGTGCACCTGTCTGGTTGTGATTGCTCTTGTGTCGGCATCTGTATACTTTCTGAGAGACGAAGAAAAAGAGATCACTGTTGGTTTTGTGTATGTTGGAGATGCGAGTACCGCATATACCAGCAATTTTATTGATGCGCAGGAGGCAATCCAGACAAAATACGGGGATCAGGTAAAAGTCATTGCACTCAATAATGTTGCGGAGGGAACGGAAAGGGAGTACTTACAGCAGCTTGTGGATGCCGGGTGTGACCTGATTTTTACGACCAGTTATAATTATGGAACCGTTACGAAGGAGTTTGCAGAAAAATATCCCGGGATCGAGTTTTGTATGGCAACATGTGCGAATGCAAATGAAGAGCCCCTCTTAAAAAATTATCATACATTTATGGGGAAAATTTATCAGGGAAGATATACGGCGGGAGTGGCAGCCGGGATGAAAATGAAAGAACTGATCAAAGAAGGCGTGATTACAGGGCAACAGGCAAAGATCGGATATGTTGCAGCCTATCCTTATGCGGAGGTGATTTCCGGATATACGGCATTTTTGCTCGGAGTGAGATCGGTTGTACCGGATGCGGTGATGACAGTGCGTTATACCAATAAATGGAATGATTACCGGACGGAAAAAAAGGTATGCCAAAGACCTGATCGATGAGGGCTGTGTGATCATATCACAGCATTCGGATACCGCAGGCCCGGCTACCGCGTGTGAGGAAACTGCTGCGGGGATCCCGGTTTATCTGGTAAGTTATAACCAGAGTATGGAAGATGTGGCGCCGACCACTTATCTTACCGGATGCAAGATCAACTGGGAACCCTATATGATGGGAGCTGTGGATGCAGTTTTAAACGACCGTGTGATTGAGAAAAGTATCAAAGGAACTGTCAATGGAAATGATATTGGTGCCGGTTTTGAAGAAGACTGGGTGCAGATGTTAGAGTTAAATGAAATTACGGCTGCGGATGGCACAGTGGAAAAAATGCAGAAAGTGATCCGGCAGTTTGAGCAGGGGAAACTGGATGTGTTCCGGGGAGATTATGTCGGGGCAGATCCGGATGACCCGGACGATACTTATGATCTGAATCAGGGATATACGGAGAATGAGTTTGCGTCTGCACCTTCGTTTCATTATGTGCTGAAAGATGTGATCCGGATAGAAGAATAGGGGATTGTGAGGGAAAAAGTCCTGCGGATGCAGAGCATATCGTATTCGCAGGACAGTTTATATTTTTTTTATAAAATAATTAGCACTCACCTATTGTTATTGTGACGTTGGTTTTGTCTAGTTTCAATTTAGTCCCGTAACGCCCTATTTACAAGGACTTCACGGATTTTGAAAATTTGTAGCTGTTCATCAAAAATCGTCATTTTTCAGAAATTTGGTGTCAAAATTGGCGTCAGATAGCACACCAGAGAGAAAAATTAAATATTTTATAGACTACGGAACGTACACTTTTGGCGTTCCTTTTCTATTTCCAGTCGTTCAGAAATGAACGGCTTTTTTCATACCCAAAATCGAAAGGAGAAAGAGAAAATATGAATAAGCTAGTAAAGCGATTGCTGACAGGAACGCTTGCTTTTGCAACCATTCTCACGGCATTACCAGTGACGGCGGTTCATGCTTCCGGCAATCAATACTGGACAGAATCAGCAGAACGTGTCGGCTACATTGAACACGTTATGAATGATGGTTCTATCAAATCTACATTCAATGAGGGACACATGAAAGTTGAGGGCGAAACTGCCTACTGCGTGGATATCAACACCAGTTTTAAGAATGGATATAAAACACGTTCTGACGCAAGCACCCGCATGAGTAGCGATCAGATTGCGGACGTTGCTCTTTCCTTAGAGTACGTCAAGCAATATACCGCTTCTCATACGAACTTGAATTACAAACAGGGATACTTGCTGGAACAGTGTGTTGTCTGGCAGAGGTTGAGTGAACAGCTCGGCTGGCAGTGCGATAACGTCAGAGCTTCCTATAATGAAATCTCACAGGCAGTACAGAATGAAGTTTACGCTGGTGCGAAAGCATTTGTGAAAGCAAATAAGGGACGCTATGAATGTGGCGGTTACATTTATACTGGCGAAGGACAGGACATCGGACAGTTCTGGGCGAAGTTAAATGTAGGAAATGCAAAGGTCAAAAAGACTTCTTCCAATCCAACGGTCACAGATGGCAATGCCAACTATTCCTTTGAGGGTGCGACATTTGGTGTCTATTCTGATAAGGGCTGTAACAGCCAGCTTGCCACACTTACTGCCGATGGAAACGGCGATACCAAAAAAGTTGAGGTAAAAGCCGGAACAGTTTACATCAAAGAACTTTCCGCACCAAAAGGTTACAAGCTGGATTCTACTGTCCATGCCTTAAATGTGGAAGTTGGAAAAACAGCGACATTAACTGTTGCTGACACTCCAAAGGTCACAGAGGCTTTGATTGATTTATTCAAAATTGACATGGAAACAGGAAAATCTACTCCACAGGGAACTGCTTCTTTAGAGGGTGCAGAGTTCACATGGAGCTATTATGACGGATACTACAATGCAGATAATCTACCTGCAAAAGCTACCCGTACATGGACAACCAAAACCGTTGCCGAAAAAGACAGTGACGGAACTATCCATTATGTATCCAGACTTGCCGACAGCTACAAAGTATCCGGCGACAGCTTCTATACACAGGACGGTAAAAATGTATTGCCACTTGGTACACTCACTGTCACAGAAACAAAAGCACCAAACGGCTACTTATTAGATGGTGCATATATGCAGGCTGACGGAAGTTCCGAACAGATTAAGGGAACGTACCTTACACAGATTTCCGAAGATGGCGAACTTGCCGTACTTTCTGGAAGCAACCAGTATTCCGTATCTGACAAGGTTATCCGTGGCGGTGTGAAAATCCAGAAACGTGACCTTGAAACAAAGGATACCAAAGCACAGGGAAGTGCGACCTTACAGTACACAGAGTTCAATATCATTTCTTTAAATGACAGTCCTGTACTGGTTGTGGGAAAATTATACAACAAGAATGAAACCGTAAAGAAGATTCAGACAGGCATTGACGGAATTGCTTCTACTTCTGCCGACTTGCTCCCTTACGGAAATTACAGATTAGAAGAAAGCAAAGCACCAGAGGGCTACTTGACAGATGGTGCAAAGGCAATCGACTTTTCTATCACGGAAGATGGAAAAATCGTGGACTTGACCGACAAATCCCACTCTGTCTACAACCAGATTAAACGTGGCGATATTGAGGGTGTAAAAATCGGTGCAGGTACACACAAACGTCTTGCAGGTGTTCCATTCAGAATTACAAGCAAGACAACGGGAGAATCCCATATTGTAGTTACTGACAAAAACGGTCAGTTCTCTACTGCTTCAAGCTGGGCTTCCCACAAGGTCAATACCAATGCCGGAAAATCCAGTGAGGACGGTGTATGGTTTGGGACATCTGAACCAGACGACAGCAAAGGTGCATTACTCTATGATACCTATGTGATTGAGGAATTAAAGTGTGATTCCAACGCCGGATTTAAGCTGATTCCAGCCTTTGAGGTGGTCGTATCCAGAAATAAAGTGACCGTAGATTTAGGGACACTTACTGATGAATACGAAAAAGAAATCACAATCCATACCACAGCGACCGACAAGAAAACAGGCGAAAAAATGATTGTTGCCGGAAAAGACATCAAGATCGTGGACAAAGTCACACTTGATGGCTTGGAAGTTGGAACAAAATATAAACTTTCCGGCTGGCAGATGTTAAAGGAAGAAAACGCCGAACTTCTGATTGACGGGAAACGTGTAGACAGTAATTATACTTTCACTGCTGACAGTGAAAAAATGACGGTTGAGATTACTTACAGTTTTGATGGTTCAGCTCTTGGCGGTCAGAACCTTGTTACTTTTGAGGAATTGTACGATATAAGCAATCCGAAAGAGCCTGTCAAGGTTGCCGAACATAAAGACATCAACGATGATGGACAGACTGTTCTTATCACAGAACGTATCATCAAAATCCATACGACCGCTACGGACAAGAACGGCAAGAAAGAAATCGAAGCCGGAAAAGATGTAACGATTGTGGATAAAGTCACATTAGATGGTCTGGAAGTTGGAACAAAATACAAACTTTCCGGCTGGCAGATGTTAAAAGAGGAAAATGCAGAACTTCTGATTGATGGAAAGAAAGTATCCAATGATTATGAGTTTACAGCCGACAGTGAAAAAATGACGGTTGAGATTGCATTTACCTTTGATGGTTCTTCTCTTGGTGGAAAGAGCCTTGTCACATTTGAGGAATTATACGATATGACCAATCCAGACGAACCAAAGAAAGTGACAGAACATAAGGACATCACAGACGATGGACAGACTGTGACAATCAAGGAAGTGCCGGAAGTCCCAGACACACCAAAGGATACCGACACGCCGGATACACCATCTATGGTTACTAAGACAAGTGACAGCCCAAAAACAGGCGACAATACCAATATCTATGCTTATCTTGCCATGCTCGGTCTTTCCTGCGTAGGGCTTGGCGGTATGCTTTACTTCAAACGTCGTAAAAAGAAATCATAAGGCGGTAATGTAGCGGTTGGTAGAGCGTTCAAGGTCGCCACCCTTTTTACAACTTCACGCTCCCGTGAAGCTCTGATTTACGGGAGCGTGAAGTCCACTAGGGGCGTGGGGAGTGTAGCTCCCCACAAAGTACAGCAGGAAAGAAAATAAAACAGAAAGAAAAGAGGTCAATCATTTATGGAATTAAGATTTGTCGTACCAAACATGGAAAAGACATTCGGGAACTTGGAGTTTGCCGGAGAAAATACTACGGAACAGCAGAGAATCAACGGGCGTATGGCTGTCATTACCAGAAGCTACAACCTGTATTCCGATGTGCAGAGAGCTGATGATGTTGTCGTTGTGCTTCCTGCCAAAGCTGGTGAAAAACATTTTTCGCCGGAACAGAAAGTAAAACTTATCAACCCACGAATCACTACCGATGGTTATAAAATCGGGGAACGTGGATTTGTCAATTATATCCTGCTTGCAGACGATATGTTACCAGCAGAAAGTAAATAAGGGGGTATTCAGATTATGAGATTAGCAAATGGAATCGTCATTGATAAAGAAAAGACTTTTGGAGTGTTGAAGTTCTCCGCATTACGCCGTGAGGTTCATGTACAGAATGAAGATGGAACGGTCAGTGAAGAAATCAAGGAGCGTACTTACGATTTGAAGTGCAACACACAGGGACGCATGATACAGGTATCCGTTCCAGCGACTGTGCCGTTAAAGGACTATGACTACAACGCCGAAGTGGAACTTATCAATCCTGTTGCAGATACGGTAGCCAATGCGAATTACCGTGGTGCAGATGTGGACTGGTATGTAAAAGCAGACGATATTGTCTTGAAAAATAAAGGAAATACATCAAATCGTATTACGCAGAGTCAGAATCCTAAAATAAAGTAAAGTCTATAATTGTAACGTGATTTATGTAATGGTATAATTTTTTCATAAAATGAAAAAGGGGATTATTCATGAATTGCGTTACATTAGAATTAAAAGATAGTGATGGTACGATATATAAGGTTGATGAAAATATTGAATCATCGCAATTAATCATTAACGATGATGTTATATCCAATATTTGTAAAAAAATGAAAATTAAAACACTCAGCCAACTTTCGCTTAAACTCGGTGTTAATAATATGGCTTTAATAATTAAAGATTATACTTTGACAGATATTGTGTATATTGAAGAATTTTATGACATCAAATCTTATATTAGCATTTTTCAAACAAAAGATACTAATGTTCATATAACAGGGCAAACAATACAGACTTTACAAGCTGATTGTAAAAGTATACTTTTGGGTGAATGTCATATAGACAACTTACAGATAGGAATGTTTCATGTGATGGAAGAAACAAAGACTATATATAAAATGGACAAAATGGATTTGCGTGATGTCACTATTGTAAATTTAGATATTTATGCGGAATGTAAAGATATCAATATACAAAGATGTAATATTACTGAACTAAATAACATTGGAAATATGCTCAAAGATGTTACATCTACGGTATCAAGTTTGCATTTATGGCAAAACACTAATATTGGAAAAATGTCTATTATGAATGTTGTGGAGGAGTTTAAAATTGAGGATTCATCTATAAACAGATTATCGGCTCGTGCTAAATTGATTTATAGATAAATTGATAGTAACAGATTCAACTATTGAAAATTGTTACGAATTTAAAAAGGAAGATTTAAAAATCCTACTTATGATAGTTGGCAGTGGATTGAAAAATCAGCGGATAATGCTAAAGATTTAAAAAAGAGAGCAGACGCTAACTACCAAATGGCAAAGGCACTGTATTCAACAGAAAAAAAGGGTGATAAAATTGTAAGTAATTTATTTGATTTTTGTGCAGGTTATGGATATAAACCATTAAGAGTTATCAGAACTTCTGGGGTAATAGTGCTTCTAAATACTTTTATTCTTACAATTATAAAAGTTATAAGTATACTAAGCGTTAAAGCTATTCCAATAAATGCAACATCTATTTGTAAGGGATTTGAGGTGATTTGGAAAAACTTTTTAATCGCATTTGCTACGTTAGCAGGTCAAATTAGCTTTTTGATGGAAGATGGTTTACCTTATTGGCTATCAATAAT
>ENA-OQHF01000765-OQHF01000765.1-human-gut-metagenome-genome-assembly--contig:-NODE-765-length-18596-cov-6.832801_pt1 | contig 18596 bp, 13 predicted proteins | sample MGYA00242559_ERZ504709 | MGnify/ENA primary metagenome ERZ504709 (study PRJEB26092, sample SAMD00036203) | human gut metagenome | host: Homo sapiens | study: EMG produced TPA metagenomics assembly of... | reverse complement strand
TGAAAGCGGAAAAGCTCTATTATACAGCCCTGATCGCATATATCTGGTATGAAGCACCGGAGGAAGAACAGAATTTTTCCATGCTGATTGATCTGGTGGATGCCAGTGAAGCAAGGGAAGATGATGAAAATTTCAAAAATGCGGTTGACCTGCTGTTTGAGGAGCTGGAGCAGAAGAACCCGAACCACTTTGCAGTAAGGCAGTATAAGAAGTATAAACTTGCCGCAGGAAAGACAGCAAAATCAATTCTGATTAGCTGTGGTGCGAGGTTGGCACCATTTGACATCAAGGAGCTGCGTGACCTGACTGCTTATGATGAACTGGAGCTTGATACATTGGGGGAGAAAAAGACAGCACTGTTTGTCATTATCTCCGATACCGATGCGACATTCAATTTCATTGTAAGTATCATGTATTCGCAGTTATTCAATCTGCTTTGTGACAAGGCAGATGATGTATATAACGGGAGACTGCCGATTCACGTCCGGTGCTTACTGGACGAGTTTGCAAACATCGGGCAGATTCCACAGTTTGAGAAGCTGATTGCTACCATTCGTAGCAGGGAAATATCAGCTTCTATTATTTTGCAGTCAAAGTCACAGCTTAAGGCTCTGTACCGGGACAACGCTTCCACGATTGAAGGAAACTGCGACACAACCCTGTTTCTGGGAGGAAAAGAGAAAGATACTCTGAAAGACTTGGCAGAAATCCTTGGAAAAGAAACGATTGACCTTTATAATAACCTCGGATACGAGAGGTACGAGCCAGTCCTACGGTCTGAATTATCAAAAGACTGGAAAGGAGTTAATGAGTCAGGACGAGATTGCGGTCATGGATGGCAGCAAGTGTATCATGCAGCTTAGAGGTGTGAGACCATTTTTCTCAGATAAGTTTGATATAACGAAGCATAAGCAGTACCCACTGTTATCCGATTATGACAAAAAGAATGAATTTGACATTGAAAAATACGTGAAGAACCGCAACAGACTTCGTTTTAAGAGGAATGATGTGGTGGATGAGGTATGCGATGTCGGAGGAAATTGACTGAGTAACTTCTGGTCACAATGTCCAGAAGTGACTTTACAACTAAATATTGGAACTATTGTTATGGGAGTTTTTCTGAAAAATTACAAATCAGAACAGCTTCCTTTTTATTTATTTTTCAAGAAAAAGGAGACAAACAAATGGGCTTTTTTACAACATCAGTAACAGGACTTAAAACAGTAGTAACTGCAATCGGAGCAGGTGTAGGCGTGTGGGGAGTTATCAATCTTCTCGAAGGATATGGAAACGATAATCCCGGTGCAAAATCACAGGGTATCAAGCAGCTTATGAGTGGCGGTGGCATCATCATTGTGGCACAGACGGTAATTCCACAGCTTACCACACTGTTCTCATAATTCATGGGCGGGATCATTGATAAGATTACTGAATTCATAAAGGAACTGTTGCAGGGATGGGTGCTGACAAACTTTGAAACCATGTTTACCGATGTCAATGACAAGGTAGGCACGATTGCAGGGGAGGTCAGCAAAACTCCCAGCACTTGGAACTCCGGTATTTTTGATATGATAAAAACCCTGTCCGACAACGTGATGATTCCCATAGCGGGAATGATCATCAGCTTTGTACTCGTCTATGAGCTTATTTCCATGGTCATTGACAAAAATAACCTGCATGACTTCAATACAGCCATTTTTATCCGCTTTTTTATGAAAGCGTGTATTGCAGTCATGCTTCTTAGCAAGACTTTTGACATTGTAATGGCAGTATTTGATGTGGGAAGCCATATCGTAAATTCTGCCGCATCAGCGATTACCGGAAGTACCAGTATTGATGTTTCAAGTACGCTGCAGACGATGTTCAATGAGCAGTTTTCGGAGATGAGCATAGGCGAGCTGTTAGGACTGGGGATGGAGACCATGATCGTCAGTTTATGTATGAAAATCATGTCAGTCCTTATCACCGTCATTCTTTATGGGCGAATGATTGAAATATATCTTTATGTATCAGTAGCACCCGTTCCCTGTGCAACCGTAACCAACCGGGAATGGGGAACGATAGGAACTAATTATTTTAAGGGACTTTGTGCATTGGCATTTCAGGGATTTTTTATGATGGTGTGCGTCGCAATCTATGCGGTGCTGGTGGCAGGTGTGGCAGTAGCCGACAACCTGCATACGGCACTCTGGTCGGTGGCAGCATATACTGTGATTTTATGTTTTTCCCTGTTTAAGACAGGTTCGCTGTCAAAATCTATCTGGAATGCGCACTAAGGGAGGAACGACATGGCAATATCTGTGCAGGTGCCAAAAGATTTGTCCGGTATCAAGACAAAAGTGGCACTGAACTTGACAAAGAGACAGATCATCTGTTTCAGCGGTGCGGCAGTAGCCGGGATACCCTTGTATTTTTTAACCAAGGGACTGATCGGAACATCAGCCGCATCACTTCTTATGATGGGAGCAATGCTTCCGTTCTTCTTTTTTGCGATGTATGAGAAAAACGGGTTTCCGGCGGAGAAGATTTTGTATTTTATGCTCCGGCAGAAGATACTCACACCGGGCATAAGACCATACCGGTCAGAGAACTTATACAAGCAGTTGGAAGAAAAAGAAAAATTACGAAGGGAGGTTCGTTATCTTGAAGAAAAAGCAAAAGGCAGAACCGGAAAGCCGCAGAAAAAGCAGTTATAAAGGCAATAGCAGGAACAACAGTAAAAGTGGCGGTCTTACCTTTTCAGAAAAGAAGCGTCTTATACAGTTAAAGCATATTTTATCGGGAAAGAGCATTGAGAAAGAAAAGCCGACTACCGCACAAAGGACGATCACTTTTGAAAAGATGTTCCGTGACGGTATCTGTCAGGTCAGCCACCGTTATTATACAAAGATGGTGGAATTTTTTGATATAAACTATGAGCTTCTGGAAGTGGATGACCAGGCGGACATACTGGCACAGTACAGCAAGCTTATCAATTATTTTGATCCGTCTGTGAGGTTTGAACTGGTGCTTTTCAACAGGCAGGTCAACGAGCAGATGCTTACAGAACAGTTTGACATTCCGTGGCAGGAGGATGATTTTAACGACATCCGTGAGGAATACACGGAGATGTTAAAGAAGCAGGCGGCAAAGGGCAACAACGGTATCATCAAATCAAAATATCTGATTTTTGGTGTAGAAAGCAACGGCTACAAGGAAGCCAAGAGCCGCCTTAACAACATTGAAAAAGATGTAATACGGAACTTAAACAACATAGGAACCCTTGCGAGGGGACTGGACGGAAAGGAAAGACTGCGCATCCTGCATGAATATTTTAATCAGGATACCATGGAGCCTTTCCGTTTTTCATTTAAGGATTTGGCAGAATCCGGTAAGTCGGTCAAGGACTATATTGCACCGCCGGGATTTGATTTCCGCTATCCGAACCGCTTTAAGTCAGGGAATATGTATGGCTGTGTGTCCTATCTGGATATTATCGCACCGAAGTTTACGGACGAGCTGATCAAGCATCTTCTGGATATTGATGCTAATCTTACGATTTCCATGCACATGCAGACGGAAGATCCGGTAAAGGCAATCAAGAAGTTAAAAGCGGTCATTTCCAATATCCAGAAGATGAAGATTGAGGAGCAGAAAAAGGCAGTCCGAAGCGGTTACGATATGGATATTCTTCCAACAGACATCGTGACTTATGAAAAGGACACGCTGGAATTTCTCGATGATTTGAATACGAGCAACCAGAAGATGATCAACATGACATTCCTTATTACCTGTTATGGCAGAACCAAGCGGGAACTGGAGAGCTTAATGCAGAGAGTGTCCGGTATTATTCAGCAGGCAAACTGTGACCTCAGATGTTTACAGTATTTGCAGGAGCAGGGCCTTATGGCATCTGCACCGATTGGGTGCAATGAAACCGGAATTGAGCGTACTCTTTCCACAAAAAGCACCGCAATCTTAGTACCATTCTGCACGCAGGAATTATTTATGCCTGCTCCGGCAATCTATTACGGGTTAAATGCACTCAGCAACAACATGATCATGGCAGACCGCAAAAGGCTCCGTACACCAAACGGAGTTATCTTAGGAACACCCGGAAGTGGTAAGAGTTTTAGTGCAAAGCGTGAGATTTTAAGCTGTTTTCTTATCACAAAGGACGACATTATTATCTGCGATCCGGAGGGCGAGTATTTTGCACTTGTAGCTGCACTTCATGGACAGGTGGTAAAACTTGCCACCAATTCCAAAGACTATCTGAACCCTATGGATATTCAATTGAGCCATAAGGGGGATAAGGAAGCATTAAAACTGAAATCTGATTTTATCATAACATTATGTGACCTGATCGCAGGTGGCAAGGACGGTCTGGAGAACGATGAGAAAGGTATCATCGACGAATGTATCCGTCATATTTATGACAAGTATTTTGAAAATCCGGTGCCGGAAAATATGCCGCTGCTGGAAGATTTATATGATGCCCTGTTAGCACACAAAAATCCAAAGGCGGAGCGTATCGCAAACAGCCTTGTGCTGTATGTGCATGGTTCCCAGAATTACTTCAACCACCATACCAACGTAGACAGCGGCAATCGTATCATGTGCTTTGACATCAGAGATTTGGGAAACCAGTTGAAAGAGCTGGGTATGTTAATCGTGCAGGATGCGGTTTGGAACAGGGTATCGCAGAACAGGGAGCGAAAGATTGCTACCCGTTATTACTGTGATGAGTTCCACCTTCTTCTGAAGGAGAAGCAGACAGCTATTTATTCCGTGGAAATCTGGAAGCGTTTCAGAAAATGGGGCGGTATTCCGACAGGTTTGACGCAGAACGTGGGCGATTTTCTTCGTTCTGAGGAGATTGAAGGTATTTTGGGTAACAGCGATTTTGTGTATCTGTTAAATCAGAATGCCAAAGATCAGGCAATTCTCGCTGATAAGCTGGGACTTTCTGATAAGCAGCTTTCCTATGTCACCAACTCCGAGCCGGGAAGTGGTCTGATACTGTTTGACAATGTGGTAATTCCATTTGTAGACAAATATCCGACAGACACCAAGACTTACAGAATTATGAATACCAAGCCGGAGGAATCGGTGCAGAAGGAGGACGCAGTGTAAATGGCAGAAAAAAGACAGAAGAAGCAGGCGGCAAAGGCATTTGAAAAAGAGACATTTTCCAAGGATAAGGAAGTGACTGGAGTAAAACATATAGAACACAGGCAGGACAACACCTTTTCTGTGGAAAACCAGTTTAGTGCCAGCGAGAAGCCTGTGAGCAATCTGCCAAGGGATGCGAACCATGGCAGTCGTACAGGAAAAGCAACTTCTGGTCACAGCGTCCAGAAGTCAGAGTTTAATACTGGGACAGAATACAGGAAAAATAATAAGAAAAAATATTACCGACAGCAACAACAGGACACTTCTGGTCACAGCGTCCAGAAGTCGGAAGCCGAAGCGGAAAAGACATTCTTAAAGGAAAACAGCTTTATCAATGAGGAAAACGGTAATGCTACAAATTTCCATACAGAGGACGCAGACAGTTTTCAGGACAATTACCACGTTAGAAATACCTACCAACGGTCTGAGGAAAAAGGAAAATATCACAAAAGGCGTGTGCAGAGAGAACATGCACACAGAGAGCGTGCAAAGTCAGAAAATGCAAAGCAGTCCGATTATGGAGATCTTCAGACAAAGGACGCCACATTTTCGCAGGGGCAGGCGGACGAATTTACAGACCAAAAAGTACAGAAGGCTTTTGATAAGTCGGAAAAGAACCGCCGAAAGTTGCAGAAAGCAAAGGACAAGATGCCGACAAAGCGGCAGTATGAGATGAAGCGTGTCTTTGATGAACAGACCGGAAAAGCAAAGTATGTTGTGGTTCCGGTGGATGTGGAGAAGCCATTTAAACCGGATGGACTGGGAAAAACTGCGGTTCACAAGCTCCAGACCGAAAATATGTATTTTGTGCATCGCAAGATTGCAGAGACAGAAAAGGATAATTCTGCTGTGGAGGGCGCACACAAGACGGAACAGCGAGCCGAGGATATTTACCACTATATGAAGTATCACCGCAAGAGCAAGGCACAGAGAAAGCGTGACCGCTTAGAGCGATTGCACAAAAAACAGGTTACAGCGGATATGAAGCTGGAGTATGAGAAATTCATCAGTGAAAATCCACATCTAAAGGGCAACAGTCCAAAGAAGCAGTTGCAAAGGCAGCTACAGAAACAGCGCATCAAGCGTGAGTATGCCAAGGCAAGGCGGGTAAGAGCAGAAGCCAAGACTGCAAAGGAAACATTTACAAAGACAGCCAATGCTGCAACCGGGATTGCAAAGAAGTTACAGGAAATTGCCACGAAAAATAAAACACTGATTATCACAGTGGGTATTTTTGCACTTCTGCTCATTATGATCATGTCGGCACTATCAAGCTGCGGTTCCATGTTTACCGGAACTGTGACAACAACGATGGCAAGCACATATCTTAGCCTTCCGGCAGAGATTGATGCAGCAGATTTATCTTTTACAGAAAAGGAAATGGAGCTGCAAAATAAGATTGACCGGATTGAAACTGATTATCCGGGATATGATGAATACGATTATAACCTTGGTGCAATCGGGCATGATCCGTACACACTGATCAGTTATCTTTCCGCAGTCCATACGGAATTTACTGCCGCAGGAATAGAGAGTGAGATTCAGGAATTATTTGATGCCATGTATTCACTCACTACCGAGGAAGTAGAGGAAACACGGACAAGGACAGTCACAAAGACCGGAACCAGAATAGTAACAAATCCGGACGGGACTACCCGTACCGAGGAATACGAGTATGAGGAGGAAGAAGAATATACCGTAACAATTCTTCGTGTCACACTTACGGTCACACCGCTTGAGAGCATTGTAGCCGGACGCATGGACAGCGAACAGACGGAAATTTTTGGAGCCTATACGGAGACAAAAGGCGGCTTACAGGTCTTTGCTTCTCCGGTTGATTATTACTGGTATTACTATATCAGCAGTTATTATGGCTACCGGAAAAATCCAAACACCGGAGCCGAGGAGCTTCACAGGGGTGTGGATATAGCGGTGCCGACAGGAACGTTTGTATATGCGGCACATGATGGAACGGTAACAGAAGCAACTTACGATTCCTATTATGGAAATTATGTGGTGATTACGGACAGTAAGGGATATACCACAAAATATGCCCACATGGACAGCTTAAATGTGTCCGCAGGGCAGAGTGTAAAAAAAGGTGACAATATAGGCAAAAGCGGAAATACAGGAAGCAGTACCGGAAGCCACCTTCATATCGAATGTCTGTATAACGGGGAATATTATAACCCGTTATTTTATTTTGAAGCAGGAGAACAGACCATTTATGGAGAAACAACGGGCGGCACCGGAGGAGGAACCAGCAATGTGATACCGCCGGAATCCTATGATGATGCAACCGTACAGACGCTTATGCGTGAAGCAAACAGGTATCTGGGAATGCCATATACTTTTGGCGGCACAGCTCCGGCTAGTTTTGACTGTTCCGGTTTTGTATGCTGGGTATTTTCAAACAGTGGCGTACATAACCTGCCAAGAACCACAGCACAGGGCATTTATGACCAGTGTACTCCGGTATCAGCGGCAGATGCAAAGGCAGGGGACATTATATTTTTTACAGGAACCTATAATGCAGGACGTCCGGTTACACACGTTGGTATCTACTGTGGAAACGGTACGATGGTGCATTGCGGTGATCCAATTCAGTACACATCAATCAATACTTCTTACTGGCAGAGCCATTTCTATGGTTTTGGAAGATTGAATTAGCGAAGGGAGGAATTATTTTTGTCAGTAGAACGAATCAATTCACAGCTTAAAAAGGTCAGAGAGCAGATAGCACAGCTACAGGCAAAGGAAAAAGACCTTGCAGAACAGAAACAGATGGCGGAGGATGCCGAAGCCATGAAGATCATACGAAAATATAAAATCTCATCGGAGCGTTTGCAGATGTTAAACAAGCTCAGTGAGGATGAAGTCAGAAATTTATTACAGAAACGGGAACAGGAAAAGGAGGTTTCAATCAATGAAAAACAGGAAATTATCGGCTAGGGCGGTAGTGTCCCTTATGCTGTCGGCAATACTTTTTTGTATGCCGATTGGGGCATTTTTTGCCAACAGGACAAATACGATAGAGGTTCATGCGGAGGATACTGCCGAGCAGAAAACGGAAAGTGCAAGTGACGCAGAAAATACAGTTACACCCGGCAATGGCAGGGAAGAAAATTCAGGAACAGATACCGGAGAGGGAAAGATGGAAAATTCCACAGAAGGCACAACAGAAGATTCGTCTGAAGAAACACAGCCTGCCGCAAAATGCACCTGCAAAGAAAAGTGCAGCCAGTATGCGGTGGATGAAGATTGTGAGGTGTGTGCAAAGAACTATAAGGAATGTACCTATATCAATCCGAGCGTAAAAATCACAATCAATACACCTTCTGGGTGGCATAACGATACCACTAAGGTGATAGTCAAAGTAGAAGATACGATAGTTTCCGGTAATTTTACCGTTCAGACAGTAAAGGCGAAAGTCGGGCAGAATGGAAGCTGGACAGATATTACCGAGGATATGTACATAGAGATTTCCGAAAACAGCACTATTTATGTGCAGGTCACAGACCAGAAGGGCAAGACCTATGAGAAAAATCGCTATATCAAGTGCTTTGATTTTACGAAGCCTACCTTAAATGCGGCAGTCAGCGATGGTCTATTGAGTATTCAGGCACATGATACGGATTCCGGTATCAAGGCAATCTATGTCAATGGCTATGAGTTTACCGACCATACGAATGGTGCTTTGAATATCCGTCTGCAACAGTTTGATGCAGGATATCAGTATTTCACGATTTCAGCCATGGATAATGCAGGAAATACCTCAGAAATCTATAAAACAGCCAATCCGTATTACACCGATCCGGAAAACAAGGACAGCAATGAAAAAGATCCGGCACAGCAGCTCACGGTGGATGCGTCAGCAACCAAGCCTAGCTCTGCAACCGCACAGGTTACAGACCATACCAAGACAGACAGCAATGGAAATACTGTTTCCCAAACAGGCAGTGGAACAACTTCAAGCAGTACAGGAACATCAGCCAAGCAGTCCCCGAGTACGGGAGATACTTCTAAGGATACCGACCAGAGCAGTGACAGCCAGACTTCTGAAAAAGGCAAGGAATTTTATACAATCCAGACTGCATCAGAAAAGGTATTTTATCTGGTGATTGATCGTGACGGGGAAGATGAAAAGGTATATTTCCTTACCGAAGTCAGTGAAAATGACCTGTTAAATACCACAACGGATAACAGCGAGACACTTCCGAAAAATTCAGCAGCATTGGAATCTGCAATTCCTACCAAAGACAGTGCATTGTCAAATAATAATGCAGATACCACAGGAGAGAAAAAACAGGGAACGGAAAGTGTTGAGGGCAGTACCGAAGAAAGCACGGAGGATACAAGTAAGCCGAAAGAGGATACCGCAAAAGCAGATGGTTCCGGCTTTACATATATTTTAATAGGCATTGCTGCGGTAGCTGTGATCGGAGTGGTATATGTTGTGAAGTCTAAGAAGAAAAAGGAAAACTTCATTGATGAGGATGAAGATGAGGACGAGCTTGACGAGGACTATGATTATGAGGACGAGGACGAAGCCGAGCAGGATTCAGACGAAGCATTCTTAAATGGTGGCGATGATACGGAATCAGAGGACACAGGCGAGAATGACAGTGAAGATAACAGTGACAACGATAATGATGAAGAAAACGGGGAGGAATAGAGATGGAGCTTGTAATTGCAGAGAAGCCGAGCGTGGCACAGAGCATTGCGGCAGTTCTTGGTGCCACACAGCGTAAGGACGGTTATTTGGAAGGCAATGACTATCTGGTATCATGGTGCGTGGGACATCTGGTAGAACTGGTACAGCCGGAAAGCTATGAGGAAGCATGGAAGAAATGGAGCTATGAGAGCCTTCCAATCATTCCGCAGGAATGGCAGCATGAAGTGAAAAGTGATACAAAAGCACAGTATCAGATTTTGAAAAAGCTCATGCATGATGACAGGGTTGATGCCGTTGTATGTGCTACTGATGCCGGAAGGGAGGGTGAGCTGATCTTTCGCCTGACCTACAACATGGCAGGGTGCAGAAAACCGATGAAGCGGTTATGGATTTCTTCCATGGAGGAAAGTGCTATCCGTGACGGTTTCCATAATCTTCGCCCAGACAGCGACTATGATAACTTGTATCATTCGGCATTATGCAGGCAGGAAGCCGACTGGCTTGTGGGTATCAATGGCACTAGGCTTTTTACGGTATTGTATGGTGGCAAGGCATTAAAGGTCGGCAGAGTGCAGACACCGACACTTGCCATGCTGGTAGACCGTGAAAGTAAAATCATGAATTTCAAGAAAGAAGCCTATTATATGGCTCATATCATGGAAAATGGTCTGGATGCTGTATCGGAGCATATCAGTGATAAAACGGAAGCAGAGAGGATTGCAGGAGCCTGTGAAAACGGACAGGCTCTTGTCACTTCCGTGGTAAAGGAAGAAAAGTGGGTGGCACCGCCGAAGCTCTATGACCTTACCACACTCCAGAGGGATGCAAACCGTCTGTTTGGCTTTACTGCCAAGCAGACATTGGAATATACGCAGAGCCTTTATGAGAAAAAGTTAGTAACATATCCGAGAACAGACAGCCAGTACCTTTCCGATGACATGGAAGGTACTGCAAAAAATGTGATCGAAGCGATTTTCAATTCTCTGTTATTTGAGCAGAATATCATGTTCAATCCAGATATTAAAAGAATTTTGAACAGCAAGAAAGTTACGGACCACCATGCAATCATTCCGACCATGGAGATCATCAAACAGGACTTAAAGGTGATTCCTGAGAGTGAAATGAAGATCCTTTCATTATGTGCGAACCGTCTGCTGTGTGCAACCGGGGAGAAGCACATTTATAATTCCACAAAGGCAGAGCTTACCTGCAACGAGATTGTGTTTAAGGTATCCGGTAAGGAAGTATGGAAAAATGGATGGAAGGAATTTGATGATTTCTTCAAAAATTCCTATAAGACCACAGAGGATAAATCGGATGCCGAGGAAGAAAAGAAGCTGCCGGAGCTTCGTGAGGGCATGATGATTGCAGTGGAGCAGACAAAGGTTTCCGAGCATTTCACACAGCCACCGAAGCATTATACTGAAGATTCCCTTTTGTCGGCAATGGAGCGAGCCGGAGCAGAGGATATGGGTGATGAGGTGGAGAGAAAAGGGCTTGGCACACCTGCCACCAGAGCCGATATCATAGAAAAGTTGGTAAAAGACGGATTTGTGAAACGTGAGAAAAAGCAGATGATCCCGACAGAGGACGGAATGAAGCTGATCACGATACTTCCGGATGTAGTAAAATCTCCGAAACTGACCGCTGACTGGGAGAATAAGCTTACTCTTGTATCCAAAGGAGAAGTTGCTGCAGAACAGTTTATGTCAGGTATTGAAGCAATGGTAACTGATCTTGTAAAGACCTATCACAGCGTTAGTGATGAACATAAAGCCATGTTTGGCACAGGCAAGGGTGGACAAGAAGTGCTAGGCAAATGCCCGAAATGTGGTGCTGATGTAGTAAAAGGGAAATTTGGAGCGTACTGTACCGGAAAATGCGGTATGAATGTCGGAAAGGCACTTGGAGTAACACTTTCTGATTCGCAGGTAAAGAGCCTTTTAGGAGGAAAGAAGATACTTGTAAAAGGTTTGAAAGGCAAGAAAGGCAGCTATGATGCGTATCTAATTCCTGATAACATTGAAGAATTTTTTTACACGAAAGACGGCAAGAAAATCAAGGGATTCCAGTATAAGTTTAAGACGGAGTATCCAACGAGGAAAAAGAAACGAGGATAGAAAAGAGTTCGTGTTTGTGATACAATTATAATATAAATTTGTAAGGAATATTAGTAGGTAGGACTAAAGGGGTATTACTGCAAGTTGGTTTAATAGTTATAGCTGACATTATGCTTGAACTTTTTATTGATATTTTGCACAAGTGTATAGGTAATAGCATTAAAGAGAGGAGAATGGAATAATGAATCTTTTATCGAAACTTAATTCTAGTGCGAAAACAAAAACAATAGAGCCTAGAGAAATTTTTATGACATTACCTTCAAAAGCACCAGGTTATGGATATCCTAGAGATGTTCAAAGTGAAGTGTGGAAAAAGTGGTTTGATATAAGAAATGAGAAAAATGTAATTTTAAAAATGAATACTGGTAGCGGTAAAACAGTAGTTGGGTTGATTATGCTTCAGAGTTGTTTGAATGAAGAAAAGGGACCTGCTATATACGTAGTTCCTGATAATTATTTGGTTAAGCAAGTCATTGATGAAGCTAAGAGATTGGGAATTTCTGCAACAGTGGATAAAGATGATTATAACTATTCAAATTCAAAAGCAATTCTTGTTACCTCTATTCAGACTATTGTAAACGGTCATAGTTATTTCGGCATGAGAGAAGCCGGAAATTATCCTATAGGGAGCATTATTATTGATGATGTACATGCGTGCATGGATAAATAATTGACCAATTTATGATAAAAATTGATGCTGAAACGGATGCCTATAAGGAATTAATTGCTTTATTTAGTTCTTCATTAAAAGACTATAATCCAAAGAATTACATTGATGTTGTTGAAATGAAAGATTGTCGAAATAATATGCTTGTACCATATTGGGAATGGCAAAGACAGCAAGACAACATTTATAGAATATTAACGAAATATAATAATAGTGATAATACCTCAATATACTTTGGATTACCGTTGATAGAGAGATGTTTGGAAACCTGTGATTGTATAATTACTGCTTCTGCAATTGAAATATCTCCTAAAGGAATTGATTTAGATAAGATATCTAGTCTTGAAGAAGCAAGTAGGCGCATATATATGAGTGCAACTTTAGCTGATGATAGTGTGTTTGTTTCTGCATTAGGATTAGATACAGAAGATATGAAGAACATTATTACTCCGGAGAATGCTAATGATATGGGAGATAGATTAATTATTTTTCCCAAGTACGTAAATAGTGATATACCGGAAATTGAGATAAAGGAAAAAGTTGAGGAAACAGCTAAAAAGTATAATGTCGTGATACTTGTACCTTCTTTCTCTAGGGCAAAATTTTGGGATGAACAGGGGATGCGAACAGCTACAAAGGATAATATAGACGGAATAGTTAAAGCATTAAAAAGCGGTAAACATGTAGGAAAAATAATTTTTGTTAATAGATATGATGGAATTGATTTGCCAGGTGATGCTTGTAGAATGCTGGTTATTGATGGACTTCCCCCTTTAAATAGTATTAAGGATAGATATATTCAAAGTGTGGCTCCTCAGAGCACTATATTATTGAGGGAGCAAGTTCAAAGAATCGAACAAGGTATGGGACGTGGAGTTCGTTCTAATGACGATGAATGTTGTGTTGTTCTTATGGGTGACGAGCTTTCAGATGTTTTATCAAGAAATAAGGGAATAGATTATTTTAGTGCAGCAACGAGATGCCAATATGATCTTTCAAAGAAATTATGGGATTTATTAGTTAGTGAAACAGGTTCCAAGCCAACAATTGATCAGATATTTGAACTTGCAAATTATTCGTTAGAAAAAATGCAGAATGGGTTACAACCTGCAAGGAAAATTTAGCTGCTGTCAAGTATTCAACTGAGGCAAAGGTAGATGAAAAGATAGTTGCTCAGAGAAAAGCTTTTGAAAAAGCTATAAATATGCAATGGCTTGATGCTGCAAATGCTATTAAGATAGTTAAAGATAAAGAGAATGACAAAAAAACTAAGGGATATTTATGTCAGATTCAGGCTGAATATATAAATAAAATAGATTCAGCTCTTTCTCAAGAAATACTAAAAGTGGGTAAAAATTTAAGTGCAGCTATTCTGTCACCTCTTGCAGGCATACAGTATCAAAGAACAATTAATACAATTCCAGCAGGCACAATGCTATCAAGCACAAAATCTGACATTTGCTGGAAAACTTGGGTTAAATGAACTGTTAGTATATATAGACGGAGTTCTATCAAATTTATGTATAGGAAGTGAATATGAAAAGTTTGAGGAGGCACTAAATCAAATAGGAGTGGTTCTTGGCTTTGTAGTTCAAGACCTGACAAGGAAACTGGAAGGGTATGGACCTGATAATTTGTAGGGCAATTGACTCAAACAAATATTTGGTCATTGAATGTAAAACGGAGGCTACTACTCAAACGATAAAGAAAGATTATTGCAATCAATTATCAGGATCGGTTAATTGGTTTAAGGAGAATTATGTATACCCAAATGAGTGTACACCAATAATTGTTCACCCATCTAAATTTGTTGATGTGGTTGCATCTCCAGATGAAAATATGAGAGTGATGACCGAGGAAGAATTAACGTGTTTTAGAAAGAATATTCAGTGATTTCTATAGTGCTCTTTGTCATAATGGAAGTATTAGCGATATAAGCAAAATTAATGAATTATTGAGTATATATAAGCTTAGAAAAGACGATATTGTTAATAGGTATACGGTTAAGTTTGAACGGCAGAAATAAAAGGATAAATTATAGGGAATGAAAGCAATTAGCAATAGATTTTACGGAAAAGATATTGTACAATTTTGCTAATTCAAATTTGCTGGATAGTATCAATATAATAACTACAATTAAATAACACTACAGCGTTAGAGCGTATGGGAAAACCTGTACGCTCTTTTTTTATCAAAAATGGAGGAGAATCACATGGAAGAAACAAATGTAACAATGACAGCAGAGGAAATGCAGGGTGAGCCTGCGGCAAAGGAAAATGAGACAAAGGCGGAGAAGTTTATCCGTATTGGTGAGTACCGCATGAATAAGGCGGTGGATGCTATTGGCAGACTGGAGAATCTTGCAAATCGGGGTTCCTACGAATATACACAGGAACAGGTAGATGCTATGTTTCAGGCATTAGAGGGGAGGGTTGCGGAAGTTAAGGCGAGATTTACGCCTAAGAAAGCGGCTGAGAGTAAGACTTTCAGCTTTGGTACAACAGAATAGGAATGTAACGGGAAGTAAGGGAAAGGCAGTCATGTAGTGTATGTGGCTGCCTTTTTGTCGTATCTATGACAGGAAGGAGAACTGTGTGAGAAAATATGATTTTATATCGGCTCTGGCAAAAGAGACAGCAGCCGAGGTTGTCAAAAATCGTGAGGAATGGATGAAATACCTGACTACAGCGGCAAGGCTGTATAAGTATCCGTTCCGGGAACAGCTTTTGATCTATGCACAAAGACCGGACGCAACAGCGTGTGCTTCCATAGAACTGTGGAATGAGCGGATGCACTGCTGGGTAAACAAAGGGGCAAAGGGTATTGCACTTCTGGACGAGGACGAAGCACATGGCAAGCGTCTGAAATATGTTTTTGATGTTTCAGATGTCCATGCGGCAAGGAGAATCGGACGGTATCCGGAACTCTGGGAATTACATGAGGAACATAAGGAAGATGTAATTAAGCGTCTAGAGCAGACTTATGGTGCTACCGATGATAAGAAGCTGTTTGAAGAAAGACTTATTGAGATAGCTGAGAGGATTGCGGCAGATTATTATGAGGAATTGTTGCCGGATTTGCAGTACATGATCGAGGGCAGCTTCCTAGAAGGACTGGACGAGCAGAATGTCGGTATCCGTTTAAGAGATACTTTATCTGAGAGTATTTCTTTTACACTTTTATCTGCCTGCGGTGCAGATATGCAGGAGTATGGTTCGGAGTTTGCTTTCGATTTTATCCATGAATTTAATTCCATGAACACCCTTGCGGTACTTGGAGATGCAGCTAATGAACTTGCAAAACCGGTACTTTTAGAAATTGGAAGAACCATAAGGGCATATAACAGGAGCCACGAACAGGAACAAACAGAAAATTTAACGCAGAAAGGACTTGCAAATACTTCTGAAATAGACTACAATGCGTTAAAGCGTGAAAGCGAGAGCGGACATGAGGAATATAGTGACAACAATCCAAACAGCGTAGAAAGGGGCAATAGCGATGAATCTGACATACGAAAAGAACGGGGATTATCTGATCCCGACATTACAGGCGGACATTCAGCCGGAGGGAACCGTAACGAAGTACGGAATGATGAGGGAGACTTATCTGAAGGAGAACCACAGGGGCGTGTACTCAGCGTTTCTTCTGAAAGGGACATTGAAAGAACACCTACTGACAATCCAGAAGCAGGCAGAGGAGAGAATGGAGAAGCTGACAAGCCAGATGGCGGCAACCGAGGGAGTGACAGAACAGCTCAAGGAAACCGATCAGATGCTCTGGGTAGCGAAGATGAACAGCATTCGAAACCGAGCAGAGGAAGTGGTTCTGGGAGAACTGGTTTACAGTCTGTAGCAGACACAGATGATCTTCTCCGGGGAGAAGCACCGGAACCCACCTTTACACAACTCAGCCTGTTTCCTTCTTTTGAGGAGCAGGTCGGAACAGTCGCAGCAGCGGAAGCAAGTATGAAATATACCATGCCCGCTGCTTTTTCTTTGCCACAGAATGAGCTTGAAACCATTCTTCGCAGTGGTGGAGGAAAACAACACAGCAGAAAGCGTATCTTTGCAAAGTACACAGAGGGCAGAAATGCCGAGCAGATGGTGGATTTTCTGAAAAATGAGTACGGACAGACCGGAAAAGGTTTTGAAATCAATGGAAATCCCGTATCAGTGTGGTTCGATGAACATGGTATGAGTGTCGGCTATGGAACACAGGCAAAGGAAACACCACTTGTTACTATGAGTTGGGAAGAGGTAGAGAACCATATCCGCTCTATGATTGAAAATGGCACTTATATGAGTGCGAGTGAAGCATTTCTCGTGGATACGCAGGAGCGGAACCGTGTTGCTAATCAGATATTTTTCTTTCTTCGGGATGGCATGGATGAGATACCGGAAGAACTTGGATTAAAAGCCGGAAACTATCCGGAGAGTGAAGCAAAACTCATGGAACTTCTTTCTACCCATGAGGGCAGGGAACAGCTTAAAAATATTTTGGAAGATGCGGCAAACCGCCTTGCTTCTGGAGAAGCAGAATTAAAATGGCGGCATGTGAAATCACCGGAATATCTGTTATCGGAGATAGCAGACCTTGACAGAGAAAGGCTGGAATTTCCATTGCCAGATACTGTGGAAGTAGCACAGGAAGATTTTATTACACAGGATGAGATTGACTATGCACTAGGCAGGGGAAGCGGCTATGAGCATGGAGCTTTCCGCATCTATGAGTATTTCATGGAAGGACATGACCAGAAGGAAGCGGTAGCCTTTCTGAAAAAAGAATATGGCATTGGTGGTGGTTCCGGCGGACTGCCGGGTAATGATGATTCCCATAATGAACATGATGGAAAAGGTATCCGTCTGGAGAAAGGCAGTTATGGCAATCCGTATGCAAAAGTGCTTCTGAACTGGAATGTTGTAGAGAAAAGGCTTCGTGAGCTGATCAAAGAGGACAAATACTTATCTCCACAGGGAAAGGAAAACTATAAGGCTTACAAGGAAGAACAGGCAGAAAAAGCAAGACAGCGTGAGCTTTCTCGTCTGGAGCATGGACAGCGGTTAGAGTGTAAGAAAGACATTGATGCACTGATTGCTGAGAAATTCAATGGTTTTGTTCTTCCGAGGAATACCGCAGATGAGATCATAGATAAATATGGCATTGACTGTGTGGAATTTGTTCTTGCAAATACGGTTACGCATTTTGATTATGATGGTCGTTTTTCACGGAACAATAAGGACTGGGCAAAGGACATTGTTGCGGAAAATGAGTGGGAGAACAACGATCTGATTCTAAGCTCACATCCGGCAGTGCTGGACGGATTTACTAATCAGGCGAGAAGATATATCAATGTGATTCGGGAAAAAGAAAAGGAAGCACAGCAAAAGATCACGATTGATGGATATGAGTGTGTTCTGGTTGATGAGTGGGGCAGTGAAAAAGAGAAATATCTGCTTGGAAATGACATTGAGGACAGCAGTTTTTATTATGCACAGGTCAATGGGAAATCCTTTGAATACGACCATAAGCCGGAGCGTGGCGAGGTAGAAGATGATTATATCAATGCTTTGGCAGAGGAAGATATTGACAGGCACGAAGCAGAAGTGTTTTCACGCTTTGATGGGACGGATGGTATCGCTGAGCCGGATGAAACTGAGCCACAACAAGAATTTTCACAAGAGAAATCGCAGAAATTATCATGGCATGTGGTACATGATGCAGATGATGAATATGGAAATCCGACACAGTGGAGTGCCACCTTATCAGAGGGAGTATTTCTTTGGATTGATAAGGAAGTGGACGGATATGCTATTTATGATACGGCAGACACCACCCGTCCGGCATTGGAGACATTTTCGACTTTGCAGGAAGCATTGGACTGGGGGAATGAGCTTGCAGAAAGTGGCAGGGAAGCAGAGACGGAGTTCTCTGATGAAAGGGAACAGACCGAAGATGAACTGGACAACATAGACACGCAGGC
>ENA-OQHF01000763-OQHF01000763.1-human-gut-metagenome-genome-assembly--contig:-NODE-763-length-18614-cov-2.856494_pt1 | contig 18614 bp, 20 predicted proteins | sample MGYA00242559_ERZ504709 | MGnify/ENA primary metagenome ERZ504709 (study PRJEB26092, sample SAMD00036203) | human gut metagenome | host: Homo sapiens | study: EMG produced TPA metagenomics assembly of... | reverse complement strand
ACGTCATCTTTTTTAGAAAAGAATGTCCTCCGGCCGGATCTATCTTTCTCCGTAATGGGACGGATCACCCGGCAGGGAACGCCTGCTGCAATCACTCCCGCCGGAATATCGTGGGTAACCACACTTCCGGCGCCGATCACAGAACCCGCGCCGATGGTTACACCACCGCAGACCGTGGCATTTGTTCCGATCCATACATTTTCTTCCAGCGTGATGGGTCGCAGAAGTACCGATTCCCTGACTGCGCTGTCCCGGGTCAACCGCATGTCCGGAGCAGGCCAGACAGACGCCGGGCGCGATAAATGCACCCGCACCGATATTGACGGGTGAGGTATCCAGAATGACACAGTTATAATTGATGACTGTAAGTCCGTGGGTATGAATATTAAATCCGTAATCGCAGTGAAAATCTGGTTCAATGCCTGTCATCGGATGACAGGTTCCCAAAAGCTCCTGTAAGATTTCCCGCCGCTTCTGCTGTTCCTTCGGAGCTGTCCGGTTATATTCCCAGCAAAGCTGTTTTGCCCGGTTCTGTTCCTCTCCCGGGATATTTTCATAGCCACTGGCATAGGCCGCAGGGCGCTTCATAATGTCTATAACGTTCATGTTTTACGCTTCCTCGCTTTTTCTTTTCCCGAAAACCTCACAATTTACAGTAATGTCACCATTCTCCTGAATGATAATATTCTGCCAATGAAATGTATTTTCATTTCTTTCCACAAATCGCCATTTTCGATTGGGATTTTCCAGAACAGTTCCCGTCAATATTCCATTTTCCATGGTAAAACACAAATTTGTAAATTTACTCTTGCATGCATATACCATATCATAGCAATGGGTCTTTGAATTATATATTCTAAGTCCGACACCATACTCACCATCCGGCTGTGGAGAAGTCTCCCTCGTCGCTCTGGAAGGACATATGAACATATCTTCAATACCTATCCCGTTCAATACCCGTCTGAAGATCCACTCTCCTTTTAACTGGCGCTGCGGCCTGCTACGATCACCATCTATAAATTTATCTTTATAATCAAATTCCCAATCACCCAGCAATGGTGCAAACCAATCATATTCCTCCGGAATAGTTTCTTCCGATCGTCCATATAAAGCTTCTATAAAGCTATCCATATCTTTATACCTTCCCTATATCTGCGTCATATTAATCCTGCAATGATCGCCCTCACATCTTTTATCCCCGGAAGCAATCCTCGACCTGTTTCACAATCGTTTCATCCAGCCAGCCCTTCTTCGCCATATCCCACAGGATCTCACAGGCTTTTTCGTGAGACATGCCCTGTTTATAGGGACGGCTTTCCGTCAGTGCCTGATAGATATCTATGCATGCCATCATGCGCTCCTGTGTGTTCAGCTCTGCGGCAGTCTTGCCAAATGGATAACCGGTTCCGTCCAATCGTTCATGGTGAAATGCCGCCCAGTCACGGATCTCGTCAAAATCATCTACGCCTGACAGAATATAATAGGTATATGCCGCATGATGTTTCATCACAGCAAATTCGTCCTCCGTAAGCCTTCCCGGCTTCTCCAGGATCTCATTACCTACCGCCACTTTTCCGATATCATGTAAAGCGCCCGCCAGGTACATTTTCTGCACGGTCTCTTCATCAAAGCCCATATAGCGGCTTAGGCGCTCCGCATCCTCCGCCACACCAATGGAATGGGTGCTGGTAAAGGGTGACTTGTAATCAACGATCTGTGCAAAAAAACGGGCCAGTTCCTTGATCTGTGCGAAGCTTAGCTCCTGTTTGATGCGGGGGATTTTCTCCCACAAATTTTTCTCAAAGCTATCCTCTCCCAGCGTCAGAAAATGCGGCAGGGAAAACGCCTGTAAGAAAGCATCCACACATTCCTTATCCACAACGGTTCCTTCATTTTTGTGAAGATATCCACAAGCTTTATTGAAAATATCCTCCGTGAAGCCCTTTGCACCGTATGCCCGGTCCAACAGATCGCTTAAATGAATGATGCGAGAAAAAAGCGGAATCTCTTCCCATGTTTTTCCAAACGGTCCACTCCCATTGGCATTTTCATGGTGATACAGAATTACATTCTTCACATCCGTATGGAAGGGAAGTCTCTGTATATTTTTTTCACCCAGGGTACAGTGAATTCCTACCTGAGAAGCTTGCGGAACATTTGCAACATCCTTATGTAATTCTTCCTGAATATACTGTGTCAGTGCATTATCATGAAGCAGGGCACATGCTGCCAGATCCTGCAGGCTCTCATCGCTGATCCCCAGCTGCTCTGCCATGCAGACACTCATGTATGCCACACGCTTCGCATGTTTGTCAGACACATGTACCAGTTCTGCCTCCACACAGTCCAAAGCATACGAACAGGCTGACAGTAATCCTAAAACATCCAGTAACATTTCTATTTCTCTCCAATCTATTTATAACACACCTATTATGACAATGATTTATGTGAAAAGCAAGCATATCCCAGATAATAAATTATATCAAAAAGGAGCATCTCCCGGTACTGCAGAGTTGCTCCTTCTTACTGTCCATTGATCGGATTATGTTAGCTATTGATCCTCTTAATTACTTCTTCCATTACAGGCATCGCAGGTATTGCTCCTTCTCTCTCAACACATAGGGAAGCCACCGCATTTCCAAAGCGGACACATTCTATCATTTCCTGTAAAGAATATTCTTCTATACGCTTACCGGATTCACAAATCTTATATAAAAAGCCTCCCATAAAAGAATCTCCGGCACCGGTGGTATCCACAACTTTGCTGGAATAACCTGAAACATATGCTTCCTGCTGATCCTGCAGATATACAAACGATCCTTTTTCTCCTAAAGTAATGAGTACTATTTTTGCGCCATACTCTGTTATGGTCTCTGCTGCTTTCCGAACATCCGTACAACCTGTTAATAGCTCAATCTCTTCTTCTGATACTTTAACGATATCTGCATATTCTAAAATACTTCTCATCCATTTACAGGCTTCTTCCTGTGAATCCCATAAACTGGCTCTGTAATTCGGATCATAAGAAATAATTGTTCCATTATTTTTCGCAGCTTTTAATGCAATAAACTCTGCATTTCTGGATAGTTCATCTGTTAACGACAAAGAGCCTACATGAAGAATACGGCTTTGGCAGATGATATCTTTCCGTATTTCCTCAGCCTTCAGACCGATATCTGCTCCGGGTTTTCTAGCAAACGCAAAATTTCGTTCTCCGTTATCTGCCAGTTTAACAAAAGCAAGTGTTGTAAAATAGTCTGCATCACTTATTAATCCTTCGGTTGAAACACCGCATTTATCCAAGGTTTCCTTTAAGAAATCCCCCAGGAAATCTTCTCCTATTTTTCCGATAAATGCTGTCTGGGCACCCAGCCGTTGTGCCGCAACCACAACATTAGCAGGTGCGCCTCCCGGATTTTGTGTATAAGACAATGTTTGTCTTTCACTCTCTTTTTTCCCGGTAAAATCAATCAATATCTCTCCCAGAGAGGTAATATCATAATGCCGTTTTGTCCTATATTTTATATCTACGCCTATATTTCCTTGTGGGTATAATTTTCCTGTATAGCGATACAAACCATGCTCCCACAATAATGTAAATGTATTTCCGTCTATGAGGATATCAATATCTGTTTCTTTTTCCATCATTTCACAGGGCACAGTCCGTATACCATATCTGGAAGCTCTGTCTGCCCGGTTATAATTCACGGTCATTTCTTTATTTGAAGAATCAAAGCATATTGTCACTGTATGTCTATCTGTATCATATAGATCAATACACAACAACTCTCCATCTCCCGGCAGCTTTCCCTTCAGTTCTACCATAACCGGCTCACTTTGCGGTGGTATGTTTTCACCGGTCCAATGTTTTTCCAATGTTCTGCTGAAGAGCTTCATCTCAGCTTTCACTTTATCAGCCACTTTTGCGCACAAGCGCCTGTTATCATCTAAATACCACACTCGTGATACATCCAGTATTCCACGATACCCCTCCTCGGACCGAAATCCCGGATCCAGGGCATCCACAACCAGCCGCCCAGCCAGGCAACAGACCGTATTTCCCCATGCAATACCGGATATGTCTGTGCTGCATAATAATGAGTTCCAAGATCCAAAGTTCCGCTTATCTCTTTATGGAATTCACATTTGTCAAAATCCACCTGTCCGGACAGATACAGCGTCGTTACACTGTCTTTTTCATACATCGGCGAAGTTGTCAAAAACCAGACATCATCAAGGCAGAAGGCATCCGGACATTCAAACATTCTGCCCTCACCGGGCTCTGCTTCGTACAAAATTCCGCTATACGCCCAATGGTACAGATCGGTAGAAGAGAACAGATAAATTCTTCCGCAGCTGTCCGGATGTTCAATTCTTCCGGTGGATCCTCCACAGATCATTCTCCATTTCCCTTGTGCAAAAAACACCTTGGGATCTCGAAAATCTCTTCCTCCCTTTTCCGGGACTTCTTTTATCAGCGGGTTTTCTTCTGCCTTTACGAAATGTATCCCATCCTTCGACACTGCCAGATTTTGCGTCTCAAAAATACCGGTTTCATCTTCCGTTCTTCCTGTATAAAATAAAAATAGCTGATCATCATGTACAACAACCGATCCGGAAAAACATCCGCCGTTTTTATCGTTATCATAGGGCATGTCGGGGACCAGTGCCGGTTCCAATTCTTCCCAGTGTATCAGGTCCCGGCTTACCGCATGCCCCCAGTGCATACTGTCCCAGTTATCATGGTACGGATTATACTGATAAAATAAATGATATTGTCCTTTAAAAAACACCAAGCCATTAGGATCATTGATCCAGCCTTTCTGTGGTGTAAAATGTAGGGATGGCCTTACGATATCTCTCATTTTCTTATCCTTTCACTGCTCCTGCAGTCATACCACTTATAATATACTTCTGCAAAATGACATAAAATACCAATTCAGGAAGCATGATCATCAGACTCGCTGCAATGATCCCACTGTAATCCATGGAATATTGTCCTTTAAACATAGATGTCATTAATGACACGGTGTTTAAGGCATTATCCTGAATAAAGGTTGATGCAAACGGGAACTCATTGTAAATATAAACTGCATTAAAAATAATGATCGTCACGAACGTGGGTTTCATAACCGGAATCACCACTTTGGTACACAGCTTAAATAGATTGCAGCCGTCGATAATTGCTGCTTCTTCCAATTCTCCGGGGATATCTCTCAAAAATCCGGTAAACAGCAAGGTATTGAACGAGATGTTCACTGCAACATACGGCAGGATCAGTCCCAAACGGGTTCCAAGAATTCCCATCAATGAATCAATCCGATATACCGGAAACAGTAGTACATAAATAGGGATGCCAATCCCGATCAGCAGGAAAAGATACAATGTTTCCGATGCCTTATGGTTCCGAAAAACCATTCTGGCAATTGCGAACGAACTCATAAAAGTAAATAAAATGCTGAAAAAGTAGATATTACTACCAGTAAAATCGTGTTAAAATACATTTTGGAAAAATCAATAGTATCGATCGCACGCTGATAATTTTTCAAAGCTTATTGTCTGCGGCAAAGAAAGCGGACTGTTGACAATCTCATTATTTGTCTTTAATGAAAGCAACATAGCCCACAGTATGGGCATGACCAAAAGAATAATCAATCCCAGCAGACATATGTAAAAAATGACTTTTTTTATCGATATTCTCTTGTTTCTCATGTTTAACTCCTTTGCTTCCTCGTTGTGATCTTAATATAGGAAAACGAGCCCAGAATTGAAAGTAACAGAATTGCAACCGCAATTGCCATTCCATATCCATACCTTCTGGATGTAAATACTGTAAAATACATATATGAGGTAAGCAGCTCCGACTGATGAGCAGGTCCTCCGCCTGTCATCTGATATACCAGTTCATATATTTTAAATACGCCTGTTACCACCAGAACAATATTAATAATAAAGGTCTCTTTCAGCATAGGAATTGTCACATAAAACAAGCGTTGTAACAAATTGGCTCCATCAATATCGCAAGCTTCGTAAATATCTCCCGGTATTGCTTTGATTCCGGATAAAAAAATAGTTCCATGGAAACCCAGTACCTGCCATGTGAATACGATCGCCAATGACAATGGAGACCATTTCGTTCCACCGATCCATTCAATAGCAAGCATATCCAGTCCTATTTTGTGCAATACACTATTTACCAGCCCATAATTAGGATTCAGGATATATCCCCAGATAATTCCTATGATAATAGGCGCTATTACATAGGGAGCAAAAATCACCATTTTAAAAAATGCGTTCCCATGAAAGTTCTTGTTCATCAATAATGCTGCCATAAAAGATCCAACGATCAGGAATATCACACTGAATAACAATACTAAAAATGTATTTTTCAATGCGATCAGAAATAGCTTATCATGGAACATCGCAACATAGTTTTTTATTCCCACAAAGGATGCTTTTCCAAGACCACTGTAGTCTGTAAAGCTATAATAAAATGCGATAAACACAGGAATAATAATAAATACTGCATAAATCATAAGAGTCGGAAGCAGCATAATGATTTTTGCTTTCTTTGTACTCAACCAATACATAGCTTTCTCCCTTTCCGTTCTATAGAAAAGAGCGGTATTACTTAATTTCATACCGCTCTTTTGATTTTATCTTTCGGCACTCTGTAAATTTTCTACATAATCAGCTGCTTCTTCCGGTGTGTAAACGCCGGTCATAACACCAAAGGTAGCATCAAAATATCCATATGCCACATTGGACGAAAGTGAATTAAACGGCTCCGTTACTGCTTTCCAATCATCATTTAATGCTGTGATCATCGTGGAAAGTACAGGATGTTGGCTCTCATCAATCTGTCCATTATATGTAGAGCATGGTAATGCCGCGGTATCCTCGGCAATGATCCTGGTTCCCTCTTCGCCGTAATAGAACTGCCAGAACTGCATAATTGCATCTAACAATACAGGATCTTCTGCTGCCTTTGAAGATACTACATAAACACCGCCGGATGCCTTGATTCCGATCTGCTGCTCATACTGGCTGTCGGAAAAGGTAGGTCCCCAGAAAAATCCGATTTTAGAAGCCATATCACTTCCCTCAAAATCACCGATATCCCATGCTCCGGAATTGAACATTGCTGCATTTCCACCCAGGAACTGCTCTTTTGCTTCAAAATATCCAATATTGGAAATGTCCTTTGTAAAAGTTCCTTTTTCACGCATTTCTTCTACTTTTTCAAAATAGTGAATGAAGTCTTCGTTATTCCAGGAAATGCTTCCGTCCCTCAGGCCGTCAAGCTTTTCAAAGAATCCATATCTTGCCAGCATTGTCTCAAATGCCCAGATACTGTAATTATCCTGCGCCCCCACGGTCAGCGGTGTGATTCCGGCTGCATTCAGCTTATCTACCGCATCCAGGAACTCTTCATAAGTAACAGGCACTTCTTCGATTCCTGCCTGCTGGAAGAGATCTTTGTTATAATAAAATCCTACCATCATAACTTCGCTGGGCATTCCCACATCTTTGCCGTCAACGGTACATGCATGCACCAGTCCGGGAAGAAGGCTGTCATTGATACCATACTGATCCAATGCATCCGTCAGATCATATAAATACCCATTCTGTGCAAACTCCTTTGCGGTTGCCTGCTCCAGCCAAAATACATCCGGAAGCTTATTTTCTCCTGCCAGTAAAGTCATCTGCGTATTATGCTCGGACACTTCTTTGCCCGTAATATCAATTTTAATCCCCGGATGACTTTCTTCAAAAGCAGTAATAATCTTCTGCAGATGCGGCTCCTGTGCCTGAATATCAGCAACATGCTCTGCAAACTGGATCGTGATCTCTCCGGACCCATCTGCAGTCGTAGAGCTCTGCGCAGTCTCTGCACCATCTGTAGTTCCTTCTGCATTTCCGCATCCTGCCATTGTAAACAGCATAGCGGCTGCACAAGTAAGTGCCATCATTTTTCTCCAATACTTTTTCATCATAATTGTACCCTCCTTATTCTTGTACATGAATATCATCTAACGTCCCATACAGGACGTCAATATGTTTGCACATTTTCCCATTCTCTTCCTTCTGACTGTAAATACCCCATGCTTTTCCACAGATGAAGAAACTGGACATTTCGCCTTCTATTGCAGGATGGAATGACAAGGTTCCGCGATACATATCACTTTGCAGTCCCAATAATGCATTCAGCACTCCCCAGCTTGCCATTGCTCTGCAATAATGATGACCGGACTCGATCTCACTGAACGGATTCCTCTTGTATCCGTCATAACGATCCCGAATTGACTTTACCACCGTCAGACCTTCCTCTACACAACCTGAATAAATCAGATTAACGGCTACTTCATACTCTACTCCTGTCCACACCTCTCCGGCATAGGATAACGGGAATTTAGGTCTGCCGCCTTTCGGCCAGGTAGCTACTACCATTCCATGCTCTTCATTGATTGCATATGCTCTGTGTACACTGTCCGTATGATAAAAATCCGTTTTATAATTATACTTGAATACGGATTCCATAGCAGATTTTACATGCTCTTTCGGTAAAATTTCCCCGATTCCGGCCATATATGCCAGGAACTGTCCGAGAAGCTGATCTGACAGGCAGCCTTTTCCGAATTGATACTTATATTTATCAATCTCCTTCTGTACCTGAATATAATATTCCCCGTCCAAACATCAGTTGGTCGGCTCTTGCAGCTCCCTTTTCGTAAGCATCTGCGTATAGCTGGTGATGTTCTTCGTCTCCTACGATCTCAGCCATCTCTTCACAGCATTTCAATGCTGCCAGGAAAATACTGTCCGTCATGGGATTCGGTCCGTAAAATTCAATATCATAGGTTGTATTCTGCTGACCGTCCAGTACATCATCTCCATCCAGATCCCATTGTTTCAAGGCATATTCCATTGCCAGCACTACTTTGGGCCAAATGGTCTTCAAAAATTCCACATCCCAAGATTCTTGAAATCCCGGTAGACACGAACAACACTTCCAAGTTCTCCATCACAGGCCGGAACCATTGCATACCGTTCCTGATCAAATACGGAAAACATTCGTGTAGACATGCATCCTGTCTCATCTGTTTCTCTCAAAAATTCTACATACGCATAGCTTTTTTCAAGATCCGGGAACAGAAAAGCAACCGTCTGTGCATAATTCCATACATGAGGCACACTACCGTAACCGCAGCCTATGTAGTCACGTATTCCTTCAAATCCGGCAAAGGTTCCGTCTTCCAGCCGGAAACATAAATTACTTCGAAGATTCGTAATGTTTGCAGTCAGAGCATCAATCACATAATAAGGTAATGTAGTCTTATGGAACATCGCATCGGCAAATTTTCTGCTGTCTGATTCCAGTCGTTCCTTATTATGGTATACATATTTTGCTACATCCCATGCATCTGTAAATTTTGTTGCATAGTAATTTCTCACTGTTCCGTATTCACCGCGCTGGAATTTCTCGTAGTCCTCATCAAATTCGATCCATGCCTTTACTCTGTTAGGGAAATACCATGTAATGACAAATTCAAAAGTTCTTTCTTCTCCCGGCTGAAGTTCTTCCCAGGCTCCGATGGATCCGATCTTTTCTCTTCTTTTCAGGAAACTGAAATTATGAAATTGTGCAAATTCACACCCCACACTGTCAGATACGGTCTCTTTTTCCAATTGTCCATCACTGGTAAAGTCATCCCAGAAATCCTGTATCCCATCCACCCATTCGCCGTCAAACCATTGTGTTTTATAGGTTACATTGGATCCACTGGTCAGAATCGCCATGTTCCCATACCGTAAATGATCCTCTTTCAAATGTTCGGGTGAATAATACAATCCCTTCACATCATCAAATTCCCGATATTCATTTTTTACGCTGTCGGCCAGCTTCAGGTTCTCAATAACATCATATCCTTCAAAACCAGATGCATTGGGAAGTGTGCCTACCAGGCTTACTTTGGTCGGACAGTCTGCAATATTTTTCACCGTGTACCGGATAATTGCACAGGGAATACTGGAATCATCTGTATTTAAAGGAATAAACGGTGTATATGCTTCCATTGACACTTTTACGGGCAATTCGGAATCTTTGAAATTCACCCTTGCAAAAGGATATTCACAGATCAGTTCCGAATCTTCCATTCTTGGCAGATTTACTAATTCAGCCTGAAGGTATCCGTGCGAGCTGGTATATGGCGGAACCATTCTCGATTCCAGAATTTTCGATATAGGTTTTTCCAGTTCTTTGTTTTCCGTACGGATTGCAAAAAGGAAAGGGGAAATTTCGTATTTTTGGAAGGCCAGTTAAAGATTTCCCAGTCGAGGAACTTTCCTCTTGAATTTACAGAGAAATTACCTGTTCCGATTCCACCCAGCAGAAAACGGACTTCCGTTGCATCCCGCTTAAAGACCCGCGGTGTTCTGTCAAATAATTTCTCTTTTGAAAATGTCTTTTTCATCTTCTCCTCCTTTTGGTTGTTCGGTTGTTCGAATAACTTGTTTTATTTTTTAACTCCCTGCTTTTGCAGAGAGTTTTTTTATTTAATCTTGTTTGTTCGAATAACTTATGCTATGATATTAGCATAACGAAAATATATTGTCAATCATTTTTCAAAATATGGGGGATTTTATGAATACCAGAACACCAAAATACATGCTTATAAAAAATGAATTTGTCCAGAAAATCGAAAGCGGATATTATCGTCCCGGCGATCTCATCCCTTCCGATAATGAATTAATGCGTACTTTAAATGTAAGTAAGAGCACTATTACACAAGCCCTGAAATGTCTGGAATCTGAAGGATATATTATACGGCAGCAAGGAAAAGGCACTTTTGTAGCAGACCGCTCCAAAGATAAAATAAACCTTTCTATTTATTTATGTCCTATGGAAGATAATGAAAAACATTTTTGGATTTCTCTGATCGATCAGTTTAATCTGACATCTTCCGGTTTTTTCGTAACACCGACTTTTCTCACCAACGATAAGGCTCCTCTGCGTGACTCGCTGTTGCAGAGCTTTACCAGTGGAAATGCACCGGATATTCTGTCCCTGGACGGTCCTGATGTCCCCTATTGGGCATATATGAATTCTCTGCTGCCATTTGATGGATATATGGATTCGTCTTTCCTATCCTCTTTTCTGTCTCCCATTGTGACACAGGGAACCTATCAGGGAAAACTATATCATCTGGGTTATACGGAATCCACTTTATGTATTCTGTATAACAAGGAGTTGTTCCATTCCCTTGGTATCCGCATTCCGACTTCTGCGGAAGATGCCTGGAGCTGGGATGAGTTTCTGAATGTCTGCCATAGAATACAGACCAAAACCTCTTTTCCCTATCCTTTGCTTATGGACTCCGGACGCGGTCTTTCTCCAAAATCCGGAGAATGGAACAGCTACGCAGGATTGCCATTTATCGTACAGAACAATGGTAGTTTTTTTAACGATACGCTGACGGCAACCTCTGGATATATTAACTCTCCGGCTTCCGTCGCTGCTATGAATTGGCTGGGCGAATTATTTCATAAATATCATTATACCCACGTGGAGGATCTCAGTGCCGATTTTCCTGAAAACTTTGCCATGAGTCTTTCCCTGCCCAGTGCTTATTTTCAATCACAGAAAAGGAATAGCAATATCGGCATAATTCCTCTTCCCCATGGTATAAAAGCAGCTTCTCCCCACGGAAGCTGGGGATTATGCATGTCCAGACAGACACAATATCCCAGGGAATGTTGTGAATTTATCCGTTATGTTTTCAGTCTGCAGAACCAGTTGAAGATCAGTCAGTTAACGGGTATTCCTGTTTTAAAAGAGATTTATGACGTAATGGACAGCTTTCAGGCTGGTTCCGGCAACAGCAATATTTTATTTTCACAATTACGGAATACCTCTTTTACCAGACCGCAGACCCCCGCATATCCTTTCTTCAGTAAGCAGTTTTCCTATGCGTTTTATAATATTGCCATGGGTGCTGATGCACAAGAAGAAATGAATCACCTGGCGCAGCAGGTAGACGATCATCTTTACCGGCATAATTACTATCAGCAAAGCTAATAATTTAGGCTAAGGATAAATAAATTCATTTACCCTTAGCCTATTTCCTTAAATATACAATTTTGACATTTCCTCTTCCAGTCCCCACCGCTTACAGTTCTCTGCCAGCTCCGCCAGCGAATATCTGAAATAATCCATGGGCTGTTCCTTCGTGATCTCTACTGCAAAACGAAGATTTTTATAAGTGTTCTTCATTCCCCAGATCACATCCTCCCAGGGGGTTCCCTCCGGGATTCCTTTCACGCTTTCATCTGCATAGACCACATTTTTGGCTCCCGCCTGATACAGAAGATCGAAATAGGCTTTCATTTCCACTTCGTTCAGCTTCTCGTGAATAAAAATAAGCCCTTCTCCGTATCCCGTAAATGATGCCTTGCCAAGATACCGGCACAGCATCTGCTTTAGCATCTTTTCCGCACAGGTATAGTCGCTGACTCTTCCCAATACGATCGGAGAAAAACCAATAGAATTAGCCGGAAGAGCGTAAAGCATGCCTTCGCACTCTTTTCCGGCTGTTATCATTTTCCCTGTTTTCTCAAAAATCACCAGGGATTTCTCATCATATTTTACTTTCTGCTTATAATCATAGATCTTAATGTCTGCACAAAGCTCTGAAGGGGTAAACTTTTCCATCCCGGTACCTCCGTTCGTTTCCGGAAATAAGTATACCTCTTTTGCCCTGTCAGTTCAATCCGATTCTTTTACCGAGAAATCCGAATCTCTTCTACAAAGAAATTCGTGCGATAGAGATAGCACAGTTCCTTCTCTGTGATGTAAAAGCCGTAATCGGCATTAAAATTTTCTTCGTTTTCTTCTTCAATAGAGCCTGCTGCCCGGATCTCGTCCCAGGTCTTCCCCAAAACTTCTTCCGGAGTGACTTCTTCGCCGGTGGCAACGGAGATCGTCACGGGTATGTAATAGGATAATGGATGCGCTGCTCCTGCATAATAAACCGTGTCATTAAAATGTAGGCTGACATACTCGTCATCCGCTAAAGTAATGCCATTGAATACCAGATAATTGTCATCATACCGCTGTCCCTCGGAAAGAGTTTCATCCACTAACTCATACGCTCCGGTGTGATTCTCCCCTTCCTCCTCATACTGGGTTCTGTAATTCTCATACATCTGCTGCAGATAATCATTCACTTTGGCATACTTCTCATCGGAAAAAAAGAACTCATCCATTTCGTAGTAATAGGTCTTTTTCTCATCGTCATTGTAGAAGTCTTTCACAGTGTTGGAACATTCCCCGTAGTCTTCCCAAGAGAGCCACGCGTCCTCATCTTCGTAGGAAGGTCCTGTTGTGGATGCTGTAGTGTCAGAAACAGTCTCCGTAGATACTGTCGCTTCCACGGACTCACCAGTCTCTGAAGTGCTCTCTTCCGTTACCGCAGCCTCTGCGGATCCGATAACCTCAGAACTACTGCTCCCTCCCACCGGATCACTCCCCTGTGCTCCGCAGGCAGACAGCCCCAGTGCCATAACTCCTGTGATAACTATTAATTTGCCCCTCATTTTGTATCTCTCCTTATGTATTTATTGTAACCGAACGCTTCCCCCGTCCATTACAAGCATAAGCTTAACATATTATAATATCATAGTTGCATCACGTGCAACTCTTCCGATTTATTATTCAATTATCATTTCATAAAAAACGCAGAAATGTATAAACATGAATTACACATCCACGCGTTTTTTCCGGTAATAATTCTCAGGCCTCTTGGGATTTTTCTTTTCCCTCAATAATCGTCTTTACCTCTTCTATTGTTTTATCTGTTGCAGATGCAATCAGTTCTATTGAAAGACCGTTTTTATACATTTTTGTAATGAGTCCTGCCTCACCCTCTGCACGCCCAATTGCGATACCTTCTTCCTTAACTCCCTGGCTCAAATTACACATAGTACTCATATCCTTTCTGAAATTCTCTTCTAATGGAATATCATATTCCTTTCCAATAATATCCAGCTTCTCGTCCACTGTAAGCTCTCTGGACAATAATGCTCCCAACAGACGATGCAGCTCGTAGGTCTCATCATGCTCCGGCAGTTCCTTCGCAAGACCTATCATAATGATATTCAACAGATCCAGATTGCCCTTCCATTCATAAGAGCCGATCAGGTCTTCTTTGGTCAGATGAATATGACTCATGGTGTTTTCCTCCATATTCATACAGATCCAGATGGAATAGACACATTTGATGTCATCGTAGCTCGAATTCTCAAAATCCCGTTCTTTCTGGGAAGAAATCAATCTGCTCACGTAGAAGACTGCCCGGTTCAGGATCTCATATTCGCCGGGTTCATCCTTTTGTGCTTCCACATTAATAATGATCTGCGAAAGGCCATCCTTCATCCGCACATAAAATACAATGTCAAAACGCACCAGGCCTTCGTTCAGTTCCTGATTCTCTGTATTAAAACCAACAAGGCGTTGACCATTCTGAAAATGCACCGCATTCGTCAGTCCCGGTTCCACCGGCACGGCGCTGATATAAGGAAGTCCCTCTATCAGTGCTGCTACCTCGAGCGGATCCATCCCCTTAAATTCCTCCACGGTCTTCACCAGGATCCGCGCCAGGATGATCTTATGTGCTATCAGGCGTTTTGCGCTGTTATCGTATTGGGCGTCTCTGTCTGTTGCCATTACTGCACTCTTTAATTCCGTATTCAATGGTTTCCTCCTTTTGTGTCAGGTAATCATAGATACCGCCGGAAATAAAAGGATTTCGCCATATCTACATTATAACTTACCTGTTTTTCTGATACAACTGATTTTCTTTCTGTGTGGGTTTTCCTCTTCCCTTCTTCCTGGTTCTATGATTTAGGGAATCGGATGGGACATCAGCTTTCGCTGACATAGAAATTTTCATAAGTGAAATGTACTTATACGCAAAGTATAACTTATAATTCCTAATTAGACAATAAATATATTTTAATATCTAAATAGAATTGTCTTTTAAGTGTAATAGTATAATTACCCCTTAAAAGACAATCCTATAAATGATAATTTACCACGGTGATTGCTTATTAAATAATCCGGTTACTTACTTCGATATTATTTCAACAGTCGGCGTTATGCTGTCCAACCCGAGTTCGCTATCTTCCGCAACTCTATAATTAGTAACATCTATTGAATACATATAATCCGAAATATCTGGATTTTCCTCATCAGCCGGAAGTTCAACTTCAAATGTCTTGAACTCGAACACATAAACCGTTCCTTCAACAAGCTTTCCTGTCATATCTTCCTGAAAGCGAAGTAAAAATGGTTTATCCTGAAAGAAGTGAACTACGGCAATCGTTTTTCCCGGAAGCGCACAGTAATCAGGCAAGAGTTGCTCAACAGTAGCTGTAAAAGACCCGAAAACTGTGCATAGCACTTTTGGGGGTCGGTCATTTGCTGCTTCCCATCATTATATCCAGCCTCGTAGCCAGCCGTATAACCTTCTTCGTAGTTCGCATCATGCATATCTGAACTTTGATCATTATTTCCACAGCCAGCCAATGAAAAAACCAACACAAGACAAAGAACCATTGCAATAATCTTTTTCATACTGTTTCCTCCCTCAAATTCCGATTTGGTTCAATTCACTTTTATCATATAAAAAAGCCTCCCTTTCAAATATTATTATATCCAAAAGGGAGAGCTTTTTCCATTTATATTTTACTATTTTTCCACCTGCGCTGCCGTCTTGCCGGTGTACTGCACAGCAATGCGGTTCTCGGGATGGGCGTCCGTCAGGTACAGCACACACAGGAAGATCCATTCTAAAGGTTTCATGATAAAATACACCAGATCCGCCGTGTACCGGCTGTGGATCAGTCTCGCCACAGGGAACCCGTAAGTATCATAAAAATGACGTAGCGCCCGGTGGAAGCCGGGAGTCCGTTCTTCCAACACCTGTTCAAAAGCATTGGCGATGCACAACTGACGGTTCACAATGACTTCATGCCCATGCCGCCTCCCCAGGCGGATAGGCTTTACGACCTTTTCATGACCGCCGGCAGCTACCGTGCAGAGATAATGTTCATCATACATGACATTCTGCGGTGCCTGTCTTAGTGACAGATTCCAGTCGCTGGTCTCCGTAAATGCTTTAATCACAGAATCCGGTGCCTGCCCAAACAGCATGAGGATTGCGATCAGGATCCCCAACAGTGGGAACATCAATACCAGTCCCAGCACCGGCCACCATGCAGCCTTCCGCAATATGCTGTCACACCAACGCAGCATGGGATTCTGATAAATCTTCCCCGTCCCAAAGTGTTCCGCCTCCGCATTCTGCACCAGTGCATTCCACTCCCGTATTTTCTTCAGAAGCAGTCGCACCACTAGCAGCACACAGCACAGTGGAAATAATAACAAATATCCATCAAGCAAAATCGTCGGCTTGAATATCTGTACTGTGAACAGGATCAGTTCTAACAATCCCAGGTACATCGCGGAAATCGACAGGACTGTCACAAGGGGCGGCAGCTTCCGAAGCGGAATGCTCTGCAGGATCTCATACCCTATAAATGCCAGCAGCAGGAGTACTATAAAAGTAACCATGGAACCACTGTAAATCGGTGTATGTTTATTGGAATTGCTTAACTGCGTCTGCCAGTCAGCGGATGTCACATCCATAATCAACCCCAAATAACAAAGTTCATAGAATCCGCCCAGCCAAAATACGTGCTGGTCAAACAGCCAGTCTCCCTTCACCGGGTGCCCTCGTTCCTCACAGATCAGGCAGATTCCTTCACTGATCGTCAGCACCACAGGAAATACCAGTACCGCTCCCATTAAAATTGCCCAAGTAAACATTTCTGTAAAAGCCTTAATGATCTCCCATACATAATCTCTTTGCTCATAATGAATAACAGAGGCTATGATCGTAAAAAGCGCATAGCCCAGTCCGATAAATATAGAAATCAGCCATGCAAGCAACACCGGATGCTTTTTTATAAAACTTTATTTTTTTCCGTACTCATTTCTTTATTTTCCATCGATTCTCGCCTCTATCTGTTTCCGCATCATATATCTGGAAATATTAAATGTCCGCAGAGATGTCTGCTCCAGACGCTTCTTATTATGATTCAGGTAATAATATCCGAATCCCTTCGGCTGATAACTGCCCCACCACTGAGCCTGCGTATCTTCGCTCATAATATCCGTAGGGTTCTCCAGTTCATAGGCGCCAAAATCATACCCAAGACTCTCCATATAAGGAATAATGACCGGTGCCGCATCCGCACTGAGATCACTCAGATAAGAGAAGTCTCCGCCGGGTGCATTGGCAATATTCACTCTGGCTATAATATAGTCGGGATGGCTGAAGGACAATGCCAGATACAGCACGGTCACTATCACGACACCATAGCGGAACAAAGGGAAGCTTTCTCTGTAAATGTTGATCAGTACTCCGATAAACATGACGAATAATACCGCCAGCATCCACAATACGAAGATCCGCAGGAAAGTCAGATAATAATACCGGATGTAAATGATCATACGCATTACGCTGGATGCGATCATGATAAAAGTACATAATGACATAATCGTCATAATTACTTTCAGTACCTTACTTTCCCTAAAAAAATGCTGAGGCACACCAGTACCAGGATCAGATTCAGAATGCTGACAGCCAGCAGCTGGAAGAAGCCCTCTCTTGCATACTGTGCGTAAGTATAGCCCTCCGGCAGCTGCATTTTTACCTAAGAACAATCCGAAGATCTGAATACCGGAAAACAGCAGATACAATAGTGACAGCAGTGACATAATCGTAATTGCCAGTACCGGCTCACCCTTTCTGCGATCCTTCACTTCTTCCGGGATGCTTCTCTTACACAGATAAGAAGTCAGTGCATAGGAAGTAAAGAACAGAAATGTTACCCTGATGACTACGTTGAATATATTGCCCGGGCGGATCCAGTTCATGAAAATCCGTTGTCATCTTACGGAATACCGCATCGGCAGAACTTAACAGTCCGGCGGCAATGAGCAGAATGGGCAGTGCGATCACCACTCCCAGCAGTCCGTACCATACCTTCTTATTTACTTTTCCCTTTTCACGAAAATAGGCTTTGCCATCGGAAAAAAGGCTTCCCCAGTTCCCCGAAGCTCATAACCACCAATTGACAGATGCTTCCCACATATTTCCCAAGATTCCACTTTTTCGTATCAAAATATTGATTCAGCAGCAGACACATCACTAATAGAAACACCGCCAGCTTGTTCAGACCTATGATCGCCCATCCGTCGGTGCAGAAGGTGGATACCCCCAGCAGCAGAATGCTGATCATGTAAAAGGCACTTCCTTTTTTCAAGGTAATCTCCAGTTTTGACAGCGAGAAGACAAAATACAGTAAAGTGCCTGCGAGAAAAAAAGGGAAAGTGATCCCCGAGCCGTTCCGAAACATACAAAATGCATAGAATACGGCATAGAGAAAAGTCACCGGTCCAAAGAAATTATAGTGCTCCTGCAAGCGCTTTGTCTCCACAGTCTCTGTTTTTTCCACTACCCGGACTACATTCTGCCCGGAAATCTGTT
>ENA-OQHF01000762-OQHF01000762.1-human-gut-metagenome-genome-assembly--contig:-NODE-762-length-18628-cov-3.404843_pt1 | contig 18628 bp, 18 predicted proteins | sample MGYA00242559_ERZ504709 | MGnify/ENA primary metagenome ERZ504709 (study PRJEB26092, sample SAMD00036203) | human gut metagenome | host: Homo sapiens | study: EMG produced TPA metagenomics assembly of... | reverse complement strand
CACCGGCAAGGCCGTGGCACAGCTGCTGCTGACCGTCATCGGCTGGATTCTCATCATCGGCCCAGCCGTCGCAGGCATCTGGGGACTGGTGGAAGGCATCCTGATTCTGTGCTCCCACTACGGCTCGCAATGGCACCGTGACGCTCAAGGCGTTGAACTGCAGGATTGATGACTCGAGGACTTTACAAACAGCCGGGCGGCAAACTCGTTGGAGTGACTGTCCGGCTTTCTCATGCCGATTCGGATTACGCCGATTCGGATTACGCCGATTCGGACTATATTGATTCGGCTCATACGAATGCCGTGAAAACGGTTCCATACGCTGGGCCGGCTGCATCATCGACTGTTATCGAATGCCATATCGACGGCGATTTCTTCCTCGACGGGGACGATGCCGGAACGCGGAATCTCTTGCATTCCATGGAATGTGCGCTGGAACAGTGCGCGGCCCGTTGCCTCAGCGGTTCGATGGTTTCCGAACGTGACGTGACCGCCGCCGTCGAACGGACGATGCTGCACCATCCGGACGTGCGCATCGTCGGCATGGGCGCGCGTGGCATCGCCATCGCCTTTCAACGTGCGATTGACGGCATCGATGGCGCCGATGGCATTGCTGGTATCGGCGGTAATGATGTTACGAAAGTGGAACCACGCGACGACCTGCGCATTCGGCGGCATACCAGCCCAATGGAAACCGCAGAAACCGCGGAAATCGCAAAAAACATTGAAAACGCTGGAACCGCGGAAAGCGACGAAAACGCTGGAACCGTTGGAACCGGCGAAATCGCCGAAACCGGCAATTGGGCGGAATACGCGCGACGCTGGCACGCACTCAAACCGAACATCGTGCACGACGACCCCCGCAAACCGCAGGAACAAATGGACCTCGACGTCGAATGGGCACGCGAAGTGGCTGCCGGAACCCGCGAACCCACCCTGCGTTTCTGGGAATGGGCCGAGCCGGCCGTGGTCATCGGCAGATTCCAGTCGCTCGAAGACGAAGTCAACGTGCACACCGCGCAAGACGAAGGATTCCGCATAGTCCGCCGCTGCACCGGCGGGGGAGCGATGTTCATCGAACCAGGCAACACCATCACCTACTCGCTGTACGCGCCACTCGACTTCGCCCACGGCATGAGCGTCGAGGAATCCTACAAACTCTGCGACTACTGGCTCGTCGAAGCGTTACGCGCCCTCGGCCTCAACGTACGATTCGCCGGACTCAACGACATCGCCACACAATACGGCAAACTCGGCGGCGCCGCGCAACGCCGGTTCGCGCCCACCCACGGCGGACCCGGCGCGATTCTGCACCACGTCACGCTCGCCTACGACATCGACGCGGAAAAGATGACCCGCGTGTTGAACATCTCACGAGAGAAAATGTCCGACAAAGCGGTGAAATCAGCGGCAAAACATGTCGATCCCATGCGCTCTCAAACCGGCATGGGCCGAGACGAGGTAGTGGCGCGACTGGTCGACGCCGCCGTTCGAGTTACAATGTAGCCCGAATGGTCGATGGTGCCCGACTTAACGAGCGTTGGCATGGATGTCGACAACGGAAAACGCAGAAGCACGTCGGAACGGAGGCACGTCGATGGTCACCCCGAATGGAACCAACGGAATCAATGGTTTTGGTGGTTTCGACGATGAGCGTGAGACGTTGCTGCACACCGCGCTGTTCAAGCAGGTTTCGTCCGAAGAAGCCCGGGAACTGCTGCCGTATCTGCAGCATGCCGAATACGACAAGGGCGATTTCATCTTCCGCGAGGGAGACACCGACCATCGCATGTATCTGCTGGAGGAAGGCCGCGTCAAACTGACCAGACAATCCTCCGACAAGCGTGTGCAGCTGCTGAGCATCCACGCGTACGGCGAAGTGCTGGGCGAGATTCCGGTGTTCGATCCGCATGGCGGACCGCGTACCGCTTCGGCGGTGGCGATGACCAACGGCACGCGTGTGGTCTGGCTGGAACATGACGCGCTGTTCGACTGGCTCGACGAACATCCGCGCGTGGCCGTGGACATGCTGCAGGTATTGGCGCACCGCATGCGCAGCAACAACGAACGCATATGCGATCTGGTGTTCATGGACGTTCCCGGACGACTCGCCAAAACACTGCTCAATCTGGCATCACGATTCGGCGAACCGGTCGAAGCCGGCCTGAAGGTGCCGCACAATCTGACACAGGAGGAGATGGCGCAGCTCGTCGGATCCTCACGCGAAACGGTGAACAAGGCGTTGATGGATTTCGCTAACCGCGGATGGATCGCCAGGGAAGGCCGGTCCATCATCATCTACCAGCCGGGCATGCTGATTCGCCGATCAAGACGATGACATTCGGCTGGTTTTCGGCTGATTTCCAACTTTTCCTAAGAAATTGTCTGTTTTGTGAGAAACCCGTGACGGCTTCCGGCACATGCGTTGGCGGGCATGTGTTTAGTAGACCCGCCACTTTAGAATGGGCGTCATGCCCAAGAAGAAGACCCTTACCGTTCAACGTGTGCTCGCATTGGTAATCGCATACATCACGTTATGCGTGGGCGGCGGCGTTGTGACGAGTATTTTCTTTATGCCCGCTGTGTTCGCCGCCAATAACGCGGCCAAAGCCGTCATTCCGTCCCTTGCGGTCGAAGGCATCGATTTCGATGTGACCTCGCTCCCGCAACGCTCGACGATGTATTTCAACGACGGCAAGACCGCTTTCGCGGAATTCTATACGCAGAACCGCGAGGTCGTGCCGCTGAAGAAAATCTCCAAAGCCATGCAGCAGGCCGTCGTGGCCCGTGAAGACAAGCGCTTCTTCGAACATACCGGCGTGGACGTGCAGGGCGTGTTCCGAGCGTTCTTCCAAACCTACGTCAGAGGCGGCGACCAGCAGGGCGGTTCCACGCTGACGCAGCAGTACGTCAAGAACGTGCTGTCCACCCAAGCCCGTGAAGACGACGATCCGATCGCCGAATACCATGCGACGGAGACACCGTGGCACGTAAGCTACGTGAAATGCTGATCTCGGTGCAGATCGAAAAGAAATACTCCAAAGCCGAGATCCTGCAGGGCTACCTCAACATCGCGCAGTTCGGCCGCAACAACCTGTGCGGCGTGGAAATGGCCGCCAAACGCTACTTCAACGTCTCCGCTTCGGAACTGAACGTGACCCAGGCGGCGACCATCGCGGCAATCACCAAGAATCCGCAGAACTTCGATCCTTCCGTGGAAGCCAACCAGAAGGAAGCCGAACACCAGCGCAACATCGTGCTGCAGCTGATGCACGACCAGGGCTACATCACCTCCGAAAAGGAATTCAAAGACGCCATCAACACGCCGTTGAAGGACACGCTGAACCTGCAGGACGTGAGCTCCGGCTGCCAGTCGGCCATTGAAAACACCGGCTTCTTCTGCTCATACGTGGTCAACCAGATCCTGAAGAACAAGGCGTTCGGCAAGGACGACGAGGCACGCGAGAAGCTGCTGAAGGAAGGCGGTCTGAAGATCGTCACCACGCTCGACCGCAACGCCAACAACGCGGCCATGCAGGCGGCGAACAGCACCGTGCCGGCCACCGACCCGTCCGGATTCGAAGTGATGATCGCGGCCATGAAACCGGGCACCGGCGAAATCCTGTCGTTCGGCATCAACCGAACCTACGACGCCACGGATGACGCCCGAACGGACGAGACCAAGACCTCCATGAACTACATGGTCGACCAAGAGGACGGCGGCGGCATGGGCTTCAACGTCGGCTCCACCTGGAAGCCCATCAACATGGTGGCGTGGATGCAGAAAGGCCACTCCATCAACGAGTCGCTCGTCACATCCACCGTCTACGACACGTCGAAGTTCAACTGCAACGGCTACGGTTTCGTCGGCCCGTGGAGGGTGCAGAATTCCGGCGGCGGCACCACCTCTCCGGAAAGCCCGCTGCAGGGTCTGATCAAGTCGCACAACACCACGCAGGCCTCGATGGCGTCGAACATCGGTCTGTGCGCGATCGCCGACGCGGCCAAGGAGATGGGCTACCACAACGCCATCTCCAACGCGTCCGACATCTACTCCGCTAACTCGTTCCAGCCGCCAATGACCATCGGTACGGTGCAGGCGTCGCCGTTGACCATGGCCAACGTGTACGCCACCATGGGCGCCAACGGCGTGGAATGCACTCCGATCGCCATCACCAAGGTGACCGACCGCAGCGGCAGCAAGGTGAAAGTGCCGTCCGCGAACTGCCATCAGGCCATCGACCCGGACATCGCGCAGACCGTGTCCTACGCGCTGAACCAAGGTGTCGTGCAGCCTGGCGGCGAAGCGTCGACCACGCAGCTCGACAACAATCGCAAGACCTTCGCCAAGACCGGCACCAACGAGAACACGGTGATGGCCACCGCAGGCTTCGTGCCGAACCAGGTCGCGGCGTTCGTCGCGGTCGCCGACGCGCAGGACCCGATCAACAACACCTTCGACAACAAGACCATCAACGGCGTGTACCGCCCGTCCTGGTACGGCATGTACATCGCAACGCCGGCGTGGAAGCAGTTCATGAACACGTATCTTGCCGCCATCAACGCGCCGATCGACAACGATTACGGAAAGGGTGCCGACAAGTACACGGTTTCGAAGGGCGCCACCAGAACATACAACCAGTACCAATACCAGCGCCAGCAGAACAGTCAGCAGCAAAGCCAGCAGCAAGGCCAGCAGCAGACCAACCAAGGCCAGCAGCAGCAATCGCAGCAACAGCCTGCCGAGCAGCAAAGTGACCAGCAGCATCAATAGTTGCGATTGTCGGCTATTCATGCCGACTGACCGCACTGACTGCCCACGTCACCGGAGCGTAAATCGCATGGCAAAGTGAACAGTCCATGAACGCCCGCCCCAACCGGCGGGCGTTCTGCTTACAATGCAATCGGTACCATGCCCGTCGCGTGGGAACGCGGTGCGGATATCGACGATTCAGGCGATACCAACGATTCATAAGAGAGATGACAATGAGCGAAGACAAGAAGAACGGCAAGCAGAACAAGACGGTCAAACCGTTCGATCCGATGACGTTGCGTGGCGTCACCGTGCGCAACCGCATCTGGCTGCCGCCAATGGACACGTATTCCGCATTGGCGCAGGACGGCAAGCCCACGCCATTCCACTACCAGCATTACGTTTCGCGCGCGATGGGCGGCTTCGGCATGATCATCATGGAAGCGACCGCCGTCGCGCCGGAAGGCCGCATTTCGCCGTGCGATCTGGGATTGTGGGATGACGGACAGATGGACGCATGGCGTTGGATCGTGGCCGACGCGAAGGCAGCGGGTGCCACGATGGCGGTGCAGCTCAACCACGCCGGACGCAAGGGTTCCACCGGCTGCCACGCGATCGGTTTCGATGGACAGAGCGTGCCGGAAGAGCAAGGCGGATGGCGGACGGTTTGCCCAAGCGCCAACGCATACGGTTCCCTGGCTTGTCCGCGCGCGCTGAGCGTCGATGAGATCCACACCATCGTGGACCAGTTCCGCGACGCCGCCTGGCGTGCCATGAACATCGGCTTCGACGCGGTGGAAGTCCATGCCGCGCACGGCTACCTGCTGTCGCAGTTCCTCGACCCGCTCATCAACGAGCGTGACGACGAGTACGGCGGATCGTTCGACAATCGCGTCCGCATGCTGGTCGAAGTCGTGGATGCGATTCGTTCCGTCGTGCCCGACACCATGCCGGTGCTGGTGCGCGTCTCCGCCACCGACTGGGCCGCAGGCGGTTGGGACCTTGACCAGACCGTTGAACTGGCTAAGATTCTGAAGGCCCACGGCGTGGACCTGATTGACGTGTCCACAGGCGGATTGATTCCCGACGTGACCATTCCGGTGAAGCCCGACTACCAAGTGCCGTTCGCCGAACAGGTGCGCAGTCGCGCGGGCATTCCCACCACCGCAGTCGGGCTCATCACCAAGCCGAAGCAGGCGAAGAAGATTCTGAAGTCGGGCGCCGCCGACGCCGTGGAAATCGGCCGCGCTGCACTGCGCGACCCGTATTGGCCGCTCCGTGCCGCCCACAAACTGGACGTGCCGGTCGAGGAAGCCCCCTACCAGCCGCCATACCTCCGCGGCGCCTTCCGTTGACCCTTCCCCTCCCTTCTTCCTCTTTTTTTATTGCGAAAAGTAGCCACAACCCAACGCAACATAACAAAAAAACGAGTGGGAGGGCGGGCGTCCTGTTCACGACCGTAAGCCTGGCCGAACGGCCTTGAGTGTGTCGTGAACAGGACGCCCGCCCTCCCACGGAGACGCGCCTCTGTTTTTTACTTATTAATCGCCTTTATATTGCCGAAAATCGCTTTTTAAATCGCAACTTAATCGGAATTAAAAAAAGTTTCACGCGTCGATGCCGACCGCCTCGCTGACATGTTCGAACCCGTCGCGCCTGAGCAGTTCGGCCAGTCCACGCTTCAACACGGTGATCTGCTGCGGACCACGGTACATGAGCGCGCTGATGAACATCACCAGCGACGAGCCGCAACGAATCTTCTCATACGCCTGCTGCGGGGTGAAGACGCCACCGATGCCGGCGATTGCGAACCGGTCGCCATATTCGCGGTAGACCTGCTTGATGCGTTCGTTGCTGGTCGCGTAGCACGGCGAGCCGGACAGTCCGCCCTCCCAATCGCGCGGAATGGACATGCCGGTGCGGTCCTTCTGCAGATTGGCGATCGACAGCCCCTGCACGTTGTGCTCGGCGAGCACGTCCAGCAGATCCTTGAATTCCGGCCACGTCTTATTGAGCGGCATTTTGACGAGCGTCGGCTGCGGACGGTCGATTTTGTCCAGTTCGGTGAACAGCTTGTCGAGCGCTTCCGGGCTTTGGTTGAACGGTTCGCCGGCCATGGTGTTCGGGCAGGAGATGTTCACTTCGACCATGGCGGTGCGTCCGGCCGCGCGGCGCATCGAAATGCAGTAATCCTCGATGCCTTCGTCCAGATCGCCGGTCTTGCTGTCGTTCGTGCGGGCGATCGAAACCGACACCTGCATGCTCTTCGCCTTCGTCCATGCGTTCTCGGCGCGCGGAATCACCACCGCGGAACCCTCGTTGGCAAGGCCCACGTGCACCATCATCGAATCGTATTCAGGCAGGCGGTGGAACCATGGGCGCGGGTTGCCGGGGCAGGGGCGCGACGTGGTGGAGCCGACCGTTTCGAAACCGAAGCCGACGTTGTCGAGCAGCACCGGCATCTCGCAATCCTTGTCGAGGCCGGCGGACAGGCCGAACGGATTGGCGAAGTCGACGCCCATCACGTTGGTTTCCAGTATCGGGTCGGTGTAGTCGAGCATTTCGCGGCATAGCCACATCAGCGGTGGAATATTGCGGGTGACCTTGCAGAAATCGATCATCTGGCTGTGGGCCACGTCGGGCGTCTGGTTGAAGATGAAATGCGGTTTGATGATGTGCTTGTAGCCGAACGTGAAAAGGTCGGTGGTGGCTTTGTTCACTGCGTCGTGCCAAAAGTTTTCGGAAACGTATGTCATGGTTCCTTATTCTCGCACGTTTTCATTGGTTTCGCATGGCATTTTGGGCAAAAGCCGATGTGTGTCGGTGCGGTATATAGGACGTTCGTTTTTGTTCGTTTTAGGCTGAATTTGAGGCGATTGTGGTGCGGCTTTACGTGAAACACGCGCGAAACGCTCAACTCAGTTGTATTTTTGAGTGAACATGTGCGATAATGTTCATATGATTTCGTCGCAACGCCAGCATTTAATTTTGAGCCGTCTGCGTACCCGTGGTGCGGTTGCGCATCACTGCACTGTCCAAGGAATTGGGCGTCTCCGCGATGACCATCCGCCGTGACATCGCCGATCTGGCGGACAAGGGTCTGCTGAAGCGCGTGCACGGCGGCGCCGTCAGCACCAGCACGCTGCTGAGCGAACCGCTGTTCTCCGTAAAGTCGCAGATGGACATCGGTCTGAAGGACGCCATCGCACAGGAAGCCGTCAAATACGTGGCCCCCGGAGACGTGATCGCCATCGGCGGCGGCACCACGGCGTACGTGTTCGCGCAACATCTGCTCGAATCGCAGCAATCGTCGGGCATCACCATTCTTACCAACTCCATTCCGGTGGCGGAGCTGGTGCAGGCGCTTGAATCGAAAGACGTGGAAGTCATCGTCACCGGCGGCGTCACCACGCGCTCCAACTCGCTCGTCGGGCCGATCGCAGACAAAGTGGTCGCCTCGCTGCGCGTCAACACCGTATTCCTGGGCACGCATTCCGTGTCCATTCCGCGCGGTTTCCTCATGCCGAACTCGCTGGAAGCCGCAACCGATATGGCGATGATGGACATTGCCGATCGCACGATAATTTTGACCGACCACACCAAGTGGAGCTGCACGTCACTGTCGCTGTTCGCACGTTTTGACCAGGTGGATACGGTCATCACCGATGACGGATTGGACCCCGATTCGGTGTCGAAAACAAGGGATTTGGTCAAAGAGCTCGTTCTGGCGCGCCAGGCCGAGCCGGTTCAGGAAGGTGAATAATCACATGGGTGATTTCGTCAACTACACTCCGGGAGAATATGCGAAGGAGCATATCCGTATCACGCCGACCACGCTTGCCGATGGCCGCGACTTCTTCTATCTCGATGACGATCCGGAATACGTTTCCGGCGTCAAGACTCGCGAACTGAAGGATCCGCGCCAACTTCCGTACCGTTTCTCCAATCAGCTCAACGCCGCGGGCGAGGAGGTGCCGTACGCGGCTCCGGAAATGCGCCGCGACCCGCTGACCGGCGATTGGATTCCGATGGCGACCGCACGCATGAACCGCCCGATCACCGCAGGACCGGGCGCCACCGCCAAGGGCAACCCGCTGGCCGCACGCAAGCCGGGCGATCCGTACCAGGACGGCGAAGTGCCGGACACCGACTACAACGTGGTCGTGTTCGAAAACCGCTTCCCGTCGATGGTGCGCGTGCCGGGCCGTTCCGAAGCCGTGGAATACGTCAACGGCAACCCGCTGTGGGAGAAGAAGCTCGCCGCAGGCCGCTGCGAAGTGATCTGCTTCGACCCGGATGAAGACGGCCTGCCGGCGGACCTGCCGGTCTCCCGCCTGCGCACCGTCGTGGAAGCATGGGCGTTCCGCACCGCCGAAATCTCCAAGATGGAGGGCATCGAGCAGATCTTCCCGTTCGAGAACCACGGTCAGGAAATCGGCGTCTCCCTGGCGCACCCTCATGGCCAGGTCTACTGCTATCCGTTCATCGCACCGAAGATGGAAGCCGAACTCAAGCAGACCGAAGCCTACCATGAGAAGACCGGCGGCAACCTGCTCAAGGATCTCATGAACTCCGAAATCGAGGCCGGGGAGCGCATCGTCATGCGCAACCACAGTTGGGTCGCCTATGTGCCGGCCGCGGCACGCTGGCCGCTCGAGGTGCATGTGGCCCCGGTGCGTGACGTGCTCACCCTCGACGAGCTCAACGATCAGGAGCGTTGGGATCTGGCCGTCATGTACTCCACCCTGCTCAAGCGCGGCAACGCGTTCTTCGACAAGGGTGACGGCAAGGGCATGGACCTGCCGTACATCGCAGCATGGCATCAGGCCCCGATCCACGACAAGCGCCGCGAAAACTACCGCCTCAACCTGCAGTTCTTCTCGTTCCGCCGCGCCGCCAACAAAATCAAGTATCTGGCCGGCTCCGAATCAGGCATGGCCGCATGGGTGTCCGACACCACGCCGGAACTCAATCGCCAAGCGCTTCCACGAGCTCGGACCGATCGATATCGAAGGCTGAAAGCCAATAAAACCCAAAGGACAAAACACCAATGACTGCTGTTGAATTCATTGAGCCGCTCTCGCATGACGAGGGTGTGAAGAACGCGACCGACCTGTTCCGAGCCACCTACGGTGAGGAAACCGGCTGGCGTATGGGCCGCACCGGGGCCGTGTGAACCTGATTGGCGAACACACCGACTACAACGCGGGCCTGTGCCTGCCGATCGCACTGCCGCACCGCACGTTCATCGCGCTCAAGCCGCGTGAAGACACCAAGGTGCGCGTGGTTTCCGACGTTGATTCCGGAAACGTTACCGAAGCCGACCTCGATGGTCTGCAGGCCGGTGGCGTGGAAGGCTGGGCCGCCTACCCGGTAGGCGTTGCCTGGGCATTGCGCGAAGCCGGCTTCGATGCGGTGCAGGGCTTCGACGCGGCATTCTCCTCCTGCGTGCCGCTCGGATCCGGTCTGAGCTCCTCCGCAGCCATGACCTGCTCCACCGCCTTGGCGCTGGATGACGTGTACGGTTTGGGTTATGGCGCATCCGATGCCGGTCGTGTGACACTGATCAACGCCGCCATCAAATCGGAAAACGACATGGCGGGCGCGTCCACCGGTGGTCTCGATCAGAACGCATCCATGCGCTGCACTTTCGGCCATGCGTTGCGTCTTGATTGCCGTCCAGAGCTGAGCCCGCTGGAGAACGTCTCCCAGCAGGAATTCGATCTCGACAAGTACGGTCTGGAACTGCTGGTGCTTGACACTCAGGCTCCGCACCAGCTCAACGACGGCCAGTATGCCCAGCGTCGCGCCACTTGCGAGAAGGCCGCCGAAATCCTCGGCGTGGCCAACCTGCGTGTGGTCGCCGACAGCATCGCCAAGTCCGACGATCCGTTCCAGGCGCTCAAGGAAACGCTCGACAAGCTGGAAGACGACACGATGAAGAAGCGCGTGCGCCACGTCATCACCGAAATCGCCCGTGTCAACTCCTTCGTGCGTGCCTTCGCCAACGGCAAGATCGACGAGGCCGGCCGACTGTTCAACGCGTCTCATGATTCGCTCGCTGCGGATTATGAAGTGACTGTGCCCGAGTTGGATATTGCCGTGGACGTGGCCCGTGCCAACGGTGCGTATGGTGCGCGTATGACCGGCGGCGGCTTTGGTGGCTCCATCATCGCCCTGGTGGATAAGGGCCAGGGGCACGAGATCGCACAGAAGATTGCTGACCGCTTCGAAAAGGAAGGTTTCAACGCACCTCGCGCCTTGCCGGCGTTCGCTGCGGCTTCCGCGAGCCGCGAGGCTTGATCGCAGAAGCCGATGCAAAAATGCGCGTTGGCGCACGCCCCATAAAAAAGGACGTGCGCCAACGCGCATTTTTGCACGATTTACTTGTGGACCAGATGGCGCACAGCGTATCCCACGGCGATGACCAGCAGGTACGATGCCGAATGCTTCATCCTGGCTCCCGGTGCGGCTACGTGTTTGGCCTGGTGCTGTCTGTGATCGTATTCGTGCTCCCCTCCTTCTTCCTGAAGGAGGGGAGCACCTTTCGTAAGTAGCGACGTGTCGACTTGGTGGCCGTCATGTTCGGCTACGCTTTTGTGCGTACAACGGACGGGTTGTACGTGTATTTGATGAAAAACGATACGTTATACGATTAACGGCGTGTCGCGATGTGGGTGATTCCGGTGTTCTGCAAGAACGGCAGTATGGAGCCGAAGTTTACGTTTGCGGCGCTGGGGGGACTGGTCGATGAGAGCGTTAACTATTGAGATAAACGATTAACGTTTGACATTAAACGATTAACGATTTATAGTGTTAACCACCGCAAAGCAAGCGGCTGATGAGGTCGTACCGGTGCGTCTTACATCGGTACGAGGAGGAAACATCAAGGAAGAAGGAGCCTAATCATGGCACGAAGAAGTGTTCGCCTGTTGGCATCAATAGCTGCAGTCGCGACTATGGTCACGACGTTTGCCGCCTGCGGCAACAAGCAGGCCACCACAGACGAGAACGGCAAGCCAATCGTCAATATTCTGGTTCGTCGCAACGTGACCGACCATCCGATGCAGGACACCCAGTACACCAAGGATCTGGAAGCCGCCTGCGATTGCACCATCAAGTGGCAGGAAGTCTCTGACAACGCTTGGGGCCAGCAGAAGAGCGCCAAGATGGCCGCCGGTGAATTCCCGGACATTGGCTTGAGCTTGTTCAGCATGGTGGATGCGGCCAAGTACAGCACCTATTTCGAGGATCTCAAGCCGCATCTGGACAAGATGCCGAACGTCAAGAAGTTCCTCAAGGCCCAGCCGGGCGCCGCGAAGTACGTCACCGATGGCACCAAGATCGCCATGCTGCCTTCCGACCGCGGCAAGGGTTACGAGGTTTCCGGCACTCACATGTTCATCAACAAGACCTGGCTGGACAAGCTGGGACTCCAGATGCCGACCACTTGGGACGAGCTCGAGAACGTGCTCGATGCATTCAAGACCCAGGATCCGAACGGCAACGGCAAGGCTGATGAGGTGCCGATGAATATCCGCAGCCTCGGCTTCGGCCTGTGGAGCCCTCTGGCGCTGATGAACTCCGAAGGCGTGGTCACCTCCTTCATGGGCGGCGGCGCTTCCGAACAGGGCTATTATGTGGACAACGGCAAGGTTAAGAGCTATTACACCTCCGACGCGCTCAAGGACGTCGTCTCCTACCTGCACGGACTCATGGCCAAGGGCCTTATCCCGAAGGATGTGCTCACCCGTGACGCCTCGCAATACACTTCGCAGACCGTCAGTGACGGCAAGACCGCGCTGACCGGCGTCTCCTTCGGTTGGTCCAACTACGCCGAATACGGCAACGCGCTTGGCGACCAGTACGTCACCCTGCCGCCGCTGAAGAAGGACGCCTCCACGCCCGACTCCCAGGTCAAGTGGGATTATTCCCAGGACGCCTGCCGCTGGGCCTACTCCGGTTCCGGCCTGACCGTCAACCCGAACGCAGCCAACCAGGACGCCATCTACAAGGTGATCGACGCCATGTACGGCGAGAAGCTTTCCGTGGCTGGATTCTTCGGCTCTATTCCGGATATCGTTTCCGATGACGGCGACCACCAGTACACCATCGACAAGGCTAAAGCTTACGCCGAATATCCTGATACCCGCGCCGTCGCCCTGCAGGACCGCTTCGGTGGCTGGATTCGCGACGACGTGAAGATGGTCAACGACACCAACGCCGACCAGGTCACTGCGTCCGACTTGGCCATTCGTGAGGCGCGCAACCGCGTCGACGGCGTCAAGGATGTCGTACCGATTTACGTGCGCCCGAATACCGAGGACTCCAACACCCTGCAAAACAACAACACCGCCATCTCCAACTACGCGAACAACCAGATCGCGAAGTGGGTCCAGAAGGGCGGCATCGACAAGGAATGGGATGCCTACGTGAAGAAGGTGTCCGAACCGACCCTCGGCCTCGACGCCAACATCAAGATTTGGCAGAAGTGGTACGACAAGTACACCAAGTAGCCAAGTAATACCGCGGGGTCCATCGCACGGGTTCGTTTCTCTCCCGTGACTGCCGCCGGACCCCGCATTTTTGTTCCCTAGCAATCATCCTAAATTGGAGACCAACATGAGTGCACAAACATCGCAAGGCGTTGCTGCACGGACCGTGGCGATGGAAGCGGCTCCCGACCGCAAGAAACCAGGTCTGCTCGATCGCATCGCCGACCACTTCCGCCGCTACTGGCAGCTGTGGATCCTCACCGCTCCCGCCCTGTTCTTCGTCGGCCTGTTCGCCTACGTGCCGATGTGGGGCATCCAGCTTGCCTTCCGTGAATTCGACCCGACCAAGGGTCTGACCGGCGGCAAGTTCGTAGGATTCAAATATTTCAACGAGTTCTTCCATAACCCGCTATTCGGCGAGATCATGACCAACACCATTCGCATCTCCCTGTGGACGCTGGTCATGGGCTTCATCTTCCCAATCATCCTGGCCCTGCTGATCAACCAGATCGGCTCCAAGAAAATCAAGGGCTTCGTACAGACCGTCACCTACATGCCCCACTTCATCTCCGTGGTGGTCATCGTCTCGATGCTCAACATCTTCCTGTCCCCGGGCTCCGGCATCCTGGGCCGCTTCTTCGGCGACGAATCGCTGATGGGCTCCACCAGCGCCATCACCGCCGTCTACTGGATCTCCGAAGTCTGGCAGCACGTCGGCTGGAACTCCATCATCTACCTGGCCGCGCTCGCCGGTGTGGACACCTCGCTGTACGAGGCCGCGAAGATCGATGGCGCCGGCCGTCTGCAACTGATTCGTTACGTCGACCTGCCGGCGATCATGCCGACCTGCGCAATCCTGCTCATCATGAACATGGGTTCCGTGCTCAACGTGGGCTTCGACAAGATCTACCTGATGCAGAATTCGCTGAATATGCCGGCCACCGAGGTCATCGCGACCTACACCTACAAGATCGGTATTATTAACGGCCAGTATTCGTATTCGACCGCCATCGGCCTGTTCAATACCTTGGTCAACTTCGTCTTCCTGATCACCGCGAACGCGATCGCCAAGCGCGTTTCCGATACGAGTATTTTCTAGGAGGCAGCCATCATGTCTGCAACAACAACCGGGGCCGTTGCCCAAAGCAAGAACGATATTCCCTGGAACAAGCATGTACGTCAGAAGAAAACGCCAGGTGATCTGGCCGTCGACTTCGTCATCGTGCTGCTTCTGGTGTTCACCGTGGTCGCAGTGCTCTACCCCCTGTGGTTCGTGGTCATCGCATCGTTCTCCGACCCGAATGCCGTGGCCGGCGGCGAAGTGACCCTGCTGCCCAAAGGCGTGACCTTCGTCGGGTATGCGAAGGTGTTCGCCAACCATCGCATCTGGCAGGGCTATCTCAACACGATCATCTACTCGGTGGTCGGCACCGCGGTCAACATGGCCGTGACCATCCCCTGCGCCTTCGCATTGTCCCGCCGCGAATTCAAGCCGCGCCGCGTCATCATGTTCCTGTTCACCGTCACCATGTTCATCAGCGGCGGCCTGATCCCGAACTACTTGCTGTACAAGGCCCTCGGCATCAACAACACCATGTGGGTGTTCATCCTGCCAGGCGCGGTCTCCGTGTACAACGTAATCGTGGCACGCTCCTTCTTCGAAACCTCCATTCCGGAGGAGCTGCATGACGCGGCGCAGATCGACGGCCTGAGCTACTTCGGCTACTTCTTCAAGATCGTGCTGCCGTTGAGCTCCGCCATCCTCGCCGTCATCGGCCTGTACTACTTCGTCGGCCACTGGAACGACTTCATGACAGGCTTGATCTACATCACCGACGATTCGAAGCAGCCGTTGCAGGTGGTCTTGCAGCAGTTGCTGCTGGTGGCGCAAGGTACCGGTACGAACGTCAACGCCGCGGCCCAACAGCAGGCGGCCGACCAGATCAAGTTCGGCATCATCATCGTCTCCACCCTGCCTCTGCTGGTGCTGTACCCGTTCCTGCAGAAGTACTTCAACAATGGGCGTCATGCTCGGCGCCGTCAAGGGCTGATTGAAAGGGATTCGCCATGCTCGCTCGTTTTCCGTGGCCTATGAACGGTTCTGCCGTCTGCTGCTCACGATCTTCGTGGTGAACATCGCCATGCTCGTGCACACACTGCTGGGTGCCGTGGTGCTGGGATTCTTCCCATCCTGCGCCGCCGCGCAAACCACGTTTCGCACGTGGCTGCGTGCCGAGGATCGGTCGATGCGTGCCAAGGAAGTATGGGGCATCTTCCACGGCGCATGGAAAAACGAGCTCAAGCAGGCGAATCTCTTCGGCTGGCCGTTGGCCATATGCTGGGTGGTGCTCGCCATCGACTACTACATGATGAACTGGCATGCACGCGGAACGTTCGACGTGGCGGTTTCCGGCGTACTGTTCGTGCTGGCACTGGTATTGCTGGCCTTCACCATGCTGGTCTGGGTGGTGCGCGCGAACTATGACGAACGTCCGCTGTGGATCGTCCGCACAACGCTGACCATGATCGTGGCCCGTCCGCTGTGCACCCTGCTGCAGATCGGACTCGCACTGCTGGCGATCCTTGCCTGGGCGCAATGGCCGGGTCTGCTCATGGTGTTCGGCATGTCGCTGCCGATGTTCTGCACTGCGTGGATCGTGTACTCGTTCGGCCGGATTCCGGGAATGGACATCCATGACCGGAAGCAGCCGGGCATCCGATACGCGAAAAGCTGAACGGCAGAGTGTCGCCAAAGAAAGGCGGGCATACAATGGAATCCGCTTCACAAAGCCGCCAAGCAGACAAGGCAAAACCATTGATATCGATCAAAGACATCGCAAAAGAGGCCGGCGTCTCCATTTGCACCGTGTCGTTGGTCCTGAACAACAAGGACCGCAATCGCGTCAGCAAGGCGGTGGCGCAACGAGTGCGCGAAACGGCCCAATCAATGGGATACAAGCCGAACTCCGTGGCGCGTACATTGCGCACCAGCAGGTCGTATGTCCTCGGCTTTATTACCGATGAGATCGCCACCACGCCATATGCCGGGCGCGTACTGGTGGGAGCGCAGGAGGCAGCGCGCAAACTCGGCTATATTCTGCTCACCGTCAACACGGGAAACGATCGGGAACTGGAGAACCAGGAGATCGCGGCCCTGCGGCAGTACCGCGTGGACGGTTTCCTGTATGCCATGATGTACCACCGTGTTGTGGAGATCCCCGCCGAACTCGAAGGCAGCCCCACGGTCGTCGTCGACAGCGAAGACGAGAATCGCAAGATTCCCTCGATCTACCCCGACGACGAAATGGCAGGGTACGATGCCACCAATCGGCTGATTCAGGCCGGCTGCAAACGCATCGTTTACTACGGTTCCTCAATCACCATTATCGCCCAGGGGGAGCGGTTCGCCGGGTATCGCCGAGCGCTCGCGGACGCGGGCATCCCTTCGACGAGCAGTTGGTCGTCAACGTGGAAGAGGCCACAAACGCCGCTTCGGAAGCCGGTCGCGTGTTCGACGAGATCAAGCCGGACGGCATCTTCTGCTTCAACGATGTGCGCGCGACCTTCATCTACGAGGCGGCCAGAGAGCGGTCGGTCGGCATCGGCACAGACGTTTCCGTGATCAGCATCGACAACCAGCCGCTCATTACGGACGTGCTCAAACCCGCGTTGACCACCTTGGAGCTTCCTCACTACGAAATGGGCTTCAAAGCGGTGCATCAGCTGGTCGCCATGATCGACGATGAAGTCGCCACGGAAAGCCTTGCACGCAGTGAGGATTCGATCAGGCGTTCGGAGAACGGCCCGATGACACCGTTGCGTTGCCGCATCATCGAACGCGATTCGATCGTTTCCTGACGGCACTGCGTCTTTGAGTATTTCCATCCATTTTCCATATTCATTTCACACGTGTAGAGGGGTCTACTATGTCGAATACCTATTCCATCTCCATCGAAACCGGCGGCTACCGGCAGCTCGATCTGTTCACCGAACGCTGTGGCGAGGGGAACGCCGTCGTTACCGTTGCGGACGGCAACGGCGTCGCAATCGCGGCGCACACCATGCCCATCGCCGAACGCAGGCATCATTTCTCCATTGCGGTGCCGCAGAAATCCACCGTCACCGTGGCGGCAAGCGGCCTGGTTGTACGCTTCGGCTACCTTTCCGAATGCGATGACCTGCTTGACAACGGCGTTCGCTACGTGAACATGAATCCAAGCGACACCGATTGGCCTGCACAGCCCACGCTGGAACAGATCTACAACCGTTTCGGGCGTTCGGGCGCGCATTTCGAACCGTTCGCACGTTGGATGAACGATCCGAACGGCCTGTGCCAGTTCCAAGGGCGCTACCACCTGTTCTTCCAGCTCAACCCGTATGGTTTCGGCTGGGACAATATGCATTGGGGGCACGCGGTAAGCCGTGATCTGGTGCATTGGACTCATCTGCCAGTCTTCCTGGAACCGCAGCCCGAACTGCACACCGACGAGCGTATCGTCGGCGGCGCGTTCTCCGGTTCGGCCGTGACCGTGGACGAGCATGACAATCCGGTCGCCGGCAACGAGGCAAACGCCATCCGCCTGTACCTGACCCGTCATCTGGAAACCCGCGGCGACGAATCCTCCGTCACCGAATACCAGACCACCTGCCTGTGCGAGGACGGCGTGCATGTTCGCGTGGAATCGCCGGTGGCGCTGCGTGCGAATGACGATTTTGGCTATGACTTCCGTGATCCGAAGGTTGAATGCGGCATGGGCGGCGAGGCTCTCGACCCGGATCGTGCCTATATGGTAACCGCCACCAATCTGCCGGTATCGGAATTTAGCGCAGACGCCGCCGATAGTGCGGTTCCCGGCATCAGCACCCGAACACCGGCGGCTGGTTCACTTATTCTCCTCAGGGCAAGCCGGGGGTCGACCAGCCGAACAACGCCACCGTTCCCGCCATGACATTGTTCTCCGCGAAGAAACCGCTCAAGCGCAATGTGACATGGCGCTACGAAGGGCCGGTGCTCGCCGATTTCGGTCATCAGATCGCACGCACCTACGAATGCCCTGACCTGTTCCAGGTCGACGGCGTGACCGTTGCTGTGGGCGCGCTGATGCATTACCGCGACAAGCAGGGACGTTTCCAGCAGGTGCGCTGGTATGCCGGCGACTTGGTGAATACCGATAATGGTCCGAAACTGGATGTCAAGGCCAGCGACTGGTGCGATTTCGGCACCGGATATTACGCCACGCAAAGCTTCGCCGACGATAACGGCCGTCGCATCGTATTCGGCTGGTTCACCGATTTCCGGATGATGCGTGTCGAACAGCCGTGCCTGGCCAACGGCATGTGTCGCTGCCGCGCGAATTGCATGTGCGTGACGGCAGGCTGT
>ENA-OQHF01000760-OQHF01000760.1-human-gut-metagenome-genome-assembly--contig:-NODE-760-length-18646-cov-3.490739_pt1 | contig 18646 bp, 21 predicted proteins | sample MGYA00242559_ERZ504709 | MGnify/ENA primary metagenome ERZ504709 (study PRJEB26092, sample SAMD00036203) | human gut metagenome | host: Homo sapiens | study: EMG produced TPA metagenomics assembly of... | reverse complement strand
GACCTCTTCCCTCTCCCTGAACAATAAATATTACTTTCATGATGCAGCAGGTATAAGTGTAAGAACCATATTCTCGTTGTTTGTATTTTCTTTATCCATGTCAGCGGAATAATACAGAATATCCCAGTTGCCCTCTTCATCCTCAGTGAGCGCCGACATCGTTTCAACCCAGTCGCCGGAGTTCAGATAATGCACATCACCTATCATTTTATTCTCCGGATGATGAATATGTCCGCATATCACCCCTTCGCACTGACGGTTACGGGCAAATTCAGCCAATACCTTTTCGAAGTCCGATATATACGAAACAGCCGATTTCACCTTCTGCTTTATCTCCTGCGACAATGAATAGTAAGGTTTTCCCTGTTTGATTCGCCAGCGGTTATACTGGCTGTTCAGCCAGAGCAGCAGTGTATAGCCGATATCCCCCAGTTTGGCAAGCCATTTCATCTGTGTAGTTACCTTATCGAATACATCTCCGTGGGTGATGAAGTAATGTCTTCCATTACTTTCCAGCATATATTCTTTTACAATACTCAGGTTGGCGAATTTCAGCGGAGCCAGGCTGTCGATAAAATCATCATGATTCCCTCTTATATAGATTACTTCTGTTCCGTAGTTTTCCATCATCTTCATGATTATTTTGAAGAACCTTGTATGTTGAGGCTTCCACTTTCCGGCACCGAATTTTTGCAGGCTCCATCCGTCTATGATGTCACCGTTCAGAATCAGCCGTTCACAGTTAGCCTGACTGAGGAAATTACATACCTGTTCTACTTTCGAGTGAGACGTTCCTAAATGAATATCAGAAAGAACAATCGTACGATAATTGCGTCGTGATTCCATGCTAAACTTATTTAATGTCCGTATTGATAAAGATTATATCCTAGATAAAACAGATACAATGAAGAGATGCAGACCATAATCAGGCAAACAGCATATGCTTTCAGCCGGTCGTTCGATAATAGATTTTTCATAGTTGTAATTTTATGCCCAAGCTTCTTGATACAGTTCATTTATTTCTTCCAGAAACTCCGACTCCATTGTTTCCAGATTTTCCAGGGCTTCTTCTTCGCTTTCCCCGTAAGCGCAACACTGTTCGTGCATGAGTGAATAGGCGTAATAACTCCCTTCCGGTGTACACGAAACTGCGTATTTTCCTGAGATAATATTCATAGTAGACTTCTTTTAAAAAACTACCTAAAAGTACTGGTATGCTGTTACGTAGAGATGTATAAGAAGTTACTTTTCTATTAAGAACGGAAACAAAAAATCCCTCACCCGTAAGGGCAAGGGATTCAGAATATACATATAAGGTTATAAGCCTTTTTTATTTCGCTATCAGCAAATAATAGTTCTTCTTACCACGCTGAACCAGCAAGTATTTTTCATCAAGCAGGTCAGCAGTTGTAATTTCCTGGTCGAATGCAGTCAGTTTCTCCTTATTAAGTGAAACACCACCACCCTGAACCAGCTTACGCATTTCACCTTTCGATGCGAATACAGCCGCTTTTTCAGTAAACAAGTCTACAGCCTTGATACCCGCTTCAATATCCGTCTTCGATACCTCAAACTGCGGTACACCTTCGAATACAGACAACAGCGTATCTTCGTCCAGCTTCTTCAGAGCTTCCGAAGTAGCGTTACCGAACAAAATACCCGATGCTTCCACAGCAGCTTCGTAGTCAGCTTCAGAGTGAACCATGATAGTAACTTCTTTTGCCAGACGTTTCTGCAATACACGCAAGTGAGGAGCCGGTTCGTGTTCAGCGATCAGTGCGTCTATTTCTTCCTTAGGCAGTGAAGTAAATATCTTGATATAGCGTTTTGCATCTTCATCACTCACATTCAGCCAGAACTGATAGAACTTATAAGGCGAAGTATATCGAGGATCGAGCCATATATTTCCTGATTCTGTTTTTCCAAACTTACCTCCGTCAGCCTTTGTAATCAGCGGACAAGTCAGGGCAAACACCTCTCCTCCGTTTGTACGGCGGATCAGTTCAGCTCCGGTTGTAATGTTACCCCATTGGTCGGAACCACCCAGCTGAAGCTTGCAGTTTTTGGTTTCATACAGATGCAGGAAGTCGTACCCTTGTAACAGCTGATAAGTAAATTCAGTGAATGAAAGACCGTCGCGAGCTTCTCCGTTCAGACGTTTCTGAACAGAATCCTTTGCCATCATGTAGTTTACGGTGATATGCTTTCCTACCGTACGGGCAAAGTCAAGGAAAGAGAAGTCTTTCATCCAGTCGTAGTTGTTTACCAGTTCTGCACGGTTCGGGGCATCCGACTCAAAGTCGAGGAACTTGCCCAACTGCTTTTTGATACATTCCTGATTATGGCGCAATGTTTCTTCGTCCAGCAGGTTACGTTCTTGTGACTTACCCGACGGGTCGCCGATCATACCTGTTGCACCTCCTACCAGGGCAAGCGGTTTGTGTCCGCAGCGCTGGAAATGTCTCAACATCATCACACCACACAAGTGTCCGATATGCAATGAATCAGCTGTCGGGTCAATACCCAGGTAAGCTGTCACCATTTCCTTCTCCAGCAATTCTTCTGTGCCCGGCATCATGGTGTGCACCATTCCGCGCCATCTTAATTCTTCTACAAAATTCATCGAATGAAATTCTTAGTTTAACATAATAATTTGATTGATAGGCAAAAGTACGACTCTTTCTCTGAATAACCAATTTTATTGATTAAAAAAGAGAAGGCCGGTTGTTTCTTGTATCTCCGATACGAGCTGTTCCACCCCGATATTCCGCTGACGGGCAGCCAGCCAGTACAGTTCCTCTATCGGGCAGATACTCTCGTCCGTTTCCAGCAGCAACCTGTCGGCTGGCACGGCCTGCAAAGCCTCAACCTGATATTTTTCGCCGAACGACAGATAAAAACCCTGCCGGACAAGACTTTCTGCCAGTTCCTTTTTCCCCCCGGAAGCCATGAATGATCCAGGCATTTTCAGGCTTTATCCTTTTTTTCAGTGCGATAAGCTCTTCACTGCTTTTTACAGCATGTATCAGTAACGGAAGCCGGTGCCGGCTTGCCAGCAAAGCAATAGCCTGAAATGCCTCCACCTGCAGATCGAACGGCGTATCACACCGCTTGTCCAGTCCGGCTTCACCCAGTGCGATCACCCGCCGGTCGTTCAGCATAGACACCACCCATTCCAGCTGACGGGGATAATCCTCACGCGTAAGATACCAGGGATGAATACCCGCCGAGATAAATCTCGCCCCTTCAGGCAAAGGCACATCACGCATGCAACAGCTCAACAGGGCGGCCGAAGCATCAGCGGGCAAACGATGAGTATGAATATCTAGTAACATTCAGTAAAAGACAGTAAGCTCAGGGAACAGGGTCATATCCCGATCCACCCCACGGATGACAACGCAACAATCGCCGTATCGTGAGATACAGCCCCTTAAAAGGTCCGTGCTTTTTCAGAGCCTCTACAGCATATTGCGAACACGTCGGAGTAAAACGGCATGAAGGAGGAGTAAAGGGAGAGATACAGTTCCGATAAAAATAAATAGGAAGCAACAGCAAGTATGTCAGCAACTTTCTCATAGCATACGCTCCGCAGTAATCTGAAGTAATTTCTTGACCTTCTCTTCTATTTCGTCAGAAGCATGCAGTTCATTGTCCAGCCAGATAAAAGCAATGGCAGCTTTTTTCCCGGCAGCCTTCAGCGGATCGATAAGCAGATACTTGTGTTTACGGTACGCTTCACGTATCTGGCGCTTTACACGGTTTCTCTTTACCGCACGTTTAAAACGCTTCTTGGGTACACTTATCAGTACAGAAACAGCCGGAAGCTCCTCACCTTCTACCGGCATGTATACGATGCGCAGAGGAAAAGCCGGAAGCGACTTGCTCCCGCCTGCAAACAGCTTTTCTATCAGGATAACACTGCTCAGACGTTCTGTTTTCGGAAAGGTATGCTTTTCTTGTTCTGCCATAATAAAATAATTTAGGCACGGATTACTGTTTCATACGTGAAATCCGTATATTTCTGTAGTCCGTGCCCGAATCTAAAATTGTTTTTATGCGTTATGCTTACGGATAAACATATCCAGTGCAGCTGTCATCGACGGAGCTGCTGCCGTAGGAGCTTCCAGATCCAGGCGAAGTCCTGCATCCTTTACAGCCTGAGCTGTAGTAGGTCCGAAGCTTCCGATGGCAATATCTTTCTGTTCGAAATCGGGGAAGTTCTTCATCAGCGACTGTATACCTGCCGGGCTGAAGAAAATCAGCATGTCGTAATCGAACTTTTCTTCCGGAGTGAAATCATAACTTACAGTACGATACATGATTGCTTCAGTGTGCTGTATCTTATTCTTGTCGAGCAAATTCTTCACTTCGTCGTTATGTACGTCCGACATCGGAATAAAATACTTCTCCGTGTTATGTTTGACTATCAGCGGAAGCAGATCAGCAAACTTACCTGTTGCACCGAAGAATACCTTACGTTTACGGTATTGAACATATTTCTGAATGTACAGAGCGATTGTTTCCGACGTACAGAAATACTTCATGGTTTCCGGTATCGTGATTCGCATCTCAGAACAAAGACTAAAGAAGTGGTCAATTGCATGGCGCGAAGTAAATACAACGGCGGTATGATCCAATATAGAAACTTTCTGTTGTCTAAATTCCTTTGCCGACAAACTCTCAACTTTTATAAACGGGCGAAAATCTATTTTCACACCGTACTTCTCAGCAATGTCGAAATAAGGCGACTTCTCTGATGTGGGTTTAGGCTGAGAAACTAGAACTTTTTTAATCTTCAATGTCTTAAATTTTTAAAACCAAAATATTGTTTATATAGGTGATCCCTTTCCAAAACAGTATTAAGGGAATGATTTCGAGTGCACAAAAGTACAGAATAAAATGCAGAAAACCATAAACATGTTTGAAAAAGTTCCTGATAGACTTATAAAATAACAATATTTTAGCAAAAAGCAGGAGAAAAACGATTAAAACTTTACTTGTCTGGATACCTAAATTGAAATAAATAATAAGCAACATGACCGGAAAAAGTAAAAAACTAATTCCGCTCACCAGGTCAAAATAGGTCTGAATCCAGTAATTATTTCTTTCTTTGTCAAAAAAAATCCAATTGACAAACTGATAAGCCACCCATTTGAAGCTGATGTAAAATAAGGACATTCCGATATAGATTCCCAGCATCAGTCCGTTCGAAACCGAGCGTATCAGCATGAAATCCGTTTCGGATATGTACTCATAAATATATAGTCCGGACAATACACAACTGATAATTGTCAGCGTAAAGACATACCGGTTGCTCGAGGTAGTAGCATCATCGAACAGGCTGAACCGCTCTTTATACTGGAAGAGCGCCTTTATCCGTTGCAGCACATATTTCTTTCCGTTTTTCAGCGAATAAGAAAACAGGACGAAACAAATCAGGATAATACCGGTAACGAAAGCATCCGATCGCAACTGGTAAGGCAACGGCTGTCCCTGCATACCGGCTTTCGGATTTGCCTGTACGCTTGCTGTCAGAGCCTGGTCGAGCCTTTGCTGCTGCTCGTCCATCTTCTCGGCAATATATTTTACACCTATACGGCAGACGGTACTCATATAGCCGCAAATTTACGAATTTCTTTGCTCCACACAGGTGTATTATACAATAAATTTACAGCTTCTTCGGGTGTCTCCGCCACATGCCAGATAGCCCCATGCTCACGGCGCATGAAATTCTGTTCGATAGCCTGGTTCAGCATCTCCAGCAGCGGATCATAAAAATGGTTGATATTTAAAATAACGACAGGCTTCAGATACAGCCCCAGCTGCTTCCAGGTAATGATTTCCAGCAACTCCTCCAGCGTTCCGCATCCTCCGGGCAGTGCAATCACCCCGTCGGACATATCCGCCATGATCTGCTTGCGTTCGTGCATGGTTTCCGTTTCAATCAGTTGCGTAAGCCCCTTGTGATGCCAGCCCTGTTCCACCATGAAATGCGGAATCACCCCGGTAACCGTTCCGCCCGCCTGTAGCGTAGCATCACTGATGGCACACATCAGCCCCAGACATCCTGCACCGTTTATCAGATTAATCTTCCGTTCAGCAAGTATTTTCCCCAGCTTTTCGGCAGCATCGAAATAAGCCTGGTCAATTTTAGTGCTCGAAGCACTATATACACATACATTTTTAATATCGTTCATCAGTCAGCGTTGAAGTATATCAAGACAAAAAAATGAGGAATACTCCCTTCGGAATATCCCTCATTCTCTTTATTCAATTTACATAACAGTCAGTTATTTAATTCCGAAAGCAGCTTTCACCTTGTCTACATAGTCCAGCTTTTCCCAAGTGAAGAGTTCTACCTCTACATCCTTGTTGCCTTCGTATGCCGATTCAAAATGCTTGGTAATCACCTTCGGTTCACGTCCCATGTGTCCGTAAGCAGCAGTTTCACTGTAAATCGGGTTACGCAGTTTCAGACGTTCTTCGATGGCACGCGGACGCATATCAAAGATTTCATCCACCTTCTTGGCAATTTCACCGTCGCTCATAGCCACCTTGCTGCGTCCATACGTATTCACGTAAATATTAATCGGACGCGCTACACCGATTGCATACGAAACCTGAACCAGAATTTCGTCGGCAACACCCGCAGCTACCAGATTCTTGGCGATATGACGTGCTGCATAAGCCGCACTACGGTCTACCTTACTAGGATCCTTTCCAGAGAATGCACCACCACCGTGAGCACCAGCACCACCGTAAGTATCCACGATAATCTTACGTCCGGTCAGTCCTGTATCCCCGTGCGGACCACCGATAACGAACTTACCGGTCGGGTTCACATGATACTTAATCTGGTCGTTGAACAACTTCAGCACTTCCGGATTATGAATTTCAGAAATAACACGCGGCATCAAGATTTCGATGACATCCTGACGTATCTTTGCCAGCATCTCTTCATCCGCCTTCAGCTGAGCCTCCTTCGAGTCGTCAGCAGGCTGGATAAACTCATCATGCTGTGTAGAAACCACAATGGTATCGATACGAACCGGACGGCGGTCGTCATCATATTCTATAGTCACCTGGCTCTTAGAGTCCGGACGCAAGTAAGTCATCACCTTACCTTCACGGCGGATTTCAGCCAGTACCATCAGCAGCTTATGTGCCAGGTCGAGCGACAGCGGCATATAGTTTTCAGTTTCATTGGTAGCGTAGCCGAACATCATACCCTGGTCGCCGGCACCCTGATTCATCGGGTCCTCACGTTCCACTCCACGGTTAATGTCAGGGCTCTGTTCGTGAATAGCCGAGAATACGCCACACGAGTTACCTTCGAACATATACTCACTCTTGGTATAACCAATCTTGTTGATTACCTCACGAGCTACACGCTGAAGATCGATATACGCTTTGGTTTTCACTTCTCCTGCCAGTACCACCTGTCCGGTAGTCACCAACGTTTCGCAAGCTACTTTTGAACTGGGGTCATAAGCCAACAGTTTGTCAAGCACAGCGTCGGAAATCTGATCCGCCACTTTATCGGGGTGTCCTTCAGACACCGATTCGGATGTGAATAAATATCCCATGTCTTTAAAATTAAAAAAGGATTAATTAAAAGTTTATCCGTGTACGGACAAGAGTAGATAGTTGTATCAGGGAAGAGTGTTATACTAATGATGTTTTTAGCATTTTTTTTCCGTGGTTGCAAGCTACTCAAATCTTTCCACTTTTATTTTCGGCTGCAAAAATACAGATATAAATTGGAATAATTACAAAGTTATCCCTCTTTTAACATAGCTTTATATAAATTGGGCAAGCCTTTTTCTCATTTCTTCCATCGTCAGTCCCGAAACAGGGTGTACCACCTCACCGGCAATTTCCGCCAGCGGGTCCATGACGAAACTCCGTTCCCCCATCAGCGGATGCGGCAGTGTCAGTTCCGGAGTCTGCATCACCGTATCATCGTACATCAGCAAGTCGATGTCTATCGGCCGGTCACTATACACCCCCTCCACCGACTTGGCCGTTCTGCCCATTTCCTTCTCGATAGCCTGCGTCAGATGCAGTACTTCCAGCGGATCGAGCAGCGTTTCCGAGCATGCCGCCGCATTCAGAAAATCATTATCCGACACAAATCCCCAGGGAGCAGTCCGATAAAAAGAAGATAGGGAAGTCACCTTCCCTATCCTGTCATTTATCAATCGGACGGCAATACGTAAGTTTGCTTCTTTATCGCCCATGTTTGTACCCAGGCCCAAGTAAACTTTTGCCATGGTATCCGTTTATTTATCCAGTATCAGCATTGCATCCCCGTAAGTACCGAAGCGGTAATCCTCTTTCAGCGCAATGTTATAAGCATCCATCACCAGCTCATATCCGCCATAAGAGCAAACCAGCATCAGCATTGTAGACAGCGGCATATGGAAGTTGCTGACCATCGCATTAGCCAGTGAGAAATCGTACGGAGGGAAAATAAACTTGTTTGTCCAACCTTCGAATTCTTTCAGGTGTCCGTCGGTACCCACAGCAGTTTCTATGGCACGCATAACGTCAGTACCTACCGCGCACACCTTATTGCCACGATCCTTTGCCTCGTTTACGATGCGGCAAGCCTCAGCCTCCACAAACATCTGTTCCGAGTCCATCTTATGCTTGGTAAGATCCTCTACATCGATATCACGGAAACCACCCAGTCCGCAGTGCATGGTAATGAAAGAGAAATCGATACCCTTTATTTCCATACGCTTCATCAGCTCACGGCTGAAGTGCAATCCCGCAGCCGGTACCGTTACAGCCCCTTCATTCTTCGCGAAGATTGTCTGGAAGCGTTCCTCATCCTCCGGTTCAGCCGGACGGTGGATAAACGGTGGCAATGGCGGTTCACCAAGCGCATAAAGCGCCTTCTTGAACTCATCGTGCGGTCCGTCGTACAGGAAACGGAGTGTACGTCCGCGTGAAGTCGTATTATCGATTACTTCCGCCACCATCGAGTCATCATCTCCGAAATAAAGCTTGTTTCCGATACGTATCTTACGAGCCGGGTCCACCAGCACATCCCACAGGCGCAGTTCCTCATTCAGCTCACGCAACAAGAACACCTCGATACGTGCTCCGGTCTTTTCTTTATTACCATATAAACGTGCAGGAAATACCTTTGTATCATTAAAGATAAATACGTCCTTGTCATCAAAATAATTCAAGATATCCTTGAATACCACATGTTCAATCTCTCCGGTAGCCTTATGAACCACCATCAGTCGCGACTCATCTCTGTACTTCGCCGGATGCGTGCGATCTTATCTTCCGGCAACTTAAATTTGAATTGTGACAGTTTACATCTTATTATCCTTTCCTTAATCGTTTGTAATTTCTATATCCTGTTGGTCGAGCCATGCCTCAATGTCATCCACTGCATGCAGTCCTCCAGTCTGACATCCCTACCCGTGTCCGTATCAGTCCGGTAACGGTGCGCTCCGCTGTTCAGCGCTTCACCGATGTCGCGTGCCAGCGCCCGGATATACGTTCCCTTGCTGCATACCACACGAATCTTGATTTCCGGCAGGTTACATTCCAGCAACTCAATTTCATCAATCACCAGCGTCTTCGGTTTCAGTTCCACCTCATCCCCCTTGCGGGCAAGGTCGTATGCACGTTTGCCGTCCACCTTACAAGCCGAAAAAGCCGGCGGAATCTGCTCTATCGTTCCCACGAAGTTCTTCAGCGTATCCTCCACCAGCTGGCGTGTGATATGCTCCGTCGGATACGTAGCATCAATCTCCTTTTCCAGGTCGTACGAGGGAGTTGTAGCCCCCAGTTGCAGCGTAGCGATATACTCCTTGGTGTGATACTGGAACTCCTCGATACGCTTGGTAGCCTTTCCGGTACAGATAATCATGACCCCCGTAGCCAGCGGATCAAGCGTTCCGGCGTGTCCTACCTTTATTTTCTTCACTCCCAGCTTGCGGCTGATATGATACCTCACTTTATTTACAAGCGCGAACGATGTCCATCGCAGCGGCTTGTCAAAATATAACACTTCTCCTTCTTTAAAGTTCATCCGTTTGTGTTTATGACAGCAAGCTTGTAACAATCGTGATGATACCCACGATGGCACAATACACGCCAAACCAGATCAGCTTGCCCTTCTTTACAATATTAATCATCCACTTACATGCGATACATCCCGAAACGAAAGCAGCCAGGAAGCCTACTACCAGCGATGCCGTACTGATGCCCGCACTTACCGCAGAAGCATCCTTTATAATCTTCATTCCATCCAGCAAAGCCTCACCCAGAATCGGCGGTATTACCATCAGGAAAGAAAACTGAGCCAGCGTTTCCTTCTTGTTACCCAGTATCAGACCGGTAGCGATCGTACTTCCCGAGCGCGACAGTCCCGGCATTACCGCACAAGCCTGCGCCAGTCCGATAATAAACGCATCCCTCATGCTGATACGTTCCTTCTGTCTCGGTTTCGCATAATAAGAGAAAGTCAGCAGTACAGCCGTCAGCAGGAGCATACATCCCACAATCAGCAGTCCCGAGCCGAAAATCTCCTCCACATAATCCTTAAAGAACACCCCCACAATGCCGATCGGAACCATTGAAATTATTATATTCAATACATATTTTGTTTCCTCGTTTAGCTGCCATTTAAACAGCCCGCGGAATATCCAGTCTATTTCCTTCCACAAGATAACCAGCGTACTCAGTACTGTTGCCACATGTACCACGATGGTAAAAGTCAGATTCTCCTCCCCCTCTATGCCAAACAGAGCCGATCCAATAGCAAGATGTCCGCTGCTGCTCACAGGCAGATATTCTGTCAGTCCCTGCAGAATACCTAAAATTAAAGCTTCTATCCAGTTCATTCTCTTGAATTATTGTTGTTATTTTGAATACTTTTCGGTTTGCGCAGTATACCGTAAATCATGAAAATAAATCCCAGGAAGCAAACCAGCGGTGCTACCTTGATACGACGTACACTGAAAATATCAGGCTCGAAAGTTATTTCCGTAGAGCCCGGTCCCGTCATCAGCAGGAAACCGATGATAATCACCACCATACCCGCAGCCAGCAGGATGAAGTTCGTTTTATCAAAGGCAAAGTTCTTTTTGTCCATATTGAAAAGAAAAATTGATTGGTTAGTTTCACCTATTATATATAATACAATTCACTCACTTTCATGCGGAGATACTTGTTGATGGAAATAAGTGCGCAGAGCGAAGTAATCAGCACCCCGAAAACAAAAACCGCTCCCATCACTACAACCATCACTCCCGGTGTAACCACCGCCAGCAAGTCCGGTTCATAATGCACCAGCATATACGCCAGTCCTATCAGTACCGCATCCGCCATCGTAGCAGCCAGTATCCCTATCCACATGTTGCGCAGCAAAAACGGTCGCCGGATAAACGACCAGCTGGCCCCCACCAGCTTCATGGTATGAATAAGAAAACGTTTCGAATATACCGCCAGCCGGATGGTATTGTTGATAAGCGCAAACGAAATCAGCGTAAGCAGCGCCGCCAGTCCGAGCAAAACAATACTGATTTTCCGGATATTACTGTTTACCGCATCCAGCAGATCCTGCGGGTAATTGATCTCTATCACCTGCTTGTTCTTCGACTGAATCTCATCCTTTATCCACGCAACGCTGTCAGAATTTGCGTAATCCGCATTCAGCTTCACCTCGATGGAAGCCGTAAACGGATTATGTCCCAGAAACTCCGCCGGATCCGTTCCCATCGCCTCCGTCTGCTCCTTCAGCGCCTGCGCCTTCGATATATACGTCGTCTGCTTTACGTATACCTCCTTGTTCAGCTGTTTCTGAAAGCGGAGAATATCCGTCTCCTTCATATCGTCACTGATCAGAATCGAGAAAGCGATATTCTCACGGACATATACAGAAAGATTGTTGGCAGCCATTACGAAAAAAACGACTATCCCCAACAACAGCAGGACAAGCATCGTGCTGATGCTCGACGTCACGAACTGCATATCAAAGAAAGATCCCGGTTTTCTGCTCATACCCTTACTTTTTTCTGAATACGTAAATCATGGAACTGCTCTGTTCCTTTTTCACCAGCGAAGCAAACCACGCCTCCGTTCCCTTAATCATACCTTTCAGGAAAGGCATACGGCCTCCCTGGTACTTTTCCGAAAGCATGGAAACATAAAACGCGTCAAACGGCATCGGATGCCGTTCGGTCAGAATAAAATCATATTTCGCTCCGAACTGCTGCATGACAGAAGGCGTAAAATGCCACAGATGCCGCGGTACATCATACGCCGCCCACATCTCCCTGTAATGCTGTGCATCGAACGAAACCGGATTAGGTACAGCTACTACCAGCACACCACGCTCCTTCAGCATGTCGGCAAGCCGTTTCCAGGTACCGTTTATATCCTGCAAATGCTCCATGACATGCCACAGCGTAATCACATCGAAGCTCCCTTTGCTGTAAGTCGCCAGCGCTTCCGGAGCCTCCACCATCAGCTCGAAATGCTCCTTGGCAAACGCCCGTGCCTGCGGGCTCTTCTCGATGGCAGAAACCTTCCATCCCCGTTTCTGCATGAAATGGCTGAAATACCCTGTACCCGTACCGATATCCAGCAAGCTGCCGTTTCGGGTACCGCAGATCCGCTCTATCAGCGAAGCCTTGCGTCCCAGCATAAATCCCCGTACATAGTGATACAGACGGTTGGCAAGTCCCTTACGCGTATCCGTGTGCGAGATATAAATCCGGCGATTCATAATACCTGCCTATCTCACTTTCGTCGGGCACATGCTGCGTAAACAAAAAAACCACACGCCTTACAGCGGTAAATCGTAAATTTTTCACCGGTGGCATAATGGTCCGTACAAGTCATGACTTCCTCAAAATGCGTTTTCCCGCAGAGAGGACATGTATCTATATTGAGTATATTCACTTTATTCCCTAATTTGCTGCAAAATAACAAATAAATCGGGTATGGAGGGTGTTTTGTTAAGGTTCTTTAAGGGTATAATTCGCGTGAAAGAAAAATTGTAGGGAAATTTATAATCAAAATACTACAAATTAAGCGATGCAGGTTATCTGGGAAACTTCTGTCCGGATAACCTGCATTCGTTTATGATAGGATTAAAGCTTATTCAACAAAAGAAATGCTTTTCCATTTATGGTCTTTCCATTCTTCTTCTTGCCAAAACTCATCCCATGTTTCTCCTTTTTTATTGATATTCAGGGTAAGGTCGACATTTTTTGTGATGGTATCGGCTGGTCCGAATGTTGTATTTTGTACTGAAATGCTTCCTTCGGCGGTCAGCTTGATTGTATTTAAGGCTGTACATTCTGTAAATACATCATCACCTAGAGCGGTTGCCTGAGGCAGGTTGACGCTGGTCAGTGCGGTACAGTTATAGAAGGCTTTGATTCCGACAGTTGTTGCCTGCGGAAGCTCTATTTCTTTCAGTGACTTACAGTTGCTGAATGCATCATCTCCGATGGTAGTTGCTTTAGGCAAGTATACTTTTTCCAGCTGTGAACAGTCGCCAAATGTATTTATTCCTGTACGGGAACCACCTTGTGAAACCAGTGTCGCGTTTCCGATTGTCGTTGCTTCCGGCAAGTTGACTTCTGTCAGTTTGGAACAAAGCCAGAATACACTACCCTCAAGGGTTTGCAATTTGGGGAAGTCTGCAACTTGCAGGGCTGTTGACATAAAGGCATTGGTACCAAGGTAGGTAACTTCAGGCATACTTACTTCTGCCAGTTTGGTGCAGCTTTGGAAAGCGAAACTGTTTACTCTGACTACGCCCGGAGCGGTGATTTTGGTCAGGTTGGTGCATTTATAGAAAGCATAATCTTGCAGTTGCTGTATTTCCTGAGGCAGGATGACTTCCTGTAATCCGGAGAAATCGGAACTGCCTGTATGTCTGAAGCTTTCTGCCGGCAGCTCAGGAAGGCCATCTGCATCCCGGTCTTGCCATCCGGTTACTCCCGATAAGTCGAGTAATTCGATTTGGATGCCGCTGAAAGGATTTTCATCATATAGTCCCAGTGCTTCGGAATCTCCTGTGAGTATAAAACGGGTTACACCTGCCTGAGCCGCTTCACTGATGGCTTGTGATACTTGTGCAGCGCTGGCTCCGTCGAGATGGAATGTAGCTTGGTTACCCTCGATATCTACAATAGAGATACTGACTGTGATTGTACAAGTAGCTGTTTTTTCTCCGGCTGTAGCTGTGATGGTAGCTGTCCCCTCGCCTATGGCTGTTACAATTCCTTCGGGTGATACTGTGGCTACTGCTTCGTCGGAAGATGTCCATGTGGCCTCTCCTGCCCCTTCTGGAAGGACTGTAGCGGTGAGCTGTATGGTTTCTCCCTTGCTGGTTAAGGTTGCTGTAGCAGGCGATATTTCTACCGACTGTACTTCTTGGGTAACAGTCACCTCACATGTTCCGCTTTTTCCGCTTACTGTGGCTGTAACGGTGGCCGTTCCTTTGCTTATACCGGTTACAGTTCCATCGGATGATACCGTAGCTATTGCTTCATCGGATGAAGTCCATGTAATATCTCCTGCCGTAGCATTTTCCGGTGATATTTTGGCTGTCAGCTGCTTTGTTTCTCCACATTCCAGACTGATGCTTTCGGGTGAAACGCTTACGCCTGTTATTGTTACAGGTTCGTCTACCGGTTCATTGTCATCGCTTGAGCAAGCTGGTAATATACACGTCAGCAAGCACAATAAATATAAGAATCTTACTTTCATGATATGGATTGTTTGAGGTTCGTTTATCTTACAAAGAAACGGTATTCCGGGAGAATTCTTTGTCACTGAAAACAGTGATTTTTTGTTTGTGGCGTAAAATAAAAAAGCTTCCGGAGGTCAAATGAATGACTTTCCGGAAGCTTTCCTGTTGATTTATTTATCCTGAGGATAATTATTTTTTGTAGTTTTTCAATCCTGTCTGGAGGAAGTCTACATATTTAGCAATGTCTTCGTCGTAAGAATATGACTTGTTCAGAGGCATACCTTCGTTGTCGAGCAATACATAGAATGGCTGTGCATTGGCTCCGAACTTAGAACGTTGCAGGTAGCTCCACTTGTCACCTATTGTACGAAGAGTACGTTCTGTTCCGTTTTCTGTAACCTTTATCGGTTCTGGAAGCTTGGTCTTTTCGTCTACATACAGCGTGATAAGTACGTAGTCGTCGTTCAGCATCTGACTTACTTTCGGATCAGTCCATACAGCAAGTTCCATCTTACGGCAGTTTACGCAACCATATCCGGTGAAGTCTATCATGACCGGTTTGTTGTTCTGGCGAGCGTATTCCATACCGGCATCGAAGTCGGTAAACTTGGCGTGTACTTCATTCTTGTATAAGTTGAAATCCTGAGTCTGCATAGGAGGTGCAAATGCGCTGACAGCTTTCAGAGGAGCTCCCCAAAGTCCCGGAATCATATATACGGCAAATGCCAGTGAGATGAGTGCCAGGAAGAAACGTCCTACTCCTACCTTATTGTTGTCGTCGTCGTGAGGGAATTTGATCTTACCCAGCAGGTACATACCCAGCAGAGCAAAGATAACGATCCAAAGTGCAAGGAATGTTTCACGGTCGAGCAGTCTCCAGCCGTAAGCAAGGTCGGCTACCGACAGGAATTTCAAGGCAAATGCCAGTTCCAGGAATCCCAGTACCACCTTGATAACGTTCATCCAACCTCCGGATTTCGGCATTGATTTCAGCCATGACGGGAACATAGCGAACAGTGTGAAAGGTAAAGCCAGTGCAATGGCAAATCCTAACATACCGATAGCCGGCGCTACAACACTACCGGTAGTAGAAACTTCTACCAGCAGGAAGCCGATGATAGGACCTGTACAAGAGAATGATACCAATGACAAAGTGAATGCCATCAGGAAGATACTCAGCAGACCGGTTGTTGCTTCAGCCTTGCTGTCGACAGCGTTGCTCCACTTAGATGGCAGAGTGATCTCGAATGCTCCAAAGAAAGAAGCCGCAAAGATAACCAGCATCAGGAAGAACAGGATATTGAAGATGGCATTGGTAGACAATGCATTCAGTGCACTAGCTCCGAATATCAGTGTAATAGCTAGTCCCAGCGCTACATAGATCACAACGATAGATGCACCATAGGTCCATGCGTCACGAATACCTTTCTTTTTGTCCTTAGTGCGTTTCAGGAAGAAGCTGACAGTCATCGGAATAATTGGCCATACACAAGGTGTGAACAGGGCTAGAATACCTCCGACCAGACCGGTGAAGAAGATGTAAATCCAGGAATGTGATTCCTGTTCTTCAGTGCTTCCGTAATTGGATAGCTCTTTGATAACCGGTTTCCAGTAATCGGTAGCTTCCTGCAATGTCTGAGGGGCAGTTGTTACGGCTGCTGTAGAATCTACTGTTTCTGTTGATTCGGCAGGTGCAGCTGCTTCTTCTGTTTTAGCTGGTGCAGCTGTTGCCGAAGCAGCTGCGGCTACAGTACCTTTATAAGAAAAATCAACGCTGGTAGGTGGCAGACAGTTCTGGTCGTTGCATGCACCAAATTCCAGGTATCCGGTAATCAGATAGTCACCTCCAGTGAGCTTAACTTTCTGTGAGAACTTAGCTGTACCTTCGAAGAATTTTACTTCCATTTCGAAGATAGGGTCCATCTGTTTGATTTCTTTCCCTATCGGAGTAAGTTTTCCTACCAGCTCTGCTCCTTCTATCTTGTCGATGTTGAAAGTGGCAGAAGTAGGACCTCCTTCTTGCAGGTCGGTAGAATAAACATGCCAGCCCTGGTCCATCGTACCAGTAAAAATAATTTCAGCCTCATTGGCCGAAAGGTTTTTCCATTCGGTCTTGAATCGTACCGGATCTTGCATCTGGGCGAACATGGGCAGACAGATTAACGCCATGAGCAGCCAACTGAGCGTGATTCTTCTTTTCATTGTTTCTTTTCGGATTTTGAATTATAAATAAGAAATTTGTTTTTATTGTCTGGGGTTATTCGGTTACTTCGATACCTTTCAGGGTAGCAGAGCTGGATTCGGTGATACGCACACGTACAAGATCACCGATACGGTGTGTGCCACGGTCGAATACGACTACCTTGTTCTGCTCGGTACGTCCGAATAATTGTTCTTTGGAGCGTTTTGATACGCCTTCTACCAGTACCTCGAATGTCTTTCCTACATCGCGGGCATTGCTTTCGGCAGATAACTGGTTCTGCAATTCAATCATTTCGTTTAACCGGCGTATTTTAACTTCTTCGGGAACATCATCAGGCAGATGTTTCGAAGCATATGTTCCCGGTCGTTCGGAATATTTGAACATGAAAGCTGAGTCGTATGCACATTCACGCATCAGCGAAAGACTCATCTGGTGATCTTCTTCTGTCTCGGAGTGGAATCCGGAGAAGATATCAGTACTCAATCCACAGTCGGGAATGATGCGACGGATGGCCTCTACCCTTTCCAGGTACCATTCGCGCGTATATTTGCGGTTCATCAGTTTCAGAATACGCGAACTTCCGCTCTGTACCGGCAGGTGGATATGCTTGCATACGTTAGGTACTTCAGCAATGACATGCAGTGTTTCATCACTCATGTCTTTGGGGTGTGAAGTAGTAAAGCGTACACGCATTTCGGGTACAGCTTCGGCAACGATACGTAACAGCATCGGGAATGTTACGACCTCTCCTTCCCGCTCGAAGCGATAAGAATTGACGTTCTGGCCTAACAGCGTTACTTCCTTATACCCTTTCTGCTGTAAATCGTGCACTTCGTTCAGAATGCTTTCCACATCACGGCTTCTTTCGCGTCCGCGAGTGTAAGGCACAATGCAATAGTGACAGAAATTGTTGCAGCCGCGCATGATAGATACGAATCCGGAAATGTGATTTCCACAGATGCGTGACGGAATGACATCGCGATAAGTTTCAGTTGTAGAAAGCTCTACATTGATGGCCTTCTCTCCTGCCTCAACTGCGCCGATCAAATCGGGCAATGTGAGATAAGCATCCGGTCCTGCTACCAGGTCGACGTGGTGATTTTCTATCAGATCGTTTTTTACACGTTCTGCCATACATCCCAATACTCCGACAATCAGGTGCTTGCGCTTCTTTCTCAGAGAATGGAAGAACTCCAGCCGGTTCAGGATTTTCTGCTCGGCATTGTCACGGATAGAACAAGTGTTCATAAATACGGCATCAGCTTCATCGAGGCTTTCGCACGGACTGTATCCTGCCATTTGCATGATAGATGCGATGACTTCGCTATCCGCAACATTCATCTGACAGCCGTAGGTTTCGATAAACAGTTTTTTTGTTTCCAGTTCGGTTGCGGATTTAAAGTCCGCTCCCGTAGCTTCTTTTGTCATAATGTTATGTTATTATTTAATAAATTCATTTGCAAAGATATGAGTTTCTTCCCTAAAATCCATGAATGTGTTATATTTATTAGTATCTTTGGGCAAATCCTTAACATTTTGGCAGACTATGGACGAAGTGATAAAAATATTTGTTATAGTGGCGGCTATTGCTTTCGCCGCTTATCAGAATTATGCCAAAAGGAAAGAAAAGAATAACCCTCCCGTAAGAAGATGGCTAAGCCGGCAACAGTCCATGTAGAGCCGGATATTATCATGGCATGGTCAAC
>ENA-OQHF01000759-OQHF01000759.1-human-gut-metagenome-genome-assembly--contig:-NODE-759-length-18649-cov-4.178436_pt1 | contig 18649 bp, 16 predicted proteins | sample MGYA00242559_ERZ504709 | MGnify/ENA primary metagenome ERZ504709 (study PRJEB26092, sample SAMD00036203) | human gut metagenome | host: Homo sapiens | study: EMG produced TPA metagenomics assembly of... | reverse complement strand
TAATTTAAATATTTATGAACTGGAAAGCGATTTTTTTGTTTTCCGGAGCATGAAAAAACTGCCCTCTCACAGATTTATCTGTAAAACGGCAGTTTTTATTCTATGCTGTTTCAATCCAAAGATCATCAGCTACGAGAATACTTCTCTGATGTAATCCCCCCTGAAGCTGCTTCTCTTACTCCGCAGCCTCCATAAGAACCTCATTCTCAGCTTCCTCAGCCATTACTTCCTGATACTTGTCCAGGATGATCGTCTGGATCTGCTCTCTTGTTGCTGAATTGATCGGATGTGCGATGTCACGATATTCACCGTCGCTTGCCTTACGGCTTGGCATTGCGATGAACAGCCCCTTCTCGCCTTCGATCACTTTGATGTCATGTACCACAAACTCATCATCTATTGTGACAGACACAACGGCCTTCATTTTCCCTTCTTTCGCTACCTTCCTCACACGTACATCTGTAATATTCATTGCTACTTGCCCCTTTCATTTCGCTAACCGTATCTGCGGAAATCTGATCTTCTGCATTTATAATACGTAGCGTTCGTTTTTCTCTACGACGATCTTCACTTCTCCTTCTTCGCCGCTGTAATATGAATTCGCCCGGATGGTATCCCGGCTCTCAACAATGCAATTCTCAATATGCGTATTATCTCCAAGATATACGTCATTAAGGATCACAGAGTTTTTGATCACACAGTTATTTCCTACAAATACATCACGGAACAGAACAGAGTTCTCCACGGTTCCGTTGATGATACATCCGCTGGATACCAGACTGTTCTTCACAGTTGCACCCGGATTGTACTTAGCAGGAGGTACATCTGCGATCTTGGTCTTGATCGCCGGCTCCTGTTTGAAGAAATAGTTCCTGATTTCCGGTTTCAGGAAATCCATGTTTGTCTGATAATAAGCCTCTGCAGTAGAGATATTATTCCAGTAGTTATCGATCTTATATCCGTAAATCCTCTTCAGATTTTTGTAACGGATAAGAATATCATTTACAAAATCATGCCTTCCTTCCTGGGCAGCACGCTCGATCAGTTCAATCAGCTGCCTTCTTCGGATGACATAGATACCAGTAGATACTGTATTATAGGAGGAAACGATCGGTTTCTCTTCAAATTCCTCGATCCGACAGTCCTCATTCATGCGGAGAACACCAAATCTTTCAACCTGGCTCTGATCCTTGCATGTAGTACATACAACGGTAACATCTGCCCGCTTTGCGATATGATACTCCAGGACTTTATTGTAATCCAGCTTGTAGATTCCATCACCGGAAGCGATCACCACATAGGGTTCATGACTGTTCTTTAAAAAGCTCAGGTTCTGATAGATAGCATCTGCAGTACCCTGATACCATAAGCTGTTGTCTCTGGTAATGGTTGGAGTAAAGACATAAAGTCCTCCCTGTTTTCTTCCGAAATCCCACCATTTGGATGAACTCAAATGCTCGTTAAGGGAACGGGCATTATACTGTGTCAGCACAGCAACCTTCTGGATATGTGAATTTGCCATGTTGCTGAGGGCAAAGTCGATCGCGCGGTAACTTCCTGCAATAGGCATTGCCGCGATTGCTCTTTTGTTTGATAATTCTCTCATGCGGTTATTATTACCGCCTGCCAAAATAATACCTATCGCTCTCATTCTTTCCCACCGTCCTTTGCTGCAATTACCTGGCCGGCTGCCAGTTCTCCGTCAGGGTAGTCTTCTTTTGTTGTAACACCGGCGATAGCGGTATTCTTACCGATTTTGACACTGTCCGGAATCACGCTGTTTTCGCCGATAGCCACAAGTCCAAAGGAATATACAGCCGGTTTCAGAACATTCGGTACCTCCTCGCCGCATCCGATCACAACATTATTTCCGATGACAACATCTTCTGCCACGATGGCTTTATCCATAACAACGTTCTCACCAACTGCTGTATTCTTCATGATAATAGAATCACGGATCACACTACCCTTGCCGATGATAACATTCGGACCGATCACTGAATTATGTACTTCACCATAGATTTCTGTTCCCTCACCGATGATACACTTGTCCACAACTGCATCTGCGGAAATATACTGTGGCGGGATCACATCTCCCTTGGTGTAGATCCTCCAGAATTCCTCATAAAGATTAAACTCCGGAATGATATCGATCAGCTCCATATTTGCTTCCCAGTAAGAACCAAGAGTTCCTACATCTTTCCAGTAGCCGTTATACTCATAAGCAAAAAGGCGCTGCCCCTTCTCTTTACAGTACGGAAGGATATGTTTACCGAAGTCACAGCCATTCTGATCCTTCAGGGCGATCAGTGCTTCCTTCAGAACCGGCCATGAGAAAATATAGATACCCATGGATGCAAGATTGCTGCTTGGATGCTCCGGCTTCTCCTCAAACTCAGTAATACGGCTGCTCTCATCAGTAACCATAATACCAAAACGGCTGGCTTCCTCAATGGGAACCGGCATACACGCGATCGTAATATCTGCCTTGTTCGCCTTGTGGAAATCCAGCATCACTTCGTAATCCATCTTATAGATATGGTCACCGGAAAGGATCAGTACATAATCCGGGTTATACTGCTCCATATAAGCCAGATTCTGATAGATCGCATTGGCAGTTCCTGTGTACCATTCACTGCTTGTGCTCTTCTCATACGGAGGAAGGACTGTGACACCGCCTTCATTGCGGTCAAGATCCCACGGAATACCGATACCGATATGTGTATTCAGGCGGAGAGGCTGGTACTGTGTCAGCACACCCACCGTGTCAATTCCCGAGTTAATACAATTGCTCAGTGGAAAATCGATGATACGATATTTACCACCAAAAGCGACTGCCGGCTTTGCAACCTTTTCTGTCAAAACTCCTAACCTGCTGCCTTGCCCACCGGCCAAGAGCATGGCAATCATCTCTTTCTTAATCATGCGATCACCTCTTGTATGTTATGATTATTCCATTATAGCATACTTTACTGTGTTAGTGAACATTTTTTACAATTATTTTAGCTGTATTTTACTTTTTTTATCGCTATTGTATATTATAAATTGGTAAGACTCATCATTTTTTTCATTCCTTCTGGTTAATTTCAACATTTTTTCGATGTTATTTTCTAGGTTACTTTTTATTTACCGGAAAAAAATCCGCTTTTTTTAGCCCAAAAAGTACCACTTTTCAATTGTTCTGTTGGCGTTATAATAAAACAGACAAAAGAGCTACGAAAATAACATATATATAAGGAGATTATTATGTATCAGATAGACTTTCATAAACCGCTCCATATTCATTTCATCGGGATCGGAGGCATCAGCATGAGCGGCCTTGCCGAGATCCTTCTGGAAGAAAATTTCCGGATTTCCGGTTCCGATGCCAAATCCAGCCCGCTGACCCGCACACTGGAAGAACGTGGCGCTGTGATCTATTACGGACAGCGCGCTTCCAACATCAAGGATGATGTAGATGTGGTTGTCTATACAGCAGCGATCCACCCGGACAACCCGGAATTTGCCTGTGCGAAAGAAAAAGGGCTTCCAATGCTCACCCGCGCAGAGCTTCTGGGACAGATCATGCGGAACTACGATACACCGATCGCAATTTCCGGAACCCACGGAAAAACCACTACTACTTCCATGGTTTCCCATATCCTTCTTGAGGGTGACTGTGATCCTACCATCAGTGTTGGCGGAATCCTTCCTGCTATCCACGGAAACATCCGCGTTGGAAATTCTGAGACCTTTATCACAGAGGCATGCGAATACACCAACAGCTTTTTAAGCTTCTTCCCTAAGATCAGTGTGATCCTGAACATGGATGCCGATCATCTGGATTTCTTCAAGGACATCGATGACATCCGCCATTCCTTCCGGAAATTTGCAGAGCTTCTCCCTGCTGACGGTACTCTGATCATCAACGCCGACACACCGGAGTATGAAACGATCACCCGGGAGCTTCCATGCAATGTTCTTACCTATGGTCTGGAGCACGATGCCGATTACACCGCAGCAGACATTACCTGGGATAAATACGGACATCCTTCCTTCTCCGTTCTCTTCCGGGGCAAAAAGATCGGCAGCTATTATCTGCGTGTACCGGGTATCCACAACGTATCCAATGCACTGGCAGCCATTGCCGTAGGACGCCTTCTGGACCTTCCGGATGACGTGATCGTCAAAGGTCTCGGAAGCTTTACCGGTACAGACCGTCGTTTCCAGTATAAAGGTGAGATCGGCGGTATCACCATCATTGATGATTACGCGCATCATCCAACCGAGATCGAGGCAACCCTTCATGCTGCAAAGAATTATCCGCATCAGAAGGTATGGTGTGTATTCCAGCCTCATACCTACACACGTACCAAAGCTCTTCTTCCGGAATTTGCAAAAGCGCTGACTCTGGCCGATCATGTTGTACTGGCTGATATTTATGCCGCACGAGAAACAGACAATCTTGGTATTTCTTCCCAGGATCTCCAGAAACAGATCCAGGAACTTGGAACCCCCTGCGAATATTTCCCGACTTTTGATGAGATCGAGAGCTTCCTCTTAAAAAGTTGTGCACATGGTGATCTGTTGATAACTATGGGCGCCGGAGACGTTGTAAACATTGGAGAACACCTTCTCGGAAAATAATTATCCACATTATCCACATGCTTATGCACATTTCAGACGTGCCTGGCATGTGGATTTTTTTGTGTATAACCTACTTGACATAATTCAACAGCCAAATCCAACAAATACCGTATTTTTCTTACAAAATTAAGGTTTTTGTTAGTTGCTGATAATGTTATCCTCAAAGTTTTCCACACTATCCACATTTTCCACATGGAAATTGGTGCACAACTTCTGTGAAAATAGACTATTCTCAAGTAAAAGCGGTTGTGCTATAATCCTTTTTAGCATGGCGGACTTTGGGATATCACCTGAAATATCTGCTGTATTTTAGAAAGGGAGCTGCTGATCATGAGCCTGATTTCACTTCAGAATTCCTCTGAACTGGAGGTAACGATTCTTTCCAATCGCTTTATTGACAATTTCATGCCTCGTGCCAACGGGGAGTTCGTAAAGGTATATATCTACCTTCTCCGGATGGTATCTGCCGCTCCTTCTTCTTTCAGCCTGGAGCATATGGCAGACAGCCTTTTCTGCACGGAAAGAGATATTTCCCGTGCGCTGAAATACTGGGAAGGTGAGAAACTGATCGCATTAACCTATACTGCAGATCAGAAGCTTTCCGGTATCACTTTGCTGGAACCCTTTGCGGATACCGGTCATAGAGAGAGCAGCGCTTCCGTGGATACTTTCACCGGTTCCGGCAATTCTGCTTCCGTTTCCGGGAACACGGATCCGGGAGTCCCAAGCTCCGCTGATTACATTCTCAGTCTCACTCCTGACCGGATCAGAGAACTTAAGCAAAACGAAGAGATCAGTCAGCTTCTCTATATCACAGAGCAGTATCTGACCAAAACACTGACGCCTACAGAAATGCAGAAGATCCTTTTTTTCTATGATGAGCTCCATATGTCTGCGGATCTCATCGAATATCTGGTGGAATACTGTGTTTCCAGAGGCCGCAAGAGTATGCGTTATATTGAAACTGTTGCACTCGCCTGGGCAAAAGACGGCATCACCACCGTCGAGATGGCCCGGGATGCCAGCTCCCGTTTTTCCAAGGATTATTACACGATCCTGAAGGCTATGGGGATCAGCGGCCGCAATCCTGTTGATAACGAGATCACTTACATTGATACCTGGCGCAAGACCTACGGTTTTGATCTGGAGCTGATCCAGGAAGCCTGCAGCCGTACTGTCCTTTCCACCGGACAGCCCAGTTTCCAATATGCAGATAAGATCCTCTCCGGCTGGAAAAAGAAAAACGTACATACGCTGGAGGATATCCGGCTTCTGGATGCCGCACACAAAAAACGCCAGCTTGAGAAATCTGTTTCCAGGAAGAAGCAGCCCCAGACCCAGCCTCAGAATAGCAACCGCTTCAATAATTTCCACCAGCGTGATTATGATTTTGCGGAATATGAGAAACGTCTTTTAAATAATCAGTAACAGAAACTGGAAGGAGCGCTTTATGCCTTTACAGAATTTTCAATATGATACTATAATGAGAGAATACAGCCGCCGGCAGGCACAGAATCACCGCATTCTGGAGGAACACACAGCCGAAGCCTACGGAAAGATCCCCCGTCTGAAAGAGATCGATGACGAGGTGGCAACTTTAAGTGCCGACAAAGTACGACGTCTTTTAAACGGCGAAGAAAAGGGAACTTCAGATCTGAAGGCAGCCATTCAGGAGCTTTCCGATGAACGGATCACCCTTCTTGTTGCAAACGGCTTTCCCGGAGACTATCTGGAGATGCCTTACACCTGCCCTGACTGCCAGGATACCGGCTATATCGGCAGCCGGAAATGCACCTGTTTTAAAAAAGCTGAGATCGAGCTGCTTTATGCACAGTCCAATCTGAATGAAATTCTCGAAAAAGAGAATTTTGACAGCTTTTCATTTGACTATTATTCTGCTACAATAAAAAACGAAGCCACGGGACTGTCTGCCCTGGAAACAGCCAGACTGGCCTATGATACTGCACAACGCTTTGTGCAGAACTTCGACCATAAATTTGAAAACCTGTTTTTATATGGTGATACCGGTGTGGGAAAAACCTTTCTTTCACACTGCATCGCACGGGAGCTTCTCAGATCCACCCACTGTGTTCTGTACTTTTCAGCCTACGATCTTTTTGATATGATGGCTGCGAATTCTTTTTCCCGAAAAGATACCGGCACAGACGAGGAACTGATCTATGACTGTGATCTTCTGATCATTGATGACCTGGGAACGGAGCTTACCAACAGTTTCGTATCTTCACAGCTTTTTCTCTGTCTCAATGAGCGGATTCATGCGCAGGAAATCCACGATCATTTCCACGAATCTGACGCTCAAAAATTTCTCGGATACCTATTCCGAGAGAACATTTTCCCGAATTGCCAGCAACTATCAGATGATATCGTTGATCGGGAAGGTACATCCGTATACAGAAAATATTTTTAGGAGGAAATTAAAATGGCACAGGTAAATACAAAAGATTTTTCCACACTCCCGGTAGGAAGACTTGGACTGATTCCCCTTCAGAGCATGCAGCTCATTAGGCGCGAAGGTTGAATGGACTGGCTGGTCAAATGGCGTGCCGAAAGACAGTATCCTGGAATGGACTCCTTTGCATTCGAGGGATACAAGCGCGATTCTTACATTATTGAAGCCAAGACTCCACGTTTCGGCTCCGGTGAGGGTAAATGTACCATCAACGAATCTGTCCGCGGTGATGACATCTACGTAATGGTAGATGTGACAAATTACAGCTTATCCTATCCAATCGGACCTTACACGAATCTTATGTCCCCGGATGATCACTTCCAGGATATGAAGCGTGTTATCGCCGCTGTAGGCGGAAAAGCCCGCAGAGTCAACGTGATCATGCCATATCTCTATGAGAGCCGCCAGGACAAACGTGTCGGAAGAGAGTCTCTTGACTGTGCCAATGCACTTCATGAGCTGATCGATATGGGTGTTGAAAATATCATCACCTTTGATGCACATGATTCCCGTGTACAGAATGCGACTCCTCTTCATGGTTTTGAGACTGTACAGCCATCCTACCAGTTCATCAAGGCTCTTCTTAATAATGAAAAGGGACTCCATATCGATAAGGATCATTTCATGACGATCAGCCCGGACGAAGGAAGCATGAACCGTGCGATCTATCTCGCCAATGTCCTCGGTGTTGATATGGGTATGTACTATAAACGTCTGGATTACTCAAGATATGTAAACGGCCGTCACCCGATCGCAGCATACGAATTCCTCGGACCAAAGATTGAGGGCAAGGATATGATCCTGATCGATGATATGATCTCCTCCGGTGATACGATCATTAAGATCGCATCTCTCCTGAAAGAGAAAGGAGCAGGCAGAGTTTACATCTGCTCTACCTTCGGATTCTTTACCGATGGTCTTGATAAATTTGACGATGCTTACAAGAAGGGCTACTTCGACAAGCTCCTTACTACTAACCTGGTTTATCAGTCACCGGAGCTTCTTGAGAAGCCATACTACATCAGCTGCGATATGAGCAAATATATCGCTCTGATCATTGATACGCTGAACCATGATAACTCTGTCAGCCACCTTCTGAATCCGGTAGACAGAATCAAACGCTGCGTAACAAATTACATGAGCGAGCATGAGAAATAAATAAATCATAACGCACGCAAAGCGGCTGCACCTTCTGAGAACGATATAACAGTCTCTCAGAAAGCGCAGCCGCTTTATATTTCTGCAACAGACGGATATCCATGATCCGCATCTCTGTCTGCTTTGCTTTTGATCTTTATGCTGAAATCTTCCTGCAAAAGCTCACATAGGAAGCTTCTGATAGGGAATCCTCTCTTTATCCAGGATCTCCATTTCTCTTTTATGGCAGGTACTTATGATCACCTGTCTGTTTTCTTTATGCAGCCACCTGAGAGCCGCTGCAAGACGTTCTTCATCATACATGCCAAATACATCATCAAGGATCACAGGGAACGGTTCCTCTTTGCAGAAAAGCTCTCCTGCTGCCATACGAAGGGCAAAATAAATCTGCTCCAGTGTCCCGCGGCTCAGTCTCTCAATGGATACGATACGCTCCCCTGTGTTCACAGACATATGCAGTGCCTCATCCATCAGAACCTCCTGATATCTGCCACCGGTAATCTCACTTAATATCTCAGATGTACGTTTTTTCAGACGGATCCCTACCTGATCTGTAATGTTTCCGGAAAGTGCCTCAATAGTCTCCATAGCCATATTCAGCGCCTGGATTTCTGTTTCCTCCGGAGTGATCACTTCTGTGTTTTCTTCACATTCCGTCAACTCTGCCTGCAGGTTCTCCAGCGCTGTATGCTTCTCTTCGTAGTCACTGTCCAGACTGTTCCGGTTCCAGGTCAGCTCCTCATGTCTGGAAAGCCAGCGCTCTCTCTGACGTTCTCTCTTATTCAGCTCCCTGCTGAGCCGTATGCGGAAAAACAATGCCGCTACAGAAATCGCCGCAGTTGCCACGCCTGACAGAACACTGAAAATGACCTGCCCGGAAAAAGCTGCCAGGCAGCCGGTACCGGCAATCCCACCAAGAAGCACAACTGTCAGAACTGCATCTGTCAGCTCCCGCCTTCTTTTTACACGATCGATCCGAAGCTCAAGAAGATCCTCAGTACTCCGTTCTCTGGTCCCTATGTTCATCCCATCCTGCTGCTGCATGATCCGCTCACGCTTCTCATCCAGTTCACGGATCTCTCTGCGGATATATTCCATATTTGCGGAAATCTTTTCTTTTTCCTTTTCCAGCTCCTTTTTTCGCCGGGCCGCTTCTGTCAGATATCCTTTTCTGGACATTTTCAGCATCTGCATGGCTCGTCCCATGTCAATGGAACTGTCACCGGTTCCCTGGTAGCTGGCCATGTAATTCTGCAGTTCACGTACAAGATCTTTTCCTGTAACGCTTTTCAGCTGTGCCACAGACACCGTATTATCATAAACTGCCTCACTTACATTTCCGAGAATAGTCCCAAGAGCTCCCTGTTCCGCATCTACAAGGCTGCCATCATCTTCACAGAGAAGCTCTCCCAGCTTCTTTTCTTTATAAAAATTCCTGGTAAGACGATACTTCTTCCCCTTGCTTGTAAACCACATGATTCCACCATATTCTGCCGGATTTTCCCATGGTTCATATTTTGTATATGTATCGTTCAGAGCAGCCTTTCCCCGCAGTCTGCGAACGCCGTAAAACATGGAGCGGATAAATGTATGTGTGGTAGTTTTTCCACTCTCATTTTCACCGTAAAGTACGTTAATCCCAGGTGAAAGCTCCATATCCTTGTCCCGGATCTTCCCGAAATTTTTTATTTTTAAACGTCTGATAACCATCTTATGCTATCCTCCTGTGATGCCCCTTATCGCCGGCTACCTGTCTCAAGCAATGCCTGAAGCCCATAATACAGCGCCTTTTTTTCCACGGTATCCATACCCTTTTTGGCCAGAAAATAGCCGATATAATCACCGATCAGAGTACCGCTGTAGCGTTTGTAGAGCTCACCAAGATCATACGCCGGCCAGGATTCATCCACAACATCGGTAACATTTCCGAGACTTTTCAGTTTCTCAGGGATCAGAAGAAGATCCGGCGAACGCATTCCCTGAAGAACGATCCTGTAGATATTCCTTCCTCCTCTGCGGAAAATCTGGGATTTTACCGCTTCTTCCAGAGATATCTGTGTAGTTTCCTCGTGAAGTGTCATTACCAGCTGCTGATAGGAACGACAGGCAAAGGGAACGAACTCTGTACGGATCCTTCCGTTGATCAGTCGTCCCTCCATATATCCATGTTCCCCTGTATCATTCCTGTCAATGGGCTCCAGAGCCCCGGAAAAGGCCGCCTGGTCACGGATCAGGATCTGCGGCTTGTGGATATGCCCTAACGCCACATAATCGAAGCCTGACGCCGCCAGAGCTGCTGCACTGAGAGGAATATGCTTCTCATCGCCGCCATGGGCCAGCAGAATATGGATTCCTTCTTTCTGGACAGGGACAGCCTGATCATAAAGTCCGTCTTTTATTTCCCGGTCATAGTAACTCAGTCCATATACATAGACATCAAGCCTTGGATCTTTAACGCAGGTCAGTTCCCTGCTCCTGAAAAATATAACATTGGAATTCCACTCAAACGTATTATAAAAAGAATCTCTGCTTATAAAATCATGATTTCCTGCCATCAGATACACTCTGGTATCCGGGATGGTGGAAAACAGATAATTTACTTCCTTAAGCTCTCTCATAAGAGGCTGGCGGTGGAACAGATCTCCGGATATAAATAGCAAATCCACCGGATCTTCGCGGATGCCCGCAATAACCCGGCGGAAAGTGCTCCAGATTTCTTCCTCCCGCTCTTTGCTCCACGGGCAGCCCCTGTCGGGAACTGCGCCCAGATGCACGTCTGCAAGATGAATAAATCTCATAATGTTCTCCCTTGTGTGTCAGTCACACATATCAATACCTGTTGCCAATTTCTCCCTGCTGTTCTCTGATCTCAGGAGCACAGAACGTCCTGCTGTGCAAAAGTGTTCTGATCAAAGATCGCAGTTCTTTACAGTTCTCGGGAATGGGATCACGTCACGGATGTTGCCCATACCTGTAAGGTACATGACACATCTCTCAAATCCAAGACCAAAGCCGGAGTGACGTGTGGAACCATATTTACGAAGATCCAGATAGAAATCGTAATCCTCCGGTTTCAGACCTAGCTCATCCATACGTGTTTTCAGCTTGTCGTAGTCATCCTCTCTCTGGCTTCCTCCGATGATCTCTCCGATTCCCGGCACCAGACAGTCCATAGCCGCAACTGTCTTTCCATCCTCGTTGAGTTTCATGTAGAATGCCTTGATCTCCTTCGGATAATCTGTAACAAATACCGGTCTCTTGTAGACCTGCTCTGTCAGATAGCGCTCATGCTCTGTCTGAAGATCACATCCCCAGAATACCTTGTAATCAAATTTGTCATTGTTCTTCTCAAGGATCTCAACAGCCTCTGTATAAGTCACATGTGCAAATTCAGAATTAAGCACATGGTTCAGTCTGTCAAGAAGCCCTTTGTCAATGAAGGAATTGAAGAAATTCATTTCCTCTGGTGCATTCTCAAAGACATAACGGATCACGTATTTCAGCATAGCCTCTGCAAGCTCCATAGCGTCCTGAAGGTCTGCAAACGCACACTCAGGCTCGATCATCCAGAACTCAGCTGCATGACGGGTAGTGTTGGAATTCTCAGCACGGAAGGTCGGTCCGAATGTGTAAATGTTGCGGAATGCCTGTGCATAAGTCTCTCCGTTCAGCTGTCCGCTTACGGTAAGGTTTGTCTCCTTTCCGAAGAAATCCTGTGAATAATCAACACTTCCATCCTCTGTCAGCGGAATATTCTTCGGATCCAGTGTTGTTACCTGGAACATCTCTCCTGCACCTTCACAGTCACTTCCTGTGATCAGCGGTGTATGCACATAGACAAAGCCTCTCTCCTGGAAAAATTTATGGATCGCATATGCGCAAAGAGAACGTACACGGAATACAGCCTGGAAAGTATTTGTTCTCGGTCTTAAATGTGTCATGGTCCTTAAGTATTCAAGACTGTGTCTCTTCTTCTGAAGTGGATAATCCGGTGCGGAAGCCCCCTCTACAGATATCTCTGTTGCCTGGATCTCAAATGGCTGCTTCGCCTGAGGGGTAGCTACCAGCGTTCCCTTAACAATGATGGCCGCTCCAACGTTCAGCTTGGAAACCTCTGCGAAATTCTCCATGTTATCGTGATATACGATCTGAAGAGTTTCAAAAAAGCTTCCATCATGAAGTACGATGAATCCAAATGCCTTGGAATCACGAACACTTCGTACCCATCCACCTACAGTGATCTCTTTGTCAAGATACTGTTCACGGTTTCTGTAAATCTCTTTCACTGTTGTCAGTTTCATAATCTATACCTCATTCCTCATATTCAGGATCACACGTCCCTGCGGACCTCCAAACGTCCGTATCGAATTAAGTATAGACTATTCTCATGGTTCGTGCAAGGAGTAATTGCCTTGCCGGACAGAAAAATAGCGGGCCACCGAACAGAAAAATCCCGCCTGGCGGAATGTCTCCGGCAGACGGGATTTTTCTGTCTGTTATACCATTAATAATAAGATGCGTTGATACTTCCTGTGTTGAGATAAGTAATGCAGTAATAATAGATCCTCTTGAATGTCTTTGTTGTGTAGTGAAGTCCGTCATCGCCGTCATCCACACCATCATAGCGGGCATTGGTCCCGTAGCCTTTTTTCATAAGTACGCTGTACATATCAATATACTTGTAATACAAAGAAAGGCCGGAACGGATCTTGCTGTTGAATTCTCTTACCTGTGCCTCTGTACGGGCACCTCTTCCTGCTTTTGTGATCATAATGCTGTTGATCGGGTTTACGGACATGTAAAAGAGTTTACAGTTCTTACTTTTCAGTGTGGATGCGATATTGGTCATATAGCTGACATAATTGCCTGCATTACCCAGGTCATTGACACCCAGATTAAAGATAACGGCGATCGGTTTGGAACCTTCTGTTTTGTCGATCTCTTCTATAAGCTGTGCATATCCTGTATCCCGGAACCAGCTCAAGCCCTTTCCTGGGTTTGCAACAAAAGAAACCCCATTTGTTACAGAACTGCTCATCTGTTTGTTCAGTGTCGCCTGTATTCCTGCAGTACGGGAATCTCCCACAAAAATGACCTTACTGTACATCATACCGATCGCCGGATGAGCCATCTCATCGGAGCTGATATCCTTCTCCAGTGCACGGTTAAATACTGTCGCATACAGATTGGTGTTTTTGTTGATCCGCAGAAGTTCGCCGGCTTCATAATCCGGATCTGTGGAAGAACCGGTCCGTCTGGTCTTAGACCAGCCCATAAACGTATAACCTGTCGCATTGGATACAGATGGAAGCTTAAGGTAACCGCCCTTTCCAAGTGTTACTGTCTTCCATACGGTTCCGTTTGCCTTGCGGAGATTTACTTTTACTGACTGCATCTGTACGGAATAGTATCTGATATTACCGGAGATTTTAATCTTCGTTCCTACTTTTTTTTGCAGTAGATGCCTTGCCGTTCTTTGCTGTTGACCAGCCAAGATTTACATATCCCGATCTGGATGGAACTGCAGGCAATGTGTAATATGTACCCTCTTCTACTTTTTTCTGCAGCTTCTTATATGCGGAATTGGTGCTTCCATTTCCAAGATAGAAGTTTACGGTATAGTATCTGCTCTTTCTGCGGACCGCATACAGAGTCATATCTTTTCTGACCTTTACGCGGGCACCTGCTTTATATACTACCTTACTGCTCCCCTTCCGTGTAGTCCATCCGAGATTCTGATATCCCACAGCCTTGGGTACTGCCGGAAGCCGGATCGTAGTATTTAATGTCACGTTCCGTGTCAGTGCGGTATACGTCTTACTTTTGCTGGTACCTGAATTATTATTGAACTTAACGGTATAAACAAGCTTCGCCGCCGACACCTTATGCGATGCAGCCGGCACAAAGATCAGTGCAGCTGCCACAAGTGCCAGCAAAAGCCATTTTACCTGAAAGGCCTTTCCGGTTTTTTCTCTGTTTTTCATATAAACAAACTCCTCCTGAAATACATATCCATCCCCGGGTGCCTCCGTACTTTTTTTACAGAGTATTGATAAATCTCATAAATGCATCCCTGCCCTCTGGTGTGCATTTATAAACACCGGCATCCTCCAGTACATGAACAAATACATTGCCCACTTCCCTGCGAAGGACTTCCTGGATATTATCTTTATCAAGTTTCTCATATTTTGGCAGAAATTCTGCAACCCATGCAGCATGTTTCTCGATTTTCTCATTGGAAGCGATGTCCCTGCCGCTTAAAATATATTCTTCAAGAAGCTCCAGCTCTTCTTTCAGACGTGCCGGAAGAACAGCGAGTCCCATAACTTCGATAAGACCGATATTCTCTTTCTTGATATGATGATAGCATGCATGCGGATGATAAACCCCCAGCGGATGCTCCTCTGTTGTGATATTGTTACGTAATGTCAGATCCAGTTCAAAGGTATCTCCCACTTTACGTGCGATCGGTGTGATGGTGTTATGCGGCTCTCCGTCTGTTTCTGCAAAGATAAATGCAGCCTCATCAGTATATCCTCTCCAGCCTGCCAGTACATGTGTTGCCAGATCGATCAGTCTCTTCTCGTCTTTACTACGGATACGCAGTACGGAAAGAGGCCATTTTACAATGCCGGCTTCCACATCTTCGTATCCCGGGATCGTCACATGCTTTTCAATCTCTGCCTTTGCCATGGCAAAGGTATAATGTCCGCCCTGGAAATGATCGTGGCTGAGGATAGAACCTCCTACGATCGGAAGGTCCGCATTGGAGCCAAGGAAATAATGCGGGAACAGCTTTACAAAATCAAACAGCTTGATAAATGTATTTCTCTCGATCTTCATCGGAGTATGCTGACTGTTAAATACGATACAATGTTCATTGTAGTAAACATATGGAGAGTACTGGAAGCCCCATGGACTGTCATTGATGGTGATCGGGATGATCCTGTGGTTCTCCCTTGCCGGATGATTGACTCTTCCTGCATAGCCTTCATTTTCCGGACAAAGCAGACATTTTGGATAGCTGCTGGATTTTACCAGCTTGGCAGCTGCGATAGCCTTTGGATCTTTTTCCGGCTTGGAAAGGTTGATCGTGATATCAATCTTGCCATATTCGCTGTCTACTGTCCATTTCTGATCTTTTTTTACGCGATAACGTCTGATATAGTTGCTGTCCTGACTCAGCTTATAAAAATAATCTGTGGCTTTTTCCGGATCTTCTTTATAAGCATCCCAGAATTCTCTCTGTACCTGGGCAGGACGCGGCATCAGACAGTTCATCAGCTTTGTATCAAAGAGATCTCTGTACACAATACTGTCCTCGATGATGCCCCTCTTTACAGCCTCATCAAGAAGTTCGTTCAAAGTCTCCTCAAGATTGATTTTAGCATACTCTGTCTCCGGTTCTGTATATTCGCTTTCCCCAAAGGCATCCAGAAGAAGATTGGTTGCATAAATTCTTTCGCATTCCGGAGTAATACCACTCTCCACCCCATACTGTACCAGTTTTTTAATACTTTCACTTAACATTGATTTTTCCCCTTTCCTGTCGCGCTTTCCCCGGAAAACAGGAACTTTTTTCCTGTTTTCCGATTTATGCCAAACGGGAACTCCCGTCTTGCCATCCTGCTGTAACCCCATGGCCTTCATCCGGCCTGCTCTGTAAGCATCACTCTATGACGTTTTCTATATAGGTGAGAAATACATTTCCGGCACTCTCAAACAGCGCTGTACTGTCATTCATTCCATACGGGCTGATCTGCCCTGTTGCCGGATCATAAAGATAGGTATTATATTCATCATAGCCTACGATCACCACACTGGAATTTTCTCCTGTCTTGGCGATCACCGGTCTCTGGGCACTGACCTCATAAAGAACATTGTCAAGAGTGCAGCCGGTCAGATCGATCACCGTTCCCATATCACCAAGGCTATCCTGAAGTTCTTTTTTCTTCCAGTTGGCTGTACGTATACTTTCCGGTACATCCTCTATATTCATCTGGAGCTTTGCTTTTTTTTGTTTCCACGTTCCCAGACATACTGCTGCGCACGGTTAAGTACCACGCCAGTCTGCGCATCCGCGCGTTTCACAGCTGCAGCCGGATCGGTATAGATACGGTCAAGAGAACCATATGCATAAACATAATAAAGTTCTCCCTGCGGAACGGTAGTATCCAATGTTACCGATGAGTCTTCAGTACTCTCGATCTTGGAACAAACAAGCAGCGGACTGTCTGTCTCCGGTTTCTGAGTCATAGTCAGGCGGATCAGCGTTCCTGCACGGTTTGTAGTGATCAATGCTACATCTATCTGGCTTCCGGATGCTTTTTTGTTATTCATGATATTATCCTTTTTTCTGGACTGTATAAGCATTCCCCGATTTTGCAGAAAGTTCAAACTCCATCATGGTACTGCCAACCGTTACGTTGGTGATATAAAGGCCGTCCTGACGATACTCTTTTTTTTCACTTTTCCTTTAAAGCTTTCAATGCGGAATGTGCTGATTCCCTCTGTTTCATGTCCGTTGGCATCAGTAAGAATGTCCTCATCGGAAAGGATCCCATATACCAGATCTTCATTCATAAATCCCAGAACTCTCAGATTTTTTCCGCTTTCCGGCGAAATATCTCTTGTTTTCAGAGAATCAAATTCAATTTCCCGGATCTTCCCTGCATCATCTCCGGATTCGATCAGCCATGCTGCATGTGCCTTGGTATCTGACACAACAAAATGGTTCTGTTTAATCCCTTCTTCAAGAACCTGTGAGGTTCCTGTCTCAATATCTACCTGATACAGCTTCTGTGCAAACAGCAGAAACAATTGATTGTTTTTGTTTACATAAGTGAGTGTTCCGAGATCTTCCTTCAGGAACTCGTAGGATTCTGTACTTGGTATGAATACTTTTTCTTCCACCACATTGCGGTCGCTATTGTAGTGATAAACACAGACACCGCTGTATCCCTCGTGAACACCACGGTTCATATAACCGTACAATACAAAGTCCACATCCCCGTTATCTGCCACTCGGATGATCTTGATATCATGTTCGTTGCGCACATATCTGGAATCGTTATCTTCCTCTTTACGGAAGCTGAAGATCCTTGTGATCTTTCCGCTGGACGGTGCATAAGACCAGAGATCCCCATCCTGCTCAAAAGCAACGATCTTTCCACTGCTGTCTGAAGCATAGGTGACATTCTTGTCACGGACACCCAGAAGCAGGCCTGCATCAGAAACTACCTTCTGAGATGGATCAAATACCTTCGTTGCAGAACGTTTAAAATCCAGCAACATGATCCTTGTTTCTGTATAACGCATACGGTAAAATTCCGTAACATCATAAATTTCGGTTTTACCCTCATCATCCTGTGCGGAAACCTGATAATCCAGCGTGATACTTGCAGTCGTTTCATTAATATCATCGATCAGCGGAACTCCTTCCATGTAGAGCTTCGGAGAAAGGGATCCCCAGCTGATATTGGAAAGTCCGGAACTGATGGAAATATTATTGTAATTCGTTCCGCCGGAAATATCCTCCGCTTCCAGATATCCGGTCAGCGTATCTGCCTGTTCCTTGTCCAGACACTTTGTGGAAAAATCCTTGACAAACTGAAGATACGCTTCTGTATTCAACTGGGTTCTGGAAACCACTCTTGTATAGTAGTAAACTTCCCCCTCACTGGTATCCAGCGTGATCTGCATGGAATACTCCTGGTTCATGCGAAGGTCACTGCCGATCTCAATCTCTGTACTTAAACAGCCGTTGTCCTCTTTCGTGAGATTCTTGATCTTACGGTTCTCCATAACCTTACTTCCGTCTGAAGTCCGTACCTCATAAGCAAGCCCTGTTACTGTATCAGCATATGGGTTGATCTCAAAAGACACCTTTTTTGGTAGTATCCAACGGAGTAATACTTCCCCTCATGAAATCGGTCTGCATCTGCTGTCTGTATCCATACATCTTATTTGCCTGGGTACTTCCGATCTTTACCATAACCTCCGGAAGTGTGGCATCGTTCATATCGGAGCGGTTATCTGTAGACTGGCTGTTCATCAGAAACGAGGTCCCGGCTACTACTGCCACAAAGATCACCAGCAGTATCGCTCCCTTACGTAGGATCTTCATCATGTCATTCTCCCTTCTGTGAGGCTGACTCTTCCGGATAAAGAAGCCTGTCCAGGGTAGGAGCCACATGAAGAGCCTTCATGGTATCCGAAAAACTGTCCCTGCTCTTTTTCTTTCCGGTTTTTTACTGCGCGGATCAGAATATTCTTTGGTGTATGTTCCATATCGATAAATTCAAGGAGCTGGGTTTCATATCCTTTGCTTTCCAGAAGCTCGGCACGAAGACCATCTGTGATCAGAGCTGCCATTCTTTCCTTCAGGATTCCATA
>ENA-OQHF01000758-OQHF01000758.1-human-gut-metagenome-genome-assembly--contig:-NODE-758-length-18775-cov-6.030352_pt1 | contig 18775 bp, 18 predicted proteins | sample MGYA00242559_ERZ504709 | MGnify/ENA primary metagenome ERZ504709 (study PRJEB26092, sample SAMD00036203) | human gut metagenome | host: Homo sapiens | study: EMG produced TPA metagenomics assembly of... | reverse complement strand
CAGATTTTTGCATCGACAAGTGCCTGAAAACGATCTGCAGCCACACGCCCCAGTGCCAGTGGACGAAGCATACTGTTCTGGATCCGGTCCATATAAGAGCGGATGATTCTATCACCGTTTCGTACCCATAGACATCATTCAGGCCGGAAAACTTGCGGATATTAAAATAAATAATCGCAAATTGATACCGGTCTGCATTCTTTTTAAAAAATTTTTTCTGTCTTTCTGACAAATCCGTCACGGTTCAGATAATCGGTAAGCGGATCTTTTCCATTTCCACTGTCCGGTCTTCCACTGCGATCAGCACTTCCCGATATTCTTTATCCAGCCACTGGTAGGTATATCGTTCCACTCCGCGGTCAGCATTGTACACTGTAAAAGAATATGTCCCTGCCACCTGCAGATTTTCTTCCATAGTATTCAGACTGGCAGAGGTTCGAAACCATTCTCTGCTCTTTTCCTGTATACATTTTTCACTGAGTTCACGGATGAATCCTTCATACTCCAGCGGACTGTCACATGGGATTTCCGTGTTCTCAAACGTATGTTTTCGAACAAATACTGTATTTTCCTGAATATCCAGTACAGCGATCATCCGGTATTTATCCCTGAGCAACATATGAGTCATCACACGATTAATATAAGGAATCGTATCATTTCGCCAGATTGCGCAACATTCAACGGTGTGATCCACCGGATGTTCGAACATCTCTATATTAACTGTATAACAGGTAATGTATTTTCCTTTTCGAAAACGATATCCAAGCTGTATGTGCCTCTGCCCCGTCTGGAAAATACGCAATAGTTCCTCTTTCAAAAATGTTCTGCGAAATTTCTTCTCTTCCTCATTATCCAGAATATAGGGATAAATCTGTTTTTGCAGCCAGTGCGTCACGCCGCCCGGACGTCCTGTTTCATCCTCCCAGCAGGCTTTTTCTGGGTTTTTCACTTCCCGGACAATATTGTCGGTAATATTAATATAAAACCCATACTGATCCCCGTCTTCACCTGTCATCAGTCGCTGGATCCGCTTTTCATATGGTGTTTCTTTTAAGGATCCCTCCATGGTATTCCCCCTGCCTTTTGTTTCTTTTGTTTCTTCTTTTTCTTATATCTCTTCCTTTTTCTTTCGTGCCAGTTCTTTCATCTCTTTTGCACTTTCCATCGTGTGTTCCGTAATCTGCGCACCACCAAGAATCCTTGCGATCTCTAACGCTGAATCTTCCTCATTCAACAGACGGATCTGTGTTCTTGTTATCTGATGGTCTGTCTTCTTCGCAATCTCAAAATGCTCATCTGCCATCGCTGCGATCTGCGGAAGATGGGTAATACAGATCACCTGATGATTTCTTCCGATCACTGCCATCTTCTCCGACACTTTCTGCGCCGTTCTTCCGCTGATACCGGTATCGATCTCATCGAAGATCAATGTCTCCGTCTCATCCTTATCCGCAAGAATCGTCTTGATTGCCAGCATAATACGGGAAAGTTCACCGCCGGATACCACTTTCGCCAGTGGTCGCAGCGGTTCTCCGGGATTCGTGGAAATAGTAAAACAGATTTTGTCATTTCCGTTTGCCGTGTAATGCTCTGTCGTTTCAAAATCAATCTCAAATTTCACATCCAGAAAATTTAGATCCTGCAAGCCCTGAATAATCCGGCTTTCCAGCTGTTTCCCATAAACTTTACGCAGTTCGGACAGTTCTTCACAGACAGATGCCAGTTCTGTCTCTGCCTTCTGCATCTCTTTTTCCAGTTTTTCTTTATACTGCTCAAAATGATACAGTCGGTCCAGATCTTTTTGTTTTTCTTCCTGACATGTCAGAATCTCTTCTACCGTAGAACCGTATTTTGCCTTCATACGGTTAAGCAGATTCAGTCTCTGCTCCGTCTCATAGAATTCTTCTTCAGAAAATGTCATACTTTCCACATAATCACTGACTTCCCGGTTCACATCTGACAGCAGACTTTCCACATCCTGTAACAGACTGGCAATCTGTTGCAGAGATTCATCCACTCCCAGCATCCGGTTTGTCTCCTGTACCGCCCGGCCCACCAAATCCTGTGCACCGTTATCATTTCCCGTATACCCTTTGACGACTGCCATGGCTTCCAGAATATTTCTGCCCGATGACATTTTTTTATACTGTTTTTCCAGTTCTTCGTCCTCGCCCGGACGAAGCCCTGCTTCCTCTATCTCCTGAAGTTCAAATTCCAGGAAAGAAATCTCCCGTTTTCTGGTTTCCTCATCCAGCTGATAGGAAGTCAGTTCCTTCTTTTTCTGACTCCAGATCTGAAAACGCTCCCGGACTTCCTGTTTTTTCTCCCGGATCTCTTCTTTTCCGTAGGCGTCCAAAATTATTAACTGCTGATCCTGATATAACAGAGACTGATGCTCATGCTGTCCGTGTATATCCAAAAGAAGAGAAGATATCTCCCGGATCTGGGCAGCCGTACATACTTCACCGTTCAACCTGCTGATACTCCGGTTCCCGGTAAGTTTTCTGGATATAATAATCTGCCCTTCTTCCACAGAGATTTCCTTCTCTTTCAACCGTTCCACACATCTTGGATTGTCTACCTGAAAAATCAGTTCCACCAGCGCAGGCTTTTCTTCATCGCGCAGCATCTCTCTGGACATTTTCTGTCCCAGCGCAAGGTTTACGGAACCCATCAGGATGGATTTACCGGCTCCTGTTTCACCGGTAAGAATATTTAATCCCGGCCCGAATTCTACTTCTGCTTCATCAATGAGAGCCAGGTTTTTTACATGTAAATATGTTAGCATTCTGCTCCTTTTTCCTAACTTTTGTCTATTTTCGGTAACTATCCGGTTATTTCCCTCTGCATAGTTACATTCTGTTGCTGAAAATCTTGTCTACATAATCATTTTTCGAATCTTTTCCATCAGTACCAGACCTTCATCCGCACTTCGTGCCACGCACATCAGTGTATTGTCTCCTGCGATACAGCCCACGATCTCGGGAATCTGCATCTCATCCACTGCTGCTGCCGCAGCCATCGCCATACCGGATACGGTCTTTACCACCAGAATATTCTGTGCCAGATCCATGGACTGGAACGAAGTACGCAGCACATTGGTATATTTTCTGCTCATTTCCTGATCCACGCTCTGCAGCACCGCATAGCGGGAACCTCCGCCCGGTTTTGATATTTTCGTCAGTTTCAACTCCCGGATATCTCTGGATACTGTGGCCTGAGTAACCTGAAATCCACTTTCATTCAATTTCTCTGCCAGCTCTTCCTGGGTCTCGATGTCATACTGACTGATCAGACGGATGATCTGGGAATGTCTTTCTATCTTCATGATTGTTCGCTCCTAATTATTTCGCATCTTCTTCCGAAGAGTTTCCAGAAAACTAATGTTATTGATCTTGATGATCCGGGTGGCTTTCGTCGACTTCTCAATTCTGATCCGGTCGCCTGTCACCATTGGCATCGCAGCTGCCCCGTCAAAATACGCCATTCCTTTTTCGATGCCGCCTTCTTTTCCTTCTCCCAGTTCTACCTCGATCACATCTTCCGGTGCAAATACTATACTTCTGGTATTCAAGGTATGAGGCGCCAGCGGCGTCATAAGAATCATGGATGCTGCCGGAGATATGATCGGCCCGCCGGCAGACAGACTGTAGCCGGTAGATCCGGTGGGTGTGGAAATAATGATACCATCTGCCTTGTACGTATTCAGATAGGTATCATTGACATAATTATTAAATCGTACCACACGCAACGAGCCTTCTCTGCTGATGACGATATCATTCAGGGCGATATCACTGTTCTCTGCCTGTCCTTCATGAATCAGCGTACCAAACAGCATCATTCTTTTTTCAATCGTAAAACGGTCACTCATCAGCCGGTCCAGTGCCGGATAGATGGAATATTGATCGATCTCTGCCAGATAACCCAGAGTACCCATATTGATACCAAACAGCGGGATCTCCAGATCTACCACATCCCGGGCCGCCTGAAGAAGCGTTCCGTCTCCCCCAAGCACGATGATGCACTCCGTCCCCCCGGGAATCCTCTCCGGGTCTGTATAGGAGTAAGACTGTCCTTCTTTTTTCTCACCTGCCGGTAAAATCACACATACCTTCCGATGTTTTTCCAGATAATCCGCAATCTTCCTGGCAACCGCCTGATTTTTCCCTCTTCTGTTTTCCGCTCCGTTTGCTATGATCGTAAATTTATCCATGATATTCTCTTCCTGTTTTCAGCTGTCTCTTCTGTCTCCTACCGTTTCTGTGCCGGATGCGGAGTTGTTGAGGACAGTTCTTTATGTGCTGCCTCCACTACTTCATCAATCTTAAACGGTACTTCTTCGCAGTGTTCTCCTTCCGGAAGTTTCTTCAGGTGCAGCAGATACTCGATATTTCCCTCCGGTCCCTTGATCGGAGAAAATTCCAGATGGCACGGTGCAAAAGAGATGCTCTGCGCATAGGCGGTTACCATCTCAATCACTTCCCGGTGAACTGCCGGATCTCTCACCACACCCTTTTTCCCTACTTTTTCTCTTCCTGCTTCAAACTGCGGTTTGATCAGACATACGACTTCTCCGTCTTCGGTCAGAAGATTTCTTACCGGAAGAAGCACTTTGGTCAGAGAGATAAAGGATACATCAATCGAGGTAAACTGGGATAATTCCTGAATGTCTTCCGGCACGACATAGCGGATATTTGTCCGTTCCATGCAGACAACACGTTCATCGTTACGCAGTTTCCAGTCCAGTTGTCCGTGCCCCACATCAATAGAATATACCTTTACCGCACCATTTTGCAGCATACAGTCTGTAAATCCTCCGGTAGAAGCACCTACATCCATACATACCTTGTCTTTCAGGGTAACACCAAAATGTGTCATCGCTTTCTCCAGTTTCAGTCCGCCTCTGCTGACATAAGGTAACGTATGGCCTTTTACGGTGATTTCCACAGTGTCTTTAAACATGGAGCCCGCCTTATCTTCTCTCTGTCCGTCAACCAGCACATTTCCCGCCATAATAATCGCTTTCGCTTTTTCTCTTGACGGTGCCAGTCCACGGCTGACTACCAGTACATCCAATCGTTCTTTCATTCTTGTATCTCCTGTCTCATTTCTGCATTGTAACTATTCCGGTAATTGTTCAGTACTTTTCTGTTGTTCTTCTTTCCATTGAAGAATTCTCTCTGTCACAGATGCACTGTCCATCTGCTGCTGATGCATCAGATCTTCCACACTTCCATGCGGAACAAATTTGTCTTCGATCGCTACGATCCGAACTGCCGGACTGTGCAGTCTGCTTCCATAATATGTCATTACCTGTTCCCCGAAACCACCGGACTTTACATTTTCCTCCATAGTCACGATCAGACTGTGATCCTCTCTCAGTATCTCCAGCAGATCCATATCCAGCGGTTTCACAAACCGCATGTTTACCAGAGTAGGTTCATATCCGCAGTTTCGAAGATTTTCTGTTACCTGTACGGCTGTCCGTACCATATTTCCCACTGCCAGAATAGCAATTTCTTTTCCTTTTTCCAGAATTTCCGCTTTTCCCATCTCGATCGGGGCACGGTAATCTTCCAGACCTGTATAGGCTTCTCCTCTCGGATAACGGATGGCAACCGGACTCTTCTGACGGATGGCAAATTTCAGCATATCAGACAGTTCCCATTTGTTTTTCGGTGCCATGACCGTCATATTCGGCATCATGGACAGATAACTCAGATCAAAACAGCCGTGATGGGTCTCTCCATCGCTTCCCACCAGACCGGCACGATCCACGGCAAATACAACCGGCAGATTCTGCATACATACATCATGAAGGATCTGATCAACTGCACGCTGCAGGAAAGAAGAATAAATAGCCACCACCGGACGAAGACCGCCAAGTGCCAGTCCTGCCGCAAAAGTCACCGCATGCTCTTCTGCTATTCCCACATCGAATAATCGTTCCGGGAACATATAACCGAACCGTTTCAAACCGGTTCCCGGTACCATAGCTGCGGATACGGCTACCACATCCGGTTCCCGATCACCAAATTTTCTCATGACAGTCGAAAAAATATCTGTATAGGATGGATTTCCATTCGATTTTGGAAGTCCGGTCTCTATCTCATAAGGTGCTGCCCCGTGAAATCTGGCCGGATGGCGCATCGCCGGTTCATATCCACGGCCTTTTTCTGTCAGCACATGGATCAGTACCGGACCCTGCTTCCGTTTTGCTTCCTGCAACACTTTTCCCAGTTGCCGCATATCGTGTCCATCCACCGGACCAAGATAGGTCAGTCCCATATTTTCAAAAAGCATTCCAGGAATCACTAGCTGTTTGATGCTGCTTTTTGTCTTATGAAGTGCATCCACCATGCCATCTCCCACTTTGGGAATCTTTTTCAGAGCGTTGGTTACGCCCATTTTCAGCTCAGTATAAGGTGCCGCCATCCGGATATGATCCAGATAGGAGGACATTCCACCCACATTCCGGGTAATGGACATCTCATTATCATTCAGAATAATAATAAAATTCTTCTTTAATTCCGCCGCATTATTCAACGCTTCATACGCCATGCCGCCGGTCAGCGCTCCATCACCGATCACAGAAACAACCTGATAGTTCTCCCCTTTCAGGTCTCTCGCCTGCACCAGCCCCAGTCCTGCAGATATCGAAGTAGAACTGTGCCCGGTATCAAACGCATCACAGTCGCTTTCTTTTCTCTTCGGAAATCCACTTAAGCCACCCGTCTTTCGAAGGGTGGCAAACTGTTCTTTTCTTCCTGTCAGAATCTTATGTGTATAAGCCTGATGACCTACATCCCAGACCAGCTTATCTTCCGGAAAATGTAAAAATCGGTGCAAAGCAATGGTCAGTTCCACCACACCCAGATTCGATGCAAGGTGTCCGCCGGTCTCACTGAGCGACCGGATCAAAAAATCACGGATTTCCTGTGCCAGCTGCTCACATTCCGAAAGAGATAATTGTTTTACATCATTCGCCTCTTTGATCTTTTCCAGTATCATACGCATTCATCCTTTTTAATTTCTCCTGTTCACCAGATATCCTATCAATTCCCGGAGAAATTCATTTTTCTGAGGAAATGTATCCAGAAGTTCCAGTGCTTCCTCTGAAATTCTCTCCACGTCCTCCGCCGCACCCTCAAGTCCGCGAAGTGTCACATAGGTCTGTTTCTGATTCTTTTCATCGCTGTGAATCGGTTTTCCCAGTTCTTCTTCCGTGCTTGTCACATCCAGGATATCGTCCCGGATCTGGAACGCCAGCCCTACTTTACTGCCGATCTGTTCCATCTGCGCGTTCTCTTCCTCTGTGGCTCCTGCCAGAATCGCTCCCACCATCAGGGAAGCCTCAATCAGAGCCGAGGTTTTGTTTTCATATATATAATCCAGCATCTGACGCCCCATAGGTTTTCCTTCGTTGGTCACATCCACGCTCTGGCCCCCGAGCATCCCATACATACCGGTTTTTCTCGTAAGTAATGCCATGGCTTTTCCAATCGCCGGATTCGCCGGCTCCAGGGAAAATGCCGTACTGGCTGTCTCATATGCATAATTCAATAATGCATCTCCGCTTAAAATTCCCAGTGCTTCCCCATATACCGCATGGGTAGTCTTTTTTCCCCGCCGGTACAGATCGTTATCAATTGCCGGGAGATCATCGTGAATCAGAGAAGATGTGTGGATCATCTCCATCGCCGCCTGAAAGGGCTCAATGATAGCCGATGTTCCTCCAAACATCCGATATGTCTCTCCCATCAGGATCGGACGCAGCCGTTTTCCACCGGCTTCCATGCTGTAATTCATAGCTTCTGCCAGCTGTGCGGCAAAGCCTTCTTCTTTCGGAAGATACTTTCGAATCATGTCTTCGCATTCCAGTTTCTTTTCCTGCAATTCTTTTTCAAAATTCACTCTGTTCACCAACCTTACGGGATTTTTCATCATTTTGTAATGGTTATCATTTTTTTCTCTACCGTGTCAATCTTACTGTTACACGTTTTCACCAGTTCCATACCTTTCTGATATAAGGCAAAAGAATCTTCCAGCGAAATATCTTTTCCTTCCAGCTTTTCCAGGATCGCATCAAGTTCCTGAAACGCCTCTTCCATGCTTACTGTTTTTCTTGGCATATACTCTGTCTCTTTTCTATTTCTAATACCTGTCAGTGACAGCTATTCACAGTTATCCGGTTCTTTGTCTCTACTGGCATTCCACTCCTCCGAATGCTCTGTTTTTTCTACATTCGACCAGATCACACCATCTTTCACATAAGTTTTCATCCGTTCTCCCACCGTAACCTGGTTTACCGAAGAGATCCGGGTTCCGTCCTCATGTTCCATATAGCCGAGTCCCTGCTGCAGTTTTTCGAGTGGAGATACGCCGCGCAACCGTTCCGCATACAGATACAGTCTTGTTTTCTCCATCTGCAGCTTCTTTTCCATCCGCTCGGTAAGTTTCTCTTCCGCCCGCAGCAGATACATCCGTTTCTCCCGGATCTGGTTTTCAGGACTGAGATACGCCAGACGTGCTGCCTTCTCAGTCAGTCTCTGTCTGGTCATCTCCAGTTTGCTGTCCATAGACAGCTCCAGTCTCCGCACATAACCTGCGAGCACTTCCTGCCAGCCGCGATAATCAAAGACAGCAAGTTCCGCTGCCGCCGACGGTGTCGGTGCTCGAAGATCCGCTACATAATCAGCGATCGTCACATCCGTCTCATGACCTACCGCAGAAATGATCGGTGTGGTACAGTTAAAAATCGCCCTTGCCACGATTTCTTCGTTAAATGCCCAAAGATCCTCCATGGATCCTCCTCCACGGCCGACAATGATCACATCCACACCAAGTTGATCCAGCGCTTCGATTCCTTCCACGATGCTTTCTGCCGCATCCTCTCCCTGCACCCTGGCAGGATAGAGAATAATCTGCACATATGGATTCCTCCGGGCTGTTACATTTCGGATATCCTGAATAACCGCACCGGTTGGTGCCGTCACTACACCCAGCGTTTTGATAAATGAAGGGATCGGCTGTTTGTACTCCGGTGCGAACATTCCCATATCTTCCAGTTCTTCTTTTAATGCAAGAAACCGTTCATAAAGAATCCCGGCACCCTCCAGTGTGATCTTCCTCGCATACATCTGGTATTTACCATCCCGCTCGTATACATCCACGCTGCCTGTTACAACCACCCGGTCGCCATTTTTCATGGCAAATGCCAGTCCTTTTCTCTGTCCCGCAAACATCACACAGGCCAGAGAACCACTGTCATCCTTCAGGGAAAAATAGATATGTCCGGAACTGTGATATTTGCAGTTGCTCACCTCACCGCCTACCGAGATTCGGCTCAGCATAAAGTCCTGGATGAACATATTTTTAATATATCTGTTGACCTGCTCTACCGAATATACGTTACTCATCCGCTTCTTTTGCCAGTTTTCCGAGTACACCGTTGATAAATGCCGGAGCTTCGCTGCCGCCGAATTTTTTTGCCAGTTCTACCGCTTCGTTGATTGCCACTTTTCCGGGTACATCGTCATCATAACGCAGTTCATAGACTGCCAGACGCAGGATAGAAAGTTCTACTTTACCCATGCGGCTGGTTTTCCATCCTTTACTTGCCTCGTTCAGTGCTGCATCGATCTCCGGCAGTTTTTCACGGATCTTTTCATATTTTTCCTGAATATAACTCTGATCTTTTTCCTGAATATCTTCGATTGTTTCCAGATACAGTTGTTTCTGTTCTGCCATCTCCTGATTGTCGTTAAATTCTGTCATAAACAGCAGCTGAAAAATGCTTTCTCTTAATTCTCTTCTTCCCATGGTTTTCTCCTCGTATTCGCCAGTAGTAAAAAAGGGAGCCTTCATCCAGACCCCCTTTCCTTCCGTCCTGCGTTCTATTTTATTTTTCCTCTTCCAGTGCCACACCGGCAATGCTGATGTTTACATCGGAAACTTCCAGACCAGTCATATTTTCAATGGCTGTTTTTACCTTTTCCTGTACTTTTTTACAGGTTTCCGGAATACTGTATCCATATTCCAGATTCAGGTTCAGATTCACGCATACCACGTTCTCCAGAACATCTACTTTCACACCTTTGGACAGGTTTTTCATACCCAGTTTTCCAACCAGTTCGTTGGTAATATTTCCTGCCATAGAAGCCACACCTTCTACTTCGGTAGCTGCCAGGCCTGCGATAATTGCCACAACCTCGTCTGCAATCTGTACTTTTCCAATAGTCTGATCGTCATATATGGTATACGTATCACGCATATCTTTTTTATTATCTGTCATTTCAAACCCTCCTTATAATCAAGAGTTTTCCCGGCTGTTTTCTGATTTTTCAGTCAGGAACCATTATTTATATCTATTATATCAAAAATTTACATAAAATGAAAGGGGGATTGCCTTAGTTTTTACTGAATTCTTCCAGTTGCAGATTCTCGTTTCGATCAAGTGTCATTCCCACACTCCAGGAGTTTACAAACAGGAGCAGTGGATTGCCTTTCATATCTTTTACTTTCTTCATATCTGAGGTTCCGGTCAGTTTTTCCACATCGATTTCTTCTTTGTTTGCGATCCAGCGAATATGTTCATATGGCAGATTTTCCAGACGGATATCTACGTTGTATTCGTTTTCCAGGCGGTATTTTAACACGTCGAACTGCAGCACACCGACAACTCCGACAATGATCTCTTCCATTCCTCCCATGTATTCCTGAAAGATCTGGATAGCTCCTTCCTGGGCGATCTGGTTGACACCTTTGACGAACTGTTTTCGCTTCATGCTGTCTAACAGACGGACTCTTGCAAAATGTTCCGGTGCAAAAGTCGGAATACCTTCATAGGCAAATTTATTGCCCGGTGTACATACAGTATCTCCGATAGAGAAGATACCCGGGTCAAAGACACCGATGATATCTCCCGCGTATGCTTCTTCCACAATGTGCCGATCCTGTGCCATCATCTGCTGTGGCTGGGACAGACGCATTTTTTTATCGCCCTGTACATGATAAACCTCCATTCCGGCATCAAATTTACCGGAGCAGATACGCATGAATGCGATTCGGTCTCTGTGGGCTTTGTTCATATTGGCCTGAATCTTGAAGACAAATGCAGAAAAATCTTCCGTCATCGGATCGATCACACCACAGTCTGCCGTTCTTGGCAGCGGTGAAGTGGTCATAGTCAGGAAATGCTGCAGGAAAGTTTCCACACCGAAGTTTGTCAGGGCTGATCCGAAGAATACCGGGGAAAGTTTTCCGCAACTTACAGCTTCCATATCAAATTCCGCACTTGCGCCATCTAAAAGTTCGATTTCATCCATCAGCTGTTCTTTCTGATCCGGATCCATGACCTCATCGATTTTTGCATCGTCAACATCAATTTCTTCGATATGGCCTTCTTTGGTTCCTTTCATGGTATCGGAGAAGGTCAGAACTTTTCTGGTATCTCTATCGTAGACACCACGGAATTTTTTTCCGGATCCGATCGGCCAGTTGACCGGACAGGTAGGAATACCGAGTTCTTTTTCAATATCATCTAAAAGTTCAAAGGTATCGTTGGCATCACGGTCCATCTTATTGATGAAGGTGAAGATTGGGATGTGGCGCATGGCACAGACTTTGAAGAGTTTTCTGGTCTGCGCCTCCACTCCTTTGGATGCATCGATGACCATCACAGCAGAATCGGCTGCCATCAGGGTTCGATACGTATCTTCAGAAAAGTCCTGATGTCCCGGAGTATCCAGGATGTTGATGCAGTAGCCATCGTAGTTGAACTGGAGTACGGAAGAGGTTACTGAGATTCCTCGTTCTTTTTCGATTTCCATCCAGTCGGATACCGCATGGCGGGCAGTAGCTTTTCCTTTTACGCTTCCGGCGAGATTGATGGCTCCGCCGTAGAGAAGGAATTTTTCCGTCAGAGTGGTTTTTCCGGCATCAGGGTGAGATATAATGGCGAAGGTTCGTCGTTTTGAATTTCATTTGTATAATCTGTCACAGGGGGTCCTCCATTTTTCGGTTTGAATTGGCATCATATTTTTGCTCATACGGTAAATATTTTAGTATATGAGATTTGTGGATGTCAAGGGGTGATTCCCGTTTTCTTTCATCTTCTATATCTGTTGTTACTGTTCACTCCGTTCCCGGTAACACGCTTTGCGGTAACACGCTTTGCGATATCCCGTCATAGGAGTTTGACAGTTGAATATAAGAAAAATGCTCGCAGGCCTTATGGTTACCTGCTTTTTTTCGTCAAATTATTTGTTTTATTTTATCATAAAAAAATCGCTAACCCCAGTAAAATCAAGGGGGTACAGCGATTTTTTTTGTTTTGTAACTGTCAAAGATGGGATTATATATCGTTTTATTATTTTCAGTCAACGGGACACGCTTATTTTTACAGATATTTTTGTCCAGGTCAAAAGAAGGCAAAAGAAAAATGGCGATACTGTACAGTCTGCTTTCTCTGCACAGTATCGTCATTTTCATGGTTACGATGACTACTGAATAGTACAGTGTTTCATAAATAACTATACCATACTTATTTAATTATCTTCAGTTCATACTCTCTTGTTCCAAGACCAATCTTTTCTGCCTGATCCAGCGTTGCTTTCCACTCGATATTCGGATTGGAATCTTTGAAATGATCGTGATGGCAGTGCCATCCTTCCTCTGCCAAATGTTCTCCCAGCTGGCTGTTTGCAATCGGTGTGGCTTTCAGACAGGCATCTGCACACGCCTGATCCAGTGCTACCGGGTCAAAGCTTGCAAACATTCCGATATCCGGAAGAATCGGCGCATCGTTTTCTCCATGGCAATCACAGTTCGGGCTGATATCCTGTACCAGTGCAATATGGAAATGCGGACGTCCATGACAGACAGCCTGTGCATATTCAGCCATTTTACGGTCAAGAAGTTCATTGGCACTGCTGTTTGGATTATATACCGCGTCAAAACTGCAGGCTCCGATGCATCGTCCGCAGCCTTTACACTTATCGTAATCAATCACTGCTTTTTTATTGACATATGTAATCGCATCACTGCCGCATTCCTTTGCGCAGCGGTGGCAGCCACGACAGACTTCCTCATTGATCGCCGGTTTTCCACTGGCATGCTGCTGCATCTTTCCCGCACGGCTTCCACAGCCCATACCAATGTTTTTGATAGCTCCGCCGAATCCGGTCGATTCATGTCCTTTAAAATGACTCAGACTGATGAAGATATCTGCATCCATGATCGCATGTCCGATCAATGCAGTCTTACAGTACTCTCCATTCACAACAGGAACTTCCACTTCATCTGTTCCACGCAGTCCGTCACCGATGATAATCTGACATCCGGTTGTAGTCGTGTTGAATCCGTTGAGATTTGCACAGTCCAGATGCTCCAGTGCGTTCTTTCTGCTTCCCGGATACAGAGTATTGCAGTCTGTCAGAAACGGCATTCCTCCCTGTTCTTTACACAGATCAGCAATAACTTTCGCATAGTTCGGGCGAAGAAAAGCCAGGTTCCCCAGTTCTCCAAAATGCATCTTGATTGCTACAAATTTTCCATCCATATCGATATCTTTGATACCTGCTGCGACACAGAGCTTTTTCAGCTTGACCAGCTGGCTGGTTCCTACCGGACATCGAAAGTCTGTAAAATAAACAGTAGATTTCTCCATAGTTCATTTACCTCCTGTATAAGTTCTTTTTCATAAATAATAACATCTCAAGTATACTTGATGTCAAGTAATTCTCAGGTTTTTTCGCAAAATTTCTCTCTCATTCACCAAAGGGATTCTTTTTTCTTTCTGATGCTTTCCGCTTGCATTTCCATATTTTCTCTGCACAGTAGTATTGCTGACACACTGAAAGCACCGGAACGCTCCGAAAAAGTACAGAACAGACTAAAATATTCCTTTACAATCTGTGCACCATAATATATTCTTCCTCTTTATCCTCCACAATTTCAAATCCGAGTTTTTCATACATCCGTGCGGCGTAGTTTGCTTTCTGTACCGACAGAGATACCTGCGGATAGCCCTGTTGTTTTAATGCGGTAAGCATCTGCTGCATCAGCGCTGTTCCGATTCCACATTGTCTGAACTCCTCAAGAACCGAAATTGCAAGCGAAGGCGTATCCTCATCCACATGCCCATAATCATCCATGATCCGGCACCAGACCGCCCCTGCTATTTTCCCAGATATTTCCGCCACATAGCAGATATCATCTTTCTTTTCCCCAAAATCTGCAACATACACCTGCAACTCAGGTTCTTTGATGATCTCTTTCGGCGGTGCTTTGGTTCCTTCGGGGATAAAAATTGCTTCATACAGAAAATCGTCTAATATATGTATTTCTTCCTGACGTAATTTTCTTATCCGATATGAAACATTCTTCATTTTCTCACCTCCTGTATGGCATCACTGTTTTGTATAGAAATCTTCTACTTCTATACTCTGATTTTCATCATAACATATGATCTGCAATTCCGGCAACTAACATATATATAATAATCTCTCCGAAAAATCCTCACACAGGGATTCTTTCTTCTGGTATACTAAAAGGCAAAGAACGTAATGGAAAATGCAGAAGATACGGTAAAAGAAGTGGCAGATACCGTCACATTCACAAATAGTGAGGACGGAATCGCCATGCATTAAAGGAGGATTATCAGGTATGAAAGTAGTAATCGCCATCGATTCATTTAAAGGAAGCATCAGTTCTCCGGATGCCGGAGCTGCCATCCGTGAAGGGATCCACCGGGTATTCCCGGATGCAGAAGTTTTTGTCCGCCCTCTGGCTGACGGCGGAGAAGGTACGGTGAAAGCTCTCGCACTCGGCATGCACGGCCGGATCCGTACAGTAACCGTCACCGGTCCGCTGGGTACACCTATAGAGGCAGTTTATGGAATCCTTGATGATTCAAAGACCGCCATTATCGAAATGTCCGCCGCTGCGGGAATCACTCTGGTAGACGAACCGAATCGAAATCCGTTATATACAACCACCTACGGCGTAGGTGAACTGATCCGCGACGCTATCATCAACGGATGCCGGAACTTCATCGTTGGTATCGGAGGAAGTGCCACAAACGACGGCGGCATCGGTATGCTTCAGGCTCTCGGATATGAATTTCAGGATAACAACGAACAGCCAGTTCCCTTCGGAGCCAACGGTCTGTCAAAGATTGCAACAATCCACGACACACATGTTCTCCCGGACCTCAGAGATTGTCACTTTAAAATCGCCTGCGATGTAACCAACCCGCTTTGTGGTCCCCAGGGCTGCAGCGCCATCTTCGGGCCGCAAAAAGGAGCCACTCCGGACATGATCCGCCAGATGGATCAATGGCTTGCCACCTACGCCAACATCACCCGTGAAAAATACCCGAATGCCGACCCTGACCACCCTGGCACCGGAGCCGCCGGTGGACTCGGTTTCGCTTTCCTTTCCTACACAAATGCCATCCTCCAGTCCGGCATCCAGATCATCCTGGAAGAAACCAGACTGGAATCCTGCATCAAAGATGCTGACATCGTGATCACCGGTGAAGGCCGCCTCGATGGCCAGACCATCATGGGAAAAGCCCCCATCGGTGTCGCCGCCATCGCAAAAAAATACAACAAAACAGTCCTTGCTTTCTCCGGCTGCACCACCCCGGAAGCCAGCCTCTGCAACCAGCACGGCATTGACGCCTTCTTCCCCATTCTCCACACCATAACCACCCTGGAAGAAGCCATGACCCCGGAAACCACCCGCCAAAACCTGACCGACACCACCGAACAGGTCTTCCGCCTGATCCAGACAGTACAGATACACTAAATATCACTCTTGTACATTCCAGCCATATCCATAATTGACTTAATCCACTGGATCAATTATAAATATACACCACAACAAAACCGAGGCTGAGATCCCTCTTCTCCTCTCGGTTTTATCTATATAATACTATGTTCCATTTATATGATATGATGTTTGGTTCAAAAGGTATTCTGCCCCCTTTGATACCGTATTGTTCCGTACTTCGTACTTTCACAATCCTCATAGCATAATATAATGCAGTTTTCAGCAGCTCTCCTTTCAGAACCTCCTACTTCAAAATCCTCTCGTTCATCTTTCAAGTTCTCAGCCATCATCCAGCCCGAAAACAGACCGCGCTGTCTGCAGCAACACTTTGTGGGCGTTTAGGGGAAGCTTTGAAATCCAGCCCTTACGTAGACTTAGGCTCGAGCGCTCTCGCGAGAGTCTTAGTCGAAGTTAGGGATTAGTTCAAAGTTCCCCTGCCCACGTTGCCGCAGACAGCGCGGTCTGTTTTCGGGCGTCCGTCTTAAACACCTTTTCTATATGGCATGTTCCCCCTGCTTACTCAGCCCAGGTCCCATCCACAAAAATATCCACTTCACTGCCATCTTCCCGGATCCCCACAATATGCAGATCATCTGATCCAACCATAAAGTCCATATGGATCATAGAATCATTAATCCCTTTCGCATAGATCTCCTCATCCGTCATATCCATAAATCCTTCAATAACCTCAGAAAATCCACGTCCGGCAGCCACATGACAGCATGCATTTTCATCAAACAAAGTGTTGTAGAACATCAGACCGGACTGATTGATCGGAGACTCCTTCGGAACCAGTGCCACTTCACCAAGCATGGAAGCACCCTCATCCATCGCAAACATTTTCTTCAGGACTTCTTCCCCCTGCTCAGCGTGACAGTCTACCACTCTTCCGTCTTTAAAATCTACCGTAAAATGATCGATGATCTGTCCGGAACGGCTTAATGGTTTGGTAGAAACCAGACGTCCTTCACATTTTCCCTTCATCGGGCTTGTGAAAACTTCCTCCGTCGGCATGTTCGGAACAAAGAAAGCACGATTCAGATGATTGATATCTCCTGCACTGCCCCATTTTGCTCCCGGAATCAGATCCACACGAAAATCCGTACCGTTGCTGCTTGTATAATGCAGTGTTTTAAAATTCTGTTCATTTAACCAATTTGCTTTCTGCGTCATCCGTTCGTTATGTGCCTGCCAGATCTTTTCCGCATCCTCACCATCTTTCAGATATACGCAGTCAAAGATCGCATCCCACAGTTTTTCCACTGCCACATCCTCTGTATCATCCGGAAATACTTTTTTCGCCCATTTTCCAGAAGCTGCTGCCACGATCAACCACTGATGTTTACCATCGATCTGATCACGGTATTTTTTCATGACTTTCTGACGCATCTGGCTGACGGTAGAGATCAGATCCGGGGAGATTCCTGCCAGTTCATCCGGGTCAGAAGAATCAATAAAGATACGAACCGGCAAATCCACGGTCATCTGTTTTGCCCGCTCCTCTTCCCATACCGGTACTTCACCGAGTACATCAGCTGCCGCATACTGATAATGCAGTTTGTTGATTTCTCCGCACTCCCAGAACATCTCTACATAACTTGCACCTGCTTTGTAACACTCTTCAGTCACCATCTTTACCAGCGGAATCTGATCTACGCCTGCCTGCAGACGGACACGCTGTCCTTTCTGTACATTGGCTCCGATCTTTACGATCAGTTTCGCATATTCTCTTAATTTATTCTCGTTCATACTACCTTCTCCAGTCATTTTCTCATATTCTGTCATCGGCTGTCACTCATCTGCGACACCCACAGTTACTTATGAGTATACCCGCTTTTTGTACAGGATGCAAGCACGGTCTTTCTCCTGTGCAGTCACACGAAAAACGTCTCGCGGATATTACCGGCGAACGGTAACACACGCGGTAATCAATTGCTTCTTGTAACTTCCTGCCCCATATACTATAATACGATGTGATCGGATTGCTTCATTGCTACGCAATTCCCGCAATCCTTGAATACCGAAGACACAATTTCGCACAGGAGGACGCACATGGAATATCTGGATATCGTAGATGAACAGGGACAACCGACCGGGGAAATCGTTTCCCGCACCCTTGCACACACGAGAGGAATCCGCCATCGAACAGCTCATATCTGGATCGTTCGCAGGAAAAACGAACATTTTCAGGTTCTGATGCAAAAACGCGCAATGAGCAAAGATTCTTTTCCCGGACAATACGATACGTCTTCCGCCGGTCATATTCAGGCAGGCGATGAACCACTTGCATCCGGCCTACGGGAGCTTGCGGAAGAGCTGGGCATCCACGCCAAACCGGAGGATCTGGAATTTGCCGGATGCATCCACGGAAATTTTGCGGAAGAATTCCACGGAAAAATCTTCCGGGACAACGAAATTGCCTTTGTCTATATCTATCAGCAGCCTGTCGATATCGAAACACTCGTCCTGCAAAAAGAGGAGGTGGAATCGGTGCGGTGGTTTGATCTGGAAGAAACATACCAGAACTGTCGAAACCGTAACACGCAGTTTTGTGCCCCTGTCCCGGGACTCGAAGTTGTACGGCAATACCTGTACAATTGAAATACACACATGCTTATCCTACCTCCGGTCACTTTCTGCTTCGTCCAGTTTTTCCAATAATGTCTCGGTAAGAATCTTGAAAGCCGGAATAAAGCTGTCACGTATCAGTATGATCATTTCATTCACTTCATCTTCATTCCATATATGGACAGATGTATTACGCCTTTTTAACATAAGCAGCCATACTTCTGCATCGTTAATAAATCCAACGTAACTGTTCAGTACCTTCACAGTTACGAGCCAAAATGCATAAAAAATCACCTTCGGTGATGGCATTTTGGCTTGTATGTCTCGGGATTTTGACATATTCATGTCAAAACACCTCGCGGGACAGTGG
>ENA-OQHF01000757-OQHF01000757.1-human-gut-metagenome-genome-assembly--contig:-NODE-757-length-18784-cov-2.266763_pt1 | contig 18784 bp, 20 predicted proteins | sample MGYA00242559_ERZ504709 | MGnify/ENA primary metagenome ERZ504709 (study PRJEB26092, sample SAMD00036203) | human gut metagenome | host: Homo sapiens | study: EMG produced TPA metagenomics assembly of... | reverse complement strand
AGAGAAAGCAGCGCAGAAAATTCCGTGTTATAAAAGGAAAGAAAAGAGTGAAGGAATCAATTATGCTGCGGAGATGGAGCGTTATCTGATCGGGATGTCACAGGAATTAGATGAGGTGGCTTTCAGCCAGATTTTTCCATATTCCCATTTTCATATTTTCGGGATGCGGATCAAAAATGAGAATGAGATTCCACCGAATGTATCTGAACTCCTGTATCAGAAAATAAAAAAGGATGTCGCTGATTTTGAAGCTGCCAATGGAATGGTCATGATCCTGCAGGAAGAACTGGTCATTGTAGTAATGTGTGCGAAACCGGCAACTGATGCGCAGATGATCCGTTTTTTTGAACAGATGACAGCGGAGTTAGCGGTACTTTCTGAATATATTCTTGGAGTGTGCAGCAGGGCGTTTGATGGAATGAGACTAATCAGGCAGTATTATCAGCAGGATATTTTAGCATATGCAGATAAGGTATTTTATTATAAAGACCTTAAATTTATTCTGGCAGATGAAATGACGGAAAAAGAAAAGATACCCGCTGTAAAATTTGATTTTTTTAAGTATAATAAATTTTTATCCATGAAGGAGTATGGGGAAGCACTGCGTCTGCTTGAGGAATATAATACAAAGGCATTGCAGAGTGAAATTGATATTGCATCGCTGAAAAACCAGATTAAAAACATGGTCTATTATTTATTAGATCAGCTTGATCTGACAGAAGAACAGAAAGATGCAGAGCGGTATGAGTATTTCAGGGAGATTTCGATGGCGCATTACGAGCAGGATTATAAAGAAGTGATGCGTCAGATATTGGAAAAAATCACTGCACAGATCGGAGTTACACAGAAAACTGTAGATGACAGGATTCCAAGGATGTTAGCTTTTATTGAAAAAAATTATGAGCAGGATTTAAGACTTGAGGATATGGCAGAAGAGTTTAATTTTAATTATCATTATCTTTCGGCGTATTTTCATCAGCATATGAAGGAAGGGTTCAGTGATTATCTAAATGAGATCCGGACGGCTAAAGCATGTGAGCTACTGGAGAATACAGATCTGTCAATTGCCCAGATCAGCGAAAAGGTAGGATATTCGGAGCACAGCTATTTTTGCAGGGTATTTAAAAAAGTTACGGGAAAGACACCGTCAGTCTATCGAAGGAAGAATCATGGATAAGATAAAAAGCCGTTTAATAGTTTTTCAGGAAAGATCACACTGATCGTAATGCTTGGGATCAGCCTGATCGCCGTTACCGTCAGTTTTGTAGTGCTTGTTATGTCGAGGCAGGTTTTTACAAAAAATTACGGGGATTCCCAGGAAAAGGTTTTTGAACAGATCGAAAAAAGAATTTAATGATTTTCATGATCATATCCAGAATGTTTTTTATTCGTTTTTCCGGTCAGTTCTTTGTGAGCTTTTTCATCGATATGTTTGATATCAACAAGAAGAAGATCGGTATACTGCATCAGCTCCTGAAATTTGGAGAAAAATGGTTCTTCTCTGGTAAAAGGACCACCTGCAGTATCAATCGTTGTGTGAATACCTTTTGCCTTTGCTTTTTTGAAAAGATCCAGCAGAAAATCAATCTGTAGGAGGGGTTCTCCGCCGCTTACGGTGATTCCACCGCCATTTTTCCAGTAAGTGCGGTAACGCAGAGCCTGCGCAAGAAGCTCATCGGCACTGCGCCAGGTGGCGCCGTTTTTATCTGTCATATTCCAGGTGTCAGGGTTATGGCAGAACTGACATCTCAGTGGACATCCCTGAACAAATATAATAAAACGTACCCCAGGCCCGTCAACAGAACCAAAGCTTTCTGTAGAGTGAATAAGTCCTTTGATTTGAGTCATATGAAAATCTCCTTTTTCATTGTGTGATTGGAAAACTGCGGATCAGGCAGAGTCTTTTAAATGCCTTAGTATGCAGGAAAAGTTGCCAGCAGCATCTCTGTATGTGCCGAAAGTCATGCACTTTAAAATGCATGACTTCCAGCATAACGATATGTTTGGCAAAAGAGTGTAAGTTCGGTAATTACATACGATCGTGGCAGGTTCTTGCGATCACATCGAGCTGCTGTTCGCGTGTAAGGTCGATGAACTTAACCGCATATCCTGATACACGGATCGTAAAGTTTGCGTATTCTTCTTTTTCCGGATGTTCCATAGCGTCAAGAAGTTTTTCTGTTCCGAATACGTTGACGTTCAGATGGTGAGCACCCTGAGAGAAGTATCCGTCCATAACATTTACCAGGTTGTTAATGCGTTCCTCCGGAGTATGTCCGATTGCATCCGGGTTGATGGTCTGGGTGTTAGAGATTCCGTCAAGTGCCCATTCGTAAGGCAGCTTGGCAACGGAGTTCAGGGAAGCAAGAAGTCCGTTCTGTTCTGCACCGTAGCTTGGGTTTGCTCCAGGTGAAAGCGGTGCGCCTGCTTTTCTTCCGTCCGGAAGAGCACCGGTAGCTTTTCCATATACAACGTTTGAGGTAATGGTAAGGATAGAAGTTGTCGGTTCGGATTCACGGTAGGTGTGATGCTTTTTCAGTTTCTTCATAAATGTCTGAAGAAGCCATACTGCGATATCATCTGCGCGGTCATCATCATTTCCGTATTTCGGGAAATCACCGGTTGTCTCGAAATCTACAACGAGTCCGTTTTCGTCACGGATTGTTTTCACTTTTGCATATTTGATCGCACTTAAGGAGTCAACTACATGAGAGAATCCTGCGATACCTGTTGCAAATGTACGACGTACATCGGTATCGATCAGTGCCATCTGAGATGCTTCATAGTAGTATTTGTCATGCATGTACTGGATCAGGTTCAGTACGTTTACATACAGTCCGGCGAGCCAGTCCATCATCTTGTCGTATTTAGCCATTACTTCATCATAATCAAGGTATTCAGAAGTGATCGGTGTGTAAGCCGGTCCTACCTGATCTTTTGACTTGCAGTCGACACCACCGTTGATCGCGTAAAGAAGGCATTTTGCAAGGTTTGCTCTTGCTCCGAAAAACTGCATTTCTTTACCAGTCTGTGTTGCAGATACGCAGCAGCAGATAGAATAGTCATCGCCCCATACCGGACGCATTGCATCATCATTTTCATACTGGATAGAACTTGTTTCAATAGAAATATGTGAAGCGTAGTCCTTGAAGTTCTTCGGAAGACGTTCTGTGTAAAGTACAGTCAGGTTCGGTTCCGGAGAAGGTCCCATGTTTTCCAGGGTGTGCAGGAAACGGTAGTCTGTCTTTGTTACCATAGAACGTCCGTCCTGTCCCATTCCGCCGACTTCCAGTGTAGCCCAAACCGGGTCACCAGAGAAGAGCTGGTTGTAAGATGGGATACGTGCGAACTTAACCATACGGAATTTCATTGTCATATGGTCAACTAATTCCTGAGCTTCTTCTTCGGTAAGGATTCCTGCTTCCATATCTCTCTTGATGTAAATATCAAGGAAGGTAGATACACGTCCGACGCTCATGGCAGCTCCGTTCTGAGTCTTGATTGCTGCAAGGTATCCGAAGTACAGCCACTGGAATGCTTCTTTTGCGTTCTTAGCCGGTTCGGAGATATCGAATCCATAGGAAGCAGCCATTTCTTTCATGCCTTTGAGGGCGCGGATCTGTTCTGCAAGCTCTTCTCTTTGCCGGATCACGTTGTCACGCATAGAGCCATATCCGCAGTTTGCAAGGTCATCCTGCTTCATGGCGATCAGGAGATCGATTCCGTAGAGGGCAACACGGCGGTAATCGCCGACGATACGTCCTCTTCCGTAAGTATCCGGAAGACCGGTAAGGATTTTTGCGTGACGTGCTTTTTCATTTCCGGTGTGTAGGCATCAAATACTGCCTGGTTATGTGTTTTATGATAATCTGTAAAGATTTTATGGAATTTCGGGTTTGGTTCATATCCGTAAGTTTTGCATGCTTCCTCAGCCATTTTGATTCCACCGAACGGCATAAATGCACGTTTCAGAGGTTTGTCAGTCTGAAGACCCACAACCTGTTCTTTATCTTTCAGTTCTTCGCAGATATAACCTGGACCGTAAGCGGTAAGAGAAGATACCACTTCTGTTTCCATATCCAGAACGCCGCCTTTTGCACGCTCTTCTTTCTGGAGTTCCTGAAGCTTGCCCCAGAGCTGGTTTGTTGCTTCGGTCGGGTCTGCAAGGAATGAAGAATCTCCCTCGTAAGGTGTGTAGTTGTTCTGGATAAAATCACGAACGTTGATTTCTTCTTTCCAGAGTCTTCCTTCAAATCCCTGCCATTGTTCTTTCTGCATCATTTGGTTATTCCTCCTTCTTGTGGGTGAGCCATAGTAACTATGACCCGGTTATTATACACTGTGTTGCTGCAATTTATGCCCGGAAAGTTCTGGCAAATTCCAGACATATGAAAAGGTTCAGCCAGAAGAACCGATGGATGTTTACGCCTTTTATATAGCCCTGATTTATGATATCTTATAAAATGCGTAAAAAAAGCCGGCATCTGAGCTGAATCGCCCAGACGGTCGGCTAAATAATCAAATCCTCATATTTCCCTGTGGTTCATTCCACTTCCGTCAGTCATATGAGCAACTTTAATTTAACAAATTGCTATATAGATGTCAATGACAAAATTGTTTTTTTGAAAAAACATAATAATGATGTGAGTGTCAATAAGTATAAACACCGAGAAAAGCTTAACATTTATCAAGAAATCTCTCAATCGAATTGAGGCATGTACCTGGAATAGAACATAAAAAATGTTAAAAAAATATCAAGCATCTATTGAATTCTGTTTTTTAGAGGATTATAATAAAAACATCAGGTGATTTACAAAATAAAGGAGGATTTTTATCATGGCAAGAAAAGTTGTTTTAGCAGGAGCATGTCGTACAGCAATCGGTGTAATGGGCGGACAGTTTGCAAATACATCGGCTGTAGAACTTGGAACGATCGTAATCAAAGAAGCTCTCAAAAGAGCGGGCGTTTCTCCGGATCAGGTTGACGAAGTGTATATGGGAAATGTTATCCAGGCAGGCAACGGACAGAACCCGGCACGTCAGGCAGCTGTATATGCAGGAATCCCGAATGAAGTACCGGCAACAACTATCAACGTACTTTGTGGATCCGGTCTTCACTGTGTAAACCTTGCAGCGAAGCTGATCGCAGCTGGAGATGCAGATATCATCGTTGCAGGTGGTATGGAAAATATGACAATGGCTCCGTACATGTTGAGAAACGGACGTTATGGATATCGTATGGGAAATGCGACAATCGAAGATGCTATGATCAAGGATGGTCTGACCGACGCATTCCATAATTATCACATGGGAATCACAGCAGAAAATATCTGCGAACAGTGGGGACTTACAAGAGAAGAACTGGATGAATTTGCAGCATGGTCTCAGAACAAATGTGAAAAAGCAATGGCAGAAGGTAAATTTAAAGACGAGATTGTTCCGGTCGAAGTGAAGAAGAAAAAAGAAACGATTCTTGTAGATACAGATGAAGGTCCTCGTAAAGGAATCACAAAAGAAGGTCTTGCAAAACTTCGTCCTGCATTTAAGAAAGACGGTATGGTTACAGCAGGTAACGCATCCGGAATCAATGATGGTGCAGCTGCACTTATCGTTATGAGCGAAGAAAAAAGCAAAAGAGCTTGGCGTAACACCTATGGCAACATGGATCGGCGGAGAACTCGCAGGATGTGATCCGGCGATCATGGGAATCGGACCGGTTTATTCAACACGTAAGGTTATGAAGAAGCTGGGAATGGAGATCGGAGATTTTGATCTGATCGAAGCAAACGAAGCATTTGCAGCACAGTCAGTAGCAGTTGGAAAAGATCTTGGATTTGACCTTAGTAAGCTGAATGTCAATGGTGGAGCAATTGCTCTCGGACATCCGGTTGGCTGCTCAGGTGCAAGAATCCTTGTAAGCTTGTTGTATGAGATGCAGAAAGAAGATGTACATATCAGGACTTGCAACACTTTGTGTTGGTGGCGGAATGGGATGCTCTGCTGTAGTTAAAAGAGATTAGGGATAGAAAAAAGGGTGGATACTTTTTTAGTGTCTGCTCTTTTTTTGAATAATTTAGGTTGTGTTGACAAATTGGGCAAAAGATAATGCGTCCCTCGAAGCTATTGACATTATTAAATAAAAGCGTAGTAACTAAAAAAGTCTGGCGAGGTGTGCCAGACTTTTTTTCTACGATGAGATATATGCGTTTTGCATCTTTTAGGGCTTTGAAAAAAAAATTAATATACCAGAGGTTTTTCTTCGCCGTTTAATACACGGAGAGCGCCTTGAGCGAGGGCGAGGAGTTCATCTTCACCCGGTAGACGGTGATTGGGGCGATGAAGCCGACCTTTTCTTTGATCTCAGATGTAACGTAGTCGCTGTATGCGATACCGCCGGTGAGAAGGATCTGGTCTACTTTACCGTTAAGTACGGCTGCCATGGCGCCGACTTCTTTGGCAACCTGGTAAGTGAATGCGTGGAATACACCGGCTGCTTCTTCGTCGACCCTTTTCAAAGGCACGTTCTGTCAACGTCTGCGCATGTTGTTGGTTCCAAGGTATCCGTTGAGACCGCCTTTCCCCGTGATCCTTTTTATATACTTCAGCCCTGTGTGTACTGACCGGAGAAACACATTTTTACGAGTGCGCCTGCCGGTACACCGCCGGAACGTTCCGGTGAGAAAGGTCCGTCTCCGTCAAGCGTGTTGTTGACATCGACAACTTTGCCATTTTTATGAGCACCGACAGATACACCGCCGCCCATGTGTACAACTACAAGATTCAGGGAATCATAAGATACATTCTGTTCTTTGGCGTAGCGTTTGGCAACTGCTTTCTGGTTCAGTGCGTGGAAGATACTGATACGCGGAAGTTCCGGGATTCCGGAATATCTTGCAACAGGTTCCATCTCATCGACAACAACCGGGTCAACAATGTAAGAAGGAACTCCAATCTCATCACCGATTTCGCGGGCAAGGATGCCTCCAAGGTTCGATGCATGCTGTCCTTGCACACCTGCTTTTAAGTCAGCAAGAAGTGCGTCAGATACTGGATAGGTTCCACCTGGGATCGGTTTTAAAAGTCCGCCTCGTCCTACTACAACATTCAGAGATTTGATGTCGAAGCTGTTCTTTGCGAGAATATCTACAATCAGTTCTTTACGGAAATCTTTCTGGTCAACGATGGTTGCATATTTTGCAATCTCTTCGGTGGAATGACGGAGCGTTTCTTCGAATAACAAAGTTTCGTCTTCGTACACACCGATCTTGGTAGAAGTAGATCCCGGGTTGATTACTAAAATTTTATAGCTCATAAAAGATCCTCCTTAGTCTGTGATCGATCCTGCGATTACGGATCGCAAGTGCAATAGAATTCAGTTTGGTTTCAAAATCGTCCGAACGTGAAGTAAGAACCACCGGAGCGCTTGTTCCGACAAGTACGTTACCGATCTTGACCTTTGCAGTGCGGACAAGAATCTTATATGTGATATTTCCTGCATCGATATTCGGGAAGAGGAGAATATCAGCATGTCCGGCTACTGGATTAGTCACACCTTTGTGAACAGCTGCTTCCGGATCGATCGCAAGATCCATGGAAAGTGGTCCGTAGATCTGGCATCCTTTGAAATCGCCACCCTCGTACATCTTGGTGAGATTATCGGCATCAACTGTTGGCTGCATCTTTGGATTCACTGTCTCAACTGCACACAGAGGAGCAACCTTCGGGCATTCGATGCCACATGCATGTGCGACTTCTACTGCATTGTTGATGATATTGACTTTATCTGCAAGGGTTGGATATGTATTGAAAGCTACGTCTGTGAAGAACAGAAGACGGTTAATGCCTTCAATCTCAAATACACATACATGGGAAAGCATCTTTCCGGTACGAAGTCCGACTTCTTTATTCAATACGCTCTTTAAGAATGTCTTTGTTTCAAGCAATCCTTTTAAAAGGATATCAGCTTTGCCGTTGTGTACAAGCTCAACAGCCTTTAATGCAGCTGCTTCGGTATCAGGCTCATTGATGATCTCGAAATCTGTCAGATCCATATCAATAGAAGCGGCAATCTCGCGGATCTTGGCTTCATCACCGACAAGGATGGCTGTTGCGATATTTTGCTCTTTTGCAGCTTTGACAGCCTGCAGTACCGGCTCATCCTGTGCGTTGGAAACAGAGACTTTCTTTAAGGTTTTTTGATTTGCTTTTGAGATTAATTCTTCAAAACTTTTGCTCATTTTCACACCTTCTCATTCATAATTTAATTATAGTATTCTGGTTGAATAATTTTTAACAATCTTAAGTGTAGCACCATATCTGGGAAAGGTCAATATAAAAGTGGTGTGTTGGAAATGACGAATAATGCAGATGTATTGTAAAAAATGTTGGTGAAAATGTTAAAGAAAATTAAATGCTAAAAAATGATTGATAAATATTTGACAGAACGGGAAATGGGTAGTATATTAAAAAAAGAGGACAAAAAAGTCCCTTGCGAAAATCTTAAAAACGGAAAGTAAAACAGTATATATTTAATAAGAAGTGATACTTACCATTAAGATGTAAAAGGAGGAAAAAGTGATGGCAAAGAAAATCGTGTTAGCAGGCGCGTGTCGTACAGCAATCGGAAGCATGGGAGGAGCTCTTTCAACAACTCCGGCTCCGGAATTAGGATCTATCGTTATCAAAGAAGCTTTAAAAAGAGCAGGTGTTGCTCCGGAACAGGTTGATCATGTATATATGGGTTGTGTAATTCAGGCAGGCCTTGGACAGAACGTTGCACGTCAGGCTTCTTTAAAAGCAGGTCTTCCGGTCGAGACACCGGCAGTTACGGTTAACGTTGTTTGCGGATCCGGACTTAACTGTGTGAACATGGCTGCACAGATGATTCAGGCAGGAGATGCTGATATCGTTGTTGCAGGTGGTATGGAAAATATGTCTATGGCTCCATATGCACTGAAAAACGCACGTTATGGATACAGAATGGGTAATGCACCGATGATCGATACAATGGTAAATGACGCACTTTGGGATGCATTCAATGACTATCACATGGGAATCACTGCTGAGAATGTAGCAGAACAGTGGGGACTCACAAGAGAACAGCTTGATGAATTTGCAGCAGCAAGCCAGCAGAAAGCCTGCGCAGCAATCGAAGCAGGAAAATTCAAAGATGAGATTGTTCCTGTAGAAGTGAGAAGAAAAAAAGAAACCATCGTAGTTGATACAGATGAAGGACCGCGTCCGGGAACAACAGCAGAAGGAATCGCAAGACTTCGTCCGGCATTCAAAAAAGATGGTATTGTAACAGCAGCAAAATGCTTCCAGCATCAATGACGGAGCAGCAGCAATCAGTTGTTATGAGTGAAGAAAAAGCAAAAGAGCTCGGCGTTACACCGATGGCAACATGGGTAGCAGGAGCACTCGGCGGAGTAGATCCATCTATCATGGGTGTCGGACCGGTTGCAGCTACGAATAAAGTAATGGCTAAGACAGGGCTTTCCGTAGATGATATGGATCTGATCGAAGCAAACGAAGCTTTTGCAGCACAGTCACTTGCAGTAGCACATGATCTGAAATTCGACATGGATAAAGTAAATGTAAACGGTGGAGCAATTGCTCTCGGACATCCGGTAGGAGCTTCAGGATGCCGTATCCTTGTTACACTTCTTCATGAGATGCAGAAACGTGATGCAAAGAAAGGTCTTGCAACACTTTGTATCGGTGGCGGAATGGGATGCGCTACAATCGTAGAACGTGATTAATAAACCAGATCAAAAGGAGATGTTGATGATGGAATTTATTACATATGAAGTAGAAGGACAGGTTGGAATTATTACCATTAACCGTCCAAAGGCACTGAACGCACTGAACAGTGCAGTTCTTGATGAACTTGATGCAACGATCGACGGTGTTGATCTTGATGCAGTCAGATGCCTGATCCTTACAGGAGCAGGAGAAAAATCTTTTGTAGCCGGTGCAGATATCGCTGAGATGAGTACTCTTACAAAAGAAGAGGGAGAAGCTTTTGGTAAGAAAGGAAATGATATTTTCCGTAAGATCGAAACACTTCCGATCCCGGTAATCGCAGCAGTTAACGGATTCGCTCTTGGTGGTGGATGTGAAATCTCCATGAGCTGTGATATCCGTATCTGTTCAGACAATGCAGTATTCGGACAGCCGGAGGTTGGTCTTGGAATTACACCTGGATTTGGTGGAACACAGAGACTTGCAAGACTTGTCGGACCTGGTATGGCAAAACAGATGATCTACACTGCAAGAAATATTAAAGCTGACGAAGCTTACAGAATCGGTCTTGTAAATGCCGTATATCCGCAGGAAGAACTGATGCCGGCAGCAAAGAAGATGGCAGCAGGCATTGCAAAGAATGCACCGATCGCAGTAAGACACTGCAAACAGGCAATCAATGAAGGTCTTGAAAAGGGAATGGATGAGGCAATCGTAGTAGAAGAAAAGCTCTTCGGCGGATGCTTTGAATCTTACGACCAGAAAGAAGGAATGGCAGCATTCCTTGAAAAGAGAAAAGTAGAAGCTTTCCTTAATAAATAAGTTCGTTTAATAAAGGGGAGAATTAACTCTCCCCTGGAAATTTAAATTTATAAAATGGAGGTAATTTCAATGAAAGTAGGAATTATTGGTGCAGGAACAATGGGACAGGGCATTGCAAAGGCATTTGCTCAGGTAGATGGATATGAAGTAGCACTCTGTGACATCAAACAGGAATGGGCAGAAGGCGGAAAAGCTAAAATCGCTAAAGGCTATGACAGACTTGTTCAGAAAGGAAAATTAACTCAGGAAAGCAGTTGATGCAATTCTTGCAAAAATTACTCCGGGACTCAAAGAAGATCTCTGCGCAGATTGTGATCTGATCGTAGAAGCAGCATTTGAGAACATGGAAGTTAAGAAAACTACATTCGGTGAACTTGATAAGATCGCAAAACCTGAATGCATTTTCGCATCAAATACCTCCAGCCTTTCTATCACAGAAATCGGCAACGGACTTACCCGTCCAATGATCGGTATGCATTTCTTCAACCCGGCAGACCGTATGAAATTAGTAGAAGTGATCGCAGGCGTAAATACACCGGCTGAAACTGTAGATGCAATCAAGAAGATCGCAGAAGAAATCGGAAAGACACCTGTACAGGTTAATGAAGCAGCAGGTTTCGTAGTAAACCGTATCCTTGTTCCGATGATCAATGAAGCAGCTTTCATCAAGATGGAAGGTGTATCTGATATCGCAGGAATCGATGCAGCAATGAAGCTTGGTGCAAACCATCCAATGGGACCTCTGGAGCTTGGTGATTTCATCGGACTTGATATCTGCCTTGCTATCATGGATGTACTTTATGCAGAAACAGGCGACAGCAAATATCGTGCATGCCCGCTGCTTCGTAAGATGGTCCGTGGTGGAAACCTTGGAGTTAAGAGCGGAAAAGGATTCTATGTATACAATGCAGACCGCACAAAAACTCCGGTTGATGCACAGTAATGGATGTTCTAAATAAAGACATGGAGGAAGAATAAATGGATTTCGGATTAGATAAGAAACACGAAATGGCGAGAACTCTGTTTAAAGAATTCGCAGAAAACGAAGTAAAACCACTTGCACAGGAAGTGGACGAGACAGAAGTTTTCCCAAGAGCAACAGTTGAAAAAATGGCGAAATATGGATTTCTTGGTATTCCGGTACCGAAGGAATACGAGGGACAGGGATGCGATCCACTGACATACGTAATGTGTGTAGAAGAACTTGCAAAGGTTTGTGCCACAACATCTGTAATCGTATCTGCGCATACCTCTCTTTGTATAGACCCGATCCTGACATACGGAACACCGGAGCAGAAAGCAAAATACGTTCCGGATCTTGCATCAGGAAGAAAGCTTGGAGCTTTCGGCCTTACAGAACCTGGGGCAGGTACAGATGCACAGGGACAGCAGACTAAGGCTGTTCTTGACGGAGATGAATGGGTAATTAAACGGATCAAAATGCTTTATCACAAACGGTAAAGAAGCAGATGTTTACATCATTATCGCCGTAACAGGTATTGTTGAAAAACGTGGCAGAAAGATGAAAGAGATTTCTGCATTCATCGTAGAGAAAGACACTCCGGGATTCACATTCGGAACCAAAGAGAAGAAGATGGGTATCCGTGGATCTTCAACATACGAGCTTATTTTGAAGACTGCCGTATTCCAAAAGAAAATCTCCTTGGAGCACAGGGCAAGGGCTTCGGCATCGCCATGCATACTCTGGATGGCGGACGTATCGGTATTGCCGCTCAGGCACTTGGAATCGCTGAAGGTGCACTTGACAGAACAATCGCATATGTAAAAGAAAGAAAACAGTTCGGACGCACGATTGGCCAGTTCCAGAATACACAGTTCCAGCTTGCAGATATGGCTACAAAGGTAGAAGCTGCAAAGATGATGGTATACAAAGCTGCCATGGCAAAAGCTACACAGAAAAGTTTACTCTGTCGAAGCTGCACAGGCTAAGCTTTATGCAGCAGAAGTAGCGATGGAAGTTACCACAAAGGCTGTTCAGTTACATGGTGGATACGGATACATCAGAGAATATGATGTAGAACGTATGATGCGTGACGCAAAAGATTACAGAAATCTACGAAGGAACTTCAGAAGTTCAGCGTATGGTTATTTCTGGAAACTTATTGAAATAGGAGGTACGAATCGTGAAAGATAGTTGTTTTGTATAAAAACAGGTACCGGATACAAAAGGCGGAGTTCAGTTTAATCCGGACGGTACACTTAACAGAGCTGCAATGCTTGCAATTATGAACCCGGATGACAAAGCAGGTCTTGAGGCCGCACTTAGATTAAAAGACCAGTATGGAGCAGAAGTAACTGTACTTACAATGGGACTTCCAAAAGCAGCCGATGTGCTTCGTGAAGCACTTGCAATGGGAGCTGATAAGGCAATTCTTGTAACAGACAGAGTACTTGGTGGAGCTGATACATGGGCTACATCAAGCACCATCGCAGCAGCACTCCGTAAACTCGATTATGACCTGATCATCACAGGACGTCAGGCTATCGATGGAGATACAGCACAGGTTGGACCGCAGATTTCCGAACATCTGGACATCCCGGTAATCTCTTATGCACAGGATATCAAAGTAGAAGGCGACAGCGTGATCGTACAGCGTCAGTTCGAAGACAGATATCATGTACTGAAAGCAAAAATGCCTTGCCTTATCACTGCACTTTCAGAATTAAATGAACCACGTTATATGACACCAGGCGGAATCTTTGATGCTTGTGATGCTGAGATCACAACATGGGGAAGAGCAGATCTTACTACCCTGGATGATGCAAATATCGGTCTTGCAGGATCACCTACAAAGATTGCGAAAGCATCTGACAAAGTAAGAAAAGGGGCAGGAGAAAAAGTTACTCTTGATCCGGAAGAAGCAGTATCTTACCTGATGGGAAAATTAACAGAGAAACATATCATTTAATAAGAAGGAAAAGTGGTGAATATCATGAACTTAGAAGAATATAAGGGAGTATATGTCTTTGCTGAACAGGTAGACAACAAACTGAGCGGAATCGCATTTGAACTTCTTGGAAAAGCAAAAGACCTTGCAGCAGACTTAAATGCAGAAGTAGCAGCCGTTCTGATCGGTTCTGACGTAAAAGGACTTGCAGATGAGCTTGCAGCATACGGAGCAGATAAAGTAATCGTAGTAGATGATCCGGAACTGAAAGAATATAGAACAGAGCCATACGCACATGCACTGGCATCTGTTATCGAAAAATATAAACCGGAGATCATGTTAGTCGGCGCAACTGCAATCGGACGTGATCTTGGTCCTAGAGTATCCGCAAGAGTACAGACAGGTCTTACAGCAGACTGTACACAGCTTGAGATCGGTGATTTCCCGATCAACCCGGTAGCAGGAAAAGAGCAGAAGCACAATCAGCTTCTTATGACTCGTCCGGCATTTGGTGGAAACACGATCGCTACCATCGCCTGCCCGGATAATCGTCCGCAGATGGCAACCGTTCGTCCTGGTGTTATGCAGAAGATCGCTAAGATCGAAGGTGCAAAGGCAAATGTAGAAGAGTTTAATCCTGGATTTACACCGGATAATAAATACGTTGAGATCATGGAAGTTGTCAAATCTGTATCTGAGACGGTTGATATCATGGATGCCAAGATTCTTGTATCCGGTGGACGTGGAGTCGGAAGTGCAGAAAACTTCAAGATCCTGGAAGATCTTGCAGAAGCACTCGGCGGAGAAGTAAGCTGCTCACGTGCAGTTGTAGATAATGGCTGGAAACCAAAAGATCTTCAGGTAGGACAGACAGGAAAGACAGTTCGTCCTCAGGTATATTTTGCAATCGGTATTTCCGGAGCGATCCAGCATGTAGCAGGGATGGAAGAATCTGATCTGATCATTGCAATCAACAAAGATGAGACAGCTCCGATCTTTGATGTAGCTGACTATGGTATCGTTGGAGATCTGAATAAGATTGTACCAGAACTTACCAAACAGATCAAAGAAGCAGTTGCTGCTAAAAAATAAAGAATAGCTGGTAAAACAAAGATGGTGTCGCAAAGAAGCGGCACCATTTTTTTGTATACAAATCGAATAGAAGTTAGCCTGCTCTATTTTCGTGCAGAAAGCTTGTGCGTCTGGGGGATATTATGGTATACTTTATAAGATATAGACTTTGTAGTTATAGCTTAAGTAGGAGTGTGAATAAATGGCACAAAGAATTAAAAGCAGACGAAGGAAGGCTGTAAAAAAGCAGGCGGTTCATTATTTTGATTACAGTCTTCTGGCGATTATTATATTTCTGATGTGTTTTGGACTGGTAATGCTGTACAGTATCAGTTCCTATGAAGCACGAACGGAATACGGAGATGGGATGTACTTCCTGAAAAGACAGGGTCTCATCGGACTTGGAAGTATTGTTGTGATGATGTGGGTTTCTCGCCTGGATTATCATATGTTTTCCAAATATGCAGCAATGAGCTACTGGGGATCCATGCTTCTTCTTGCACTTGTTAAATTTACACCACTTGGTATTGAGGTAAATGGTGCACGAAGATGGTTCCGGCTTCCGGCTAACCAGTCATTCCAGCCGGCAGAGATTATGAAGATCGCTGTGATCGTATTTATCCCATACCTGAGTCTGCAGAATGGGGAATGAAAGTGACACACCTTGAAAGGATCGCTGGGAGTTGTGGAGTGGGGAGGTTTGGCAGCACTGGGAGTTTATGTGCTGACTGATAATCTAAGCTCTGCGATCATTGTAATGGGAATTTCCTGCTGTATCCTTTTGTCGTACATAAGAAGCAGAAGATTTTTCTGTGGATTGCAGGAGGCGGGGTGGCTGTTTTTGTGGCGGGATCATATGTCCTCGGAAGACTTCTTGAGAACAGCACCAGCTTCCGACTCAGACGTATCATTGCCTGGCTGAACCCGGAAAAATATGCGTCAACGATTTCTTTTCAGACAGTACAGGGACTATATGCGATCGGATCAGGTGGCTTTTTCGGGAAAGGACTGGGAAATGGTGTGCAAAAGACGGTAATACCGGAAGTGCAGAACGACATGATCCTGTCAGCAATCTGTGAAGAGCTTGGGGTATTTGGAGCGATCATTATCCTGGTTTTGTTCGGTCTTCTGATCTACAGACTGCTTTTTATTGCACAGAACGCACCTGATCTGTATGGAGCACTGATCATGACAGGGATTATGTCACATATCGCGATCCAGGTAATTCTCAATGTTATGGTAGTTACGAACATGATGCCGAATACCGGAATTACATTGCCTTTTATCAGTTATGGTGGTACATCCATCCTGTTCCTGATGATAGAGATGGGAATGGCACTTGGAATTTCCAGAAGAATTAAACTGGAAGGGTAAAAAAAGCTTTTTTTTCAAAGAAAAGTGTGATATGATGTTATAAGTGGTAATGAAAACCACGTATAATGGATGCAAATGACACGTTTCGGAGGTTTGGATTATGAGTTATAAAGTGATTGTGGACAGCTGTGGAGAATTGACAGCAGAGATGAAAGCTTCAGGTCGGTTTGAGACAGCATCACTGGGACTGGAGGTTGGAGATTGTCATATAATTGATGATGAATCTTTCAATCAGGCTGAATTTTTGAAGAACGTAGCTGAATGCCCGACATGTCCAAAGTCAAGTTGTCCGTCTCCGGAGACGTTTATGGAAGGATATCACTGTGATGCGGAGCATGTATATGCTGTTACGTTGTCTTCTGAACTGAGCGGTTCTTATAACAGTGCCGTACTGGGCAAGAATTTATATGAAGAAGAATATGGTGAGAAAGATATTTATGTGTTCAACTCAAAATCTGCATCAGTAGGACAGACGCTCATCGGGATGAAGATTGCGCAGTGTGAAGAGCGGGGCATGACATTCAAGGAAGTGGTAGCTGCTGTAGAAGCATATATTGAAGAGCAGCACACATATTTTGTTCTTGAGACGCTTGAGACTCTTCGTAAGAATGGAAGACTTACAGGATTAAAAGCAATTGCGGCAACAGTACTGAATATTAAGCCGGTGATGGGGGCTACTCCGAAGGGAGAGATTTGTCAGTTGGGTCAGGCGCGCGGAATTAAAAAAGCACTTAAGAATATGGTGGATTGTGTGATCGCAGATCTGAAAGATCCGGAGAGCAAGGTACTTGCAATTTCGCATTGTAACTGCCCGCAGAGAGCACAGGATGTGAAGAAGATGCTGGAAGAACGTGTGAAATTAAAAGATATTATCATTCTGGATACCAGAGGTGTCAGCAGCATGTATGCGAATGATGGCGGGGTAATTATTGCAGTATAGCTTGTATCAATCGAAGTGTGTAAAATATACTGGTTAGATTGATTGCAAAGGAGACTTGCAGATATGAGTCAGAAAAAAGTAGATTATTATAAACAGGCAAAAGCGAACAGAAAGCGTGAAGAAAAAAATGAAAAATCATTGCGAAAAGGCATTTTGATTATACGATCCTTGGGCTGAATTGCACTTGCAATCAGTTGTCTGGATTGGATGGTCCGCTTATGATATGTATGAATCAAGCAGCCAAGAGCAGTAGCAGAAGTTGATTATTCTGCTGTAAGTGATTATGTCCAGTCACTTAACACTGCTGAGTAGATGAAAAGAAGAAAGTGGAGAGATGGTTCCATTGTGGAACGGTTTTTCCACTTTTTTTATGCACTGTGTGGGGAATGGAGTATAAAACGCTCCACTTTTCACCACAAAATGAATGAAAAATGGGAAAAAATATGATTTATCGGACTTTTTTTCAGAATGGATAAATTCGAAAAAGTGCTTGAAAAGGGCGGAAAAGTGGGGTACAATGGATACAAGTGGTAGAAAGTGGAGTGAAGTGGAGCAAAGTGGCATGGAAAGTGGCAGACCACTTTGAAAGAAGGTGATCCTATGTTGACTGGAGAATTTAATCATAGTATTGATTCAAAAGGCAGGCTGATTATTCCTTCCAAATTACGAGAGAGTCTGGGAGAACATTTCGTAATTACGAAAGGGATGGACGGCTGCTTATTTCTGTATCCGGACAACGAATGGAAAGCCTTTGAAGAGAAGCTTAGAACCTTACCGCTTACAAACAAAAAAGCCAGAGACTTTAAGCGTTTCTTTCTTGGAAGTGCTACGGAAGGAGAACTTGACAAACAAGGGAGAGTTTTGATATCTTCTTCTCTTCGCGCTTATGCAGATCTTGAAAAAGAGGTTGTTCTAGCAGGTGTGCTGGACAAGGTCGAGATCTGGAGTAAAGAGGCGTGGGAAGCGCGTACAGCTGATGTTGAGGAAAATATCGAGGACATTGCAAGTGACATGGAAGATTTGGGACTTAGCATCTAAATAGATCTTTTAATTAGGAGGACACCATGGCATTTAAGCATAAATCAGTATTACTGGATGAGACAATCGAAGGACTGAACATCAAGCCGGACGGTATTTATGTTGATGGCACACTTGGAGGAGGCGGACATGCATACGAAGTATGTCGGCGTTTAAACACAAGGGGAGTTTTATAGGAATAGACCAGGATGCAGCGGCGATTGAAGCGGCAGGCACCCGATTAAGCGACTTCGGGGAGAGAGTTACAATAATCAGGAGCAATTATTGTGATATGAAGTCGAGGCTCCATGAAAAAGGGATTGACAAGGTCGATGGAATCGTACTCGATCTGGGCGTATCATCTTATCAGTTAGATACGGCAGATCGTGGTTTTTCCTATCGTGTAGATGCGCCTTTGGATATGAGGATGGACACACGCCAGACTTTATCTGCAAAGGAGATTGTCAATGGCTACAGTGAGATGGACCTTTTTCGGATTATTCGCGACTATGGTGAGGACAAATTTGCGAAGAATATAGCAAAACATATTGTTATGGCAAGAGAGAAAGGTCCTATTGAAACAACCGGGCAGCTGGCAGAGATTATCAGACAGTCTATACCGATGAAGTTTCAGAAGATGTCGGGGCATCCGGCAAAAAGAACCTTTCAGGCAATCCGGATTGAATGTAACCGGGAACTGGAGGTGCTCAGGGATTCACTTGACGATATGATTGATATTTTAAATCCGGGAGGAAGGATATGCATCATCACGTTCCGATTCCCTGGAGGACAGAATTGTCAAAGGAATTTTAAAAGAATGAGAATCCATGCACGTGTCCGAGTACTTTCCCGGTATGTGTGTGTGGAAAAGTTTCCAAAGGAAAAGTCATTACGAAAAATCCGATTC
>ENA-OQHF01000756-OQHF01000756.1-human-gut-metagenome-genome-assembly--contig:-NODE-756-length-18788-cov-4.820535_pt1 | contig 18788 bp, 13 predicted proteins | sample MGYA00242559_ERZ504709 | MGnify/ENA primary metagenome ERZ504709 (study PRJEB26092, sample SAMD00036203) | human gut metagenome | host: Homo sapiens | study: EMG produced TPA metagenomics assembly of... | reverse complement strand
AGACACTTTGCCCAACTTGTTAAGGAACGTAAACAGGAGTGCCTCTGCACGAGTGTTTCCACATTCCTGTTACAAGTTGTCAACGGGCTGAGGTAAAGCGGGTCCTGCACTGCGATGCAACAACAAGGGCGGATATGAACGTTTTTTCATCAGATACTTTCTACTGCCGAGATATTTTCACCCCGACAACTACAAATTTCACTCACATCATCCCACAAACTTACTCCAGTATCCCTGCACGAAGATAAAGAGTACGATCAGTGGCAGAATATAAGATACATAAATTCTTGTCCATTTCGGGAACTTGATTCCTTCTCCTTCATTTGCCTCTTCACAGAATTTCTTCCATCCCCAGCCATAGCGGCTCGTACAGAATAAAAGGTAAACCAGACTGCCAAGTGGGAGCAGATTATTACTCACAATAAAATCTTCCAGATCCAGTACATTACTTCCTGCTCCAAGTGGCTGGAATCCGCTCAGTACATTGAAGCCCAGAATGCATGGCAGAGAAAGGATCACAATAGCGATCAGATTTATCACGACTGCCTTCGCTCTTGAGCAGTTGGTCAGATCCATTGCAAATGCAATGATATTTTCAAAAACTGCAATGACCGTAGATGCTGCCGCAAAAAGCATGCACAGGAAAAATAAGGTTCCCCAGATTCTTCCACCACTCATGGAATTGAAAATATTCGGCAGTGTAATAAAAATCAGACTCGGACCACTGTCCGGCTGAACTCCAAAGGCAAAGCATGCCGGAAAGATGATCATTCCAGCGATCAGTGCCACGCATGTATCCAGTACTGTCACACAGACTGCCTCTCCTGTCAGCCTTCTCTTTTTATCAATATAACTTCCAAAAATTGCAATCGCACCGATGCCAAGACTTAATGTAAAGAAAGACTGTCCCATGGCTGCAAAAATAACTTCTTTCAGTCCTGATTCTGCTGCCTTTTTAAAGTCTGGCAACAGATAGAATCTGATTCCTTCTCCTGCACCCGGAAGGGTTGCAGAACGGATTGCCAGAATCACCATCAGTGCCAGTAAAAGAATCATCATTTTCTTGGTAATCTTTTCTACTCCCTTCTGCAATCCCATGCAGACAATCCCAAAGCAGACTGCTACAACTAGGATCATACAGATTGTCATCAGCCCCGGTTTCTCCATCAGATTTCCGAAGACACCTGCAATCTCATCTGCATTCTTTCCTTCAAACTCACCACCTGCCATCTTAAATACATACAGCAGGATCCACCCTCCGATCGTCGTATAAAACATCATCAGGAGATAATTTCCCGCCATGCCAAACCATTTATACCAGTGCCATTTTGTTCCCAGTGGCTCCAGCCGGTCAAATGACATCGCAACGCTTGCCTGACTTGCACGTCCTACAGCAAATTCCATGACCATGATCGGCAGCCCCAAAAGCACCAGAAATACCAGATAGATCAATACAAATGCTGCTCCACCGTATTTTCCGGTAATATACGGGAACCGCCAGACATTCCCCAGACCGATGGCACAACCGGCTGAGATCAGGATAAATCCCAGCCGTGAGCCAAATTTTTCTCTTTGCATTCTTAACTTTCCTCTCTTCCTTCTTTCTTGTCATAAAATGCCTTCACCGAACTTACTACCATCCGGTAAGTCATATCAGCCGCATAATCCGGACTTTTATCCTCTCCGTCCTCAAGCCATGTCTTGACAAGGCCAAGACATCCATTCAGGCAATAAGAGTAAAAATAATTCATCTCGCCTGATTTTTCCGGAAACATCTGCAGTAAAACTTCTCTTGAATTTTCCTCCAAAAGATCTTCCATCTTATGGATAAAACCAATATCTCCATAAGGTCCGATCAAAGCACATCCAATTTCCCGGTTACGGTCAAGTACCTGAAAAATATCTTTAATAAAAGAAAATGCGGAATCATTTTCTCGGTCGATTGGATGATCATGGATCGCACGCTTCATCTCATCCATCATCTCATCTTCAATCTCTCTCAAAAGCGTTGGGATATCCGAATAGTGAAGATAAAAAGTAGAACGATTAATATCCACCTCATCTACCAGTTCTTTCACCGTGATCTCTCCGATACTTTTTTCTTTCATCAGATGTGCCAGACCTTTTCTGAGCTGACTTTTCGTCTTTCTCACCCGCCGGTCCGTCTTTTTTCTGCATAAAATCTCCCCCTTTATGTGACCATTTACACCTCTTTACTCCCATTTCCCGTTATCTTTTTCTCTAGGCAGCCCTGTCAGACAAATAAATACTGGTCATTTTTCATCATTTTGTCTACTAAGAGACAGATAGGTTGTTCATTGATGGTTGTAAATTAGTTTCTTCATTAATATAATACTTTTTAGCAAGAAAATCAACATTGTATCTATTACTAGAATATTTCTTTTAAAAGGAGTGTTATTTATGAAAAAAGCAATGCGAATCTTTCGCCGCGATCTGCGGCGGCTCATTCACAGTCCGGCAGCCATGCTGGTCATGGCAGGTGTTGCAATCCTGCCTTCACTCTATGCCTGGTTCAATATTGCTGCCAATATTGATCCTTATGCAAATACTTCAGCGATTCAGATTGCCGTTGCCAATAATGATCAGGATGCCTCCAGCAATGATCTCACGATCAATGCCGGTGATCAGATCATGGAAAATCTGAAAGAAAATGACCAGCTTGGCTGGGTCTTTACTTCTGAAGAGAAAGCAGTTGACGGAGTCCGTTCGGGAAAATATTATGCAGCTATTGTAATCCCTGAAGACTTCAGCGATTCCCTTCTCAGTGTTCTTTCCGGTACTCTTGAAACACCGGAACTGAATTACTATATTAATGAAAAGATAAATGCCATCGCTCCAAAGATCACAGATACCGGAGCAAGTACGATCCAGACCCAGATCAACGATACTTTTTCATCCATTGCCGCTGAATCTGTATCAGAAGTGCTAAAAGAATCCATTTCGGATCTGTCCGGAACTGTAAATTCTACTAATTCTGAGATTGTCTCGCTTCTGAAAAAAGCAGATAAGAACTTAAATGAATACGAAGCACTTTTAACTGAGTTTACAGAAAAGACTTCCCAGTCCCATGATCTGATCTCAGATGCAAAAGATGCTTCTGATTCTCTTGGAAATGCAGCCGTTTCCGGAGCATCTGCCCTTGAAAATGCACAGGATGCACTGAAAACAGGCCGACAGGCAGCGGGAGATTTTTCCTCCTCACTTTCCAAATCCATTTCCGACGGAGAACAGATCCTGAACAGTGCGAACAGTTCTGTCTCTTCGGGGCTGACTTCTTTGGAAGGAAGTGCCGGAAAGATCAACCAGTCTCTCCAGCAGGCTCTGGACTCTGCCGGAAACGTAACAGCTCTGAATGCATCCCTTTTGGAAAAAATGCAGGAAATTGCTGCCTCCACACCGGTTGTCAGTGAACAGCTTTCTGCCGCTATTGCAAAATTACAGGCACAGAATCAGGAAAACCAGACTCTGCTCAACAGCTTAAGTACTGCAAATACAAGTATTAAAAATGCTTTGGATACAACCTCTCAGACCCGGCAGGATATTTCCTCGCTCACGCAGCAGAGTATCGACGGACTGCATTCTTTCAGAACGACACTGGACGAAAATCTGCTCCCACAGCTCAATGCAACGCTGGATACATTTTCCTCGCTCACCGGAGAACTGACCGGAATCCTGAATGGTGTTCCGGCAACTTCCGAGCAGCTCAGGGGAATCCTGACGCAGCTTGATTCTGGTCTGACCGATACAGCCAACGCACTGAACGGTACAAAAGATGCCCTTTCTACCGTTTCCGACCGGCTTGGAACTGTGCAGACGGATCTGAATGCCATTACCAGTTCGGCTACTTTCCAGACGCTCCTTTCTCTGGAAGGAATGAATGCTGATAAGATTTCCGAATTTATGTCCTCCCCGGTGGAGATTGAAACAGAAACTTTTTATTCTGTAAAAAATTACGGTTCATCCATGACTCCTTTTTACACAAACCTTGCGATCTGGGTTGGCGGAATCGTCCTGATCGCCATTTTAAAAATGGAGGTTGACCGCGATCAGACCATGCGTTCCTATGGTTCTGTCTCACTTTACTTTGGACGCTGGCTGTTATTCGTCACAGTAGGTATGATCCAGGGCTTTATTGTCTGCCTTGGAGATGTACTTCTTCCGGGAATCCAGTGCGTACATCCGGCTCAGTTTATTCTGACCGGTGTGATTTGTTCCTTTGTATACGTGAATATCATCTACGCACTTTCGCTTACTTTTAAACATATTGGAAAAGCACTGTGCGTCATTCTCGTTATTTTACAGATTCCCGGCTCTTCCGGTACTTATCCGGTTGAAATGACACCTGTATTTTTCCAGAAGCTCCATCCACTCCTTCCATTTACTTACGGAGTCGGAGCTATGAGAGAATGTATCGCAGGATTTTACGGAACAACCTTCCGAAAAGATCTTATGATCCTGCTGCTCGCCTATGTTCCACTCTCTTTACTGATCGGACTTGGACTTCGCCCGCTTCTTGCCGGACTGAACCATCTTTTTGACAAGAAACTGGCTGAGACTGAATTTATGATGTGCGAACCTCATGAAATTTCCGTCAGCCGCAGTACGCAGCTTGCTCTCCTTCTGAAAGCCTCTCTTTCACAGGAAGAGCTGAAACTGACAACCGCTGCCAAGGCACAGGCTTTTGAAAAGAACTACAGAAGAATGGTACGCTATGGATTCCTTGCAATTGCATTGATTCCTCTGATCTTCCTGATTCTGATGTTCAGCCTGGAATCGAAAATCATCTTCCTTGTACTCTGGATCATTTCGATCATTGCCATCGCATTGTTCCTGATCATTGTTGAATTTATTCACTCGAAACTGGAAGAACAGCAGCAGCTTGCCGGCATGACTTTTGATGAAATGCTGGAGACTTTCCGCAGAAAGGAGGATTAACCGATGAAAAATATCATTCAGATTTTTAAAAATGATCTACTCAGGATCCATAAAAATGTCATCGCAATGATCGTCATCATGGGAATTACCGTGATCCCGACACTCTACGCATGGTTCAATATTGCTGCGAGCTGGGATCCTTATGGAAATACCGGCAATCTGAAGGTTGCCGTAGCCAGCAACGATGAAGGGTATAAAGGGGAACTTCTTCCTGTCAATTTGAACCTTGGAGACGATGTCATCAGTGAACTGCAGGGAAATAAGCAGTTGAACTGGGTCTTCACAGATGCAAAAGATGCGAAAAAAGGGGTACAATCCGGTAAGTACTACGCTGCCATTGTCATCCCTGAAGACTTCAGTAAAGATATGATGAGTCTTTTTACTTCAGATGTCGTACATCCTGATATCACCTACTACATCAATGAAAAAGAAAATGCCATCGCCCCGAAAGTCACACAGAAAGGTGCCAGCTCTGTCCAGCATCAGGTCAATGAAACGTTCATTACCACAGTCTCCAAAACGACACTTGAGGCACTTCAGTTCGTAAATGATGTTTCCGCCAAAACCGGAGATGAGTCCCTGACTGAACATCTCGCTGCTTCTCTGGCACAGATTTCCGATGACCTCGGAAATATTTCCGGTACGGTGAAAGCCTTTCTGATATGACCGATGCCGGAGCATTAATGCTGGATACGACTACCTCTTTTCTTGAGCAATCGGGAAAAGGAACAAAAGAAGTGTCAATGCACTGAATCAGGCAGAAAATGGAATTGATTCACTGACTTCATGCCCTGACAGGAACAACTTCTGATATCAATACCGCACTGAAGCAGAATGCTGATTTTTATTCTTCTGTATCTGCTGCCATCGACAAAGCACTCGACTCTTATTCAACTGACGCTGCATCCTGCTCCAATGCCATTCAGGCAGTCAGCGGCCGTGTGCAGAATCTGATTTCCGGTTATCAGGAATTATCAGATTCCCTGACCGCCATTGCTAATGCACACCCGGATCAGACAGCTCTCGTTCAGGCGATCAATGGACTGAACGTACAGATCCAACAGGCGATCGACCAGCAGACACAGATCAAAAATAAACTGGATGAAATTGCTGCTGCCCTTCCTTCAGCCACTGCCGATGCTTCCACTTTAAAGAAAGAACTGGATGATCTGCTTGCCCGGGGAACAGCTTCTGTCAACTCGGTAAAGACCTCTTATGAGCAGAATGTGAAAAGCAGCCTGGATGGTCTCGCCACGAATCTTGACTCCACCAGTTCCTCCCTTGTGAGCCTCTTAGGGCAGGTAGACAACAGTGTAAAACAAATCCGTTCTGTCACCGGATCTGCATCCACAGATCTTTCCACTGTGAAAGAAGCTCTTGAACAGACCGTCAGTCTGCTGAATGAATCTTCTGAAAAATTGCAGAAAGTCTCCACCACACTTTCCACAGATGGCAGTGATGGTGTGCAGATGCTTGAAAATATTCTTGTCGAAGATCCACAGACGATCGGAGCTTTCCTTGCAGCACCGGTAAGCCTGAATGAGACAAAAATCTATCCAATTGAAAATTACGGAACTGCCATGGCTCCTTTTTATTCCACACTGGCAATCTGGGTGGGGGCTGTTGTTATGGCAGCCATGCTCAAAGTCAATGTCTCTGAATCGGTAGTTAAGAAGCTTTCCGGAGCGAAACCACATCAGCTCTACTTTGGACGTCAGCTCCTCTTTGTATGTATCGGGCTGTTACAGAGCGGACTGATCTGTCTGGGAGACCTGTATTTCCTTGGTATTCAGTGCGAACATCCTTTCCTGTTCCTGGTAACGGGCTGGTTTACAAGTTTTGTTTATGTCAATCTGATCTATGCACTGACTGTCTCCTTTGGTGATATTGGTAAAGCGGTTGCCGTTGTCCTTATGGTCATGCAGGTAGCCGGAAGTGGTGGTACATTCCCGATCCAGTGTGCTCCGAAATTTTTCCAGGCTGTATATCCTCTGCTTCCATTTACACACAGCATGAATGCCATGCGTGAATGCGTTGCAGGCTTCTACGGTATGAACTATGTCAAAGAACTGGGGTATTTAGGAATCTTCCTGATCTTTTCACTTTTACTCGGACTGCTGCTTCGCAAACCGGTTATAAAATTAAATGATGCATTTACTGAAAAGCTGGAAAGTACACATCTGATTTAGCATCATCCCGGCTTTCCAGTAGCTGAAAAAGTCCATTGGATCTTTTGCCGCATACCTGGCAGCTAAAAAGGTGGACAGAACTCAAACTCGGGTTCTGCCCACCTTTTATCTATGCCTTTTTCCTTACGCTTTTTAAAATTTTTCTTCACCATCAACGCCAGTGTCCGTCCGAAATATTTCCGGATCAATGCCAGAAATTCTTCATAGGATACATTTCCTCCCAGATACAGCATCTCATATTCTACGCCATACTCTCTTGTACTGTATCCTGCCTCCCGGAATCCATTTTTCAGATAAAAACTCTTTTCTTTTTTTCCGTTCTTCATAATTGTCACAGTTCTCATCTACCACCTCTATATTCAAAATGATCCTGCGTGCCGAAAACCGGCGGCGTAATGCCTGCAGGATTTTGCTTCCATACCCCTGACCTCTTTCATCCGGCTCGATTGCAAAATAATACAGATAGACCACATCCTCAAAATAAACCAGATGGATAAATCCTACTAAAAGATCATCATCATATACCTGCATCAGATCTGCGGTTGATGTACGGCTTGCTTTTCTCAAAATCCAGAAGGGAATCTGTTCTTCTTTTGGAAATGCCTCATCATATAATTTTTTAATTTCATTCAGTTTCTTTTTATCATTTCTTGCATTTACAAAGCGTAACATCATTTTCATTTTTCCTTTCTACTACTGACTCCTGTTGTCTGTCCTCTCCTGCATGATTCTCATTCTTTTCTCACTCTTTCAATCAATCTTTCTGATCTTTCGGTCGTATGTATAAACTCCGTTGACTTCTTCTTCAATATCTGACCATTGTGTATAGACACTGGCACACAAACCTTCATCTATCAGATTTTTCACCTGTTCCATTCTTTTTCTGTATCGACGGTTCAGTGCTTTTTTACCCCTGCAGATCCCATATCCATAAAGTTTTCCACAGGCACTATGTCCTTCGATCCGGTAACTGTATCCTCCAAATTCCGAAAGAACTGATGCCCTCTCCTTTTCCGGGTGGATCTTCAGCTTAAAGAAATAATTATGAAGGCTGCAAAAATCTCCTCCCCCCTGATCGAACCACCCACTGGCCTGATCGATCAGCCGGTCAGGATCTTCTTTTCTGAGAATAGCGGTCATATCTTCTGTCTGAAACTGCCCCCAGCCCTCATTAAAGATGACCCAGGCGGCAATACTTGGATGCCCTTTTAACCGATGTACCGTCTCCTTCATTTCTTTCACAAATTCCAGGCGGCCTTCCTTTTCTTTTCTTGCCAGAAGCCCCGAATAAATATCTCTCATCCGAATCTTCCACCAGGACATCAGCGTTGCCGCATACGTCACAAACCAGTGCTTGTATTTTCCTCCGCCATTGACCAGATCCTGCCATACGACCAGCCCCAGCCTGTCGCAATGATAATACCATCTCTGCGGCTCTATTTTCAAATGTTTCCGTACCATATTAAATCCGCATTTCTTCATCTGCTCCAGATCAAAGATCATAGCTTCATCTGAAGGTGCGGTATACAGTCCATCCGGCCAGTAGCCCTGATCCAGTACTCCATTCTGATACTGTACCTGATAGTTCAGGCAGATCCGCACGAATCCCTGTCCATCTTTTTCCAGTGTGAATTTTCTCATGGCAAAATAACCTGCTACCCTGTCTTTCTCCATCTCAACAGTAAAATCATAAAGATACGGTGTATCACATGTCCACATTTGCACATCCTGAACCGGAATCTCCAGCCATTCATTCGTCTTTCCATAAAATGTTCCTATTGTGGTTTCTGTTGTACTTTCCACCGGATCTGCTATTCTGCTCCCGGTCATGTCCTCCACTGGATCATCCGGTACATTTTTCTTCAGCTCTTTGTGGATCTTTGGCTTTTGCAGCACAATCTTTACAGCATATTCTGCACCAGACCGGACTATGATACGGACTTTTTCCTCATCCGGTTCAGGGAGCGTCTCCACTTCTTTTATATACTTTTCCGGGACTCTTTCCAGCCAGACAGTCTGCCAGATCCCACTTTGAGCCGTATAGAACATGCCGCCTCTTTCCAGCTTCTGCTTTCCCCTGGAATGATACGATGTATCACTCAGGTCTTTCACAGCCACAACCAGATCATTTTCTCCTGCCTGCACTGCCTCTGTGATCTCAAATTCAAAAGGCAGATACCCACCTGTATGCTTTCCGATCCGCTGTCCATTCACCCATACAACGCACGCCTGATCCACAGCTCCAAAGTGAAGAAGCAGTCTTTCCTCTGTCAGGTCTGCTCCCATCCCGGATTCCGGATCTTCCTCTGGAAAGGATTCACCTGCTCTTTTTGTCTTATGCCCGTCAACAGAAAATGTCCGGTGATACCACAGATATTCATCCGGCATTAACTGACGGTTCACACCTGATAATGCTGCCTCCGGTGAAAAAGGAACTAAGATCTTCCCGTCAAATTCTTTCGGGCATACAAATTCCTGTGTAAATGCATAGTCCCAGTACCCATTGAGATTCAGATAACTGTCCCTTACCATCAGCGGTCTTGGATATTCGTCAAGTACATGCTCTTTATCCAGCGTCTCTCCCCATACAGTAAAAAGCTGCTCCATACTAAACTCCTCCTTCTATGGATGAATGATCTTATAAAGCGTCTGTGCCACATATTCCAACCGGTCGCAGTCCACAAAGGAATAATTCATAACATACGTATTTTCATATCTGCTGTCTTTCTGTTCCGCATTATAAAAAGAAGACAACGTTGCCAGCCGGATTCCTTTCGCCCTTGTCTTTAAAAGAAATTCCTGCTCACTCATGGAAGTATTGACATGCATCAGGAAATGCACACCTGAATCCTCTTCACTGATCGTAATATATTTTCCCAAAGGCTCTTTGAGAAATGTACTTAAGATCAGATCCCGCTTATGCTGATAATAGTTTCTCAGCCTATTGATATGCTTCTCAAATGCACCTGCATTCATAAATGCTGCCAGTGTATACTGTTCAAAGTTAGACACAGTACAGGAATAAAATGAAAGTTCTCTGTAATATTTCTCTGCCAGTGCTTCAGGAAGTACCATATAACTGATTCGGACAGTAGAACAGAGTGTCTTCGCAAATGTATTAATATAAATCACCTTGCCTGATACATCGATACTCTGCAGAGACGGAATCGGTTTCCCCGCAAGTCTTAACTCACTGTCATAATCATCTTCTATGATATACCGTTCCTTTTTTCTCGTAACCCATCCAAGCAGTTCATACCTCTTGCTGATCGGCATCACCATTCCGGTCGGGAAATGATGAGATGGGGAAATATGCATGATATCTACTTTTTTTTCTTCCAGTTTCTTTGCAGAAGTTCCCTCTTCATCCAGATCAATATACTCATACTTTACACCCATACTGCGGTAGATTTTTGCAATCTTTGGATAGCCCGGATTCTCCACTCCATAACAGACATTTCTCCCAAGAAGCTGGATCAGAATACTATACAGATACTCTGTTCCTGCTCCGATAATGATCTGTTCCGGTCTTACATACATGGCACAAAATTCTTTAAGATAACTGGAAATACTTTTCCGCAGTTCCATCACACCTCCACAGGGGGATTGATCATCATTTCCTTCTGATAATCATTCATGACTGCCCGCATGGTCTTATTCCAGATTGAAAAAGGAAATGCAGCATGCTCCGTCTGATTGCTTGTAAAATCCGCAATAAATGCATTTTCTCCTCCGGTCAGAAGTACTTTGTCCCCGGCTTTTGCAGTCCGTGAATCTGTCCCCTGCTCTTCCGCCTCATACGTTTCTGACGTATACTCTGTCTGATGTACCGGAATCCCACTCAGATCCGACACATAATACCCGCTTTTAGGAATGGAATAAATATATCCTTCTGCAAGAAGCTGACCATAGGCATTCTCTACCGTGATCACGCTTATAGCCAGATTTTTCGCAAGTGCCCTCTTGGAAGGCAGCTTCTCACCACTTAAGATTATCCCCTGTATTATGTCATTTTTGATACATTTATACAAAAATTCATACAGGGAATCTGACCCTATATTTTCAAAATTATATGTCAACATCTATTCTATTTTCTCCGTTCTGACCTTTTTGATTATATCTAAATTGAATATTTTTCTATAGTCACAATGCAATTATACTAATACCTGTCGAAATTGTAAAGAATTTCCACTATATTCTAAAATACGATTCTTAAAGGGAGGATTTACCAATGAATACAAACGAAAGATATGAACTGAACAAAAATCTGGCTCAGATGTTAAAGGGTGGTGTCATCATGGATGTAACGACACCGGAGCAGGCAAAAATTGCAGAAGCAGCAGGTGCATGTGCAGTTATGGCTCTTGAACGGATTCCGGCAGATATCCGTGCAGCAGGTGGTGTTTCCCGTATGAGTGACCCGAAAATGATCCGTGGAATCCAGGAGGCAGTGTCCATTCCGGTTATGGCAAAATGCAGAATCGGGCATTTTGCAGAAGCACAGGTGCTTCAGGCCATTGAGATTGATTATATCGATGAAAGTGAAGTTCTTTCCCCTGCTGATGATGTATACCATATCAACAAGCGTGACTTTGACGTTCCTTTCGTCTGCGGTGCAAAAGACCTCGGAGAAGCTTTAAGAAGAATTAATGAAGGTGCTTCTATGATCCGTACAAAGGGAGAGCCGGGAACCGGTGATATCGTCCAGGCTGTCCGTCATATGAGAATGATGAACAGTGAAATTGCCCGGATCAAAGGAATGCGTGAAGATGAGCTCTTTGAGGCAGCAAAGCAGCTTCAGGTTCCATTTGACCTTGTTCTCTATGTCCATGAAAACGGAAAACTTCCGGTCGTAAACTTCGCAGCCGGCGGTGTCGCAACTCCTGCAGATGCAGCCCTGATGATGCAGTTGGGAGCAGAAGGTGTCTTCGTCGGCTCCGGTATCTTCAAGTCCGGTAATCCGGCAAAACGTGCCGCTGCCATCGTTCAGGCTGTAACAAATTATACTGATGCAAAACTGATCGCTGAACTTTCCGCAGATCTCGGAGAAGCCATGGTCGGTATCAATGAGCAGGAAATCGCACTTCTTATGGCTGAAAGGGGTAAATAAGACTATGACGATTGCAGTTCTTGCCCTGCAGGGGGCATTCATAGAACATGAGCATATGCTCCAGAAGCTCGGTGCAGATACCATCGAACTCAGAAAAGCTGGTGATCTGCAAAAAGACTTCGACGGTCTCATTCTTCCCGGTGGTGAAAGCACCGTCCAGGGAAAACTTCTGCATGATCTTGATATGTTTGAACCTTTAAAAGAAAAAATCTGCTCCGGTATGCCGGTTCTCGCAACCTGTGCAGGAATGATCCTGCTTGCTTCGGATATTGCCGGTCAGGAGGAATCCTACTTCGGGACTCTTCCCATGACAGTCAGACGAAATGCCTATGGACGTCAGCTCGGCAGTTTCCATACTACTGCCAACGCCAACGGAATTGGTGAAATTTCTATGACTTTCATCCGTGCACCTTATGTGGAAAGCGTTCATGCTGATACAGCCGGAGAAAAACCGGAAGTTTTAAGTGTCGTACAGGATCGGATCGTCGGAGTAAAATATCACAATCAGATGGCATTTGCATTTCATCCGGAACTGGATCAGGATACAAAGATCCATGAAACATTTCTTGGAATGATCCATAAATAACCTGGTGAAATAAACTGCTATTTATTATATAAATCAGTAGTTCACTCACTAACAAAACAGTTGACTTACTGACAAAACAGTTGACTTACTGACAAAACAGACGGGATCAGAACCGTATCACTTACGTTCCGAATCCCGTCTGTTTTTCCTTCTATTTACAACACTTTTATTCTTTATTATGCCTTTGTAGATGTTTCATCAACACCGTCCACTTCATATTATGCAGCAGCATTTGCATTGATACTGTCTATTACTCTTTTAATTCCCATCCATACTGTTATATCCTTAAAAATCTCAACGACACTTCCCTGATCAGTAAATGGTGCTTCCTGAAGAACTGAAAAATCTTTCAGCATTCCATTATGCACGATATATTCTACAATCTGGTTCACAAAATAAATCTGTCTGCTATCAAGATTCGTATCCGTCAGATATTCTGAAAATGCTTCCTTTGCCGCATTCATATCAAGTCCCACAATCTCACGAACAAATTCGCCCAATGGCTTTTCCCCTATTTCCTGTTCGTAATCAGACCTTGTTCCAACTTCTTTCCACAAAATTTTTTCCAGACTCTCTATATCTGTACTAGTCAGTGGCTGATTTGTCTTAAGCTTTGCAATAGCAATATTATCCTGATGCTGTCGGATATAAAACTCTGCTTTTGCCTTATAATTCTTCAGCTCGTCATTCTCAAGTTCCGCTTCTTTCCACTCGATTGACAATACATCATCTTCAAAATTCGTATCATAGCGTCTTTTCTGTCCTGGGATATATTTCATCAGATTACGCAACTTTTCTCTGATTTCTTCAAATTCATCCACTCCGGCCTCTTCAACATAATCCGTAGTAAGAATCTGTTGGATCAGATCTGTCTGTGCCTGGATCTCAGGAATATTAGCCACACCTGCTACTCCTTTTACTTTCTTTCGCAGATCTCCTCTTGCTTTTATATCCTTTTTTCCCATCAGATATGCAAGCTCTATCCTATACATCAATGCATCAAATCTGACTGCATTTGCCTCGTCCTCTTCCGGCTGAATCAGTGGAGAAACTTCCTCTTTTACAGTCACGGTATCTCCATAAGTAAGAGCCTGATAATTCGTCTCATCAGAATACATTTCAACGTATTTCAGGTGCTGCCGTACTGCAAAATTATCTCTTGGTAATTTCTGTACTCTTTCGCTCATTTCCCTGACCAGAGCATTTCTGTATGCAATCAGACGATCTGTCTGATATTCTGCCGACTGAAGCTGATATGTAATTTCAAACTTCAAATTAAAAACTGCACTTTGAAGAGCGATCATCTTCGCCGATGCCCGTCCCTTATTTAAACGGAAAAATTCAAAATTCCCACAGAAATCAAAAATGTAAAATTTCTGCTTATCCTCACCATCCAACTGCTCCGGACAAAGTCTTGTACCGCGTCCGATCATTTGCCAAAATTTTGCCTTACTCATGACTTTTTTGAAAAAGACCAAATTCAAAATCTCCGGTACATCAATCCCTGTATCCAACATATCAACTGAAATTGCAATCTGTGGCATCTTTTTCGGATCCGCAAACTCATCAATCGCACTTTGTGCATAGGTCATTCGATTATCAATTACTCGTGCATAATCTGGAAGATATGGATACTCTTTATTAAATACTTCCAGTATCTTTTCTGCATGATTATGATTCTTCGCAAAAATAATTGTCTTACCTAATTTCTGACCATACTCAATCTTAATTCCTTCTGTCATTAAAATATTTAATGCCTGCCTGATCGTATCTTCATTAAAAATCCAGGTATTTAATTCAGAGGAAGAAATAACTTCAGGAATCTTGCCCTCTTCATCCACAAAGGTTCTTTCATATTCTTCTTTTTCTTCTTCCGACAATTCATCATAGACAATTCCCTGATCAATAAATTTTAACTTTGATTCAATCGAAATATAATCTACAAGATACTCATCTTTTACCGCCTGAGCAAGATCATATCCATAAGTCGGCACCCCATCTTCTAATTCAAACACCTCATAGGTATTCTTGTCAATTTCAGACTTGGGGGTTGCTGTCAATCCTATCAATGGAGCATCAAAATAATGGAAAATATCCTTATATTTATTATAGATCGACCGGTGTGCCTCATCGCAAATCACAAGATCAAAATGACCACAGGTAAAAAGCTTCCCCTCTTTATCGTTTACAACATCAATGCAGTTGATCATCGTCTGATACGTAGAAAAGACGCAATGTGCATTATAATTATCTTTCTCTTCTACAAGATTTGTGCAGGAAAGACTGGGAAGCAGATTAACAAAACTTCTCTTTGCCTGCGTAACAAGAGAATTACGGTCTGCAAGGAATAAAATATTCTTTACCCACCCGGCATCCAACAGAATCTTACATAAAGCAATCACCGTTCTTGTCTTACCTGATCCTGTTGCCATAACAAGCAATGCTTTTCTGCGGTTCTTTTCATCTAAACTGCTACATACTGCCTTAATTGCCGCCTCCTGATAATAGCGTCCTGCGATATTTTTATCCACCGTAACATTCTTAAGGCTTGTCCTCATCGCCAGCAGATTAAACCACTTTTCCAGATCTCTTTTTGAATAAATGAAAGAGCATTTTCTTTCAGGATATTGTCCGTCTATAATATGCGTTTCAAATCCATTCGTAAGGAAAATAACCGGTCTTCTTCCACACTCTTTTTCTATAATATCTGCATATAACTTTGCCTGCTGCCGTCCCACAGCCACATCTGCACACGTTCTCTTCGCTTCAATAATTGCCAGCGGTCGGTGCATATCATCATAAAGAACATAATCTGCATAACCTGTTCCTGATTTATTTGCCATTCCTGAAAGAGGGACTTCATTTATCCAGTCCTTTCCTTCTGTCCATCCGGCATCTGTAAGCATAGCATCTATATAGAGCTTTCTTGTATCATATTCTGACAGATCAAGCGGCTTTGGTGTATAGGTCTGCTGCTGCTCCTGTCTTCTTGCTGAAAGTTCTTCCTTCAATGAAGCATTTTCTTTCAGTAACTTCTGCAGATCAAGTCCCTGCTGAACTGTCTTTTCCTGCTCTTTTACTAATTCTTCTTTTATCGCATCAGCAGCTTCTTTGGATTCCTTTGCTTTTTTAGCTCTCAACGTGATCAATGTTGGATTAAAATCACGTTCTTCATATTCCTTTGCATAACAATACGCCACATAATCAAGAAAAATATATAAATTTTCAAGACAAAGCATCGCCTCATCTTTTCCTAACTTTCTGTTGCTATGTGCTACATTATTTCCACATCTGCGGATATAATCCATTCTTTTCCAAATATCAGAACCTACAATCTGTCTGTATTCCCCTACATTCATCAAACTCTGAAGGTTATCCTGATAAGGCATTTCAAGCTCTACATCTACTGAATACATCCACTTAACTGCAAATTCCATGGCACGACGACAGTTCAGGATACAAGCTTCCGGATCAATAAGAATAATCCTTTCAGCAGATATCGCAACATCCGCAAAAGCAGAAAATTTTGACTCATTTTTTAGATAATCGAAATTTGTAACCATACCTCGCCCCTCCGTTGACTTTACTTTCATTTGAAAGATGATCTGGTACTCGCTTCCTTGATAATAATTACTATAATGATACCACTAAAGTGGGAGTTTTAAAATGCTTTTGGTTAAACAACTTTTGATTTGGTGACTTGTTTAGCAAAATTTATGAATTCTCTTTGTAATTCTATAGGTGGTATTACCTGTTTGTATGCCTTCATTATGGCTGTATTTAGATTAGGTTGTGTTCCTGCTGGTGCAATTGCTCTAAAATGCTCTGTCATTTGATTTAATGCTTGCAGCAGGAATACTTTATCAAGTCTTTCGTCTATATCTTCCATCGCAAGCCAGCCATCATGAATGCAACCATCAAAAGTAATAATCCTCGCAAACCCTAACGAAACTCCACAGTTTGCAAATATCAAGCTTCCTTCCTTTACGAGCCTACTCTTCTTTATACCTTCTTGAATGATGTGTTCCTTAGTCGAGTTTAAATAAATACTATCTCCATCCGTTGCATCACCTATTTTTATCCAAGGCACATCACCACCTAAAAATTGTTCTATTGGTCTTGGTGAACCGCCTCTAACAATGGTACAAAGTTCTCCTAAAGGCTCATATTTCCAATTTTTATCATTGATATTAATATCTCCGAACAACTCGACAAATCGGGCTTTGATTAAGAGGTCTAATTGCTCAAGTTCTTCCTTCCTTGAAGCAATCACCCCCTGAACCTTCTTAATGATGTTAACAATCTCAATTTGCTCATCTAGACTTCTCTTAGGAATAATCATCTGCCTCATCGCAGCCTGCGTAAGTTTCTGTCTTGTTGCACCATTTACCATTCCACCAACATCATAGAACATCAGTGAATAGCATAAGTAATCTACATCCAATCCAGCTTTAGGTTTCAAAACATGAGCATGATTATTTACCCAACATTTTCCTGAAACTCTATAAGCAATTGGTCGTGTTTTTGATCCGAAGTTTCCACCATCTTCAGCAAGCAATACAAGTTCATCATCAAAAATAAAATCATCAACATAATCCTGTATTCCATTTGCTCCATAATATGGATAATCTCCAGAGGTTCTATCACTACCAGTTATTGGAACTCGTTGCGAATCAAGTATTTCACAACAATCTTCTAACTTCATCGAATCCATCTATCATCCCCACAAATTACAATTTGCTTTTCCTTTCTTATTTTTATTATCCACCATAAAACCTTAAACTTCCCACACTGTATCAGCCTACTTCATCATAAGTCTTGACAAATGTAATTATTATGATAATACAATTAATAGTCAACTTGTGAAGGAATAAAGCTGGGTTTCCGAATGGGAGTAGGTATATACAATACTTAAAATCCTTTGCTCCTGGAGTTGGCTATTTTTTTGATAATTTATTCTTCCAGTCATTGAGTATCGTACTCGGTGCTTTTTTATTTCATCATAAATAAAATCTATTGCCTGTTGAGAATAACTATATTGAGGCTGTGTTGAAATTAATTCCCTCTACATTTTCAATAACTTTTCAAGTTCATCCATTTCTTTTCCGATTTCATTTTCAAGTTCCCGAATATTCGCCATAATTTCAGAAGTCGGTGGATACTCTACCGGGATGTATTCTACCTCTTTATATTTATTAATACTGAGATCATACTCATTTTCTACAATATCTTTTTTCGGAACCATGAAAGATTGCTCTGTACGCTTTCTGTCCACTTCTTTTTCACGATTTTTGAATCTTTCTATAATGTCCGGGATATCATTTTCCGCAACAGGAGTCCGCTTATCATCCAAGCTAAATCCATCAGCTTTCATATCATAGAACCATACATGATCTGTTCCACCATGTTCTGTCTTTGTAAATATCAAAATTGCAGTGGATACTCCTGCATATGGTTTGAATACACCGGATGGCATGGAAATTACTGCCTCTAAACGCTGATTTTCTACAATTTCTTTTCGAATAGATTTATGTGCTTTGGATGAACCAAATAACACTCCATCCGGTACAATACATGCACAACGTCCACCAATTTTTAATATACGCAAAAATAAAGTTAAGAAAAGAAGTTCCGTCTTCTTTGTCTTACATACTTTCAGCAAATCTCCCGACACTGATTCCGCATCAAGACTTCCCTTAAAAGGTGGATTTGCCAGTACAAGAGAATACTGTTCTTTATCCTGATTCTGATCCGACAAACTGTCTCTGTACTCAATAAAAGGATTGTCAATCCCATGCGTCATCATGTTCATCGCTCCGATACGAAGCATGGTACGATCCATGTCATACCCATGGAACATATGATTCATGTAGTGATCTTTTTTCTTCTTATCATAGAAAATTTCTTCTTTTTTTCCTTTTCTTTCAAATACTCACCAGCCACTACC
>ENA-OQHF01000755-OQHF01000755.1-human-gut-metagenome-genome-assembly--contig:-NODE-755-length-18790-cov-2.636607_pt1 | contig 18790 bp, 28 predicted proteins | sample MGYA00242559_ERZ504709 | MGnify/ENA primary metagenome ERZ504709 (study PRJEB26092, sample SAMD00036203) | human gut metagenome | host: Homo sapiens | study: EMG produced TPA metagenomics assembly of... | reverse complement strand
CGTCCCGAAGCATCACAATCATTTGAACTTCAAATTAATACATTACTTAAAATGATTTTTATGGGGAGTTTTGTTGTCATGCCTCCCGAAGTAAAGTCAGGAGATTTACCGGGTGTTGCTATCAAGCTGATCTATTCACCATCTTTGGAAAAAGCCATGATTGACTGCAAGGAATTTGACGAATCAATAGACAAAATGAAACGGCTGTTCCTGCACGGATATGGAACAGAAAAAAGGGCCAACTTACCAAATTCCTCAATTTGAAAATTTTTTCGTGGGCAGTTCCATACGTCCACCAAAATGCAGCCGAATTGGTATCGAACTTGGTACAATTAGTCGGTGCCGGTATTTTATCAAAAGAAACCGGCTCGGAAGAATCCGGCTATGGAAAAAACAATGAATGGGATCGTATCATGCGTGAATATAAGGAACAGCAACAAGCTGACTTGCTATATCAACTGAAAATCAAGAAAAATGAAAATAAAGAGGGTAATGCAAAATGATCTGTACCAACGCGGAGCGCGAAAGCAATCCCGTACTCCGCGCTCTGAATCCAATGTAACTATACATTAGGAAAAGACGCCTCTGCCTACATAAAATAGACAGAGGCTTTACTTTTTCAACAATTTGGTTGATAAGCTTGTGTTATAACAAGTCAGCTTCTACATTGCAAATGTAATGAATGAATTGAATATGACACTACTTTCGATACAATTTTTTATTATAAGGCTTTCGAGGATATTTCCGGTTAAGCTTCTTTTGCAGATCATCATTGATACTTTCATTCAGAAGGATTTTAGAATTTAGCACCCGGACTTCTCCAGTAAGTTCCATAATAGTTTTAGATTGTGTCGCATTTTGTTTTGAAAGCTCAACATTGGCAATAGCCAGTTTGCTGCATTCTGATGCAAGATGATTGAGTTTCTTTGTGCTGATTAATGATAATCCAAACATAATATTCTGATATTTAGTATGTTAAATAATTATATTGCTGATACGGGAACGGCAAAGCATTTACAATGACCGTGATACGGTGGTAATTTGTCCCATTCCACATGAAATCCGACTTCATCGTCACAAATGTTACAAGGATAGGAGCTGCCACGCATGACAAAGAACCCTACGGCTCCACAGGCTTTAGCCTGCAATTCCCAATGCTTCATCCAACCCTCTGCCACAGCATACTCCGTCAAATCTGACAGTGCAGTCCAAGAGCTTACAGTACGTCCTACTCCAAAAGACTCCTGAACACCGAGTCTTGAAATAATCGGATAACCCTTTGAAATAGCTCTCTGTACATGCTCATTAAGCAATGGCGTTTTTACCGACTGCCTGATAGATGAAAGTAATTTGTCTTTGGAAAGGTTCAGTAGTAATCCGGCGGCAATGGCCGTTTCAACCTCCTTTGAAAACCGGTCAACATATTCTCTTGCACGTTGTGTGAAGGTTTTGCCGTATGATTCTCGCGTTATACATGTTATGATTGCATCCTTATTATCCTCATGTGTCGCTACTGCCAAAGTATAAGTATAGTCTTCAATTATTTCAAGAAGGGATAAAATAATGGCATCCACTTCCTCCTGCAACTGTCTGTTTGCTGAAAAACGGAATAGTTCAGGGCTGATCTTGTACCGGTATGAAATATCTATAATTTGCTTTGCCGCCTCGATCATTACAATTTGAAGATTGGTACGCATGGATAGCTCCGCATCCAGACGTTGACGGAGGTATTCTTTGGCCTCTTCAATTTCCTTATCAGTCGGTACCCTCATTTTTATGTTCCTCCTTAATACCTTCCTTGATACTATTCATGTTTCTCTCTTCTTCCAGTATCTTGGCATCATCTTCCGGTGATACTGGTTGCTGCAAGCCTCGTAGCCGTTCGGTAAGATCAGAATAGCTTTTAAAAAAACTCTTCCATAAACTTAACGTCAGGGGTTGCATTACTAATAAGGAAACATACTTTGATCCATGTTTCCAAATATTCACGAAGTTCCTTATTGTTGGTTAACTCCCGAATCCGGGAAAACATTCCGTTATCATCCCGAAAACGCATACTCCAAAAACCTGACACTGCCTTAATACTGATCCAGTCATGTTCACTACCATTATCCCTCGTAACAATAAAGTTACCTACCTGAATACCATTTGTTTTTTTGCTCATAATCCTATTTTTAATTTACGTTCAAATCTATCTCCAAGATTAAAAAAGTATTCCTTACCGTAAGAGTTTATACGTTCTTCATCCGATGATACTTTATTCATTTCATAAATCAAGCAACTATACCTATCATCATCAGGAAGAAGCCCTTTGCACTCTTCTCTGATATAAATATGATGCTTCCCATTTACCCAATAAAATTCAGAGAGAAATCCACCAAGAAGCATTTCAATCATTTTTTGGTGCCTGACAGACAATTCTCCTTGCACTGCTATATCCATTACAATGCTCTTACCTTCTATTGTCTTCAATTCACATGAATAGTTCAAGGCCCGAAGAATAGACATCAGCTCAACACTTAACTCTATGTGATTCATATTTTTCATACTTTTACTATTTCAAATTCATCTGCATGTTCCTTGCCAATCCAATCCCGTTTCTGATTTTCAGTTGCGCTTTCGTAGATTCTTCCTCGCTTAGACAAATGCCTTTTCCTAAAAATACCTTCTTCTCCAAGTTTGTCATAATCTCTTCTTGAAGGGGATAATCCCTTTGCCCTGCAAAAGAACAATCCCGTTTCCTTGTGTCTAAATTTTACTGCCATGCTTATTCCTCCCATGGATTTTCGTCTTCTTCCTCAACGTAAATCCGTTTTAATTTGTCTGATACTTCTTCAAGCTCACGCTTCATTTGATTTACATGAAATCCAGCTGGCATAGGGATTTCCAATGCTCCCCGTAGGTTATCTATTTTTTCAATAACCTCTGCAAATTCATCCGGTGCGATCATACTATTTGGTTCTTATTTTTAATTGTTTGATAATCTTCTCCACAGCGTCCAAGTCAAAAACAGTTGTTCTCTTCTCCATGTGGTACGTCCCCTCCAGTTTCTTCTCCCGGAACAAACGCTGGACTTGATAAATGCTCAATGACAAGCAGGCCGCAAGCCCTTCATGGGTATAAGCGTATCGTTTGCCATCTTGATAAACCGGTTTAGCGATCCTTTGCTTATAGTTACCCCGTAGGTCTTCCCGTTTCTCATAATAGAGTTTTTCCGTCAAGGCTGTTCCATACAAACCATACACCTGACCATTCGGGGTTCTTTTTTTACGATAACCGGCTTCCGAAAGAATACGTCCGAATACTGTCACATTCTCTTCTTTGGCATTATTGTCCCTACACCATTTGCAATATTTCCGGTACAGAATGGCCGAAGACATCCATTTGGGTTCAATATCGGCAATTTCCTCATAGCGGCACAGATAGTTCATTTGATACATGAACTTCATTACGGTACTACTTTCCGACTGATATTCATCCATGACATTTTCAAGCTCCTTACTGTCTGTCAACTTATAACCATTGGCGATAAAACGGTCACGTCCTTCCAATATCCAATTGAATATAGCTGGGTATTCGGCCTCCAAATCCCGTGACAGTTCTTTTTTCTGCCGGGCTTTGGGTATCTCCACCTCAAAGGGAATAATGCAAATACGCCGCCTCATTCCATAGCTCCAGTCTTTCAAATACGGCATTTGGTTGGCATTTGCCATAAGCAGAGGAATATTGTAAGCAGTGAAGTTATCGCCATAGATAGGCCGGGCTTCGGTAGGTTCACCACTGATAAGGCTCTTCAACGTGTCACTATCCTTACCAAACTCTAACGCTTGTATTTCAGAACAGTAGTTCAACCGCTTGCCATTAATGAAAGCGATATTTTTTTTTCTCTCATTTCCAGTAATCAATGCACCTATGCCGAAATTGCTGACATTCTCCCGGCCAAGTATGCCCATGATCGTTTCAAAGACTACACTTTTGCCATTGGAGCCGGAGCCACGAAGAACAAGCATAGTTTCCATTTTCGCCACACGCCGGTCAACAAAAATACTTCCAAGAAACTCCTGCAAAACTTTTTGCATGTTTTTGTCCGGCAAAACTTCATCCAGGAACATTCTCCAAAGAAAGACATGCTCTTCCGGCTTGTAGTCATAGGGAACACATGTAGTCTGTACCCAACGGCGGTTGAAAGAATGTGCACGGCGAGCATTCATATCAAACACACAGTTATTGAACACCACAATGGCATTATCAGGCTTCAAGGCTTTTCCTGCCACCACACGCTTACAGACTTTCAGCACACCCTCCACACGGGAATAATCACCATTGGGCATTTTGCATTTACGCATCAAGTCATATATCAGATTGCCAAAATCATCCCATGCCATCTCTTCATATATCCGGCCACTGAAATAGTAAGGCGTACCATTGAACTTACAAATCGAAGATCGTATAATGGCTGCACGCATCAAGTCCTGCACAGCGTCAACACGCGCTGCACTTTTGGACTCTTGTAAGGCGGCATCCAGTTTCTCGCCTTTCATAAGCCCGAAGACCTCATTTAACAACTTCCTATACTTTCCCTTCTCCATGTACAATCTATGAATTTGAATACCCGGCACGGGTTAAGGCCTCAACCATATATACTGACAGATTATTTATAGCAACATCTCCTGAATATCCAAATCGCCACAAATCAGTACGCCAGTCCTCTAAAGATGTGTCACAAGGTATATGATATTTTTGCATAATATCTCGCATCACCGCACAATCTTCATATCTTTCCTCTTCCTGCGCTTTTCTGAACACAGAAACAAAAACGTATCGCCCATAATCAAACAATATAGACTCAAACTTATTCATACCACCGTTTTTATACCCGAAAACAAAGCATTTCTACTGTTTTTATGCTATTTTTCAAGTGTTTTATGCCACAAATATAGCTTATTTTCTACATAATTACCATATAAATACTATTATTTTCTACTTAAAATATAGAATAAACACGCTTTTTTGAAGTCTTTTTGCCATGTTTTTATTCGTTGCATCATTGAAGACCAATAATCGCAAAATATTGATAAACAAAGGATAACTACTCTATTTCAATAGGAAATACAGATGGAACATTCTCTCTGATATGTATGGTTTATGTAGGGTTTTAAAGGCAACTATACATATATAACATATTGAAATACAAATCAATGGAAAAATAGTGCATAATATGTATAGTTTTTTATGCAAACCATATTATATATATTTTTTTCCCATACGCAATTTACATATAAACTATACATACTATACATTAAATTTCCATTGACCTAATAATGAATGATTTTACACATGTATAGTTATGAAGTAAACTATACATATATCTATACATTTTCAGAAGTAAAACTATACATCGGACATTCACTTTTGTAATTTATCATTGGAAAAGCCTTAAAAACATCCATTATTGGCTCCAAAAAGAAAAAAAATAAAAATCTTGACCGGGATTGAAACATGCTTGGTGTCTTGGGTAGCCGGGGGGGTGCCCTCCCTGCTTTCATTATCCAGTTGACCAGCAAAGAAGGAGAAAAGCCGCGCTTTGCCTTGATTCTCTTTATATTATACCTATAATATTAAATATTATCCGGCTTTTCCGCTCCTTCTGCTTTCCGCTTTGCTCGATCAGCTATAAAAAGGCTGCATCTATAACACTGCAAAGGTAGATAATAATGTACTGTTTCCTCTTCTTCCGTGTTTTCGTCCTTCTTCATTTGCTGAAGATCGGCTATTTTCATTAATACATCCGCGCGATCTTTGCCCCTTAAATAAGGTAGGGTTTGTTCGAGGCCTGATAAAACAGCGTCTTTATCTCGGTATTGTTACAACATTCCCTGGCTTTTTCTTCCTCTTCTGTTTCTGTGTTTTTCTTTTTCTTCTTGCTTTTGGGGCTATCATTGTCAGGAAGGAAGGCGGCGCGGTTATCTTCAAAAGACCGTATTAGTTTATTAATGCCGGGTTTATCCTTTGCAAGTTGGGCGGCTCCGCGTTGCGCTGTTTCTATCTTTGTAGATCGTGGTCTAAATATAGTTGCGTATGCTTCGCCACGACTGGCGCCGGATGCTACAAGCATACAAAAGAAAACATCATCCGGGGTTAATTGATAAATTTGCTGTAAATCTGTTACGCGCTTACTATACACCATATAAAACGATATAAAAGGGTTTATTATATTGGCGTCTCGCGCTCTGTAACTTGCTACAAAGTTAAACAAAGGCTATAAATAAAGCAAATAAGCGTATTTAAACACCTATTTTCTATAAATATTTCCTTACTTCTTAAATACTTTATATTTATCATCATATTATTTATTAATTTATTGATAATCAATATATTATATCAATATTAATAAATGTAAAAACGGAGCATTTTCTTAAAAATAAAAGTACATTTTGTTTTGTATTACAAATATTATTCGTATCTTTGTAATACAGAAAAGGAGATAAAAGACCGGATCACCTTCCACAAATTCCGCTTTTACTTCTTCTTGGTTGAGTGTTTAATTTAAAATATAAGATCATGGAAGTATTACTAAACTTACAAAACAAAAATGTAACGCTAAACGCCGTACATGTAGCCCCAGAGGGCACAAACTGTTGCAACCGTTTGAAGGTTCATTTTGATGTGTTTCAAGAAACGGCGAAAAAAGCCGCTATTATAAGACTATCAACGGCAAATAGTTTTGAACTGATTCACTATCAAGATAAACATATAGCGTTATTAATTCCTTTTGATCGCATTCAAAAGATTTCATATTAATAAAAAACCGGGTCGAGTTTGGCGACTCTTCCCGGCCTCCCTTTAAACTTTGCGTTTATCGGATCACCTTCCACAGTGATAACGCAAAGTTAAGGGAAAAACAAAGACAAACCAAGTTTCACCCTTTAAATTTTGCGTTATGAACACAGATTTATTAATTATCTATATTCGCAATTCTCGCGATATTTACGCGCTTACTGAATGGCTGCAAAATGCACTCTTGAAAAAAGTAAACCGCGGTTTAACTCCTTCCGTTGAATATCTTGCAAACTGTTCTACTATGAAAAAGATCGTCCGGATGGCGGCTAAAATGCTTTCCGATCAGGATCATAAGACCGCAACCAAGCAAGAAAAAGAACAAGCGGCAAGAGAACACGCGGCCTATATTATCGGATGCGTGGAATATCTTTCTAAATTCTAATAATAACTATTTTTCCGGGGTTGTCATGGCTCCGGGTTACTTCTTACTTTTCATTATTCACCCTTTAAAACTTTGTATTATGACTACTACAAATAGACTTTGTTACACAGTATCAAAAAGATATATTCAAGCCGGGACAACCTTTGAAATCAATGTTAAAATATTACTGGCTGATGATTGCAAAAATAATATATGCGATTGGAGTATAACGGCGGATATTTACGAACAACGCAAAAACGGGCGTTTCGTTTGGTGTGCTGGTGGTTGCTGCCATGAAGAAATACTAAAGCGTTTCCCACAGTTTAAAATGTTCGTTGATCTTCATTTGTCTAATCATTACGGCGCGCCAATGTACCCAGTTGAAAACGGGTTTTATCATATTACAAACAGCAGCAAAGAAACTGCAATTAACTATTTGCGTATTACAGAAACGGAGTATAATTTACTTTATCAGGCAGAAGATAAACAATACTTTAAATACCTTCTTTATACGCTTGGTATCGTTGAACGCTGGAAAAGAGAATCTAACGAGGCTATAAAAAAAGCTGGAAGAGTTAACCGGGCAAATATGGGAAAACCCATATAAGCCGGAAAATGAACGTTTTACTTTGAAATTAACGGATGAAGAACGTACAACTATAACTAACAGAATAAACGAGGGTTATTATCGTCCTGAAGCTGTACAAGCGCGAAAAGACGAAGAAAAGCGCAAAGCATACGAGAAAAAACGCGCTGAAATAATTAACGATTGCAAAAAGAAACAACAAAAGGCCGAAAATGAAAAGCGAGTTATGCTGGCCGTTCTTGATGCCGGGTTATCAGTTTGTAATGTGATATATTACGATCATAGTAACGAGCTTGTTTTTAATTGGAAAGACTACGAAACAAAAGTAACGGAGAACGATTTTAATAAATTCGTTTCCAGTGTTAACCGTTCTTTGTTGCCTGCTGGCATAACTTTTAAAATGAAATAGCCATGGCAAAATATACGATAACCAATCAAAAAGAGTTACGCCGATCTTTTTGGGTGTTCTGCAAAGAGTTCGGAGGCGAATTTGAAAGAGAAGCCAACAAAAAGAAACATTCTTTTAAACTGGATTTTAATATAGCTTTCGGAGAATATAAAGACGGACTTTGTAAAGATGGCATTATATCGCAAAGTTTATACGAACGTGCAACACTTTATTAATAATAAGCTATGTTTTGTTTAATGCTGCTTTTATTCGGTGCCGTGGTGTTTATCTCTGGCACCGATCCCAAAAAATTAAAAGACTTCATAAATAAAAACGATCAATCAGACAAATTTTAAATTTATGGAGAAAAAGATATTATATCATATTGGGTTATATGGATTTAGAAAACTTATAGTTTATGTAATAAAGGATAACGGGGATAATATATCTATTGTTAGCCTTAACAAAGACGGTTCATTCCCTAACACGTTTGGAACTGTAATTTGCATAACATAAACGAATAATACAAACATTCCACCGCGCCGGGCGGTTTCCCGGCATTCCTTTAAACTTTGATATTATGACTGCTTATATAATAGAATCCCCAAACGGAGAAACGCACAAATTAGAAGTATTCCGCACCGCAACCGGATTTAGTGTTTATGTTGATGGCTCAAATATATGTGAGAGTATAACGGAGGACGATTTTTTGCAAGAGCTTGAAAACCCTACTTTCTAACATGGTGGGCGTAATTATTTGGCTAATAGTAGTTTTGTTAATCTGCTTTAGCGCGTTTGGCGGTCTTTGGCTGCTTCCTATTTACTTGCTTTTTTGCCTTGCTTTAGGCTTTTACTTTGGTGTAAAATATCTAACTATTTAATGTTATGAATGAAAAAGAATTTAATGGCCTCATTTTGGCCGAATTGGTTAAAATAGCAAACGACGTTTTTACAAATGAAATAGAAATAGCTCCCGGCACCTATACCGCCGCGGAGCTTGCAAAACTGAAAGATGCCAACGGTAACGAGATAAATATAAAATATCTTTGCGTTGATGCCAAACTAAATATAACGGATTTTAGGACTGTACAAATAAACAGCTTTAAATGTTCCTTTCCAGTGGATCAGGTTTTTAATCTTGTTTGGCAATTTGAAAAGCTGATAGGCACCAAACAAGCCAATAAAACAAGGTTTACCAAAATAGAAGAGCGCGAAAATATTGTTTGCTCCTTTGATATGTGGATTACAAAGGAACATCTAAATATCACTAAATTAGTAACAAAAGATCCTCTAAGACCGGTATTTAATTATATTTATCTTGATCCTTACAAATCGGCTTTAGTTGCTTCTGACGGGCGTACATTAAAAGAATACCCCGTAATTATTGAAACATCCGGGCTTTTGCCTGACGGCCTAAAATTATTTATCAATCCCAAACATTTAAAAGAAATGGTTGGCCGGTGTTCTGTTTGTGTTTGTAATCAGGAAGGCGGCAATATTACAGAAATAACCAACGATAAGAAACAAACCTTTGTTTGTGATTTTGCCGGATATTTCCCTAATTACCGGCTTGTGTACCCCAATCTTTCAAAAGACGGATTTATAAAGATTCAGAAAAGCGAATTAAAAGCGGTCGCCGGTTTTGTAAAAGAAATAGCCAAACGAAACAAAAAAATCGGTTTTTCACTTCGTACTATTGCCGGAGATAATAAAGTTTATTTATCTTATAATGATGCAGACAGTAACGGACACAAAGAACTTTGTGCAACATTGGAAAAAGCCGCTTTAATTGATATAAAGCTAGGTTTCTTTGCATCAAACGTTATCCCCTTGCTTTCCGGCTGGACTGGTGGCGTGTGGCTGGTTGCACCTGATCGGGCGGCGGTCTTTGATGATAAGACGGCGCGTATAGGTGTGGTTATGCCTGCATTTATAAATGATTCTATTTGCCCGAACTTAAAATGTAATATAAAGGCTTTAGATCGCGCCAAAGCTCCGATCATCCCGGAAAAAGAACCGGTAAGAGAACCGGAAAAACATTTACCGGCCTTATATGTGGATGCACAAACGAAAACACCGGCGTTTGTCTTTGCTTTGGTAGCTCTGATAGATTTTATTTCCCGTTGGTTTTATCAGGATCAAATAAACAAAGCATTACAGAGGCTAACAATGTTAACCGAACTATCCGGCATTTCTTTGCCTGAACTATTAACCGAATCAGTAAGCGAAGAAACAAACGCAAATGTACCCGAACCAATAACAGAGGATGAACCAGTACGCGCATACACACCCGAACTATTGTATATTGATCGGCCTTTGGTTTTCCCGGTGCCTATCTTCATACATAAACATGAACGAACTATCAGCCGAATCGTTGTGCCCAAACTATTGAATCACCAATGTATAGCGTTACTGTTTGTTTCCATGATGTTACCCAAACTATTACGGCGATATGTTTGGGGAACAATCCGACCAAAGGCAAATGCAGATGAACTATTTTGGGGCGATTTCAGACGTTTTCACACCAAAGGTAATCATCGAATCAGAGACGGAACAAAAGAGGCAAACAAGCCTAAATTACAGCCATTTCAAACGAATTATTACATATATCAATGAATTATTATGGAAGAGAATAAACAAGCCAAAAGAAGTTATCGCCGAAACAAACCGGTTACGAAAAGTAAGGTCTATGCTATTAGACTGGATATTGATTTGGTTGATTTTGTCAGAGAGCAACCGAACATGAGTAAATTTATTAATGAACTGATCCGAAAGGAGAAGGAAATACCCAAAAGTATGAATCAAAAAGCAAAAGATTATATCAGACGTAACACTTTGGATTTGGAAAGTGACAACCGGATGGATTCTACCGGCTATGTGCAATATGCCATATCAGAAGCAAAAGCCTATGCAGCAATAGCGATAGCCGAAGAAGGAATGAGACAAAAAGCCATTGAAGCATTTCAAATTTGCCGTTGATGGTTATTTTATAATTGGCGGTACCGATTATTCAGCCAGTAGATTAAATGAATTTATTAAAAAACTTGACTCTTAATATTTATGAGAATAATAAAATTCAGAGGCAAAAGCCTTAATACAAAGATGTGGGTATATGGTGATCTGAACCATAGAGGTAAAAGAACATTCATAGAGTATGAGGTTGATTGCAAAACAATCGGCCAATTTATAGGCAAAACAGATAAAGAAGGTACAGAAATTTACGAACATGACATTATTAGTGTTAATGGTAAATATCCCAAATTGGTTAAATACATAGATGAATATGCCTGCTTTTGCCTTGCCAATATCAGCGACTTAAATAAAGAATGGATGAACCCATGGCAACAAATTTCACCTGATTGGTGGAATGATTTCAAACGGGAAATTCGAGTCATAGGAAATGCTTTTGATAATCCTGAATTGATGAAAGAAGGGGTCAACCATGAATATGCCATATAGAACCAGTCGTGACTATCAGCTTCTTAAAAAGCTACTGGATGAAGGAAAAGAGATCGTATGTTTTACAGACTTTCCGATAGATAACCGGATTTTCCGCGATGTTTGTAAAGCAAGAAAAATAGGAGAAGGCCGATACTCCGTTACTTGCCGTGGTTGTGAATATGCTTCATTTTGGGAAAATCACAATTACAAATGGGCGTTTGAAGATGAAATGCGGATGGCTAATATAGAATTTATTGAACCAAATATTTAATTGATATGAAAGCTATTATAATATATTCAGGCAAAGGCGGCGTAGGCAAAACCACAACAACCGCAAATATAGCAAGATTACTTGCAAAACAAGGGAATAAGGTGTTTATCATTGATGCAGATATAAATACCCCGTCAATGAACACCGAATTTGAAGGCGATCATCCGCATGAAATGATTTGGGGTACACTCTCTGGAAAATATGTTTTCCAAGTTTATTTACTTGGAAAAAATCAATGGTAAGGCAATATCTTGAACTGGCTAAAAAAGAAAATACACTCTATCAACCCGGATTATGTTCTTATTGACACGCCTCCAAGTGTTACAAACGTGCTATAGAAACTTCTTAGTAGGGTAAAAGTAAGTTATGTGCTGTTTGTCACCCAACCCACGAAATTAAGCAACCAAGATGTATTGCGTACAATGGACTTCTTTCATGAAAGATGTGGGAAGGTTAATTGTGGTATTGTGGAGAATATGTGCTATGGTACAGAACATAATGAATACCCGATAAGACTTGTTGCACAAATACCCATGCAGGACAACATGAATACCGAAAACCTGCTAACCAACGCCTATAATGAGTTTCAAAAGATAGTTGATGAAATCGTACAGAGTGATATTGTTGTTCTTGAAGAATATTCCACCGAAAACGGATATGATGAAAACTTTGATGTTACGGATATACACATTACCGGCTCACGAAAACATTACTTTACCCATGAACTTAAATATGATAATGGTGTAGAAAAAACTCTTACTCTACCTGCTATGAAATTTCTGTCTGTAAGAACATGGGATAAGGTAAGAGATTATATCCGGTTCCATGATGATTTGGGACATCTTTGGGACGAGAGAATGAGAAGATGTGATACAGAAAGGGTGGGCAGAGTAGTAAATCATTTCCAAAATGAGATAACGCCTATTTTATGGTTATAAATGCGCCAAACACGGAAGTTCATCTCATTACCGGAGAAATCGGAATCTGTTCTTTATTGACTGGGCAGAGAGGGCATTTTGAACTACCAAGAGTCAGTTATCAAACGAGTAAAGGAAACGTGGTGCTGTTCCCTGATGAAATTATGCCAGTAGATATAAACTTGCTACAACAAGAAATAAACGAAGGCTATATAATGTTAAGTGACGGGAGATATTTTACCACCGAAAGAAACGGTACAACAATGTTACAACGCTTTCGGTATAAGGGTTGGCTTAGGTGATAATTGGGAAGATATTTATGATAGTTGGAATAAAGAAATGAAATAAAAATGAAAGATTTACGTACAGCATTTTTGGTAAAATACCCCAAATATGAAATTATACTCAACATGTATAGTAAGGCGAACGATTGCCCGGCAACATGGGAGAATCTTTCAAAAGTCCGATTGCAGGCTTTTGTTGATTATATGGAAGAACGGCTGGCACCAAACTCTGTTCGCCAATATGCCGCCAAATTAAAAGCTGTATTGAACTTGTATAATGAAGAGGTTGAGCTACCTAAAGACTATAATAAAATCCTTTCAGTAAAAAATGTGAGAAGCACTAATGTTTGGCTTACTGATGAAGAACTTGAACGAATTATCACCTATGTTCCCAAGAATGCCAACGAACAATTGGTACGCACACAATTTTTAATAGGAGCCTTTACTGGTTGCCGTCATAGTGACTATACACGGTTGAACAACCGTAATATAGTGGGTGGAATGATCTCTTATGTCAGCTTAAAGACTAAGACTCATGCCACAGTGCCATTGAAGCCAATTGTGAAAGAGCTACTAACAAACTTGCCTAAAGAAGAAGTTAGCGATCCGACATTCAACAATAATATCCGTAATATTTGCCGGAAAACCGGAATCACAGAAGCGGTTAAAATATTCAAGGCCGGAAAGGAAGTGGAAGGTGAAAAATGGGAATTTGTTTCAAGCCATACGGCACGCCGGAGTTTTGCAACCAATTTGTATTTACGGGGTGCCGATTTATACTCTATAAGCCAAATGATGGGACATGCAAGTGTGGAAATGACTCAAAATTATCTTTGCTGTGGTCTCCGTGAACAATCGGCACAAGTTATGGAGTATTTCAAATGAAACAAGCCACGCTAAATATCAGTAGAACTATTTTAGCGTGGCTCTCTTATGCTATGACAAAATCCGTTCCAGCATCTCAAAGTCTTTTTCCACTTCGGCATTCAGAACTTTAGCATATTGTTGTGTGGTGCGTACATTTGTATGACCGAGCATTTTACTCACATTTTCCATTTTAACCCCATTGTTCAGGCACATTGTCGCAAATGTGTGCCTGCTCATGTGAACGGTCAAATTTCTATCAAGCCCTGCATAATCAGCAACTATTTTAAGCCGCAAATTGTATTGTTGATTACTGATAATCGGAAGCACATAATCATATTTTTTCAATATTTCCATTGCAGGAGACAGTAATACGATAAAATAGTTTTCTTCTGTCTTTAAACGAATATCCAATATAACATACTTATTGCCGCGTTTTTGTACGTCACGTTTGAAATTGAATTTAGCAAGATCAGCATAGGATATTCCAGTATATGCCTGAAAAATAAAAAGGTCACGGACTCTACAGATCGTTTCCGAGTCTATTTGAGCATCTTTCACTTTCTTCAATTCTTCGGCAGTCAAATATTTCCTGATGGCATGTTTGCCACGGGAAAAACGCTCACCCTTATACGGATCATTTTTTAGCAAATCAAACTTTATGGCCTCGTGAATATAACGTTTGTTACGTTTATGATAGTTATATATTGTCGGCTGTGAATAGCCCTTAGCATGTAACCAATCATCATACAATGTGATATTGGCTTTTGTCAGATCAGAAAAATATATTATTCTGTCAAATTCACGTAATGAGGCCGCAAATGTCCGATGGGAAGCTTTGGTACTTTCCGTTATATCTCCACGCTCTTCAATTCTTCTTTCTACAAAGTCAACAAAACTTTCTGATTTATTGGTATATCTCAAAAATCTATCCAGCTTATCAAAATCAAAAACTTCCTTTTTGCTGATAAGCTCATTAATCCAATTTTGGATAATCCGGAGTTGTTCATCAAGACACTGGTTCAATTGAATCATTTCAACTGAATTGATTATCTTCTTTCGATCATTCCATTGGTCGGAATAGACTTTAACGCCGGTTCCGATCCATTTTCTCTTACCTTCGCTCAAAACTTCAATTTGAACGAGTCCCTTGTGTGTCTTTTGTCGCAACCTTTTTTACGATCAAAGACGAATCTCATTGTCGGATATTTCATATTCTTTTGAGTTTTGGTATCTACTGATTATCGCTACAATAAAAAAATGGTATCAAAGGCGGTATCATTATAGGTGAAAATATCGGTAAAAATCGGGAAATACTGGTAAGTTTCCGGTAAATATACACCCAATTTTTACATGTTCTCCATCTACTTCCAATGCCTTAATTGTTTGATACACAACAAAAAAGGGAGTAACTAATGTTACTCCCTTTCGCGGTGCGTACGGGACTCGAACCCGTGACCCCATGCGTGACAGGCATGTATTCTAACCAACTGAACTAACGCACCATTAAGTTTTTTCGTTGCCATCTCTCTCGATTGCGATGCAAAGGTAGTGCTTTTTTTGAATCTGCAATAGCTTTCCGAAAAAATATTCAAAAAAGTTTTACGCCTCATTTTTTAGAAAGCCACACATAGGAGGTTCTTACAAAAACCTTGTCAGAAAACACCATCACAGACAAACTTTTTGTCGCTTTTATTAGGAGATTGTTTATAATTTCGTTACTTTTGCAAAAACTATTTTTTTCTACAAAAAAATCAGCACTGAATGAAATTGCAATCATAAATACAATGCAGGCAACCTCTTTTCGGTGGATTGTGCACTGAAGCGACTGAGTGTGGAACCTGTCATCACTAACGACAAGGAGACACTGCTCAGTGCCGACAAGGTGATTTTCCCGGGAGTGGGCGAAGCACGTACCACCATGGATTACCTGAAAGCTTGCCACATGGACCTTCTCATCAAAGAGCTCAAACAACCAGTATTAGGTATTTGCCTGGGGATGCAGTTGCTCTGCCGACATTCGGAAGAAGGTGATGCGGACTGTCTGGGAATCTTCGATGCGGAAGTCAAGCGATTCCAGTCGACCAATCCTGAAGAGAAAGTTCCTCATATGGGATGGAATACATTGTCACATCTCCGCAGCCCGCTCTTTCAAGGTATGAAAGAAGAAGAGTTCGTGTATTTCGTGCATAGTTTCTATGTGCCGGTCAACGAATTTACAGCGGCCACAACCGACTATATCACTCCTTTCAGTGCGGCCTTGCACAAGGATAACTTCTATGCCACCCAGTTTCATCCGGAAAAAGCGGAAAGGTGGGAGATGTATCCTGCGCAACTTTTTGAATCTCTAATCACGAAACATTATATAAAATATGATAGAACTTATACCAGCCATCGATGTCATCGACGGGAAGTGTGTACGACTTTCTCAGGGCGACTATCAGTCGAAAAAGGTTTACAACGAGAATCCAGTGGAAGTGGCCAAGATGTTTGAAGCGCATGGCATCCATCGCCTGCATGTGGTCGACCTGGACGGAGCGGCTTCCAAGCATGTGGTAAACTATAAGATACTGGAAGCACTGGCCGGACAGACTTCGCTGGTCATTGACTTTGGCGGAGGCATCAAAAGCGATGAAGACTTGCACATTGCCTTCGAAAGCGGAGCGCAGATGGTAACGCTGGGCAGCATCGCCGTAAAGGAGCCGGATACGTTCAACCGATGGATGAAGGTATATGGCAGTGAACGGATTATTTTAGGAGCGGATGCCAAAGACGGGAAAATAGCCGTCAACGGATGGCTGGAGTGCAGCCGTCTGGAGCTGATGCCAGTTCTTGGATGACTATATAAAGAAAGGTGTCGCAAAGGTACTCTGCACGGACATCTCTCGCGACGGGATGCTCAACGGGCCGTCTTTGGAGCTATACAAGCAAATCATGGAGGCGCACCCCGACCTGCATCTGATAGCCAGCGGAGGCATCAGCGGAATGAAGGACATTGAAGCACTGAACGAAGCAGGTATTCCGGCAGTGGTATTCGGCAAGGCTTTCTATGAAGGGCGTATCACCCTGCAGGACTTGAAAGCTTTTCTTCCTTAACTCTTAACTCAAGAAACTGATTATGTTAGCAAAAAGAATCATACCCTGTCTTGATATCAAAGACGGACAAACGGTGAAAGGTACCAACTTCGTCAATCTGCGACAAGCGGGCGACCCGGTAGAACTCGGAAAGGCTTACAGTGAACAAGGAGCCGACGAACTGGTTTATTTGGACATCACTGCCAGCCACGAAGGACGGAAAACGTTTACGGAGCTGGTGAAACGCATTTCTGCGGAAATCAACATTCCTTTCACCGTGGGAGGAGGTATTCATGAACTGAGCGATGTGGAACGTCTGCTAAATGCCGGAGCCGACAAGGTGTCTATCAACTCTTCGGCCATCCGGAACCCGCAGCTCATCGATGACATCGCCCGCCATTTCGGTTCGCAGGTATGTGTGGTGGCCATTGATGCCCGACAAACCCCGCAAGGCTGGAAATGTTACCTCAACGGAGGAAGGCTGGAGACCGACCGTTTCCTTATGGAATGGGCGGAAGAAGCCAACAGCCGCGGAGCCGGGGAAATCTTGTTTACCAGCATGGACCACGACGGGGTAAAGGAAGGATATGCCAACGAAGCACTGGCCGAACTGGCCGACCGGCTTACCATTCCGGTCATTGCTTCCGGAGGAGCTGGCAAGAAAGAGGATTTCCGTGACGCATTTACGTTAGGAAAAGCTAATGCCGCCCTGGCAGCCAGTGTTTTTCACTTCGGTGAAATTCCAATTCCCGAATTAAAAGATTACCTTTGCAAAGAAGGTATCGCCGTGCGCAGATAACTGTTTAAACTAACTATATTATATAAAGTAAGATTATGGAACTGGATTTTGAAAAAATGAATGGCTTGATTCCGGCCATTATCCAAGATAACTATACGCAAAAAGTATTGATGCTGGGATTCATGAACAAGGAAGCCTACGAGAAAACCATGGAAACGGGTAAGGTGACTTTCTTCAGCCGTACCAAAAACCGTCTGTGGACCAAAGGAGAAGAAAGCGGAAACTTTCTGCACGTGGTTTCGGTAAAGGCTGACTGTGACAACGACACACTGCTCATCATGGTACATCCGGAAGGCCCTGTCTGCCACAAGGGCACAGATACTTGCTGGGGAGACAAAAACGAGCAGGACATCATGTTCCTGAAAGAGTTACAGGATTTCATCGACCGTCGCCGTCAGGAAATGCCGGAGAAATCGTACACCACCAGCCTGTTCAATTCAGGAGTCAACAAGATGGCACAAAAGGTAGGTGAAGAAGCTGTAGAAACCATCCTCGAAGCCTGCAATGGAACCGACGAACGCCTGATTTACGAAGGAGCCGACCTGCTTTACCACTTGATTGTGCTGCTTACGTACAAAGGCTACCGCATTGAAGACTTAGCCCGTGATTGAAAGAGCGTCACAGCGCCACCTGGAAAAAATCACTAATCACTATATATGGAAGAACAACCACTCATTTCTTACCAGCACGTAAACGTGAGCTTGCAAGGACAGGAGATTCTTTCTGACGTAAACCTGGAACTCCGGAAAGGCGAATTTGTCTATCTCATCGGGAAGGTGGGCAGCGGAAAGTCTACTCTCCTGAAAACCATCTACGGTGAGGTGGAGATTGATGCCGGAGAAGCATGGGATGCTGGGAAATGCCATGCGCACCCGTGAAACGGAAGGACTTCCCTACCCGTGCGCCGGAAACTCGGCATCGTGATTTCAGGATTTCCAGCTACTGACCGACCGTACCGTGCACG